>Ga0172382_10000044_pt1 | contig 185566 bp, 179 predicted proteins | sample Leawel138RmetaG_FD_122245 | JGI IMG/M metagenome (GOLD analysis project Ga0172382, IMG submission 122245) | Leachate microbial communities from a municipal landfill in Southern Ontario, Canada - Leachate well 138R metaG | ecosystem: Engineered > Solid waste > Landfill > Unclassified | place... | reverse complement strand
CCGCCCATGGTTCCGGCGCCGACGACCGCGGCCTTGAAGACGAACGACATGGAGGCTCAGCTGCTCCTGGGGATCCGGGTGTGGACGTGCGCCGACGGAAGGCCGGGGGCGGACGCCGACCCGGCCGGCACGGCGCCGCGGATCCTATCGTCGGAGGCCGCCGCGCCGGGGCCGGTCAGGCGGCGAGCCGGCGCCGCAGCGCCTCGACCCCGTCGGCGACGGCGTCGAGCACGGGCGCGACCTCGCCCCGCAGGCGCTCGCGCTCGACGTCGCCCGCCGCGGTCAGCCGGTAGAACCGCCGCGAGCGCCGCACCGGATGCTCCCACTCGCCGACGGCCAGGCCCTCCTCCTCGAGGGCGCGCAGCAGCGGGTACATCGTGTTCGGGTTGACCGTCACGAGGCCCGCCGACTGCTCCCGGATCCGCTCGATGAGGTGGTTGCCGTACGTCGGAGCCTCGTCGGCGAGGAGCTGCAGGACGAGGAGCCGCACGAGGCCCGCGCGACGCAACGGCCCGGTGAGCGGATCGGCCGATCCCCCACCGCGCGCGGGCGCCGTCCGCGGGGCCGCGTCCCCGTCGCCGCCGGCGGCGCGCGTCGCCTCCCGGGCGGCGCGGCGAGCCGCGCTCCGGCGGGCGGCAGGCGGCGGATCGGACACCCCGGCAGCATCGCACGCCGTCCGTCAGACTGGGCCCGTGGACTCGCTGATCACCATCCTCGTCTTCGCGGTCGTCGGCGTGTCCGCGCTCATCGCGATCGGCACGATCTTCGTCGGGGGCGACCCGCGCGACCAGATCGGGGGCGACTCCGGCGGCACGGGCGGCGGCCGCCGGCCCGGGCCGGACTTCTCGGGCGAGGAGACCCCCGAGATGCAGGAGCAGGACGCCCGTCACATGATCGAGGGACGCAACCGCCGGCGGATCGCCCGCGGCCAGGAGCCGCTCGACGTCGAGGCCGAGCTCGCCCGGCTCCGCGCCCTGACCGGCCCGCCCGTCGTCGACCCGGAGGCCGAGGCGGAGGCGCGGGCCGTCATCGCCGCCCGCAACGCCCGTCGTCGTCGCCGCGGCGAGCCGGAGGGCGACGTCGAGGCCGAGGTGGCGGCGCTGCTCGAGGCGGCCCGCGACCTCGAGCCGCCCTCCGGGGCCTGAGCCGTCAGTCGCCGAGCGACGCGCAGGCCTGGAGCTTGTCGATGTCCTGACCGGCGGCGGCGATGCACCGCTCGTGCTCGCTGAGCGTCGCCCCGGCGTCGGAGCCCCCCGAAGATCCCGATCCCCCGGATCCGCCGGTCGACCCGCCGGTCCCGCCCGTCGTCCCGTCGGCGCCACCGCTCGACCCGGCGTTGATCGCCGACAGCAGCTGCTCGATCGGGGCGGCGTCCTTCGGCGCCTCGACCTTCACGTCACGCCCGATCTCGCTGAGGCCGAAGTCGAGGACGACGGCACCCGACTTGAGCTTCATATCGACCGTCATCCGTCGCAGCGAGCCCTGGCCCTCGGCCGCCCAGACGTCGATCGTCGCGTCCTGGACGTCGGTCTTCAGGCGCTTGACGGTGTCCGCGGCCTCCTTCGCCTGCGCGGTGCCGGACGTCGCCGTGCCGGCCTTGTCGAGCAGGCGCTGCAGGTCGGTCGCGAGACGGTCCAGGTCGACGTCGGACCGCACGTGCGTCGTGTCCTCGCCGCGCAGCTCCTCGTCGCCCTCGACCTTCGGGTCCTTGAGCCACGTGCTCGGGTCGATCCCGAGCGACGACAGCGAGATGCCCTCGTCGTCGCCCTTCTTCTTCGCGTCGGAGGGGTCCTCGAGGCCCTTGACGAGCTCGTCGGGCAGCGTGAACGCCTGGCCGCCGAGGACGAGGTACACCGTGCCGCCGGTCGACTTGATGCCGAGCTCCCCCGCCCCGGCCGCGCCGGCGCTCGCCGCCGCCTCGCCGAGGTCGAGCTTGAGGTCGAACCGCGTCTTGTCGTCCTCCGTCGCGTAGGGCCCCGACAGCTTGAGGTCGAGCGCCTGACCGCCACCCGCGGCCGCCCCGGTGAGCTTGAGCCCGACGTCGAGTCGGGCGCTGCGGATCGGGTCGCCCTTGCCGAACGCGCGGCTCACGACGTCCGCGGCGGACTCGTCACCGCCCCCTCCCCCACCGCCGCCACACGCGGCGAGCGTCAGGCCGACGACGGCGAGCGTCACGGCACGGAGGATGCGCCCGAGGGCACGGGACGGGTGGTGCGTCGTGATCATCAGACCCCTCTCCCCACCGAGCGGGATCCTGCAACGGCACGGGAACCTGCGCGTCGGCGAAGGGCGTGAGCCTAGCATCGGGTGGGTGCCAGGCTCCCCGCTCCGCTCCCCCCGCGCCGCCTTCATCGGGCGACGGGCGCCGCTCGCGGCGCTGCTCGTCGCGGCGCTCGCGCTCCCGGCGTCGGCCGTGCCCGGACCGCTCGACGCCACGTCGCACGCGCCGGCCGCGACGAAGAAGGCGTCCAAGGGCAAGGCGAAGGGCAAGCGCAAGAAGCCCAAGCGCACCGTCGAGAGCGAGCTGCGCCGGTTGCGTCGGGCGAAGGACATCAGCGGCCGCGACCGCAACGCGTGGGTGCGGCTCTACCGCGACGCCCGGTCGAAGGTCCGCCGGCTTGACGGCAACGCGAAGCGTCAGCTCCAGGGCGTCATCGACAACACCGAGCAGATGGCGGCGCGGCGGAGCATCACGCCGTCGCGGGCCCCCGCGATCTTCCTCACGCTCCAGGTCAACCGTGACTGGTGGGCGGTGAACTCCGGGGCGGCGTGGCGCCCGACGGTGCCGGGCAGCCCGCTCGTGTGGCAGTACTACCCGGGCGAGGGCCTGCAGATCCAGTGGCTCGGGACGTTCGGCCTCGCCAACGCGCTCGCCACCACGAAGGCGCCGGAGAAGCTCGAGCAGCTGCGCGCGATCGGCGAGGAGGCGCTGCGGCTCGCGTCCCGGCGGGCGGGCGGCCCGGCGTGGGAGTACCTCTTCGACTTCGGGGGCGGCAAGCCGCCGTGGGGGTCGGGCATGGCCCAGGTCACGGGCATGCAGGCCCTCATCCGCACGTACGAGCGCACCGTCGACGAGCGCTTCCGCGACACCGCCGTCGACGCGATCCAGCTCGTGCGCCGCAGCGCCCCGAGCGGCGCGCGGTACAAGCGCTCCAAGGGCGACCACATCCTGCTCTACACGTACACGAAGATGCGCGTCCTCAACGCGTTCGTCCAGGCGGTCTCGGGGCTGCAGGAGGTCGCCCGCAAGACGCAGGACCCCCGGGTGAAGGGCGCGTTCGTCCGCGCCGAGCGTCAGCTGCGGGCGGAGCTCCCGTCGTACCTCACGAAGGACTGGGCGCGGTACAGCATCGGGGGGAAGCTCGAGAGCCCGGATTACCACACGGTGTCGCGCAACTTCCTGCGACAGCTCTGCCAGGGCCTGCTCGCCGACCACGCGAGCTTCGCCCAGGGCGGCCCGACCGCAGGATGGGGCGCCCCGGTGTCCCCCGACCTGTACTGCATCACCGGCGAGCGGTTCGCCGAGCAGCTGCGCGAGACGCCGAACGGCCCCGGCGCGAAGGGTCGCGCCACGCTCCGCGCGCCCGAACCGGTCGCCGCGGACGCCCTGACGGGGGCGCTCGGACGGATCGCGCAGCCGTGACCGGCGGGTGAGCCGGGCGGGGCGGGTCTACACTCGCCCCGGATGGCTCCCCGGATCGTCCTGTACACCGGCAAGGGCGGCGTCGGGAAGACCTCGGTCGCCGCCGCCACCGCCCGTCGGATCGCCGCCGACGGGGGACGGGTGCTCGTCGCGTCGACCGATCCCGCGCACAGCCTCGCGGACGTGCTCGGTCGACCGGTCGGGTCGGACGTCACCCGGCTCGACGACCGGTTGGACGCGCTGCAGATCGACGGGGCCGCCGAGCTGGGCCGTCACTGGGGCGCGGTGCGGGACTGGGCGTCCCGCTCGCTCGTCGCGCGGGGCGTCGACGGGATCTCGGCGCTCGAGCTCACCGTGCCGCCGGGGGCCGAGGAGCTGCTGAGCCTGCTGCGGATCGCCGAGCTGCGGGAGGCCGGCGACCACGACGTCATCGTCGTCGACTGCGCGCCGACCGGCGAGACCCTGCGGTTGCTCGCGTTCCCCGACGTCGCCCGATGGTGGCTCGACCGCGTCGTGCCCCGCCAGGAGCAGCTGCTGGCCACCGCCCGGCCGCTCGCCCGGGCGATGCTCGGGGTCGGACTGCCGGACGTCGACGCGGTCGCCGAGATCAACGCCGTGATGGCGAGCCTCCTGCGGCTGCGCGGGCTCGTCACCGACCACGACGCGGTCACGGTGCGGCTCGTCACGACCGCCGACCGGGTCGTCATCGACGAGACCCGCCGCACCTACACGTACCTGTCGCTCTACGGGATCGCGACCGACGCGGTGGTCGTCAACCGGCTCTTCCCCGCCGACGTCGGGGCGTACTTCGCCGACTGGCGGGCGCGGCAGGCCGAGCACCTCGACGAGATCGAGGCCGCGTTCGCGCCCCTGCCGGTGCTGCGGGCCCCGTACTTCGCCCGCGAGATCCTCGGCGACGAGCCGCTCGACCACCTGGCCGACGCGCTGTTCGACGGGCTCGACCCCGCGGCTCGGCTCCACGACGGGCCGTCGCGCGAGCTCGTCGTCGACGGCGACGTCGTGACGGTGCGGATCGCGCTGCCGCTCGCCGACCGGGACGACGTCGCCCTGCGCCGCAGCGGCGACGACCTCGTCGTCGAGGTCGACGGCCGCCGTCGCTCGATCCACCTGCCGGCGACGGTGGCCCACTATCGTGCGACCGGAGCGCGGCTCCAGGACGGCACGCTGACCGTGACGCTGGGCGCGCCGACGGACGACGCGACGGTCGACGCCACGCCGACCGACGCCCCCGCACGATGAGCGACGACGCCCCCGACCGCCCGGACGACGGCCCCGCGCCGATGGCCGAGCTGCGGGCGCTCCTCCACGACGCCCAGGACGCCGCACGGCGCGTGCGCGAGCAGGCCGAGGAGGCCCGCGCCGCGGCGACCGACGAGGGGGCCGCGCCCCCGGGCTGGTCGACGGCGGAGGAGCGACGGGAGCGGATCGACGAGGTGCACGCCGTCGTCCAGGTCGTCCGGACGCTCCGCGAGGTCGTGCCCGACGACCTGCGTGCGCAGGTCGCGCAGCTCCTCCACAACCTCCTCGCGCTCGCGCGGGCGCTCATCGACTGGTGGATCGAGCGGCTCGAGGGGTCGGGCGACCCCGCCGTCGCGCCCGACGACCGGGATCCGGATCGCGGATCCGCACGTCGTCCGGAAGAGCCGGGCGGCACGGTCCAGGACATCCCGATCGGCTGACCGGCGACCCCGGCGGGCGCCGGTCGCCCCACCGGGGGCCGGGGCGGGCCGCGCCGCCCCCGGCGCACGGCGGCCGATCCCCGCGCGACGCCGTGGGGTCTGGCAGGCTTGGGGGGACGTGAGCGCACCCGAGCAGACGACGCCCCCGCGCCCGAGCGCGTGGGAGGGCTGGCGCGGCCTGGGAGGCCACCAGAAGCGGATCGCGATCGCGGCCGCGGCGGTGTTCCTCACCCTGTTCCTGCCGTGGTACTCGGTGGAGCGGGTCGCGCCCGGCGCCGACGCCGTCGGCAGCACGATGTCGGGGTTCGGCGCGTTCTCGTTCATCGAGGCGTCGGTCCTGCTCGTCGCCGTCGCGGTCCTGACGCTCATCTGGGGCCGCGCGACGGAGCGGCGGTTCAGCCTGCCGGTGGCCGACGGCAAGCTCGTCGTCGGCGCCGCGGGGTGGGCGGGCGCGCTGCTCGTGTTCCGGATCTTCGACGGGCCGAAGGCGAAGAGCGCCGAGGGCGTCGCCGCCGCGATCGCCCCGACGTGGGGGCTGTTCGCCACCGTCGGCGTCGTCGCGCTCCTGGGCGCGGCCGGCCTGGCCGACCTGCAGGGCAAGCCGCTGCGACGCGGGCGCGGGCGCGGGCGACGGACCGCCGACGACGCGCCGGTCGTCGACCCGTCGACCGTCGTGGACCCGCGCGCCGCCCGGCGGACGCGCGACGACCGGCCGCCGTACGACGACGCCGAAGGCCCCCGTCCGGCGCCGGACGGGTCCGGGGCGTGGTCGGACACCGGATCGCACCGGTACGACGACCGCACGCACCCGGGACCGCCCGACGGCGGGCGGCCCCGGGCCGCCGACGACCCGGCGCTGCGGCACGACGACCCCTACCGCGACGATCCGCCGACCCGGTACGACGACCACGGTCGCCACGACGGGCCGGGAGCCCCGTCCCGACACGATCCGCGGCCGGGGTACGCCGACGCACCGTCGGGCCGGCACGACGTCCCGCCACCGCGGTACGACGACCCGCCGACCCGGCACGACGACCCCTATCGCGACGCTCCCCCGACCCGGCACGACGACCGCGTCCCCGAGCCGCCGTACCGCGACCCCCGGCCGCGGGCGCACGACGACGCTCCCCGCTACGACCCGCGTGACGATCGCGGTCCCCATCCGGACGACCGACGCCACGACGCCCCGTCGCGCGCCTACCGCGACGACCCGTACCGCGACGCGCCGCCGGCGCGGTACGACGACCGCCACGACGTCCCGCCGCCGCCCTACCGCGACGAGCCGTCGCGCCACCACGACGTGCCCCCCGCACGGCGCACCGATCCCTACGACCGCCCGCCCCGCTACGACGACGAGGTCGACCGACGGCCGCGGTACGCGGACGACCCGCCGTACCGGGACGACCGGCCCCGGACCGGCGACCACGACCGATACGCCCCGCGGTACGACGACCGGCCGCTCCCGCCGGACGACCGCTACCGCGACGACCCGCCGCGCCGCCACGACGACCCACGGTACGCCGACGAGCCCCGGCCCCGGCGGCGCGACGACCGCTCGCGCGGGTACGACGCGCCCGCCCCGCCCCGCTACGACGACCGCCGGCCGCGGTACGACGACCCGGCCGACGCGACCCCGCGCGGCCGACGCTCCGACCGCCGACGCGACCCCGCGGACTGGGACGCCGCCGGCTGGGACGACCGCGACCTCCCGCCGACCCGCACCGACCGGGACGCCCCGCGGGCCCCCGACGGCCGGCCGCGCGAGGTCCCTCCGCCGCCCCCGCCGCCGCACGACGACGACCGCCGTCCGCGACGCCGGCGGGACTGACCGACGCCCGCCCCGGTCGGGCGGGCCACGGCGCGTCCGGGGCTATGGCGCCTCCGGCGCGCGTTCCGTCGACCGCGTCGTCGCCGTGCGCCGCCGCTCCTGGTCGGCCCGCCGGCGGGCGTCCCCGATCGACTCGTCCGGCCCGAACCCCGTGGAGTCCGGCCGCAGCACGTCCGGCGCCGGGGACGGGGACGAGCGCCACGCGTCGTAGCCGCCCGCGATCATGCCGAGCGTCGCGGCGAACACGACGAGGATGCCGCCGACGGTGAGCCCGCGGATGCCCGAGAGGTGGCCGAGGAGCGCGACGACGATCCCGAGCGCCATGAACGTCACGACGAGCGACGCCGACACCACCGCGACCGGGGCCCACGGGCCGGTGGCGGCGAGCGGTCCGGCCGTCAGGCCGACGGCCGCCTCGACGACATGGGGACCCGACGCGGCGGGAAGGCTGGGACCGACGGGCACGCGGGGAGGGTCCCACACCCGGTGGGCGCCCGGCACGGTCACGGCCCGACCGCGCGGTCGTCGGCGTCGCCGCGGTCGGGGGCCGACGCCGGTCGGGCGACCACCGGCGGCGCCCGGTCACCGTCCGTCCGGGCAGGCGCCCCGCACGACGGTCCAGGCGCCGGGGGCGTCGCCCGGAACGACGCCGGCCGCTCCCGGGACGGGCCGCCGGGCCGCGTCGGTCACCGACTGGCGCAGCGTCTCGGCGACGAGGGTCCGGAGCCCGGGACCCGAGCGCACCGGCCCGCAGGCGGCCAGCCGCTCCCGCCCGCCGGCGTCGTCGATCGCCCGCCGCAGCCCGTCGCGCACCGCGACGCGCTCGTCGACGGTGCGCCCCTGCTCGCGCAGGTCCGACCACCCCGTCGCCACCGCGACGGCCGCGATCGCCGACACGACCAGCGCGCGCGGCACGCCGGGCCGGACCGGACCGCGCGCCGCGACCGCGCCCGCCGCGGCCGCGAGCAGGCCCAGGCCGGGCACGAGGTAGCGCGGGTTGCCGGCGAACCCACCCCACTGCGTCATCGCCGCCACGAGCAGCGTGTAGGCCAGGGCGAGGCCGAGCCACGTCACCGGCGACGCCGGGTCGCACCGACCACGACCTCCCCGCCACGGGCCGACGGCCACCGCGAGGACCGCCACGACGAGCGTCGTCCAGCCGCCGATTCGTCCGAGGTCCGCCCAGACCGTCAGGAACGGCACGTCGCTGTGCTTCGCCGACCCCTCGCTCGCCTCCCCGGTGGCGCCGCGGGTGGAGTCCAGGCCCGACGCCAGAAGGTCCGGCACGACCCACAGGGCGAGGACCACGGCCCCGGCGACGACCGCCGGCCCCGGCCGCAGCGTCCCCCGCCGCAGCTGCACGAGCGCCCAGGCGAGGAGGAACGGCCACACCTCGGGCCGGATCAACGCGCCGAGCGCGCCGAGGACGAACGCCGTGCGGACGTCGCCGCCCGCGGCGGCCAGCACCGCCCACACGACGAGCGCGGCGAGGATCGGGTCGGCGTTGCCCAACGCGGCGTTGAGCAGCCACCACGGGGACGACACGACGAGGACCGCCGCCAACGCCGCTCCGGGGCGGCCGCCGACGGTCGCCGCCAGCCTCGCCGCCCCGACGACCGCCAGCACCGCCCCGGCGCGCGCCACGAGGAGCCACGCCGTCGCCGCCCCATCGCCGAGGACCGCGGCCGGCGCGGTGACGAGCAGCGGGAACGGCTTCCACGACGGTCCCGCGCTCGTGTCGAGATCGAGCGACCAGACCTCGCGACCCCACACGATCCACGCGGACGGGTCGAACGCGAGCGCGTGCCCGAAGGGCAGCGACACCAGGGCGACGACGACCGCGACGGCGGTCCAGGCCACGCCCGGCGACGACGCGAGGCGACCGGCGTGCACCGCGGGAGCATCCCACAGCGCCCGGCCCGCGACCCGACGCGGGCGACCCGACGCCGCCCCGCGGCCCCGTCGTCGGCCCCCGAGCACGTCGGTCGGAGCGCCCCGGCCGCGCGCCCGCCGTCCAGGCCGGCCCGCGGTCCGGCCGACCGGTGCGGGGCACGCCGTAACATGACCGGGGTGTCCAGCGTTCCCTCCACCGTCGACGAGCTCGCCGCGGGCCTGCGCCAGACCGGGTACCTGCCGGGCGATACGACCGCGTTGGTGTCGCACCTGGCGATCCACCTCGACAAGCCGGTGCTCGTCGAGGGCCCGGCCGGGGTCGGCAAGACCCAGCTCGCGAAGGCGCTCGCGGAGACGTTGGGCCGCGACCTCGTGCGGTTGCAGTGCTACGAGGGCCTGGACGAGGCGAAGGCGCTGTACGAGTGGAACTACCGCAAGCAGCTGCTGCGGATCCAGGCCGAGGGCAACGCGTCCGGTGACGCCGGGGGCTGGGACGCGGTGCAGGACGACGTGTTCGGCGAGGAGTTCCTGCTGGAGCGGCCGTTGCTGCGCGCGATCGCGAGCCCCGACCCGGTCGTCCTGCTCATCGACGAGATCGACAAGACCGACCAGGAGTTCGAGGCGATGCTCCTCGAGCTCCTGTCGGACTTCCAGATCACGATCCCGGAGCTGGGCCGGATCGCGGCGACGACGCAGCCGATCGTGCTGCTGACGTCGAACAACACCCGTGAGCTGACCGAGGCGCTGAAGCGGCGCTGCCTCTACCTGTGGCTCGACTACCCGAGCCTGGAGCACGAGCTGGAGATCGTGCGCCAGCACGCCCCCGAGCTGCGCGAGACGATCGCGCGCCGACTCGTCGAGGTCGTCGCCGAGATCCGCGGGCTCGACCTGAAGAAGCCACCGTCGATCGCGGAGTCGATCGACTGGGCGCGGGCGCTGCTGCTGCTCGGGGCGGAGGACCTGGACCAGCGGACGTTCCGCGACACGCTGTCGATCCTCGTGAAGCACCGCACCGACCTCGACCTCGTCGCCGAGCGCGTCGGCATGCGGCTGCCGGCCCCGGCCGGCGGCTGAGAGGCCGGAGGGACCGGTGGGCACCCCCGGACGCGGCGACCGGCCCGACCCCAGGCGGCTGCGTCAGGCGGCGATCCACGGCGGATCGGACGTCGCGGGGACCGGGCTGGCGGGACGGCTCGTGCAGTTCTGCGAGGAGCTGCGCGGCGAGGGGATGGCGGTCGGCACGAGCGAGCTGCTCGACGCGACCGCCGCGCTGTCGCAGGTGGAGTGGAAGGACCGCGACGTCTTCCGCGAGGCGCTCGCGTCGACGCTCGCGAAGTCCCCGGAGGACCGGCACCTCTTCCGGCTCGTCTTCGACCGGTTCTTCTTCCGCGCCGCCGAGCTCGAGGCGATCCGCCACGACGCCACCGACGACCGGCTCGCCCGCGAGCAGTCGGAGCGCACCCGACCCGGCGAGGGCGACGACGGCCAGGGCGACGGGGACGGCGCCGGGCAGGGCGGGGAGGCCGACGGCGGGGGCGACGGCCAGCCGGACCTCGACGCGGTGCGGGCCGCGATCGCCCGCGCGATCGCCGCCGGCGACCACGGCCGGATGGGTGACCTGGCGGCGCTCGCGATCGCCGGGGTCGTCGGTCACGTCCACGACTCCGGGGTCGTCGGGGTCGACGTGCAACGGATCCGACGCACGCTCGACCTCAAGCCGTACGCCGACCCGGACGCCCCCGAGGGCGACCCGCGCCGCGAGGGCCTGCCGCGCGAGGGGATCCAGGAGTTCGAGCGCGCGCTGCGCCAGGAGCTCGAGCGACGCCGGATCCAGCGCGTCGGCGAGCTGCCGCCCGCCCGGCCGCTGAACCAGCTCGACCGCGGGCTGCCCAACGCCCCCGGCCGCGACCTGGCCGACGTCCACCGGGTGGTGCGGCAGCTCAAGCGCCGGCTCAACACGCAGGGCAACGAGCTGCGCGGCCAGCGCCGTCGGACCCAGGTCGACGTGCGCGCGACGATCCGCGCATCGCTGCAGACCGGCGGGGTGCCGGTCGTCGTGAAGGAGCGCCCGGTGCGCCCCCGCCGACCCGAGATCTTCGTCCTCTGCGACGTGTCGACGTCGGTGTCGAGCGCGTCGCTCTTCTTCCTGTCGGTCATGCACGCCCTGCACGACGCGTTCCGCAAGATGCGGTCGTTCGTCTTCGTCGAGCGGATCAGCGAGGTGACCGAGCTCTTCGAGCGCGAGCGGGACTTCCGCGACGTGTCCGACGCGATCGCCCGCGACGCCGGGGTCGCCGACGTCAGCGGCTACACCGACTACGGGCGGGTGTGGCGCGAGTTCCTCGAGCAGACCGAGGACGAGCTGCACCCGCGGGCGACGGTCATCGTCCTGGGCGACGCCCGGACGAACGGCCGCGACCCGGCCGCCGGCGCGTTCGCCCAGATCACCGCCCGCGCCGGTCGCACCTTCTGGCTCAACCCCGAGCCCGCCCTGTACTGGGACTACGGCGACTCGGTGATCAGCCACTACGCCCCGTACTGCCACGTCCACGAGTGCTGGACCGCCGACCAGCTCGAGGCGTTCGTGTCGGCGCTCACGCGCAGCGGACCGGTGGCGCCGACGACGAAGGCCGCGCCGAAGGGGCGGTGACGTCACGGGTCGGACCGGGTGGGCCCGGGGCGCGGGTCGGCTGGACCCGGGGCGCGGGGCGCGCCACGCGGCGTGACGCGGATCGGTGGGCCGGGGACCGGCGTGACACCGTCCTCGCCGACCTCGCCATCCGTGCCGTCGACCGGCCCGCCTACCCCGCGCCCACGTCCCGCGGCACCGCCCGCAACCCCCGGCCGTCCCCCGGCAGGGCGTGCCCGTGCTCGCAGACGAGGTGGGCGTGGACCGCACCGCCGCAGTCGTGGTGCTCCATCCGCACCGGTGGCCCGTCGGGCCCGGCGAGGTGCCGGTCGCCCCACTGCATGAGCGCGACGAGGACCGGCTGCAGCTCCCGACCGGCCGGCGTGGGGTGGTACTCCTGCCGCGTCCGCTCGCCGTCGGGCCGGTAGTCGCGGCGCTCGAGGATCCCCGCGTCGACGAGCCTCCGCAGGCGCTGGGTGAGCACCGCCCGTGGCGCCCCGGTGTGGCGCTGGATGTCGGCGAACCGCCGGACCCCCAGCAGCACCTCGCGCAGGACGAGCAACGACCACCGCTCCCCGACGATCTCGAGCGACCGGGCGACGGAGCAGGCGCGCGGCGTGTCCATGCGGGGCAGTGTCGCAGACCCGGCGCGCTGAGTTCAAATTCCATACTCAGCTTGGTACGGTGCCGCCATGACCTCCTCCGAGCCGTCGACCGTGGACGACGCCCCCGCGTCCTGGGGCGAGCCCCGCAGCCGCACCGTCACCTGGCACGACCCGCGGGCGACCGCCGCCCGGGGCGCCGAGATGTCCGGTCGCGAGTACCTGGAGGCGATCGCGGACGGCTGGCTGCCCCCGGCCCCGATCGCGCAGGTCATGGGCTTCGACGTGACCCGGATCGGCGACGGCGAGGTCGAGTTCACCGGCCATCCCGACGAATCGGTCTACAACCCGATCGGCATGGTCCACGGCGGGTTCGTCGCGACGCTGCTGGACTCCGTCGTCGGGTGCGCGGTGCACACGCAGCTGCCGGCCGGCGTCGGCTACACGTCGATCGACCTCAACGTGAGCTACCTGCGCGCGGTCCACGCCGACAGCGGCCGACTGACCGCCCGCGGGCACGTCGTCAAGCCCGGCCGCCGGGTGGCGTTCGCCGCCGGCGAGGTGCGCGACGGCGCGGGCAAGGTCGTCGCGACGGCGACGAGCTCGCTGCTCATCATGGGACCGGGCTGAGCGACCGGGCCGGGGTCGACCGCCGCGGGTCCGCCCCCGGGCGCGGTGGGCGGTCAGGGGGTGGGGTACCCTGGCGGGTCGGTGCGCGTCCAATCTCCACCGTCGGGTCCGGCCGCGGCCCGTCCCCTGACCGCCCGGGGGATCGTCCGGCGGTTCGGGGACCTCGCGGTGCTCGACGGGGTCGACCTGGACGTCGCCCCGCACGAGACGGTCGCGCTCGTCGGGCCGTCGGGATGCGGCAAGTCGACGCTGCTCGAGATGGTCTGCGGGCTGCAGGCGCCGGACGCCGGCACGCTCGACGCGGCGCCCGCCGCGCTCATGCCCCAGCGCGACCTGCTCCTGCCGTGGCTCGACGCCCGCGACAACGTCGCGTTGCCGCTACGGCTGGCGGGCTCCGGACGCCGCGAGGCCCGGGCGGCCGCCGACGCGCTCCTCGATCGCGTCGAGCTGGGCCGGTTCGCGCGCAGCCGCCCCGACGAGCTGTCGGGCGGGATGCGCCAACGGGTGTCGTTCCTGCGGGCCCTGGCCACCGAGCGCGAGCTGCTCTGCCTCGACGAGCCGTTCGGGGCGCTCGACGCGATCACCCGCGAGGAGCTGCGCCACTGGCTCGCCGAGCGGCTCGAGGAGCGACCGCGCAGCGTCCTGCTCGTCACCCACGACGTCGAGGAGGCGGCGTTGCTCGGCGACCGGGTGATCGTGCTCGGCCCCCGACCCGCCGGGGTCGTCGCCCGGATCTCCGTCGACGCCGGACCGGCGCGGCGGCGCGAGGCGACCGACCCGGCCGTCGTCGACGCCCGCCGCCGGATCCACGACGCGCTGCGCACCGCGATGCGCGGCGACGAGGTCGCGGCGACATGACCGGCGCCGACGCGCGGCCCCACCCCCGGTCCCGACGGGCGGCTCGCCGATGAGGCGCCCCCTCCATCCGGCCGTCCGGGTCGCCCTGGGCGTTCTCGGCCCGCTGCTGCTCCTGGCGGCGTGGCAGGCGTACGTGCGCCTGGCCGACGTCGACCCGATCCTCCTGCCCGCCCCCACCGACGTCGCGGCGTCGCTCGTCGACGACCGGTCGCTGCTGTGGGACGCGTTCGTCGTCACCGGCCAGGAGGTCCTGCTGGGCCTGGCGACCGCGCTCGTGCTCGGGGCCGGACTGGCGATCCTCATGCACCTGTCGGCGATCGTCCGCGCGATGCTCGGCCCGCTCGTCATCGGCATCCAGGCGGTGCCGATCCCCGTGCTGGCCCCGGTCCTCGTGTTCTGGCTCGGGTTCGGGGTGGGCCCGAAGATCGTCATCGTCGCGATCATCTGCTTCTTCCCCGTCGTCATCAACACGCTCGACGCGCTCGACCGGGTCGACCCCGACCTGGGCCGGCTGCTGCAGACGATGGGGGCGTCGCGCCGCCAGCGGCTGCGGTGGGTCGAGCTGCCCGCCGCGCTGCCCGCCGCGCTGTCGGGCGCGAAGGTCGCCGTCGCGATCGCCGGCATCGCCGCGGTGTTCGCCGAGTACGCCGGGGCCGAGCAGGGGTCCGAGGGCCTGGGCCTGCTCATCAACTCCGCCCGGTTCAGCCTGGCCACCGACCGGGCGTTCGCCGCCGTCTTCATCCTCGCCGTCTTCGCCGTCCTCACCACCGGGGCGCTCGCCCTCGCGCAGCGACTCCTGGCACCCTGGGCACACCGCCGACCCGGAGCACCACGATGAACGTCCGCCGACCCCTCCTTCTGCTCGCCGCCCTGGTGGCGACGCTCGCCCTCGCCTCGTGCGGCGAGCGCGACGAGCCCGGGGCGTCCGCGCCCCCGCCGCCGACGGAGGAGCTGTCGCTGCTGCTCGACTACCACCCCAACGCCAACCACGTGGGGATCTACAAGGCCGAGGCGGACGGCCGGTTCGAGGACGCGGGCCTGAAGGTCCGCATCCAGCAGCCGTCCGATCCCGCCACCGTGCTGCAGCAGGTCGCCGCCGGTCGCGTCGACGTCGCGATCAGCTACCAGCCCGAGATCATGCTCGCCCGGGCCGCCGGGTCCGACGTCGTGGCCTTCGCGGCGGTCGTCCAGCGTCCGCTGACGAGCCTCATCAGCCTGCCGCACGCCAAGATCGCCAAGCCGGCCGACCTCAAGGGCAAGACCGTCGGCACCGCCGGGATCGCGTACCAGACGGCCTACCTCGACACGATCCTCGAGCAGGCCGGGGTCGACCCGAAGGACGTCAAGCGCGTCAACGTCGGCTCGGGGCTCAACCAGGCCCTCATCGGCAAGAAGGTCGACGCGACGCTCGGCGCGTTCTGGAACTACGAGGGCGTGGAGCTGACGCGTCGCGATCGCAGGCCCGTCGTCGTGCCCGTCGACGAGCTCGGGGTCCCGGAGTACGCCGAGCTCGTGCTCGTCGCCCGCGCCGAGACGTTGCGCGATAGGGAGTCCGCGGTCCGGCGGTTCGTCCGGGCGGTGGCGGTCGGGTACGACGCGGTCAAGCGTGACCCGGTCCGCGGCACGATCCCGCTCCTGCGCGCCAACCGCGACCTCGACGCCGAGCTGCAGGAGGAGGTCGTCGAGAAGACCCTCGGCGCGTTCTTCCCCAAGGACGACGACAAGCCGTGGGGCTGGCTCGACTTCGACGGCTGGGCCCGGTACGGGCAGTGGATGGTCGAGAACGGCCTGCTGAAGCAGCGGATCGCGCTGGACCAGGCGGTGACGACCGACTTCCTGCCCGGCGAGGGCGCCGGCGAGGGCCGCAAGACCCCGGGTGGCAAGGCGACCCCGTCCGAGGCGCTCCCCGGGTACCGGGGGTCCTGAGCCGCGGAGCGCCCGCCCGGCCCGCGCCCGCCGTGCCCCGGCCCTACGCCGCCGTCGGCACGGTGACCGGGAGCGTGTCCGGGCGACGGGCCATGAGGTGCGCGGCGGCGAGCGCCCCCCACGGCGCGTAGGGGGCGAGCCACGCGTCGACGTCGTCCTCGGGGACCCGGGCCCGTGGGTCGCCGGTGCGGATGCGACCCAGGGCCTTGCGGAGGTTGAGGTCCCCGGACGGCGGACGATCCACCCGCCCCAGGCCCTGCGCGGCGACGAGGGCCAGGGTCCAGCTGCCGATCCCGGGGATCCGTCCGAGTCGCAGCAGCACACGGTCGGGGTCCCCCGCCTCGTCGATCCGGCCGGACGCGAGCTCGCGGGCCGCCCGGTGGAGCGCCGCCGCGCGCGACGGGGCCAGGCCGCACGCCTCGAGGTGGGCGGGCGCCGTGCGACCGGCGACCGTCGCGGCGTCCGGCGGCGCCGTCAACGCCAGCGGGTCGCCGCCCCCGGCCGGCGCCCAGCGGGTGGATGCGCCGTGGCGATGGGCGATCCGGCGGGTGATCGCGACCGCGTCCTCGTACGCGATGAGCTGCTCGCAGACCGCGCAGAGCACCGCCTCGAACACCGAGGGTCGGCGGTGCGGGCGCCGCCACGGGTGGGCGCGCAGCGACGGGCCGATGAGCGGATCGTCACGGTGCGCCGCGAGGAACGGCCGCAGGTCCTGGTCGACGGCGAGGGCGAACCGCCAGCGGCGCAGCGCCTCGGAGGCCGCCCGCCGCGGGTCCCGCGCACCCGCCCCGGCGTCGTCCCCGAGCAGGCGGGCGCCCAGGGTCACCCGACCGTCGCGGGCCCGGGCGGCGCGCAGCAGCACGTCGTGACCGTCGACGCGCAGCAGGCGCACGAGCACGTCGCCCCGCCGGCGGAGCGTGCCGTCGGGGAGTGGGCCGGGCAGCCGGTAGGGCCCGGACGGCAGGATCTCGGTGCGCACCTCGACGGGCGTCACGCCACCCCGCCCCGCGTCGGTGGACGCGTCACGCGCACCGTCCCGTCCGGGCCGCTAGCGCGGCCGCAACCGGTGGATCTCGACGAGGAACCGCTGGCCGTCGGTCGCCTCGAGGCCCCGCAGCGACGGGCTACGCCGGGCCCGGGCCCGGCCGACCCGACGCGACACGACCGCGGTGGCCAGCGCCCCCGCGACGAACCCGGTGGTGACGACCGCCGCCGCCTGCTTCGCGACGACGACGCCGTTGCGCCGCGTCGGCTGCAGGTCCTCCGTGCGGTCCTCGGTCGCGTCGACCGCGACGATCTGCGCGTCGAGCACCTCGGGGGCGTCGTCGTACGTCACCGGCGCGGGATCGGAGGGGGCCATCGCCCCGAGGCTAGCGGGACGGTCGGATGACGGTCAGACGTTCTCGGTCCGTCCGCGCGCCATCGTCGTCTCGTCGACCCAGTCGCCGCTGTAGCGGGACTCCGGGGGCACCGACGGCTCGGCATCCTCCTCGAGCAGCCGCTCGTAGAACCGGTAGCGGCGGGCGATCCGACCGCCCATCCGCTTCATCCCCTTGTTCATCGCGACGTTGGACTCCAGGATCCACCCGGCCTCGCCGCCGCCCTGCGGGGTGGACATCGCCGCCTGATAGTGGACCTCGTAGAGCTTGGCCCCCAGGCCGGTGTGGGCGTAGTCGGGCTTGACGCCGAGCGCGAAGATCCGGATGCGGTCGATGTCCCGGCGGTGCCGCAGGAGCTTGAGCCAGCCGAACGGCAGCAGCCGTCCGTTGCGCACGCGGGCGAGGACCTGGTTGAAGTCCGGCACCGTCAGCGCCGCGCCGACGACCTCGCCGGTGTCGCGCTTCTCGGCGACGAACGCCCAGTTCTCGTCGAGGATCGGGCCGAGCTCCTTCGCGTAGTGCCGGACCTCCCTCTCGGTCAGCGGCACGAAGCCCCAGTTGCGCTCCCACGCGCTGTTGTACACCTCGAGGAACCGGCCGATCTCGGCCTCGATGTCCTTCTTGCGGAAGTTGCGCACGACGATCCCGTGATCGGGCTCCACGCGCTCGGCGGCCTTCCACAGCATCGGGTGCACCCCGGCGCGCTCCCGGGCGTGGCAGTCCCACATCAGCGTGTCCATCGCCCGGGCCATCCCGGCGTTCTCCAGCAGCGCCCGGTAGTACGGGTGGTGCCAGCCGGTCAGCACGATCGGCGGACGATCGTGGCCGGCGATCAGCAGGCCGCACTCGTCGTTGGTGGTGAACGAGAACGGCCCGACGAGCCGGTCGCAGCCGCGGGTGCGGACCCACTCGGCGGCGGTGTCGAGCAGCGCGTCGGTGGCCTCCTGGTCGTCCTCGCACTCGAACCAGCCGAACTGGCCCCAGCGGTTGCCCTGGAACGCGTGGAGGTTGCGGTCGATCTGCGCGGTGATCCGCCCGACGACCCGTCCGTCCCGCTCGGCGAGGAAGTACTCCGCCTCGGCGTGCTCGAAGAACGGGTTGCGCTTGCGGTTCAGCTCCTGCTTGTGGAGCAGCCGCAGCGGCGGGACCCAGTGCTCCTGTCCCCGGTAGAGCCGGAACGGCAGGTCGACGAACGCGTTGAGGTCACCGCGCGTGCGCACGGGGCGGATCTGCACGGTCACGGGCGCAGACCCTAGCGGGCGGCCGGTGGTCCACTACGCCTCGACGCGCGCCACGGCGCCGTCGCCGGCGGTCTCCTGGGTCCAGTCCCCCGAGAACTCACCGCCGGGGGCGGCCGACGACGTGGCGCCCTCCTCGAGCAGCCGCTCGTAGAACCGGTAGCGACGCACGACCGTGCCACCCATGCCCGCCATCGCCTTGTTCATCGCGGTGTTCGTCTCGAGGATCCACCCGGTCTCGCCCTCCTTCTGGGGCGTGGCGGCGGCCGAGTCGTAGTGCATCTCGTAGAGCCGGGCGGCGACCCCGGTGTGCTGGAACTCCCGCTTGACGCCGAGCGCGAGCACGCGCACGCGGTCGGTGTGGTGGCGGTGGCGCAGCAGGGTGAGCCACCCGAACGGCAGCAGCCGACCGCTGCGCACGCGGGCGAGCACCTGGTTCATGTCGGGCAGCGACAGCGCGGCGCCGACGACCCGGCCGGTGTCGACCTGCTCGGCGATCATCGCCCAGCGCTCGTCGAGGACCGGGCGCAGGTCCTTCGCGTAGGCCCGGACCTCGGCCTCCGACAGCGGCACGAACCCCCAGTTGCGCTCCCACGCCGCGTTGTACACCTCGAGGAACCGGCCGACCTCGGCCTCGAGGTCGGCCTTGCGGAAGTGTCGGCATCGGATGCCGTGCTCGGACTCGACCTGCGAGGCCATCTGCCAGATCGCGGGGTGCACGCGGTCGCGCTCCGACACGTGCAGCGTCCACATCAGGGCGTCCATCGCCTTGCCCAGCCCGGCGCCCTCGAGCAGTCGCGCGTAGTAGGGGTGGTGCCACCCGGTGAGGATGATCGGCGGGCGGTCGAACCCGGCCACGAGCAGCCCGCACTCGTCGTTCGTCGTGAAGCTCATCGGACCGACCACGCGGTCGGCGCCGCGCTCGCGGACCCAGTCCGCCGCGGCCTCGACGAGCGCCGTGGCCGCCTCGGGGTCGTCCTCGCACTCGAACCAGCCGAACTGGCCCCAGCGATTGCCCTGGAACGCGTGGAGGTTGCGGTCGATCTGCGCGGTGATCCGGCCGACGACGCGCCCGTCCCGCTCCGCGAGGAAGTACTCGGCCTCCGCATGCTCGAAGAACGGGTTGCGCCGTCGGTCCAGCTGCCGCCGGACGAGCAGCCGCAGCGGAGGCGCCCATTGGGGGATCCCGGCGTAGAGCCGGTACGGCAGGTCGACGAAGGCCCGGAGGTCACCGCGACGGCGAACGGGCCGCACTTGCACGCTCACGCCCCCGGACCCTAGCGGGGCACGCGTACCCCGCACCGTCCCCGGGTGTAGAACCCTTGGACCCCATGACCGACGCCGCCGCCCCCACCGCCCCCGTCGACGTCTTCGCCAAGGTGCGCGGGCACGAGCGCGAGGAGCAGCTGAAGATGGCCCGCGAGGCCGGGCTGCTGCCGTACTTCCACGTGCAGGAGTCGGCGGCGCTGCCGGTCGTCGTCATGGAGGGCGCCGAGCGGGTCCAGCTCGGGTCGAACAACTACCTGGGCCTGACGTCGGACCCGCGGGTCGTCGCCGCCGCGCACGCCGCGATCGACGCCTACGGGACAGGGCTGACCGGGTCGCGGCTGCTCAACGGCACGATCCCGCCGCACCTCGAGCTCGAGCACGAGATCGCCGCGTGGATGGGGACCGAGGATGCGATGGTCTTCACCACCGGCCACCAGGCGAACGTCGGGACCCTCGGCACGATCCTGTCGCCGGGCGACACGGTGATCGCCGACAGCGGCGACCACGCGTCGATCCTCGACGGCTGCCTGCTGAGCCGCGCGAACCTCCGGCCGTTCCGCCACAACCGGATCGGCAAGCTCGAGCAGCAGCTCCAGCGCGCGGCGAACGACGGCGGCGGGGTGCTCGTCGTCGTCGACGGCGTGTTCTCGATGGAGGGCGACATCGCCCCGCTGCGCGAGATCAGCGAGCTGTGCGCCAAGCACGGCGCCCGCCTCATGGTGGACGAGGCGCACGGCGCCGGGGTGCTCGGCGCGCGCGGCGCCGGCACCGCCGAGCTGCTCGGCGTGGAGGACCGGGTCGACCTGCGGATGGGGACGTTCAGCAAGTCGCTGGCGAGCTGCGGCGGGTTCATCGCCGGGGCGTCGGACGTCGTCGACTACCTGCGGATCAGCTCGCGGAGCTTCCTCTTCACCGCGTCCGGGGTGCCGGCGGCGGTCGGGGCGGCGCTCGCGGCGCTGCGGATCGTCCGCTCCGACGAGGGCCCGCCGCTGCTGCGGGCCGTGCTCGACAACGCCCGCTACCTGCGCGACGGGCTGGAGGCGCTGGGGTACGCGGTGGTGCAGCCGCAGGCGCTGCCGGAGGGCGCCCCCGGCGGGGCCACCGACGTCGTGACCCCGATCGTCCCGGTGCTCGTCGGCGACGACTGGAAGGCCGTGCTGCTGTGGCGGGCGCTCTTCGACGGCGGGGTCTTCGTCAACACCGCGCTGCACCCGGCGGTGCCGCCGTCCGGCGCGCTGCTGCGCACGTCGGTCATGGCGACCCACACGCGGGAGCATCTCGACCGGGCGCTCGACGTGTTCGGCCGGGTCAAGCGCGAGTTCGAGGCCGAGCACGGCCCGCTGCCGGGCCCGGGCGCGCACGGCGCCTGACGCCCGCGGGCGTCGTCGCCGACGACGGCGCCCGACCAAACCGACGTTTGTGACGCTCGAGCCCGACCCGTCCACCGTCGACCTCGACCCGAGGGTCACCCGGACGCGTGTTCGGGTCCACCGAGAAAGTTCCCGCTAGGTGCGGACGGGGCGTTCACCCGCCGTTGACGGAGCGTGCACCCGGCCATACGGTCCCCGCAGGTGACGGCCACCCAGGACGGGGGCCGGGAGCCCGGACCCGCTCCGCTCCCGCCACCCCCGCGCGTCCGTTCCACCGTGCCCCACCCACGACGACCATCGAGGAGCGAGCAGCTCGTGCTGGATCATGCGCAGTCGACGACCCCCGTGCGTGCCGAGGCGAGCACGCCCGGCCCGGGCGCCGTCCCGGCGGGAGCGCCGGGCTCCGACGCCGTGTCCGCGGCCCCGTCGCCGTCGGGCCGCACCGTCGCCCAACGCCGGTCCGCGCTGCGGCGCGCGAACCGCGTGCGGCAGGACCGGGCCGTCCTCAAACGCGAGGTGCAGGACGGCAGCCGGTGCGCCGCCGACGTCGTCGCCACCTGCCCGCCCGAGGTCGCGTCGATGGCGATCGGGGAGCTCCTCGTCGCCCAGCACCGCTGGGGCGAGGCCCGCGTGCTGCGCACCCTGCGGCGCGTCCCGGTGCCGGAGACGAAGCCGATCGGACGGATGACCCCCCGCCAGCGCACCGTCCTCGTCGACCTGCTCGGCGGCCGCTGCCGCTGACGTCCGGCGCGCCGCCGGCGCGGCTCAGGCCCGGAACGTCGGGCCGACGCGACGCGTCAGACGCGGAACGTCAGGCCGGTACGACGGACGAACGCGTCGCGCAGGCGGAAGAACAGGACCGCGAACACGATCGCCGCGACGACGAGCACCGTCCACACGGGGATCCCGACGTCGAGCGCGCCGAGGAGGAACGCGAGGGCCGTGCCGACGCCCATCGCGACGAGGCCGGCGATCATCGCGCTGTGGGAGCGGTAGCCGGCGAAGTGCTCCCGCACGGCGAGCTCGGTCGACGAGGCGCCGAGGACGAGCAGGCCGCCCACGAGCATCGAGATGCTCTGCGTGAAGAGGCCGATGATCGCGACGACCATCCCGACGAGGATGAGGATCTCCGTCAGCGGGAACGGATGCCAGATCGGCGGTGGTGCCTCGGCCAGCGACGCCTTGTGGGTGATCGGCCCCTTGCGCACCGGCGCGGCGCGGCCGGCGGCCTTGCCGCTCCCGCCCTTGCCCTTGCCCTCGGCCTTGGTCCCACCCCTGGCCCCGGCCTTGCCCCTGCCCCGCGCGGCGTCCTCCGCGGGGGCCGGCGCCTCGACCGTCACGGGGCCGCCCCCGCCCTGCCGCCTGCGGGCGTCGGCCTGCCGCTGGCTGCGGGTCTTCTTGCGCTTCTTGGCGGCCACGGGGGCAGGCTACCTTCCCGCCGCGGGCGGGGACGGGACCGACCGCGTGCCCGACCCGGCCGCGGCGTCGGCGGTCACGTCGCGGACCGCGCGACCGAGATCGCGGGCGACCGCGTCCCGTCCGACGAGCCGCTCCGCCACCTCGCCGCCGGGCCGGACGACGAGGACGTACGGGCAGACCGGCCCCCCGAGCCGGGCGGTGAGCGCGGTGTCGCGGTCGTACACCACCGGCAGCGTCCAGCGCCGGTCGCGGACGAGCGCCGACGTCTCGTCGTGCTCGCCGCCGATCGCGACCGCGAGCGTGCCGACGTCCGGGCGCTCCCGGGCCAGGCGGTCGAGGTCGTCGACCGCGCGGACGCAGTCGTCGATGCCCTCGGCGAACGTCATGACGACGAGCGGGCGGTCGCGGGACGCGTCGCAGGAGGTGACGACCGACGGGTGGTCGATCGAGCACGCGGCGACGGCCCCCGCCGAGCCCTGGTCGTCGGCCGTCGCGATGTTCACGTCGTCGTGGTCGAGCTTGGGCGCGCCGGCGAGCGGCGCGGCGAACGGCGGCAGCCGCTCGCCGGGCCGGACGTCGAAGCTCCCCGGCCCGTCGTCGTTGCTGCGCAGGAGGAGCGTCACCGTCGAGATGCCGAGGAACAGCACGACCGCGATCGCCATGTAGCGGCCACCGGCCCCGCTGCGGACGGTGCCCAGGCGTGGTCCGCCGCCCCGGAGCCTGCGGTGGCCGGAGGCCGACGCGTCGTCCCCCGCGGAGTCCGACCGTGGCGCCTCGTCGTCCGCCGCGACGTCGCCGGTCGGGTCCCCGCCCCGGTCGCGCTCGTCCGGGGCGAAGCCCAGCGGGTCGTCGGCGTCGCCGGCGGAGCCCCCGACGGGGCCCGGGGTGGCGCCGTCGCCCTCGTCGTCGGGGAACGCGAAGGGATCGTCGGGGTCGTGCTCGGGGGGATCGGGCGGCGTGGCGGTCATCGGGATGCGGGGTCGGACACGGCGGACGGGGTGGGACGGCGACGCTCCACGCGGACGCGGTGGCGGGCCGCGACGCCGGCGAGGGCGGGCAGGACGACGACGACGGCGACGAGCGCCACGACCAAGTCGAGGACGGTGACGAGGCCGAACTGGCGCAGCAGCGGGATGTCGCTGACGGCGAGCACCGCGAACCCGGCGATCGCCGTGGCCGCGGACGCGCCGACCGCCCGCCCGGTCGACGCGGCGGTGCGGGCGATCGCGGTGGCGTCGCCGTGACCCGCGGCCCGCTCCTGTCGGTACCGCTCGGCGAGCAGCACGCTGAACTCGGTGCCGATCGCGACGACGAGCGCGCCGAGCACCACCGACAGCGGGTTGAGCGGCAGGCCGAGCGCCCAGGTGAGCAGGCCCGCCCAGCCGGTGCCGTAGGCGACCGGCACGAGGGGCACGAGCCCCCGCCGCCACGAGCGCGTGAGCGCCGTGAGCGCGATCCCGACGAGCACGAGCGACAGCAGGAGCGTCATGACGCGACGCCCGACGTCGGACACCTCGACGCTCGCGTCGGCGACGGTCACCGGCAGCCCGGTCACCGTCGCCCGCACGCCGTCGGGCGGGTCGCCGACGGCGGCCCGGACCGCGTCGACGGTGTCGCGCTGCTCCTGGAGCGGTCCCAGCCGCATCCCGAACGTCAACAGCGCGGACCGGCGGTCCTCGCCGATGACCGACGTCCGGAAGTACTCGGGCAGCTGCTCGAGCTGCGCGTCGAGCGCCGCGTCGTCGTCGGGCACGCCCTCGAGGACGTCGGCCGGGCTGCTCAGCGGGCAGATCGTCGCGCTCGCGCACCCGCGGCGGGGGTCGTAGCCGCCGACCTGCAGCACGCGGTCGCGCAGCTCGTCCATCCAGGCGATCGTCGCGGCCTTCGTCGCGTCGGGGCCCTCGACGAGGATCCGCAGCTCGCCCGACAGGCCGGTCGCCGCCTCGACGGCCTGCAGGTCGCGCAGCGCCGGCAGGTCGGACGGGACGAGGCGCTGGAGGTTCGTCTCGACCGGCTCGCGGTTGCCCATGACGAGCCCCCCGATCGCGAGGGCGCCGCCGAGCAGGAGCACGAGGCCGCCGCGACGGTGGGCGACCGCGACGACGTTGCGCACGATCCTCCCGTGGCCGATCGCCATGCCGACCGTCGCGTCGAACGGCGACCGGCGCCGTTCCCCCCCGGGCCGCGGCGGGGTCGAGGCACGACGGGCCAGCACGCGGTCGGCGACGAGCCAGGCGACCCCGCCGGCCAGGCCGACGAGCGACCAGCCCCAGGCCGGGGTGAGCAACGGGACGCCGACGGCGAGCGCCACGACGAGCGCCAGGCCGACCCTCGTCCGCCAGTCGGTGAGGGCCGCGTGGGCGTCCCGGACGGTCGTGCCGCGCGTCGCGGCGCCCAGCGCCACCCCGACCGTCAACGCGGTGAGCACCGCGATCGCCACCCCGACGACGAGCACGATCGCGAACCCGCGGACGAGCGGCGTCGGCGACGTCATGAGGGCGAGGAACCCGGCGAGGCTCGCGGTGGCGGCGAGCAGCACCGGCGGCCCGCCGCGGGCGGCGGCGTCGCGGACCGCGTCGTCCTCGGACAGCCCGCGCCGTCGTGCCTCCTCGACCCGGGCGTGCAGCTGCACCCCGTAGTCGACCGCCAGCCCGAGCAGCACCGGGAGCGTCGCGATCGTGCCGAGGTTGACCGAGAAGCCGAGCAGCCCGGTGCCGCCGAACACCACCGCCAGCGTGGCGAGCGCCAGGAGCAGGGGCAGCAGCCGGCGGCGCTCCGGGAACGTCAGCGCGAGGACGAGCGCCATGACGAGCACCCCGACCGCCAACAGCAGCAGCAACGCGTCCTGGAGCTCGTCGGCGACCGCCCCCACGAGGACCGGGGTGCCGCTGACGACGTAGCGGCCCTCGCTCAGCGCGAGCTCCGGCAGGGCGACGGCCTCGCGGACGAGCCGGGCGGCCTCGCGCCGTCCGTCGTCGTCCAGGTCGGCGCGCAGCCGCATCGCGATCATCGCCGCGTCGCGGCTCGGCATGACGACGGAGAACCGCGCCCGCGGCTCGCCGCTGCCCCCGGACGGGTTGCCGAACACGAGCCGCCCGACGAACGGCCGGTCGCTCAGCGTCGGCATGTTCGGGAAGTCGATGCCGTAGCGGCGCGCGACCTGGAGGAGCCCCTGGAGCCGCCGGGTCTCGCGATCGGCCGCCCGACGGCCGGCGCGCTCGGCCTCGGCCTTCGACGCGCCGCGCTTCGTCGCCCGCTCGGTCGCCTGCGCCTGGACCTGCTGCAGGCGCTGGATCGCGGCGGCGGCCTCCTGCTGGATCCCGCTGGTGAGCGCCCCGAGCAGCGAGTTGGCGAACGTCGCCGGGCCGTACACGACGTGGGACGGATCGAGGTCCCGCAGCGCCGCGCAGGGCCCCCCCGCCCCGCCGGGCAGCTCGGCGTCGGGCACGTTCTCGCGCGGGGCGCGACCGCCGAGGCAGCCCTCGAGGTTGAGCAGCCGTTGCAGGTCGTCGCCGAGCATCAGCGACCGGACCGAGCCGCGGACGAGGACGATGATCGACTCGTCCCCGAACCGCTCGGCGCTCGCGCGGTCGGCGCGGTTGGCCTCGCCGCCGCCGCCGGTCATCGTCGAGACGGCCGCCGACGTGCCGAGCTGCGCCAGGCCGACGAGCGCGAGCACGAGGACCGCGCCGGCGACCGCGAGGACCGCCCGGGGGCGCCGGACCGTGAGGTCGGCGAGCTGCGTGAGGCGTCGGGCGATCATGGTCAGGGGGCCGGCGGGTCGGCCCGGACGTGGGGATAGTCGCCGTCGCGACCGTCCCGCAGGCGGCACGCCGGACCCGCGGCGCCGGAAGATCCTCTCAGGGTGCTCGCGAGGAGGGCGAGATCCCCGTCCCGGACGAGGGGGTCGCGGCCGCAGTGGCGGTCCTCGAAGACCGCGATGCCGTCGCCGTCCGGCCGGGTGACGGTCGACGGGTACGGATCGGGGCGGCTCGCGGGCGCCCGGGCGGTCCAGCCGGCGAGGCTCTGCGGCCCGACGATCGGGACGACGCGCAACGCCCGGGCGCCTCTGCCCGGCGGTCCGACGGTCGCGCCGACCCGGGCGACCGTGCCGCCGACGGGCCCGGCGTCGCGGACGAGGACCTCGAGCGCCGGGTCGGCGTCGCGGAGCACCGCGTCGAGCTCGTCCGCGAGCGGCCGTAGCCCGTCGAGCGCCTCGCCCAGCCCCGGCAGGCCCCGTCGGGCGGCGTCCTCGACCGGGGCGACCCGTCGCGCCAGGTCGCGCAGGTCGGGGGCGATCCGCCGGAGCGCCCGCAGCGTCGGGGCGACGTCGCGGACGGCGGGCCGGAGCGCCGCGATCGTCGGGCCGTGCGCGTCCGCGAAGCGCCGCAGCGCCGCGACCGTCCGCTCGATCTCGGACCCCAGGGCGGGCAGCGCCCGCACGGTCCGCCCGACGGCCCGGGCACGGGCGCCGTCGCGTCCCAGCGCCGCGGACGCGCCGTCGAGGAGCCGGGCGAGGCGCCGTCCGTCGCCGCCGGCGGCCCGGGCGATCCGCGTCGTCGCGCGCAGCAGGGTCCGGGCGTCGTCGGACTGGCGCTCCAACGCCCGCAGCACCCGGGCGGCGTCGGCGGCACGGGCGCCCAGCCCGCCGATCGCGACGTCCGCGTCCTCCCCCGCCCCGCCCCGCAGCGCCGCGACCGCGTCGGCGCCGTCGGACGCCGCGCCGGGCCCGCCGGTGGGCGCGCGGGTGGCCTCGCCGGGGACCGGGCCGGCCGCGGCGAGCGTGCCCCCGTCGGGCAGCCTAGACGTGGCCCGGGCGGGCGGGAGCAGCTCGATCCAGCGACGGCGACCGGGATCGCCGGTGGCGACCCTCCGCGCCCGGGCCCGCGTCGCCCGGTCGAGCGGCGGCGCGTCCCCGCCGACGACGAGCGTCACCGTCGTGGTGCGGTCCGCCGTGGCGACCGCGGTGACCGCCCCGACCGGCACGCCGGCGATCCGGACGGCGTCCCCGCGCCGCGGGGGGTCGGCGTCCGCCGTCGCGTCCGGGGGCAGGCGCACCACGGCGCGTCGCTCCGCGCCCGCCGCCGACGCGCGCGGGGCCCCGTCCGGGCCGCCCGCCACGGCGACCGTCAGCGCCGCGACGGCCAGCGCGAGCGTCACGACGACGAGCACGACGCGGGTCACCGGCCACCCCCGTCGCCGGGCGGGCAGAGGCCGGTCGTCACCGGTGGGCGCAGCACCGCGCCGAGCAGCGCGCCGGCCGGGGCGACGCGGGCGGCGTCGTCGACCCGGCGGAGCGTCGGGCAGTCGGTGAGCAGCAGCGCCCGGGCCATCGGACCGTGCGCGTCCTGCGCGTTGACGACCCACGGGGCGATGTGCGTGAGCCACTGCGCCCAGAACAGCCGGCCCTCGGTCGGACCGGGCGGGTCGTAGGCGAGGGCGTCGAGCGTCCGCTCGGTGACGCCGGTCGTGGACCGGGCGTCGTCGAGCACGGCGGTGACGGCGTCGGCATGGCGTCGGAGCGCGCCCAGCGCGGGCGGGGTGTCGCGGACGAGCGGCAGGAGCCCGTCGCGCAGCGCCGGCAGGGTCTCGTCGAGCGCGGTCCGGACGCGACGCAGCGTCGCCGGCGCGGCGTCGACCGACGGGCCGGCCGCCCGCAGCGCCGGAACGGCGGCGTCGACGAGGCGGGCGCCGCCGGTCAGGGCCCGGTCGGCGGCGCGCACGGTGGCCGGCAGCTCGCGGAGGGCGGCCCGCAGCGTCGCGTCGCGCCGGGCGACGACGTCGAGCGTCGTCGCGGTCGCCGCGGCGGCGCGACGCAGGTCGGTCCGGTGCTCGACGAGCGCGTCGGCGAGCCGGCGGAGGTCGCGCAACGCCCGCGCGCCGGCCGCCCGGCGACGCTCGACCGCCCGCGCGGTGCGGCGCACGACGCCGTCGAGCCGGCCGGCGACGTCGAGCAGCCGCGCACCGGTCACGTCCGCGTCGCGCCCGACGCCGGCGAGCACCCGCAGCGCGGCCGCGGCGTCGTCGTCGAGGGCGGCCGAGATCCGGTCCGGCGACAGGCGCACGGCGGTGCGATCGGTCGCGATCCGGACGGGTCGCTTCGCGGACCTCGGGTCCCGCCCCGGGTCGAGGACGAGCGCGACGTCGTCGACCGCCGTCTCCGGTCGCACCGTGGCCCGGGCGTCGCGCCGCAGGAGGCGGGCGTGCCTGGCCGCGACGGAGAACCGCACGACGGTCGCGTCCCGCTCCCGGGTCACGGCGAGCACGCGACCGACCGGCACCCCGGCCACCGTCACGCGCTGGCCGCGACCGGGGACGTCGGCGTCGCGCCCGGCGAACCGCGCGGCGCCCTCCACCGGGTCGTCCCCGCCGGACGGCAGCGTCCCGGTCGCCACGAGCGCGCCGACGACCGCCACGAGGAGCGCGACCAGGGCGATCCCCGTCCGGCGACGCGCGGTCATCGGTCGTCCTCCCCGGCGGTCCCGAGCGGATCGAGCCGCTCGAGGAGCCGCCGCAGGGTCCGGTCGGCGCCGGCCGCGAGGCCGCGGGCGTCCGCGACGCCGTCGCCCGCCGCCCGGTCGCGCGCCGCCTCGCTCTGCGCGCGGCCGACCGCGGCCTCCGCGTCCCCGGGGATCGAGCGGGCCCGGTCCGGGTCGGGGACCGGCTGGGCGGCGCAGCGCCGGTCGTCCCGGTAGGCGGGCCACCGCGCGGGCGGTGCCGGCCGGATCCCGACCGGCACCCGGTCGACGGCCCCGACCGCCGTTCCGGCGCCGACGCTGGCGTACTCGAGCGCGTCACGTCCGACGCCGAGGTCGAGCCGCCCCCAGGGGCCACCGGCGTCACGGTCTTGGAGCGCCCCGGCGATGCCGACGATCGCGTAGCCGGCGCTGCGGTACAGCGGACGTCCGGTGGTGAACGCCCCGTCCTCGACGGTGCGACGGGCGGCGGGGACGAGCACCCGGTCGATGCAGCGCCCGACCCGCCCGCCCGGTCCGGCGACGCCGCCGGCGTCGTCGAGCAGCCCGGTGACCGCCGGGAGCGCTCCCCGCGCGGCACGGGACCACGCGGGAGCGGCGGCGACCGTACGCCGCAGCGCGGCCGTCCACGGGACCGCGGCCCGTGCGGTGGCGGCGACCTCGCGCGCGACCGGCGCGCCGGACCGCGCGCCGGCGCGGAGCACGTCGAGCGACCGGTCGAGTCGGCGCGTCGCGCGATCGGCCGCACGAAGCGCGCCGGGGGCGCCGGCGAGCGTCGCGTCGAGCTCGCGACGGCGTGCGTCGACGGTCGTCACGGCCCGGTCGAGGCCACGGACGACGGCGGCCCACCGCCCGGCGTCGTCGGACCCGTCGGTCAGCGCGTCGGCGGCGCGCAGCAGGCCGCGGAGGTCGTCGGCCGGATCCGCGAGCGCCCGCGCGGGGACGAGCGCCGTGAGCGTCGCCGCGACGATCGTCACCAGCGTGACCACGAGGGTGGCACGACCCCGGGCGGTCAGCGTGGGCATCCGTCGCTCCCGGTCGCGATCGCGTCCGACGCCTGGCCCAGGACGACCGTCATCCGCTGCCAGGAGCCGAACCGGTCGCCGCGGTCGAGCGTGCCCGCCAACCCGTGCACGGTCGCGCTCACCCCGTGGCAACGGCGCTCGAGGGCGGCCAGGTCGCGCAGGCCGGGCCGCGCGCGCCGCAGCGTGCGGGCCTGTCGGTCGGCGACCCCGCGCACCGTCGGCGCGTCGAGGAGGCGCCCCACGTCGGCGACGGCCCGCCCGACCGGTCCGTCGAGGGCCGCCGCGCGACGCGCCCCGCCGCGGAGCGCCCCGAGCGTCGCGTCGACCGTCGGCGCGACGTCCCGGACGGCGCGCGCCGCCACCCGTGCCTCGTTCGCGAGGCCCGTGACGTCGTCGAGCATCGCGGTGACCGCCGGCAGGTCGTCGCGCAGCCGGGCGGCGACGGCCGGGCCGTCGCGGAGCGCCTCGGCGAGCCGGTCGCGGGTCCGCGGGCCGATCGTCGACAGGGCGACGTCGGCCCGCCGCAGCAGGCCGCCGGCCGCCGCGAGCGGGGAGCGCCCGTCGCCGCCGGCGGCGACGAGGACGGCCCGCGCCGCGGTCGCCACGCCGGTCGCGGGATCGTCGGGATCGCCGAGCGCGTCGGCCAGGGCCGTGACCCGCTCCAGCGCGTCGCCGAGCGCGACGACGGCCGCCGTCGGAGGCGTGACCGCGACGACGTCCGCGGCGTCCCCGTCGCCGGATGCGGCCCCGGCCGGCGAGGTCGCCGTCGCGACGACGGCGAGCGTCGCGACGAGGCCCCGGGCGAGCGCGCTCACCGGTCCGCCTCCGGCCGCGGCAGCAGGCCGCCGTCGAGCGTGATCGGCGCGTCGCCGCCACGGGCGGGCGTGCGGCCGCTCGTCGCCCCGCGACGCCGGACGTCGCGCAGGTCGGCGAGCCGGCGGAGCAGCGGCCGCAGCGCCGGGTCGTCGGCGGCCCGCGCGAGCTCCCGACCCGGCCGGCCGCCGGCGAGCGTGCGCCGGAGGAGCGCGTCCCGCCGGGGCTCGCCGGCCGCCCGCGGGCCGTCCGCGGCACGGCCGGCGGCCGCCGTCGTGAGGCCGGTGGCGCAGCCGGCGACCGGCCGGTGGGCCGGTGCGCCGCAGGCGTCGACGTCGGCCCGGATCCGGAGTCGGTGGCCGACGTCGTCGTAGGCGTTGACCGCGAGGACGAGCTCGACGATCGCGTCGAGGCCGCTCCGGACGGCCCCGCGTCGCTCGAGCCCGCGCCCGAGCTCACGCGCCGCGCGCAGGACCGGTGCGGCCTCGGCGGCGGCGGCCCCGACCCGGGCCAGCACCGGGCGCGCCCGGAGGATCGTGCGGCGCGCCGCGGCCGCCGTGTCTCCCACCGCCCGTAGCGGTCCCGCGCCGACCCGCGCGGTGCGCTCGACGTCACGGCGCGCCGCGTCGACGGTCGGCACGAGCGCGGTGAGCGCGTCGACGGTCGGCGTCGCCGCGTCGGTCAGGTCCCGGAGGCCCGCGAGGGCCGGGCGGAGCGCCCGTAGCGCCCCGGGCGCCGCCCGGAGCGTCCGGTCGACCTCGGGCGCGCGGGCCGCGATCGTCCGTTGCAGGTCGGCGCCCCGCCGGACGGCGCGACCGATCCGCGCCCGCTCCGCGGTGAGCGCGCGCAGCCCGGACCGGGCGCGGGCGGCGGTGCGGTCGAGGTCGGCCGTGGCCGCGTCGAGCGCCCGCACCACGCGGTCGGCGTCGCGCAGTCCCGGGACGGCGGCCCGCACGGCGCGTCGCAGGTCGGGGCCGGCGTCGGCGAGGCCCACGCCGAGGTCGCGCACGACGACGCCGAGCCGCTCGGCCGGGTCGCGGTCGCGGACCGCGTCGAGCAGCGCACGGTCCACGAGCCCGGCCGTCCGCTCCACCGGCACGCTGCGGACCCGTAGCGCGCCTTCCCGGCGCACGGCGAGCGGCGACGGGCGGTCCGCGCCGTCGCCGGACGCCGACGGGCGGCAGGCGACGAGCCTCCGGTCGTCCGCCGTCGTGACCGTGCAGGTCGCGTCGCGCCGGAACCGCGCCGCGACCCGCTCCGGCAGTCGCACGTGCACGACGGCGCGGGCGCGCGCGTCCAGGTCGACGGCGGCGACGGCTCCGACGTCACGTCCGTCGACGGCGACCGGGGCGCCCGGCGCCACCCCGTGGGCGTCGAGGAACGTCACGCGCACGACGGCCCCGCCGTCGCCGCCGCACCCGGACGCCAGGAGGCCCGCGACGACCACCGCGAGGATCGTGACGCGGCGGATCACGGGCCGGGCACCTCGGGCTCGGGGGCGCAGTCGAGGCGGCCGTCGGCGTCGCGGAACGGGTTGGACCGGTCGGGACGGGGCGCGCTCGCCGCGCCCGGGCAGCGGCGCGGGGCCGACGTCGGCGCGGCCTCGTCGCCCCGGGCGTCGCGGAGTCCGGCGACCGGACCGCGCAGCAGCGGGGAGGCGGTCGCAGCGTCCGCGTCGACGAGCGGCTGCACGCGGGCCAGGTGCCCGTTGGCGTCGTAGCCGGCCGCGAGGTCGCCGGCGTTGCGCACCGCTCCCGCCAGGTCGGGGGCGTAGGGACGCAGGAACGCGACGATCGGCCGCATCCCGGCGAGCGCGCGCGTCGTCTCGGCGACGGCCGGGGCGAGCGTCCGGGCGGCGCGCGGCCCGCGCGCGAGCAGGTCGAGCAGGTCGTCGCCCTTGCCCGGGTCCCGGATCACGCGTCGTAGGGCCGCGATAGCGGGTCCCGCGTCGCGGAGCGCCGGTCGCAACGAGCGTCGGACGGCACGGAGCGGCCCGATCGCCGCCCCGAGGTGGCCGAGCATCGGGTCGAAGTCGTCGAGCAGCCCGCGCACCCCGGCGAGCGCGGGAGCCGCGCGCCGGGTCACCCGCGGAGCGCGGTCGAGCGCCGCGTCGATCGCCGCCCCGCCGTCGCGCAGGTCGTCGACGAGGCGCCCGCCGCGGACGAGCACCCGCCGCAGCGCCGCGCGCTCTCCGTCGACGGCGTCCGCGATCCGGGCGACGCCGGCGAGCGCCCGGCGCAGTCGGCGGGCCTCGTCGGCGACCGCGTCGAGCGGGGCGTCGGCGCCCCGGGCGCGGCGCGCGGCACGCCCGAGCGCGGCGGCGGCACGCCCGGTCGGGCCGCGCCGGTCCGTGCGGTCGGTCGGATCCGCCGTGGTGGCGGCGCCGGCGGCCGGGGGCGCCGGTCCCGCATCGATCGTCGCGCCGTCCCGGAGGATCGGCCCGTCGTCCGGCCCCGGTCGCAGCGCCAGGGACGTGCGTCCGTGACCGCCCCGGACGGTCGCCGTCGTCCCCGCGCGCAGCGGACCGACCTCGTCGGGTGCGCGGACCTCGATCTCCACGCGCGCGAGAGCGGGCGGGCCCGGAACGACCCGCAGGCCCCGGACCGTGCCGAGGTCGACGTCGGCGACGCGGACGTCGTCGCCGACCGCGAGCGTCCCCGCGTCCGGCAGGACGACGACGTGGCGGACCGTCGCGTCGCGCCCGGACGGGACGACGACGGCGACGGCCGCGAGGAGCAGGACGAGGGCCGCTGCGGTGGCCGCTGCGCGGCGGCGGCCCGGCGACCCGATGCCCGCCCCTCCCCTAGTTCATCCCCAGCGGACCGCGGGAGGCGCCCGCGAGGAACTGGTTGACGAACGCGTTGTCGGAGTTGAACAGCTGCTCCGCCGGGCCGGCCTCGACGATCCGGCCCTTCCACAGCACCGAGATGTACTGGGCGACGCGACGCGCGGTCATGATGTCGTGGGTGATGAGCGAGAACGCCGGCAGGTGGGCCTGACCGCGCTGCTCCGCCTCGCCCATCATCTCGGCGTGGATCTCCATGATGAGCTCGCCGAGCAGGGCGGTACGGACCGGGTCGAGGCCCGAGTCGGGCTCGTCGAAGAGGACGATCGACGGGTCGAGCACGAGGGCGCGGGCGAAGCCGGCGCGCTTGCGCATGCCGCCGGAGAGCTCGTTGGGGAACTTGTCCCACGAGTGGCCGAGGCCGACCTCGTCCATCCGCCGGTCGACGATCTCGAGGACCTCGGAGTCGGCCTTGTCGGTGTGCTGACGAAGCGGGAACGCGACGTTGTCGCGGATGTTCATCGATCCGAACAGCGCGCCGTCCTGGAAGAGCACGCCGAACTTCTTGCGCATGTCCAACAGCGGCTCGAGCGCCATGCCCGGGACCGAGTCGCCGTGCACCAGCACGTCGCCCTCGTCCGGGTACAGCAGGCCGACCATGTGCTTGATGCAGACCGACTTACCCGTACCGGACGGGCCGAGGATCATCGAGATCATGCCCTCGGGCAGGCCCATGTTGAGGCCGCGGAGGATGCGGTTGCGTCCGAACGCCTTGTGCGTCTCGACGAACTCGACGGCGTCGGGCTTGCCGGTCGGGTGACGGACGCCGGTGTGCCAGGCGTACTCGTCCTCCTCGCCGGTCGGGGGCTCGGACACGACGCGCGTGTGGGGCGCTCCGGCGCCGCCGGCCGTCGTGGCCGCGGCGACGGCGGGCGCCGGGGCCTCGGCCCACTGGTGCGTCGCCGGCTCCTCCTCGCGCTCACGGCCCAGCTCGACGGTCTCGCGGACGTCGCCGTAGGCCGGGGCCGCGGCCGCCGGCGGATCGTCCGGCAGGTCGAGCTCGGTCTCGGTGTCCTGGCGGACGACGGGGTCCGGGGTCGGATCCGGCTGGGGCGTCCGGTCGGCGTGGCTGTCGTCTCGTCCGCCGAAGCCGGGGACGCGCGGGATTCGCGGCATGGGTTCCTATCCTCCGATGGGCGCTCGTGGGTTCGCGCCCCAGAACAACTGGGTGCCGAGCATTCCGATGATGTGGACGATGATCAGGTTGACGACCATCGACTTGGCCGTCGCGGTTCCGACTCCGACCGGTCCGCCCCCGGCGTGGTAGCCGTAGTAGCAGCCGACGAGGACGATGAGGGTGGCCATCGCCATGGCCTTGATGAGACTGTAGAGCAGATCCGGCGGGTTCTGGAACATCCAGAAGATGAGGAGGTACCCACCGGAGGACACGTCGCCGACCTGCTCGACGACGGCGAGGTAGCTGGCGAAGAAGCCCGCGCCGATCGACGCGACGTACATGAACGGCAGGACGAGCCAGGCGGCGAGCAGCCGGGTCGCGCAGAGGAAGAGCACCGAGTCGAAGCCCATGACCTCGAGCGCGTCGATCTCGTCCGAGATCCGCATCGACCCGAGCTCGGCGACGATGCCGGTGCCGACCTTCGCGGCCATCATGTACCCGAACGCGTACGGGACGAGCTCGCGCAGGTCGCACCACGCGGCGAACACGCCGGCGTAGGCGGGCGACCCGATCGAGCGCGTGAAGTACGCGCCCTCCAGGCCGCACTGCAGGCCGATGACGAAGACGAGGCCCCAGATGACGACCGTCGAGCTGACGATGAGCACGCCGCACTGACGCAGCGCCTCGCCGAGGAACCGCAGGACGCGGAGCGTCAGGACCTGGCCGACGACCCGGCCGGAGAACCGACCCATCTCGCCGAAGCCGGCGAGCGCGTCCTTGGCCCCGCTCAACGGCGAGCTCATGCGCGGGCCCCCCGCGGGCGGTGGGCGGCGACGGGCGTGCTCACTTGATCACCAGCATCTCGGGGTTGGTGGCCAGCAGCGTCTGCGTGAACACGTAGTTGAACGCGAAGACGCCCATGAAGGCGATCACCACCGCCTGGTTGACGGCGCGGCCCACGCCCTCCGCCCCGCCCTTGGCGGTCATCCCCTTGTAACAGCAGACGACGGCGATGATCGCGCCGAACAGCGTGCATTTGAGGAACGACCCCCAGAGGTCGGTGACCGACGCGTTGCTGAAGAACGTGGCCCAGAACGGCCCGAGCGGCGCGCCGTTGGCGAGCGTCGCGACGACGCCGCCGAAGATGCCGAAGAGCAGCGCGTAGACGTCGAACAGGCCGGTGACGATCATGAGCGCCAGGAACCGCGGCACGACGAGGCTCTTGATCGGGTCGATGCCGAGCACCTGCAGCGCGTCGAGCTCCTCGCGGATCTTGCGGGCGCCGAGGTCGGCCGTGATCGCGGTGCCGGCCACGCCGGCGAGCACGACCGCGGTGACGAACGGCGCGAACTCGCGGATCGACGCGAGGACGAAGAAGCCGCCCAGACGGTCCAGCGAGCCGAACAGGACGAGGAAGTTCGCGGCCTGCAGCCCCGGCGCCCCGAACCCGAACGCGACCGTCGAGATGAGGAGCGGGAACCAGCAGAGCCGTAGCGCGAAGAGGAACTGGTGGACGAACTCGTCGCCGTAGGAGTACGGCGGGCGTACGGCGCTGACCAGCGTCTTGCCGGTCAGGATCATCATGTCGCCGATCTCCTCCAGCGCGGACTTGGCTGGATCGAAGACGCGATTCGAGACGGTTCGGACCATGGACCCTCGTGTTTCCCCACCGACGGCCAGGAGCGCCGGAACGTGGCAAGACTACGCCATGGGCGCCCCTGTGTGCCAAAGACCACATCCGGACCGCCCGGAATCGTGGGACAGTCCGTCCGGTCGACGCGTCCGAGATCGTGACGGCGGACCCGACCCGTGGTAGCCTGCGCGCGCCATGCCGGTCCCTGCGCCACGCCCGCTCACGTCCATGTTGGGGATCGCCGGCTGCGCCCTGCTGCTGACCGCCTGCGGCTCCGAGGCCCCGGACATCGAGGACGCGTCCGACGGGCGCCCGTTCGCGGTGAGCGTCACGGCCGACTTCGAGGAGCGGCAGGAGCTGGCCGGGACCGAGACGCTGCGGATCACGGTCCGCAACCAGGACGACCGGACGCTCCCGGACGTGTCGGTGGTCCTCGACGGCCTGCAGCGCACGATCGCGTCCGAGGACAACGGGGCCGGGCGGATCGCCGACCCGCGTCGTCCGATCTGGGTCGTCGACGCCCCGCCCGCGGGCTCCACCACCGCCTACGTCAACACGTGGGCGCTCGGTCCGCTCCCGCAGGGCGAGTCCAAGACCTTCCGGTGGAAGCTCACGCCGGTCGTCCCCGGGACGCACGACGTCGAGTGGCGCGTGTCGGGCGGCGTCGACAGCGACGCGCCGGTCCGAGCGTCCCGCGGCGAGACCGAGGGCACGTTCAAGGTGCGGGTCGCCGAGACGCCGCGCTCGACGACGGTCGACCCCGACACGAACCGCGTCGTCCCCGACGAGGACTGACGCCCCGCGGGCGCGCCCCCGCTCCGGGCCCGCCCGCGCGTCCGCATCGGCGCCGCCCCGGCGGGCACGGCGCGGCCCGCGACGCGAAGGGCGCCGCCGGCCGATGGCCGACGGCGCCCGGGGCGACGCACGACGCGCGGCGACAGCCCACCGGACGCCCCGATGCTCCTCGCATCCCGGCGTCGGCGGGCGGGCCGCGTGGCGTCAGCGCTGGATCTCGTCCGCCTCGTGCGCCTGGAGCGTCTCGGCGCCCGCCTCGCCGGTGCGGATCCGGTACGCCTCCTCGACCGGCATGACGAAGACCTTGCCGTCGCCGACCGCGCCGGTGCGGGCGTGCTTGAGGATCGTGTCGACGATCGTCTGGACGTCGCCGTCGTCGACGACGCACTCGATCTTGACCTTCGGCCGCAGGTAGTTCGTGAGCGACGCGCCGCGGTAGCGCTCCGTCACGCCCTTCTGCCGCCCGGAGCCCTTGACCTCGGCGATCGAGAGGCTCGGGAACCCGAGGCCCAGGAGCTCCGCCCGGATCGGCTCGAACGCCTCGTGGCGGATGTATGCGATGACCATCTTCATGGGTGTGCCCTCTACTTCGCCGAGCCGATGAGCTCGGCCTCCGGGATGAATTGCTCAGGGTAGCCGTACATGCCGTGCTCGGAGATGTCGAGACCGGCGAGCTCCTGCTCCTCGCTGACGCGCAGGCCGACGGTGAGGTCGATGATCTTGAACACCGCGTAGGATGCCGCGAAGACGAAGGCGATCGTGATGAGCACGCTGACGATCTGCGTCAGCATGAGATCGAACGAGCCGCCGTACCACAGGCCCTGCTGGGCCTCGTCGACGAGCCGCGGCGACGCGAAGACCGCCGTGACGAGCGTGCCCCAGATGCCGGCGAGGCCGTGGGCCGACGTCGCGCCGACCGGGTCGTCGATCTTCAGCCGGTCGAACGCCAGCACGCCGAGGACGACGACGACGCCGCCGACGAGGCCGATGATCGGGGCGGTCCAGAGCTCGACGAACCCGGCCGGCGCGGTGATCGCGACGAGGCCGGCGATCGCGCCGTTGCCGATCATGCCGACGTCGAACGACTTGAGGACGAGCTTGCTCGTGATCGCCGCGCCGGCCACGCCGGCGGCGGCGGCGAGGTTCGTCACCGCGATGACGTGCGAGAACCCGCTGCCGTCGGTCGACCCGGTCGACGCGCCGTTGAACCCGAACCAGCCGAGCCAGAGGACGAGGACGCCGATGCCGAAGATCGGCATCGAGTGCCCGGGGATCGCCCGCGGCTTGCCGTCCGGGCCGTACTTGCCCAGCCGCGGGCCGAGGACGATCGCGGCCGCGAGCGCCGCCGTGGCGCCGGTGAGGTGCACGAGCGTCGACCCGGCGAAGTCCAGGTGGCCCGGGCCGATGTCGTTGAAGATGCCGCCACCCCAGCCGGCGTGGACGACGAGCGGGTAGATCAGGGCGACGAAGACGAACCCGAAGATCGGGTACGCGATGAACTTGATCCGCTCGAGCGTCGCGCCCCAGACGATCGCGAGCGACACCGCCGCGAACGTGAACTGGAAGATGAACGTCGTCGCCTCGGTCGCGCCGGACGACGTGCCCGCCAGGTCGGTCCCGTTGTTGAAGAAGAAGCCGCTGGAGCCGATGAGCGTCGAGCCGACGCCGTCGTCGCCGTTGCCGCCGAACGCGACGCCGAAGCCGACCGCCCACCAGGCGATCGACGCGACCGACAGGTTGACGAGGATCTTCGCGACGCCGGCGCCGACGCTCTTCCCGCGCGAGAAGCCGAGCTCGAGGCCGAGGAACCCGACCTGCATGAAGAACACGAGGGCGGTGCCGAAGATCAACCAGAAGAGGTTGACCTCGTCGGCGAGGCCCACGACCGACTCGAGCAGCGTGCTCTGGTCGACCGTCGTGGGGTCGACCGCGAGCGCGGAGCCGGGGACGAGCAGCGTCGCCGCCGCGGCGACGCCGGCGACCCCGGCGATGCGGTGGCGACGGGCGCGGCGTGCACGGCGGTGGTGGTCGGGGCCACCGGTGGCGGCGGGGGTCGGGACGGCGTCGGCGGCGATGGCGCCACCTCTGGCCGTGCGTGGGATCGGGAGCATCCGGGTTCCTCCTTGGTCGGACGTCCTGCAGCCTGCGGCAGCCCGGGGCCGGTCCGACTGTCCCGTTGGAGCAACCGACCCCGCCCGGACGCTCCATCGCGACGTGCGTTGTCCACGGTGGCGGCGAGCGACCCGTGCCGCTTGGCCATCCGGATAAGGTGCGGGGCAGCGGGGCGCGCCTACGCTCGCCACCGGTCCGCTTCGTGCCCGCACGCCCCTGGCGTGCACCGGTGGCGCCGCGCCCGCTCAAGCACCCCAAGGAGGGCTTCGCACCCCATGACCCAGTCCCGCCAGAGGAACGTCTCCGCCGCACGGTGGTCCGTCGAGGACACCGAGCTCGGCTCGGACGACCTCACCCGTCCGCAGAACCAGATCTTCGGATCGCACGTCTTCAGCCCCGCGGTCCAGCGGCAGCGCCTTCCGAAGGACGTGTACAAGCGGCTCCAGCGCACGCTCGAGCGCGGCGAGGCCCTCGACGTGTCGCTCGCCGACGCGGTCGCGTCGGCGATGAAGGACTGGGCGCTGGAGGCCGGCGCCACGCACTACACGCACTGGTTCCAGCCGCTGACCGGGCGGACCGCCGAGAAGCACGACAGCTTCTTCTCCCCCACCGGCGACGGCAACTCGATCGCCGAGTTCTCCGGCAAGGAGCTCATCCAGGGCGAGCCGGACGCGTCGTCGTTCCCGACCGGCGGCATCCGCGCGACGTTCGAGGCCCGCGGCTACACCGCCTGGGACCCGACGTCGCCGGCGTTCATCCTCGAGAACCCCAACGGAGCGCTGCTCTGCATCCCGACGGCGTTCACGTCGTGGACGGGCGAGGCGCTCGACAGCAAGATCCCGCTGCTGCGGTCGATGGACGTCCTGAGCCGCTCGGCGATCGCCGCACTGCGCCTGCTCGGCGACGACGCCCCGCAGCGCGTCTACACGACGATCGGCGCCGAGCAGGAGTACTTCCTCATCGAGGAGCAGTACTACTACGAGCGGCCGGACCTGCAGATCGCGGAGCGCACGCTGTTCGGCGCGAAGCCGCCGAAGGGCCACGAGCTCGACGACCACTACTTCGGCGCGATCCCCGAGCGCGTGCTGGCGTACATGCTCGACACCGAGCACCAGCTGGCGAAGCTCGGCGTGCCGATCAAGACGCGCCACAACGAGGTCGCCCCGGGCCAGTACGAGGTCGCGCCGCTGTTCGAGACGTCGAACGTCGCCGCCGACCACCAGCACCTCGTCATGCAGGTGCTCGAGACGACCGCCCGCCGCTACGGCCTCGTCTGCATCCTCCACGAGAAGCCGTTCTCGGGCGTCAACGGTTCCGGCAAGCACAACAACTGGTCGATGGGCACCGACCTGGGCGGCAACCTCCTCGATCCGGGCGACACCCCGCACGAGAACCTCGTCTTCCTCTTCTTCTGCACCGCGGTGATCAAGGCCGTCGACGAGCACGCCGGCCTGCTGCGCGCGACGGTCGCGAGCCTCGGCCAGGACCACCGGCTCGGGGCCAACGAGGCGCCGCCGGCGATCATCTCGATCTTCCTCGGCGGCGAGCTCGAGCAGGTGTTCGAGGCGATCTCGTCCGGGGAGGGCGACCCGTCGTCGCCCGGGTCGTACCTCGGCATGGGCACCCCGGTGCTGCCGCCCCTGCCGTTGCACGGCGGCGACCGCAACCGCACGTCGCCGTTCGCGTTCACCGGCAACAAGTTCGAGTTCCGGGCGCCGGGGTCCAACCAGTCGCTCGGCCTCACGAACACCGTGCTCAACACGATGGCCGCCAACGCCATCGACGAGCTGGCGGAGCTGCTGTCGGCGAAGCTCGAGGCGGGCACCGAGCTCGGCACCGCGGTCACCGAGATCGTGCGCGACACGTACCGCAACCACCGTCGGGTCGTGTTCGGCGGCGACGGCTACTCGGCGGAGTGGGAGGAGGAGGCGGCCCGTCGCGGCCTGAAGAACCTCCGCACGACGCCCGAGGCGCTGCCCGAGATCGTGGCGCCCGCGTCGATCGCGCTGTTCGAGAAGCACGACGTGCTGTCGGAGCGCGAGGTCGAGGCCCGCTACGAGGTCCTGCTCGAGCAGTACGGCGTGAAGCTCAACATCGAGGCGGAGACCGCCGCGACGGTCGCCCGCACGCTGATCATGCCGGCGTCGGTCGCGCACCTCACCCACCTGCAGCAGGCGGGCCTCGACGCCCCGGCCGCCGAGACCCGGGAGCTCGTCGACGAGCTGTACGTCCGGATCCGCGAGCTCGAGCGCCTGAACGCCAAGGAGGGCGAGCTCGGCGACATGGACCACGTGCTGTTCATGCGCGACGAGGTCCTCCCGGCGATGGACGCCGTCCGCGAGACCTCCGACCGCCTGGAGCGGATCGTGTCGGACGACCTCTGGCCGCTGCCGCTGTACCAGGAGATGCTGTTCATCAAGTAGGGGAGGCCCCGGGCCGCTCCACGCCGCGCCGACCGTGGCGCCGCCCGGAACGACGGCCGCCCCGCAGATGCGGGGCGGCCGTCGTTCCGGGCGGCGGTCACCGCGGCCTCGGCCACGGCCCGACGCTCCGCTCCTCAGGCCCCGGCGACCCCACTGTCACGGCCTGCCCAGAACGGCTCGCGGGCGACGCGGCGCAGGATCTTGCCGACGCCGGACTTCGGCAGCTCGTCGACGAACGTCACGCAGGTGACCTTCTTGACCGAGCCGAGCAGCTCGCGCGTGTGGGCGACGATCTCGTCCTCGGTCACCTCGGCGCCGGGGGCCTTGACGACGATCGCGCGCGGGGTCTCGCCCCACCGCTCGTGCGGCACGCCGACGACGCAGACCTCGTGGACCCCCGGGTGGGACGCGACGGCGTTCTCCAGCTCGGCGGGCCAGATGTTGTATCCGCCGGAGATGATGAGGTCCTCCTTGCGGTCGGCGAGGAAGAGGAACCCGTCCTCGTCGACGGGCCCATGTCGCGGGTGAGGATGCTGCCGTCGGGCAGGGTCCGGGCGGCGGTGGCCTCCGGGTCCTTCCAGATCCCCGACATCATGCCCTCGTGGCGGGCGGCGACCTCGCCGATCGTGCCGGGCGGCACCGCGTTGCCGTCCTTGTCGACGATCGTGAGCTTCGTGGACGGCGTCGGACGGCCGACCGACCGCAGGCGCCCGCGCTCCGTCTCGGTGCCCTCGCTGACGTGCTCGTGCGGGTAGAGCATCGTGATCGGCCAGATCTCGCTCTGCCCGTACATCTGGAACAGCACGTCCTTGCCGCCCAGCAGCTCCTTGGCCCGCAGCATCGTCGTCTCGCTGATCGGGGCGGCCGCGTAGTTCAGGCACCGCAGGCTCGTCAGGTCGTACCTCGCCGCATCGGGGTGGGTGACCATCGGCTGGATCATCGTCGGGACCATGAACCCGAAGGTCACCCGCTCCTGCTCGATCAGCCGGAGGAACCGCTCGGGGTCGAACGCCGGCTCCACGATCACCCGACCACCGGTCTTCAGCACCTGCCACAGGAAGAGCACCGCGGCGTGGGTCAGCGGCGCGGCGGCCAGGTAGGCGTCGCGCTCGTCGAGCATCGGCGAGCTCCAGCGGTACTCGTCGCAGGCCCCCATCCAATGGCGGTTGGTGTGGAAGATGCCCTTCGGCCTGCCGGTGGTGCCGGCCGAGAAGCGGATGACGTGCAGGGCGTCCGGGCCGACGTGCACCTGCGGGTCGTCCGCCGAGGCCGCGGCGAGCGCCGCCTCGTAGGACTCGGCGCCCGCGGGCGGGGTGTCGGTGCCGTAGACCAGGACGTGCTCGAGCTGCGGCATCCGGTCGCGCAGGGCCAGCAGGTCCTCGGCCAGCGGCGCGTCGACGATCAGCAGTCGGGCGTCGACGAGGTCGCAGAGGTACGCGTTGCCGTCGGCGGCGTTGTGGGCGTAGAGCGCGGCACGGACGAACCCGCCCAGCGCGATGCCGGTGATCTGCTCGACGGTCTCGGGCCCGTTGGGGCCCAGCATCGCCACCCGGTCGCCCGGCTCGATCCCGCGTGCGGCGATCGCCTGCGCCAGCCGCGACGAGCGCTCGAACAGCTCCGCGTACGTCTGCCGACGGTCGCCGGCGGTGACGGCGACGTTGCGGGCGTACTGGGACGCCGAGCGGCGGAGGACCTCGCCGAAGTCCATCGCGAGGGCGGGAGGAGCGATCGTCGTCGTCATGGCCTCACGGTAGGTCGGTCCTGTGCGCCGGGTCACGGTTTCGGGCCGTCGGTGCGCGCACGGCGAAGCGACCGTGCACGCGGGCGCAAGCGCACCGATCATCGCCGCATCTGGTTCCACGGGCTCGTGGTCGGATCGGCGCCATCTCCGGGAGGGCCCTTCGAGCCACCGGCGCCGCGCATCGTGCGTGGGAGCGCGTCGCGGATCCGGTTCGGCGACTTCAGCCGCAGCTTCCGTCAGGAGTTCGGCGCGTCACCGAGCGAGGTGCGGCGGGCCCGTGCGGCGGTCGGCGGCGCGTCGCCGGCCCGGGACGGCGACCCGCCGGACCGCGGCGCATCGCCGACCGACGGCGACCGCCCCGTCGCCCCGCCGCACCCCGCAGCCCCATGATTTAGGGCCCCCGAACTTCCCTGGTAGGGTGCGCGGATGCCCGTGGCGTCCCCCCGCACCCAGGCTCCCGATACGGCCCTGAGCCCGACGGTCTCCGCACACGCGACGGCGACCGACCCGCCGGCGTCGGCCGAACGGCTGTGGTCCGCGGCGCAGGCGGCCGGCGGGCCGCTCGTCGAACCCGATCCGACGAGCCCCGAGCACCGCATCGTCACGTTCCTGTGGCGTGACGCGACGGGCCCCGCGCCCACCCCGGCGCCCGAGGTGCTGCTCGTGCTCGACACGATCACCGACCGCCACCGCGACGCGCTGGAGCCGGCGATCCTGCGGCCGATCGGCGGTGGCCTGCGCGCCGTGAGCTACCGACTGCCGCACGACCTGCGCGCGTCGTACGCCTTCCACGTCGCCCCGACGATCGCGCCAGACCTCGGCCGCACCCGCGAGGGCTGGAAGGGCGTGCTCGGCGCCCGCGTCCCCGATCCGCTGAACCCCGACCGGATCCCGGCGCCGGGCGACCGCGAGGTGTCGATCCTGTCGCTGCCCGGCGCGCTCCCCCAGCCGTGGCGCGGCGCCCGGGCCGATGCCACGGGCGAGGTGACCCGCCACGACGTGCCCGCCCCCACGCTCGGCGATCCACGCTAGACCTGGGCGTACCGGCCCGCCGGGGTCTCCGACGACGACGTACTCGACGTCGTCGTGCTGCTCGACGGCGACGTGTGGGGGTCGATCGTCCCGATCGCCCCGACGCTCGACGCGCTGATCGCCGCGGGGGCGATCCCACCGGTCCGGGCGCTCATGCCGCACTCGCTGGACGGGCCCACGAGGATGGCCGACCTGGCGATGGACGACCGGTTGATGCTCCTGGACAGCAACCGGCGGATGCGCGACGCCCTGGCCGCCCGCGGGATCCCGACGTCGTACCGGGAGTACGCCGGCGGCCACGACTACGCCTGCTGGCGGGGCGGGCTGGCGGACGGGCTGATCGCGCTGCTGGGCTAGCGGGCCGACCGACAGCCGCGGGTCTCGGGCGAACGGCGTGACGGCACGTTCGCAACACACGCGGTCCGACGTGTTCGTCCCCCATCTCGCGTTACCAACCCTTGGTACATTCGCCGTATGGCCACGAACACCTCGATCAGTCTCGACGACCACTTCGCGGCCTTCCTCGCCGACCAGGTCGGTGCGGGCCGGTACCGCTCGGCGAGCGAGGTCGTCCGTGCGGGCCTGCGCCTGTTGGAGGAGCGCGAGATCCAGTTGTCCGCGCTTCGCAGCGCACTCGCCGCGGGCGAGGCCAGCGGTGAGGCCGAGGCGTTCGACTTCGATGCGTTCGTCGCCGCGAAGACCTCGTGAGCGCGTACCGGCTCACGCCGGCCGCACAGCGAGACCTCTCGTCGAACTGGGACTTCACCGAGGAGCGCTGGGGCGTCGGCCAGGCGGAGACGTACATCCGCGAGCTCCAGGCGGCGATCGAGCGCGTCGCGGCGGACCCGGACCGCGGGCGCACGCGGGACGAGATCCGCGAGGGGTACCGGAGCTACACGATCGGCAGCCACGCGGTCTTCTACCTGGCTCACGCCGACCGTGTCGACGTCGTCCGGATCCTGCATCTACGGATGGATCCCGGTCGGCATCTGTGACACCCCGGCGGGCGTTCGTCGGAGCCCAGCCGGGAGTCGAGCCCGATCCTCGCTCAGGGCGCGTCGCCGCCACCGCTCGTCGAGCACCGCCACGAGCCGATCGTGCGGCTCTCGACCTGGGGCGATGCCGACGATCTGGTGACGAGCCGCCAGGGCGACGCCAAGGAGCTGACTCGTACCGTCACCGTCGACGACCGCCTACGCCGTGGCGTGGCCGCGGGCGACGCCGCCCCGACGCGTCGTCCGGCTACGCCCGCCGGAGTCCGCGACGCCGATCCACGCCCTGCGCATGCGCGACGAGCAGCACGCCGAGGTCAACCACGGCGGGGCCGTCCTCCGCGTCCGTCCGCCGACGCCGGGCCGCTGCCCGAGGCTCGTCGCCGGCGCATGGAAGGACGTGGGCACCTGGCAGGCCGCCGCGCTGGCCGCCACGACCCGGGAGAGCACGTCCGCGTGGACGTCGGCCTCGCGCGTGGTGGTGTGCGATCCCGCGAACGGACGCTATCGCTGGGCGTTCGATGAGCGATCCGAGGGCTCGCAGTACGGCACGTCGTCGAACCGGGTGTCGCGGATCGCGCAGGTCGGGCCCTGGCTCGTCGCAGAGCGGGCCGACGCAGACCTCCCGTGGTCCACGACGATCATCGACCTGGCGACCGACCGGCCGGTCGCCACGATCTCCGGCACGCTCGGCGGCGGCGAGGTTCAAGGCTCCGTGACTTCCCTGCGCGCGCCCTGGTTCCCCGGCGCCCGCGTCGCGGCAGTGCCGGGCGCGATCGCGTGGACCGTCGAGGACGAGCACCTCGGTCGTGCGGCCTCGTCGGCGACCGTCGTCCTCGCCGACGATGCCGGGGTGCGGAGCGTCGGCACGGTCCGACTGCCGGACCGCGCCGTCACGGACCCGTCGCCCCCGTCCCCGCTCCGCCTCGAACGCCACCGGCTCAGCTGGCCGGCCGACGGCGGCTCGCGCGAGGTCCCGGTCCGACCCGCGGCACCCGGTGGCCTCGCCGTGACCCGCCTTCCCGGATGAGCGCTTGACCCGACGACCCTGCGCTCACTGCGGCGCGGTCGCCGCCGGCACCCACCCCTCGGGGTACGCGCCGGCGGGGACCGACGACTCGCCGATCGGGAACCACCGCTGGGCGTGCTCCCACGCCCTCGTCCCCCGCAGCAGCGGCCGCAGGTCCTCGGCCATCGCCAGCACGCGGATCGTCGCGCCGACGTGGAGGTCGAGCGCGGTCGGCGCCTCGCCGCCCATCAGGCCCTCGTCGACGTACCGGTCGACCTGCGCGAGGATCGCCGGAAGCCCCGCCAGGTCGGCCTGCAGCCGCTCGGCGGTGATCCCGTGGTACCGCCACCCGCCGCGGATCGCCCGGATCGCGACGTCGGTCCCCGCCCCGTCGAGCGTCCCCCGCCCGAGCAGCGCCCCGAACCGCTCGGGACGGAAGTGCAGCGCGCCCCACGGCAGCCGACGACCCAGGTCCTGGAGCTCGCCGTCCGCCCACGCCTCGGCGTCGCGGACGGCGTCGGCGATCGGGGCCGGGTAGAGCGGGGCGACGTCGGGACGGATCCGGTCCAGCCGCCGCAGGATGGCGACGGTGCCGTGGACCGGCTCGTCGTCGACGAGCATCCCGGGAACGGTTGTGCGGCCCTCCCCGTAGATCGCCGCCATCTCCTCGCCGTGACGGCCGAACGTCACGTCGACCCGCTCGACCTCCAGGCCCTTGAGCGTCAGCGCCCGGCGGACGGTCGCGCACGGATGCGACGGTGGCAGCTGGTGCAGGACGAGCTTCGGCGTGCCCGCGGTGGCGCTCATGGGCCGACCCTACGCGACGCCTCCGCCGCCGTCAGCCGACGCGTCGGGCGACGAGCGCGTGGTAGTGGATCGGCTCGCCGGACATGCGCAGCCGGTGGCGGAACCGCTCGACGTGCACGACCTCGGAGCCGTGCCCGCCGGCCCGCAACCGTGCGACGTACGCCGACAGGTCGCCGGCGTCCGGGTCGAGCACGTCGTCGGTGACGGTGATCGCCAGCCACGACCCGACGGGGAACGCCTGCCACGCCGCGTCGAACGCGGCGGCCGACACGTGGCCCAGCCCCAGCGCACCGGCCCCGACGAGGCACGTCAGGCCGTGCCGCGCGACGAGCCGGGGCACGTCGGCGTCGGCCAGGTCGCCGACGACGTACTCGGCGTACTGGCCGGGCCGGTCGCGCTCGGCGGCCTCGCGCGAGCCGGTCGCGGCGTCGACGGCGACGAGCGTGCCGGTGACGCCGCGGGCGCGCAGCTCCTCCCCCACCACGCCGTTGCCCGCGCCGAAGTCCAGCGCCCGGATCGCCGCGACGTCGCCGCCGGCCCGGTCGACGGCGCCGACGAGCGCGTCGGCGAGGGTCGCCGGGGACCGGCAGTCCAGCTCGCGCTGGACGACCTCCTCGTAGAGCCCCGGCACCGCGTACACGCGGTCGTACTCGTGCAGGCGCATCTCCTCGCGGCGGCCGTCGGCGTGGACGACGGTCAGTCGCTCGTCACCCTGGTCGAGGCCGGGGTCGCGGTTGAGCGTCACGGCGTAGTCGTGGGCCATCGGTCCAACATGGCAGACGGCACGGCGCTCAGCGCCCGTACGGTCCGGGCGCGGGGCCCGGCCCGTCGTGGCCCGTGGGCTTGCGGAGCGCCGCGGCGGCGTCGGCCAGGCGTCGTGCCCGCGCCGCCTGCGCCTCGTGACGCTCGACGGTCCAGCGTCGCGCGCCGACGCCGCAGACGGCGAGCGCCGCCACGAACGCCGCGACCCCGGCGGCCCGGAGCACGACGGCGATCGGGTCCTCGATCCCCGGCGCGTCCCAGATCTCGTAGACGAGCCGGCCCCAGTCGTGGTGCTCGCTCCCGCCGGTGATGAGCGGCAGGTCGCGGTCGCGCGCGTCGGCCGCGTACACCGCCGAGGAGTAGCACGACGCCGACAGCAGCATGAGGCAGGCGACGAGCGCCCCGGTCCGGCGCTGCGCGACCGCCAGGCCGACGAGGACCGCCGGGACGACGAGCTGCAGGATCGTGCCGCCCAGGAGGATCAGCGCCTCCCACCCGGTCGGCACGAGGAGGACGTGCCCGGCCTCGTGGAGGAGGAGGTTCACCGTGTGGACGACCCGGGCGACCCAGCCGATCGGGCCGGCCCCGTAGGCGACCCCCGGGTCGTCGACCCACAGGTGGTGGGCCAAGAGGACCGCGACGAACGCCGCGCCGAGCGCGCGCGCCGGGTGCAGCCCGCGCAGGGCGGGCGGGCGGGGGAGCGCCGTCGAGCGGGGTGCCACGTGGTCGTGTCGACCGCGTGGCGCCCCGCCGTGAGCGGCCCGTCCGCACGCGGACGGGCGTTCGACGGTGCGTCAGGCGGTGGCGCCCTCGGCGACGGCGTCGTCGGCGTCCGCCTCGGCGACCTCGGCCTCGACGAACTGCGTCTCGACGAGCGTGGGGTCGCGCTTCGTCCCGCGGATGACGTCGTCCGGGGTGCCCTCGGGCATGAACCGGCCGTTGCGCATCCCGTAGTACACCGCCTGCGGGTGGTGGACGACGAGCGCGAGCGTCGACTGCTCCGGCAGCGGCGAGTAGCCGTGCGTGAGGCTCATGCCGATCTTGCCGAACCCGAGGACCTTCTCGACCTTCTCGTGCTCGGACTGGTCGGGGACGGCGGGGTAGCCCCACGAGAGCCGGCGGCCCTGGGTCTCGGGGATGCCGAGCCACCCGCGGAGCTTCCAGTGCAGCCACTCCGACAGGCCCTCGGCGGTCTGCACGCCCAGGCCGTGGACGAAGAGCTGCTCGGCGAACTCGCCCTCGGCGTGCAGGCGGTCCATGAGCTCGGTGACCTCGCCGCCGACCGTCACGGCCTGCAGCGCCACGACGTCGAGCTCCTCCGGCGCCGACCACGACCCGTCGTCGTTGCGGATGCCGGGCCGGAAGAAGTCCGCCGACGCCATCCGGTCCCCGACCTGCTGGCGCGGGGTGACGAACCGCGTCAGCTCGGTCGTGCGGTCCTCGGGATCGAGGACGACGATCTCGTTGCCCGCGCCGTAGCAGGGGAAGAACCCGAGGATCGCCCGCGGGTGCAGGTAGTCCTGCTCCTTCCACATCCGCTCGAGCTTGGGCAGGAAGCCCTCGCCGGCGTCCGGGTCGTCCGGGTCGCCCTCGAGGAGCTTGCGCCACGCCTCGCCCTTGATGCCCTTGCCGCCCCAGTGGAGCTTGAAGAGGACATGGGTGTCGAGGTGGTGGTACAGCTCGTCCATGTCGACGGGGATCTCCTGCACGCCCCAGAACGGCGGCTCGGGGATCGGCAGGTCGGTGGCGGCCGGGGACCGGACCGAGTCGTCGGTGACCGGCGGCAGGTCCTTCTCGATCTTCGCCTGCTCGCGGAGCTTGATCGCCGCGGCGCGGATCTCCTCGACCATCTGGGGCTGCTCGCCCTTGTCGACCATCCGGTCCATGACGCCGAGGCCCTCGAACGCGTCCTTGCAGTAGAAGACGCCCGGCTCGTAGATCTCGTCGTCGTCGAGCCCGTTGGGATGCAGCGCGCGGTACGAGAAGTTGCGGTTGATCGCCGCGCCGCCGATGAGGACGGGGAACTTCAGGTCGGCCTTGTGCAGCTCCTGGACGGCGAGCGGCATCTGCTTCGACGTCGACACGAGCAGCGCCGACAGGCCGATCGCCGTGGCGTCGTGCTCCTTCGCGGCGTCGATGATCGTGCCGACGGGCACCTGCTTGCCGAGGTCGACGACGGTGTAGCCGTTGTTGCTGAGGATGGTGTTGACGAGCGACTTGCCGATGTCGTGGACGTCGCCGAACACGGTCGCCAGGACGACGGTGCCCTTCGTGTAGTCGGCGGTCCGCTCGAGGTAGTTCTCCAGCTGCGCGACGGCCTTCTTCATGACCTCGGCCGACTGCAGGACGAACGGCAGGATGAGCTCGCCGGCGCCGAACTTGTCGCCGACCTCCTTCATCGCCGGCAGCAGGACGTCGTTGAGCGTCGGGACCGCGCCGATCTTCTCGACGGAGCGGTCGATGTCGGCCTCGACCCCGTCCTTCTTGCGCTTGAGGATCCGGAAGTGCAGCGCCTCCTCCGGCTCCATCTCGGCCGTCGGGTCGGCGGCGACCGCGTCGTCCTCCTGCGGGCCCTTCGACTCGAAGTGGTTGATGAAGTCGGCGAGCGCGTCCTCGTGGCGGTTCCAGACGAGGTCCTCGGCGAGCCGGCGCTCCTCCGGGTCGATCTCGCCCATCGGGATGATGTGGGCGGGGTTGACCATCGCCAGGTCGAGCCCGGCCTCGACGCAGTGGTAGAGGAAGACGGAGTTCAGGACCGCGCGGGCGGCGGGGCCGACGCCGAACGACACGTTCGACACGCCGAGCGACGTCTTGACGCCGGGCAGGCGGTCGCGGATCGAGCGGATCGCCTCGATCGTCTGGATCGCGGAGTCCTTCCACTCGTCGTCGCCCGTGGTGAGGGTGAAGGTCAGCAGGTCGAAGATCAGCGCCTCGGGATCGAGGCCGTGCTCGTCGCAGGCGATCCGCTTGATCCGCTGGGCGATCTCGAGCTTGCGCTCGACCGTCTTGCCCATCCCGACCTCGTCGATCGTCAGGGCGATGACCGCGGCGCCGTGCTGCAGCGCGAGCGGGACGACCTCGTCCATCTTCGCGCGGCCGGCCTCGAGGTTCACCGAGTTGACGATCGCGCGGCCCGGGATCTGCTCGAGCGCGGTCTTGATGACGTCGGGCTCGGTCGAGTCGACCTGGATCGGCGCCGGCTGGCTCAGGCTGATCTTCTTGACGACCTGCCGCATCTGCTCGGCCTCGTCCTGACGCTCGGTGAGCGCGACGCACACGTCGAGGACGTGGGCGCCACCCTCGACCTGGCCCTCGGCGATCGCGACGAGCGCGTCGTAGTCGTCGGCGAGCAGCAGCTCCTTCGCCTTGCGCGAGCCCTGCGAGTTGACGCGCTCGCCGACGATCGTCGGGCGCGGCTCCTGGACGAGGTCCGCGGCGGCGATCATCGACGACAGCCGCTGGGCGCGCTGCTCCGACCCGACGGCGTGGGAGGTCGCGCCGGCGGGCTTCGTCGCGACCCGCTCGGCGATCGCGGCGATGTGCTCCGGCGTCGTGCCGCAGCAGCCGCCGACGATCGCGACGCCGTACTCGTCGACGAACGTGCCGAGCGCGTCGGCGAGCGGCTGCGGCTTCTCGGGGAAGACCGTCTCGCCGCTCACGCCCTGCTGGGGGATGCCGGCGTTCGGGATGCAGTGGATCGGGACCCGCGCGTTCGCGCCGAGGTAGCGGATCGCGTCGCGCATGTCCTCCGGGCCGGTCGAGCAGTTGAGGCCGACGACGTCGACCTTCAGCGCCTCGAGCGTCGTGAGCATGGCGGCGACGTCGGTGCCCAGGAGCATCTTGCCGCCGTTGGGCAGCAGCGACACGGAGACCTGGATCGGGAGGGTCCGGCCGGTGGCCTTGAACGCCTCGCGCGCGCCGAAGATCGCGGCCTTCGCCTCGAGGATGTCCTGGACGGTCTCGATGATGAGGAGGTCGGCGCCGCCCTCGATGAGGCCGCGCGACTGCTCCTCGAACACCTCGACGAGCTCGGGGAAGCGGATGTTGCCCAGGGTCGGGTCGTCCGACGCCGGCAGGTGGCCCGTCGGCCCGATCGACCCGGCGACGAACCGGTCCGGGCCGGCGGCCTTGCGGGCGATCTCGGCGGCGCGACGGTTGATCTCGAGCGTGTGGTCGGCCAGGCCCCACTCCTCGAGCTTGATCCGCGACGCCTGGAACGAGTCGGTCTCGAGCACCGTGGCGCCGGCGTCGAGCATCGTCTCGTGGAGCTCCTCGATGACGTCGGGCCGGTTGAGGACGAGGACCTCGTGCGCGCGCCCGGGAAGACGGTAGTCGTCCTCGAGCGACAGGTTCTTGTCTTCGAGCAGGGCGCCCATCGACCCGTCGAACACCACGACGTGGTCGCGGACGGCTGCCAGGTAATCGCGCTCGGCCATGCGATCTAGGCTACCAACGATCGCCCCAACCTTGCCACGACTTTGTCAAGGTTGGGGCGGACGCGGGTCATCGGCGCGGGTCGTGGCGCGGGTCGGTGCGGGTCGTGGCGCGGATCGGCGCGGGCCCGGAGGGGCGTTGCCGGGGAGGGCGGCGTGGCACGGGTCGAACGACGCTGCGATGGAGGCGACGTCCGGACGGCGCGGTTGCGCGGGCGGCGCTCATGGGGCGCACCCCACCCCCCACTCCAGGGCGCTCCCCCCAGACGACGCCGGCCGACGGCCACGTGGACCACCGTCCGACGAGCGCGAGGGCGATCCACACCAGCGACGCCCCCGCGCGTCCCGCGCCCCCGGCTCCCCTCCGCACTCCGCACTCGCGGAGCCGCCCCCGGCCGCCACGCCGGCGAACCAGTCCCCGAGGCGTCGTCGAGGGGACTGGCCCAGGTGGTCGCGGATGGCCCACCGACGCGGGTCGGTCCGTACGGTCGGTCGGCCTCGGTCGGTCGACGCGGGTCGGTCCGTGCGGTCGGTCGACCCCGGCCCGCCGACGCGGGTCAGTCGGCCCGGGCCGACGTGTCGATCGCGGCCTGGACCGCGCGCTCCGGCGCCTCCCAGAAGAAGAGGTGCCCGGCGCCGTCGATCGTCTCGAGCCGGGCGCCCGGGATCGCCGAGGCGAGGACCGGCGCGTTGGGGTAGGGCAGCATCCGGTCGTCGGTGCCGTGGATGATCGTCGTCGGCACGGCGATGTCGCCCAGCCGCGCCGCCGGGTCATGGCCGCCGATCGCCGCCATCTGGCCCGAGATGATCCTCAGCGACACGCGGTGCGCGGTGGTGATCGCCCGGAACCGGTCGTACGCGGCGGCGCGGGCCGCGAACGGCTCCGACACGTTGATCTCCCAGCTGGCGCGCATCGCCCGCTCGCCGTCGCCGCTCTGCAGCGCGGCGACGAGCCCGCCCATGACCGCCGGATCGGTCCAGGTGCCGAGCGTCGAGCCCGGCGACGTGCAGCCCAGGACGAGCGAGCGCACCCGCTCGGGGTGGCGGAGCGTGATCTCCTGGGCGGTCATCCCACCCATCGAGATGCCGTACACGTCGATCGGACCGTCGATGCCCAGCCGGTCGAGGACCGCGAGCTGGGCGTCGGCGAGGTCGGCGATCGTGAACGGGTCGGTGATCCGCGACGACCCGGCGACGCCGATGTGGTTGACGCTGATGACCCGTCGACCGGCGGCGAGCAGGCCCCGGAGGAAGTCCTCGCCCCAGTGGGCGTGGGTGGCGGCCATCCCCTGCACGAGCAGGAGCGGCGCGCCGGCGCCGACGTCGAGGACCGTGCGGACCGACCCGTCGTCCAGGACGACCGGCAGCGGTTCGCGGTTGAGCAGATCGTCGACGGGGGCAGGTCCGAGCATCCCCACCCCACGCTAGACGAGGCCCGTCCGCCGGGCCCCCGATCGTCGTCGCACAACCAGCCGATCCGGGGGTCGATCACGTGATCGGGACGGCCCCGGGCCGACGGCGTCCCACGCCGTCCGGACCGGCGACGGCGAGGTGCGCCCCGACGGCGCTCCCCGCCGTCGTCCCCGTCAGGGCGTGACCGACGTCGGCCCGGCCGGCGCCGACGCCCCGGCCGGGGTCGACGTCGTCCCCGGGGCGCCACCACGGCGGCCGGCGTCGTCGAGGCCGTCGACGATGTCGAACGTGCCGGACGACGAGCCCACCCGCACCTGCACCGTGCGGCGCTCGCCGTCGTCGAACGTCACCCGGCAGCGGAAGCGTGATCCCTCGCGCAGGTCGGCGCCGCCGTCGCACTCCGCGGTGGCGGGCCTTCCGGTGCGCTCCTCGACGACCGCGGCGACCCGCTCCCCCGCCCGAGCGCCGTCGACGACCGCCCCGGCGCACCCGGTGGCTCCGGCCGCGACGGCGAGCGCCGCGGCGCCCCGCCTCACTCCGCCTCGGCCCCGGCGCGGACCGGCGACGTCTGGGTCAGCGGGGGCAGGCTCACGGGGGCGGCGTGCATCGCCCGCATCCGGATGTCGCGCCAGGTGACGCCCTCGCCGAGCATCGCGGGCATGCCGAGCGCCAGGGCCGTGGCGATCTCGACGGCCTGCAGGACGATGCCGTACCCGAGCGCCTCGGCGTAGCCGACGCCGTACCCGGCGGTGAGCACGGTGACGCAGGCCGCCTGGAAGACGCCGAGGTTGGACGGCGTGAGCGGCAGGACCGCGGTGACGTTGACGGCGAAGAGGACCGCGGCGGCCGCCCCCAGCCCCTCGTCGATCCCGAACGCGCGCAGGAGGAGGAAGCAGCTGAGCCACTGCAGCGCCCACGCGGTGAGCTGCGACCCGACGGCGATCGACCCGAGCCGCGGGCTGCGGAACACGCGCAGGCCGCCGCGCAGCGCATGGGCCCACGTCCGCATCCGGGCCTGGAACGCGGCGATCCGACCCTTGCCCGACCCCCAGCGGAACCGCAGCAGCAACGGGCCGCAGAGCACGACCGCGAGCAGCGCGAGCGGCGCGACGGCGAGCGTCACGAGCGCCCCGTCGCCGCCGCGGAAGAGCGAGATCGAGCTGATCATCGCCGCGCCGAGCAGGATCAGCGCGAGGATGTTGATCATCGTCTGCGACACGATCGTGCCCAGGACGACGGGCAGGTGCTCGCGTGGTCGGCCGGTGCGGCGGGCCACGATGAGCGCCCGCGACGGCTCGCCGAGGCGGGCGGGCAACGTGGCGGACATGAGGACGCCGATCGCGGTCGCGCGGAACGTCTCGGTGTGCCGCAGCGGCGAGTCGGGGATCGCGGCCTTGATGATCGCGTGCCACGAGATCGACCGGAACGCCATCGACGACGCCATGACCGCCAGGGCGAAGAGCACCCACAGCGGCGAGGACCGCAGGAGGCTGTCGCCGATCCGCTCCAAGCCGATCTTCTGCAGCGCGACGACGCCGAGCCCGGCCATCGCCGTACCGGCGACGACGAACCCGCCGCGACGCAGCACGGTGCGGCCGATCCGGCGGCGGCGCTCGTGCGCGGTCTCCTCCGGCCCCGCGCTCGGCGGCGCGATCCGTCGGGCCGGCGCGGCCGGGCGCCCGTCGGCGGGCACCAGGCCACGCTCGACGGCGATCCGGGTGGCGAGCGACGCGGGCACCGGGGCCTGGAGCGCGTCCTCGTACACCCCGACGACGCGGGCGGCGACGCGCGGCCAGGCGTAGCGCTCCGCGGAGCGTCCGGCGGCCTCGGCCATCGTGCGCCGGCGGGCGGGACGGAGCGCCAGGTCCCGCAGCGCGTGGGCGAGCGCCTGGGCGTCGCCGGGCGGCACGAGCAGGCCGTCGCGGCCGTGCGTGACGACGTCGCGGTAGCCGACGATGTCCGACGCGACGACCGGCACGCCGTGCGCGAACGCCTCGGTGAGGACCATGCCGAAGCTCTCGCCCCCGAGCGACGGGGCGACGAGCACGTCGCTCCCGGCGAGCTCGGCGGCCTTCGTCGCGTCGTCGATGCGCCCGAGCACGCGGACCCCGGGCAGCGCGGCGTCGAACGCGACCCGGCGGACCTCCTCCGCGTCCGGGCCGATGACGGTGAGCTGGACCGGCAGCTGGGCGCGGAGCGCGTCGAACGCGCGCAGGAGGATCGGCAGGCCCTTGCGCTCGACGGCCTGGCCGACGAACGTGATCCGCAGCGGACCGGCCATGCCCTCGGCCACGGGCCCCGGTCGGGAGCCGGCGGGCAGCTCCACCCCGTTGGGGATGATCCGGTAGCGGCCGCCGTAGTAGCGCCGTCCGGTCCACGCGGCGGCGTCCGACACCGCGATCCGTTCGGTCAGGCGGTTGAGCCGGCGGCGGGCGCCCATGACGACCCCGGCCCCGTTGGTGACGTTGTTCTCGGAGTAGCAGTGGAACGTGCCGACGAGCGGCGCGGACGTGCCGACGAGCGCGTCCCAGCCGAGGATCGGGGCGTGCGGCTCGTGGAGGTGGACGACGTCGTAGTCGCCGCCGGCGAGCTCGCGACGCAGCGTGGCGATCGTCGTCGGGCTGCCCGCGAGGTTGGACACCGCGCCGTTGGCGGGCACGCCGACGGTGCGCCCCAGGGGGACGAGCCACTCGGGCACGGGACGGTCCTGCGGGGCGACGCCCCGGTGCATCCGGGCCGCCAGCCGATCGCAGGGATCGTACGGGGCCAGCACCCGGGCGTCGTGCCCCTGGCGGTGCAGCTCCGTGGCCAGAGCCTCGATGTGCCGGGCCACCCCGCCTGGGTACGTCCAGGAATACGGCGAGACCAGCGCTACGCGCATCGCCGACAGACTACCCACGGATCCCGTCGGGTTACCACGCGACCGTGGGGTCGATCACGCGACCCCGGCCCGATCGAGGCGCGACCGCGCGTGCCTGGCGCGCGGACGCCATCGACGGGGCCTCCGGCGGCCGCGTCACCCGCCCGGGGCCCGCTCGCCCTTCGTCGACGCCGCGGTCGCGCAGCCGGTCGGCGACGGCGGCGGAGGGGCGGTCGGCTCGCGGTCGCCGCCCCACGCCTGCCACACGGCGGTCACGGGGTACGTGCGCGCCAGGGTCGGGTCGAGCAGGCCGACGGGGAAGGCGGCGTCCTCGCGCACGGAGTACTGGAACGCGGCGGTGACGCGCGGGTCGTGCCACCAACGCACGAGCTGCTGGTGCATGAGTCGGCACTCGGCGCGCAGCACCGCGTCGCGGGTGAGCCGTCGCCCGCCGCTGCGGGGCGCGCCGACCCCGGTCTCGGTGATCCACGCGGGGCGGCCGTCGAGGCACGGTCGCCGGTCGAGCTCGCGCAGCGCGGCGGCGATCGGCTCCCCGCGTCCCGATCGGGGCCGCGCCTCGAGGTAGCCGTGGACGGTGAGGACGTCGGCGCGGCAGAGGACGTCGTCGGGCAGGGCGCGGAGGAACTCGTCGGCCGGCACGGCGCGCTCGGACGGTGCGGCCCAGGTGGCGAGCTCGCCGAGCGCCAGGCGGTCGCCGCGTCCGACGGGACGGGCGGTGATCTCGGCGTCCATCAGCCGTACGAGTCGGGCGTAGACGCCGGGCGACGCGGCGTCGCCGGCGGGGTCGCACGCATCCCGCTGCGGGTCGATGAAGTACGGCGCGTTGGGCTCGTTCCACGGGGTCCAGTCGGCGGCGTCGATCCCGGCGGCGCGGACCGCGTCGGCGACCCGTCGCACCGCGGCCCGGTACGCGCCGTCGTGGCGGGGGTCGAGCGGTTGCGCGCCCTCGCGGGCCTCCCCCGCCCGGCAGCCGCGCGCCGGCGCGGCGCCGGCCCAGTCGGGGACGCCCCAGAAGGTGATGAGCGGCCGGTAGTGGCCGGGCCGGGCCTGGCGGGCGGCCGCGATCGCGGCGAGGAGTCGCGTGAGCGACACCGGCCCCTGGCACGGGCCGACGCCCTCGCGCGCGCACCCGTCCGACAGGGGGAGGTTCGGATCGAGCGGCGCCTCGGCGGTCGGCTGCAGCAGGTCCCAGCGCACGTCGACCCGCACGTGCCGCGGCGCGATCCCGGCGACGGCCGTGCGGCCGAGGTCGAACGCGGGCTCCACCGCCGTGCCGGGCGGGGTGAGGAGGACCGCGTCGGCGGTGTCGATCCCGACCGCCAGCGTCGGGACGGGGCCGTCGCGCCCCGTCCCCGTGGGCGCGTCGGTGGCCCGGCGGGGCTCCGGGTCGTCCTCGCCGGCGCGGCCGAGCAGCGCCCCGCCCCCGACGAGCAGCGCCGCGAGCAGGACGAGCAGGAGCGTTCGCGCGACCGACGGCACCCCGGAGACCTTCGCGGCCGGGGCGGTCGGATGCGCCGGTCGGACCCGGGCCCCTCGGGGCCCGCGCCGTCAGGCGACGGTCAGACCGCCGAGACCTCTTCCTCGTCCTCGATCCGGAACGAGGAGCCGCAGCCGCAGGCGGCGGTGACGTTGGGGTTCTCGACCTTGAACCCGGCGCCGGTCATCGCGTCGAGGTAGTCGATCGTCGAGCCGGTGACGTACGGGAACGACTGGCGGTCGCACAGCACGGTGATCCCGTGCGAGTTGAAGGTCATGTCGCCGTCGCGCTTCTCGTCGAAGGCGAGGACGTACTGGAACCCCGAGCAGCCGCCGCCACGCACGCCGACGCGCAGGCCCGCCTCACCGTCCTGGGGGTTGCTGTCGAGGAACTCGCGGACCTTCTCCGCGCCCTTGTCCGTGATCGTGATCATGTGCCCTCCGATGACGTCCGGGGACGGTCCCGGCCGGGAGCCCGGCCACCGCACCCGATGCTTCACGAAGTGTAGCGCCCCGCGACGGCGCTCCCGAACGGTCGGGCGAGGGGTCACGACCCCCCTGTCGGAGGGCCGGTCGACGCCGACCGCACGGTTATGCTGGCGCCCGCATGTCCGAGCCCCGCCCCGACGACACCATCGGCCCGTACCGCATCGTCCGGGCCATCGGCCGGGGCGGGATGGGCGCCGTGTACCTCGCGGAGCACGCGTCGCTCGGCCGCAAGGTCGCGCTCAAGGTCGTCGCGTCCGGGATGGCCGACGACGAGGACTTCCGCCAACGGTTCGACCGCGAGGCGCGCCTGGCCGCCCGCCTCGAGCATCCCAACGTCGTGACGGTCTACGACGCCGGCGTGTCCGACCACGGCCCGTGGCTCGCGATGCGGTACGTCGAGGGCGAGGACCTCGGCGCGCGCCTGCGCGAGGAGGGCAGCCTCGATCCCGTCGAGTCGGTCGCGATCATCGAGCAGGTCGCCGCGGCGCTCGACCACGCCCACCTCAACGGGCTCGTCCACCGCGACGTCAAGCCCGCCAACGTCCTGCTGGAGCGCAGCGACGGCGGCCGCGCCGCGATCGGCTCGTCCGACGGCCGGATGCGCGCCCTGCTGGCGGACTTCGGCCTGACGAAGGACCTGGAGTCCCACGACGAGCTCACCGCCACCGGGGTCGTCGTCGGCAGCCTCGACTACCTCGCCCCGGAGCGGATCGAGCACGCCCGCACCGACGGCCGGTCCGACGTCTACGCGCTGGCGGCGATGCTCCTCGTCATGCTCACCGGGGACGCGCCGTTCCCGGGCAGCACCGCGAAGAAGCTCCTCGGCCACGTCAGCGCCCCCCGGCCGCTGCCCGGCGAGCGCCGGCCCGAGCTGGCCGCGTTCGACGACGTCATCGCCCGCGGCATGGCGATCGACCCCGCCGACCGCTACGCCACCGCCGGCGAGCTCGCCGTCGCCGCCCGCGCCGCGCTCACCGCGACGCCCGACGACGCCAAGGAGAAGCACGACTCCGGCCCCCACGACGCGACGGTCGTCGTGCCGCGCGCCGACGGCCCATCGACCTCGAGCGCCACCGACGCGACGCGCCAGGTCGCGACGGGCGCCCTCGCGACCGGCGGTCGGCCCGGCGCGGGTGGCGGGACCGCGGGCGGCGACCGCTCGACGCCCGGCGGCGGCACGAGCCCCTCGACGGGCGGGGCAGGAGGCGCACGTTCGCGACGCCCGCTCGTCATCGGCGCCGTGATCGCGGTGCTCGTGCTCGCCGGTGGCGGCCTGGCGCTCGCTCTCGGCGGCGGTGGCGGCAAGACGGTCACGACGACCGTCGGCGGGGGCACCCCGGGGACCGACCCGGGCCGCACGCCGGGAACCGACCCCGGCGGCACGCCGGGCGACCCGACCGACCCGGACGCGCCGCGACTCGAGGCGGCGCTCCGCCGCGCGATCAACGAGAAGGTCGCGGCGACCTGCGGCGACACGTCCTACACGAACCACGACGGGGGCTCCGAGGTCTACTACGCGGAGATCACCTGCAACCCCGACGCCGCCACCCGGCTGACGTACTTCCTCTTCAAGCGCTTCGCCGACGCCGAGTCGTACTACCGCCGTGGCCGCGAGGATGGGATCACCCCCGGCACCGCCGCCACCACCCGGGGCACGTGCATCAACCCGCCGTCCGGCGAGGTCCGGATGCAGGCGTCGCAGAGCGACACCCGCGGTATCGGCTGGCGCAACTGCGGCCGGATCTCCGACGGGAGCCGGCCGGTGTTCGAGCAGCTCCACCACCTCACGACCGACAGCGAGGTCGGGTTCGTCGTCGTCGGCACCCGCAACGACGTCGACTGGACGTCGCTGCAGGACACGATGAACGGTGCGGTGACGACCGACGGCGTCGCGATCCAGTAGCCGCGCGGCGCCGTCGGGCAAAGCGCGTACCCTGTGATCGATGCCCTCCGCCGACGAGCTCAAGCAGCGGATCGAGGCGGCCCTTCCCGGGTCGACCGCCGAGGTGTCGGGACCGGACGGCGTGCACTTCGAGGCCGTCGTCACGTCGGCGGCGTTCGCCGGCCGCTCCCGCATCGAGCAGCACCGCATGGTGATGGACATCTTCGCCGGCCAGCTCGGCGGCGAGATCCATGCGTTGAGCCTGAAGACCAAGACCCCGTCCTGAGGAGTCCCATGAGCGAGCAGCAGACCGAGAACCCGCTGCGCGACGCGATCGCCCAGGCGATCGGGGAGAACGACATCATCCTGTTCATGAAGGGCACGCCGGAGGTGCCGGCGTGCGGCTTCTCCTCGCGCGCCGTCGGGGTGCTCCAGGCGCTCGACGTGGCGTTCGCGAGCGTCGACATCCTGCCCGACCCCCGGATCCGCCAGGAGCTGTCGGCCCTGTCGCAGTGGCCGACGATCCCGCAGCTCTTCGTCCGCGGCGAGCTCGTCGGCGGGAGCGACATCATCCTCGAGATGTACGAGAGCGGCGAGCTGCAGGAGCTCGTCGGGGCCGAGGCCTCCGGCGACGCGCCCGACGCGCCGGCCGCCGACGCGCCCGCCGACTCCGGGCTGCTGCAGCCCGAGAACCTCCTCGGCAAGGACTGACCGGGCCGCCCCGGCGGCCGATCCGCCCGTGCCGTCCCGGTCCGCGAGCCGCCGGGTCCTCGCGGGCGCGATCGCGCTCGGCGCCGCCCTGCTCGCGGCGCCCGGCACGGCGTGGGCCGCCGCGGGAGAGCGGTGCCCGGACGTTCCCGGCGGGTCGCCCTCCGGCATCGCGCGGGGCCTCGTGGCCCCGCTCGCGGCCGGGCCCGCGTCACCGGCCGCCACCGACGCGGCCCTACGGGCGCTCGACGCCCTGTCGCCTCGGATCCGGACCTTCGTCGCCGGACGCACCCCCGAGGGACGGCCGCTGCGCTACGTCGTCGTCGGCGATCCCCGTGCGATCGGGGACCGCGACCTGGCCGCGGGGCGCCGCGACGCCGCCCGACGGCCGTCCGCGCAGGGCCGGGCGCGGCCCGACGGCCCGGTGACCGCGTGGCTCACCGGGGCGGTGCACGCCAACGAGCCGTCGGGAACCCCGGCGCTGCTGACGACGGTCGCCGCGCTCGCCGCCGACGAGAGCTGCGCGGGCCGGCGCGTCCTCGACCGGGTCGTCACCGTCGTCGTCCCCGACCTCAACCCGGACGGCGCGGCGCGCGGCACCCGCACGAACGCCGCGGGATTCGACCTCAACCGCGACTGGTCGACGACGACGCAGCCCGAGACCGCCGCCTGGTGGGGCGCGCTACGGCGGCTGCCGCCGACCGTCCTCGCCGACCTCCACGAGCAGTCCGGGACCGGGTACTTCACCCCGCCGTACGCGCCGCCGGTGCTGCCGGCGCTCGGCGGTCCGGCGCGACGCGTCGCCGACCGGGTCATCGCCCCGGCGGTCGACCGTGCGCTCGGCCGGTTGGGGCCCGACGCGGTCCGACCCGCCCACCGCGGCTACGACCTGCTGTACCCGGGCTACGCCGACAGCGCTCTCGGCCTGGCGTTCGGGGCCGCCACGATGACGTTGGAGCAGGGATCGGACGCGCCGTTCGCGGTGCGGGTGGCGCGACACGCCGCCGCCGCCCGCGCGGTCCTGGGCGCCGTCGCCGACCACGCCGACCGGGTCGGTCGCGCGGTCCGCGCCCAGCGCTCCCGGCGCGTCGCGGTCGCGGGCTGGGCGCTGCCGGCCGGCGCGCGGGACGCCGACCGGATCGCCCTGGCCGCATCGCTGCGCCGGCGGGGCGTCCTGGTCGCCGAGCTGCGGCGCGCCACGCGCGTGCGCGCCGTGGATGCCGCCGACCCCGGCCGACGGGGGCCGCGGGTCCGCCTGCCCGCCGGGTCGACGGTCATCGACGCCGACCAGCCACGGGCCGCGTGGCTCTCCGTGCTCCTGGCCGACGACGCCGCGGCCGACCCGGCGGGCGCGGATCCCTGGTCGCTGCCGCGCCTGGCGTCGCTCGAGGTCGTCCCGCTCGCGCGTCCGCTCCCCCGCGAGCGGACGCGCCCCGTCTCCACCACGACGCCGACGGTCGTGCCGGCCGGCGCCGTGACGTCGTTCCCGGCCGGCGACGCCGGGGCGCTGCGCGTCGCGATGGCGTCGCGCACCGTCGCCTCCCCGGTGCGGGTCGCGCCCGACGGGCGGCTGTGGCTCCACGCCGACGCGGCCACCGGCGGCGCCATGGCGGCCGCCGGGGTGCGCCCGCGACGCGAGCCGACCGGTCCGCCGGACGACGCCGTCGCGTTGCGCTCGCCGCGGATCGCCGTGCTGCGGGACCCGACGCCGCCGCTCACCGGGCCGCCCTCGTCCCTCCCGGGGCCCGAGCGTCGCTCCGGCTGGATCACCTGGTGGCTCCGGCGGGCCGGCACGCCGGTCGACGTCGTCGACGGGGCCGTGCCGGTCGCGCCCGGCACGACGCACGTGGTGCTGGGCCCCGCCGCCCCACCGTTCGGCGTCCTCGGTGGCACGGGGATCGCCGCGCTGCGGGCGTTCGCGGCGGGCGGCGGATCGATCGTGCTCCTCGGCGACGCCGTCGACGCCGCGTCGCGCGCCGGGCTGACCGGGGTCACCACGGCCCGGGGCCCGGACGCCCCGGCGCACCTGCGGGCGACGGCCGGCGCCGACGTCGTCACGCTGACCGGTCCCGTGGTCGACGTCGTCGTGGCGGGCGAGCGGCGGCTCCTCGCCCCCGCCGGCGCCACGACGTCGCTGCGGGCGGGCGACCGCCCGCTCGTCGTCCGCGAGCGCGTCGGCGCGGGCGAGGTCGTGAGCGTCGGCTTCTCGCCGACGTTCCGGGGGTTCGCGCCCGGCGGCGAGGCCGTGCTGGCCGCGCTGCTGCTCACCCCACCCGGATAGGGTGCGCCCATGCCGGTCGCGGTCGTCACCGACACCACCCAGTACCTGCCCGCCGGGCTGCTCGCCGACCGCGGCGTCGGCCAGGTCAGCCTGTACACCACCCGGGACGGCGCGTCGACGCGCGAGAGCGCGATCGCCGACCTCGACGCGTTCTACGCGTCCCTGCGCGACGCGTCGAGCCTGCCGTCGACGTCGCAACCGTCGGTCGGCGACTTCCTCGAGGCGTACGAGCCGCTCGTCGCCGCCGGGAGCGACGTCGTGTCGATCCACCTGGCGGGTGGCATCTCCGGCACCGTCGAGTCGGCGCGCCAGGCGGCCACGATCGCCGCCGGCGACACCGGCCGACGGGTCGACGTCGTCGACTCGCGGATGGCGTGCGGCGCCCTCGGCCTCGTCGTCCTCGCCGCCGCGGCCGCCGCGCGGGCGGGCGGGTCCGTCGACGACGTCGTCGCCCGGGCCGAGGCGGCCCGCGACGCGCTGCTGCGCCGGTTCATCTTCGCCGTCGACACCCTGGAGTTCCTGCGCCGCGGCGGCCGCATCGGCACCGCCCAGGCGTGGGTCGGCGGCGCGCTGAGGATCAAGCCGATCCTCACCCTCGACGGCGAGATCACACCGATCGAGCGGGTCCGCACGTCGAAGCGGTCGTTCGAGCGGATGGTGCAGGTCGCCGAGGAGCTACGCGCGTCCGGGTCGGACGCGTGGTGCGTCCAGCACATCCAGGCCCCCGCCGAGGCCGACCGGCTCGCCACCGCGGCGCGCGACGTCATCGGCACCGACCCGCTCTTCGTCAGCGAGGTCGGCCCGGTGATCGGCGCCCACGTCGGCCCGGGCCTCCTGGGCATCGGCGGGATCCCCTCGTCGCTGCTGGCCTGATCGGACGAGCGGGGCTCCCCGCCCGCGCGGCCTACCGCGCCGCGTCCGGTCCGGCCGGACCGGCGTCGTCCGGGAACGGCGTCGCCGCGTCGGGCCGCAGCCCGTCGAGGACCACCGACCGGGCGCGGAGCCACAGCCCGGCGTCCCCCGTGACGTGTGGCGGGGCCAGCAGCGACGTGGCGCCGGCCAGGCCGATGACGTCGGTCGCCCGGACGTCGCGCCGCACCGCCCCCGCGCCCTGGGCCGCCTCGACCACCGGCCGCAGCGCCCGCTCGACCCGGGCCCGGAAGACCGGGATCTCCTCGGCGCCCGCCTCGTCGGCGTTCACCGCGTCGACCAGCGCCCGCGACCCCGCGTAGCGGACCGCGAGCGTCGAGAACACCGCGTCGAACCGCTCGCCGGGCGGCGCGTCCGTGGCGGTGGCGGCGACCTCCTCGACGATCTGGTCGCCGAGGCGCTCGATGACCGCGCGGAGCAGGTCCTGCTTCGTCGGGAACCGGCGGTAGACCGTGCCCACGCCCACCCCGGCCTCGCAGGCGATCGCGTCGACCCCGACCGACGGGCCGTCCCGCCCGAAGACGACCTGGGCGGCGTCGAGCACGCGGGCGCGGTTGCGCTCGGCGTCGGCGCGCAAGCGTCCGCCGGAGTCGGCCTCGACCACCGTCATGCGTCGATCGTAGCGCCCCCGCGCCAAGCGGAGCGATCCGCTCCGTATCTGCTACCGTAAGCGGAGCATGCCGTTCCGCATGCTTCGCGCGCCGTGGCCGACCGCCCGCCGACGCCCGGCGCGGGCCCTCCCCTCGCTCGCCGTGCCCGCCCCGCTCTCCGCCCACCGCCAACGCGCCGTCGTCGCCGTCCTCGTCCTGGCGGCGCTGACCTACTCGCTGGCGCAGACGCTCATCATCCCGGCGTTCGCGGCGCTCACCGACGCGACCGGGGCGAGCACGGCCACCGCGTCGTGGCTCCTCACCGGGTTCCTCGTCAGCAGCTGCGTGGCGACGCCGATCATCGGGCGGTTGGGCGACCTGTACGGCAAGCGGCGGGTCCTCGTCGTCACCCTCGTCGTGTTCGCGATCGGATCGGTCGTGTCCGCCCTGGCCGACGGCATCGCCCTCATGATCGTCGGGCGGGTGGTGTCCGGCGTCGGCGGCGGCGTGTTCCCGCTCGCGTTCGGCATCGCCCGCGACGTCCTCCACGCCCGGCGCGTCCCCGGCACGATCGGCGCGATCAGCGGCGTCTTCGGCATCGGCGGGGCGATCGGCCTGCCGCTGTCCGGCGTCATCGTCGACCACCTCGACCCGTCGCTCATCTTCTGGTCCGGCCTCGTCGCGCTCCCCGCCGCGCTGGCCGTGCACCGCCTCGTCCCCCGGTCGGAGACCACACCCGACGTCCGCGTCGACTGGATCGGGGCCGGCGTGCTGAGCGGATCGCTCGTCCTCGTCCTGCTCGCCATCACCCAGGGCGACGCGTGGGGCTGGACCTCGTCCGTGACGCTCGGGACGTTCGCCGTCGGCGTCGTCGGCCTGGCCGGCCTGCTGCGGTTCGAGGCCCGCCACCCCGCCCCGCTGATCGACGTCGCGATGCTCCGCGGTCGCGCCGTCGGCGTCGCCAACCTCACGGCGTTCCTCACCGGCCTGGCGACGTTCTCGGCGTTCGTCCTCATCCCCCAGTTCGCGGTCGCCCCGACGACGACCGGCTACGGGTTCGGGATGTCGGTGAGCGAGGCCGGGCTCCTGCTCCTCCCCCACGCGCTCGTCATGATCGCCGCGGGTCCGCTGGCGGCCCGTCTCGGCAGCCTCCACGGGTATCGCGTGGTCCTGGGCGGTGGGACGGTCGTCATCGCCGGGGCGTTCGCGGTGCTCGTCGCCGCGCACTCCGCGCCGTGGCAGATCGCGCTCGCCGGGGCGCTCCTCGGGCTCGGCATCGGGTTCGTGATGTCCGGCCTGGCGAACGTCATCGTCGGCACGGTGGCGCAGACCCACGTCGGCGTCGCCACCGGCGTCAACGCCCTGGCCCGCCAGGTCGGCGCGGCCGCCGGGGCCGCGGTCGCCGCCGCGGTGCTCGCCGCCTCGACGCTGCCGGCGTCCGACCTGCCGACGGAGTCCGGCTACGCGCTGGCGTTCGCGCTGAGCGCCGCGATCTCGTTGCTCGCGGTCGTCGCCGCGTGGCTGCTGCCGCGGCACCGGCCGCAGTCCCGGTCCGGCGGCCCCGCCCGGGTCCGGGTGGCGGACGCGGGCCCGGTGGCCGGGCGCGCCTGACGCCCCCGCGTGGCCCCGCCCGCCCCGGCGGGGCGGAGCCGGCCGGGGCGCGACCCGTCCGGGAGGCTCCGCCCCTGCGGGCGCGGGGCGGCGAGGACGCGGGCCGGCGTCGACCCGCCGTTCGGGTCCCCGGTCCGCGTCGGCCGCGGTCCGCGTCAGCGACGCCGGCGGCGCAGCATGCCGGTGAGCGCCCCGATCCCGCCGGCCAGGACGAACCCGGCGACGGCGGTGCCGATGACGACGGCCTTCTCGTTGCGACGGATCTGGGATCGCCAGTCCGACAGCTCGGTGACGTCCGCCTGGAGCCGCTCGATCGACGTCGTCAGCTCGCGGCGGTGGTGCTCGAGCGAGGCCCGGATCTCGTCCGGGGTGCGCGCGGGGCTCATGCGCCGTCCTTCGGGAGGTCGAGGCGACCGTGGTCGCCGGTGGGCCGGGCGGGACCGCCGGTGGCGGCCGGCACGGCGGGCGGCGTCGTGCCGCTACGGGCGGCGCTCACGCTCTCGCGCAGGAGCTTCGCCTCCTCGACGGCCATCGTCGGCACCGGCGGGGCGCCCTTCTTCACGAACTTCATCGCCAGGTACCCGGCGAGGCCGGCGAAGACGACGAGCAGGAGCACGACGACGAGGTAGCCGACGAAGATGAGGTTGCCGCCGACCGGCAGCAGCCACCAGAAGAAGAACGCCAGCGCGTGGAGGAGGAACAGGCCGGCCAGCGCGAGGAACACCCCGGCGGCGACGCCGACGGCCGCACCGCGCCCGAGGCTCACGACCTTCTCGGCCACCTCGGCCTTGGCGAGCTCGATCTCGTCGCGGACGATGTGCTGCGTCCGCTCGGTGACCTCGGCGAGGCCCGCGACGACGCTCTTCAACGACGCCTCGCGGCGCCGGTCCTCAGCGCCGGACAAGGGTCCGCAGGAGGATCGCGACCAGGGCCCCGCCGGCGAAGGCGGCGGCGACGAGCATCTCGGGACGATCCTCGGGGATCAGTCCGCCGAGCGCACCGGTCTGGGTGGGCGGGACGTCGCCGAACGACGTCGGGGGCGCGTAGGCGTGGGGCTCCGCTCCGGAGGCGGGCGCCGGCTCGGGCGCGGGCTCCGGGTCCGGTGCGGGAGGCCCGGCGACGGCGTCGGCCCCGCCGGGCGCGGCGTCGGACGCGACGCCCGGGGCGGGCGCCTGGGGCTCCGATCCCGCGACGGACTCCTCGCCGTCGGCCGACAGGCCGGCCGCCGACGGGGTGATCCGCACGGTGTCGTCGGCCACGACGTCCTCGGCCGCCACGGGCTCGGACGGCGACCCGTCGACGTCCGACGCGGCCGGCGCCTCGTCGGCCTGCGACTCCGCCGGAGCGGCGTCGGCGGGCGACGCGACCACGGCCGGCGTCACGCGCGTGGCGTCGTCGTCGGTCGGGGCCGGCGCCGTCGACGCCGGATCGTCGGAGGCGTCCGACGGATCGTCGGCCGCGGCGACGGGGTCGTCCTCGGACGCCGGGTCGTCGGGCAGCGCGTTGCCCGACGCGACGAGCGCGTCGAACTCGACGGTCGTCGGCGGGGTCGGCTGCTCGGGGCTGGGGACCCAGCCGACGGACGACGGGTCGCGGTCCTGCTCCTCGGGGTTGCTCACTCCGGGGGCTCCTCTCCGAACACGCGCCGCCAGATCAACCCGGCCGTGCGGTGCGCGGCGAGGCTGGCGACCACGCCGAGACCGGCGACCAGGCCCGACCAGGCCAAGCGCTTGACGAGCTCGTTCTGCATCGGCCGTACCCTACCCGCGCGTCCGGCGACGCAAGCGTCGGGCGCCCACGGGCGACCGCGGAGGGCTGTCGGCCACGGTCCGCGGGTCGGACGGCCGGCCGGCCCGACGTCCCGCGCTCACCGCGCGTCCAGTCCGCCGAAGATCGTCTCGACGAGGTCGCGCACCGCCGCCGCCCGGTCGTCGGGACCGGACGGCACGAGGCCGAAGATCCAGGCGGTGAGCACCTGCTCGATCGCCCCGTAGAACACCATGCCGGCGACCTCGGCCGGCAGCTCCGACCGCAGCTCGCCGCGCGCCTGGGCGTCCGACACGATCCGCGCGATCTGGTGGTGGGCGTCCTGGATCGTCGCCCAGTGCCGGCGGCCGAACGTGTTGGCCTGCCGGGTGACCTCGACGATGACGACCTGCATGACCTCGGGCTCGCGCCCGTAGCTCTCGACGATGAACGTCGCGACCTTCGTGAGCTTCTCGCGCGCGGTCAGCGCCTCGTCGGTGCGGGCGCCCTCGATGACCTCGAGCATGAGCCCCCACCGCTCGAGGAACGCCTCGTCGAGCAACCGGTCCTTGCTCTTGAAGTAGTGGTAGACGAGCCCGTAGGCGACGCCCGCCTCGTCGGCGATGTCCGACACGCGGCAGTTGTTGAACCCCCGGGCCGCGAACACGCGGATCGCGGCGTCGAGGATGAGCCGTCGCTTGTCGGCGGCGGCGGAGGACGCGGGCCGGGTCGCCATCAGGCCGTCCCCTCCCCCGTCCGCGCCACGTCGCCCGCGCCTCCGGACCCCGCGCGGCCGGCCCCGTCGCGGGGCCCCTCCGGATCCGCCGCCTCCCACGCCGCGGCCAGATCGCCCTCGGGCCGTGACCCGAGCCACGCCGCCGCCGCGGCGCGGCGCTGGCGCAGGACGGGGAGCTGCTCGCGAACGGCGGACTGGTGGTCGAGGTCGAGGTCGGCGACGACCACCGCCTCGTCGACGTCGGGGGCCTGCGCGAGCACCGTGCCCCAGGGGTCCACGATCATCGACCGCCCGCCCGAGTGCAGGCCCGGGACGTGCTCGCCGTGCTGGTTGGCGGCGAGGACGAAGCAGCCGTTCTCGATCGCCCTGGCGCGCAGGAGGACGTCCCAGTGGGCGTGCGTCGTGCGCTCGGTGAACGCGGCGGGCACCGTGAGGATCCGGGCGCCCTCGACGGCGAGCGACCGGTGCAGCTCGGGGAAGCGCAGGTCGTAGCAGACGGTCATCCCGACCCGGGCGCCGTCGACGAGGTCGGTGACGACCGGTCCGCCCCCGGCGATCTCGCGGTCGGACTCGCGGTACCGCACGCTCGCGACGTCGGCGTCGAAGAGGTGGAGCTTGCCGTAGAGCGCCAGGCGACCGTCGGGGGACGCGTGGACCGCGGTGTTCTGGACCCGCCCGTCACGGCGGCGCACCGCGACCGACCCGGCGAGCAGGTCGATCCCCAGCTCGGTGGCCAACCGGCGGGCGAGCGTCACCGACGGCCCCTCGAGGGGCTCGGCGAGGTCGGCGACGTCGGACGCCCGACCGAGGTGGGGCCACTTCTCGGGCAACAGGACCACCCGGGCCCCGCGCGCGGCGGCGTCGCGGACGAGCCGGTCGGCGGCGGCGAGGTTCGCCGCACGGTCGGGGATGCTGCGGAGCTGGATGACGGCGGCGCGCACGGGAACGACTCCGATCGTCGATTGACCGGTCAATCAGCCGAGCCTACTACGCCGCGTCGCGGCCGCCCCGCGGTCGCGGCGTCGTCCGCCCCCGGTCGAGCTCGAGCCGCAGCAGCCGCCCGTGGATCGCGCCGACGAGCTCGCGGAGCGGATCGATCCCGCCGAGGATGAGGTCGGCCGCCCGATCCGGGTCGATCTCCTGGTCGACGAGCCGGTCGACGAACGTCGCGGCCTCCTCGCGGACGAGCGGCCGCAGCGCGTCGAGGTAGCGGACGACGTCGTAGGCGGTGAAGCCGACCTCGACCCCGAACCCCGTGCCGCGGAAGCGCATGATCGACGCGACGATCCGCGCCTCGTCCGGGTCGTAGCCCTCGGTCCCGTCGCCGAGCACCCCGAGCTCCGCGAACTTGTCGAGCAGCGGCTCCGGGGCGCCGGTCCGGGCGACGAGCTCCTCGCGCGTGACGACCTCGAGCTCCTCGCGACCGTCGGGGCGGGACCGCACCCGGTCGAGGATCGCGTCGCCGCGGGCGACGATCTCCCGGGCCCGCGCCGGGCCGCCCGGCTCGGCGAGCAGCTCCCGGATCGCCCGCAACGGCATGAACCGCTCCTCCTGCAGGCGCTTGACGAGCGCGATCCGGTCGACGAACGCCTCGGGGTACCAGGCCATGTTGCGCGACGTCCGGACGACGGCGGGCTCGCCGGGCCCCGGCTCGAGCAGCCCCTCGCGCAGGTAGTGCTTGACGGTGGCGGGGCTGACGCCGGCCCGCTCGGCGAGCGCGGACATCTTGAGCAGCCCGTCGCGGACGGCGGGCGAGGGGGATGGTCCGGCCACGCGTCGAGCCTAGCGCGAGCGGGACGTTCCACTTCCCACTCCGTGGTCGGTCACTCGCGCTCGACCGACGTCCGGGTGACGATAACCCGGAGAACACGACCACCTGACCCTCACCCCGAGCATGAGGTGTCGCGCGGTTATCGGCTCGTCCAGGGGGCAGGCGCTCGATCGTCGCGCCCACCTCACGCCGCAGGCGTTCTGTCACCCCCGCACGCCGCTCCGGAGCGTCTCCCCCGGCTCCGAGCCGCTCCGCGTCGCCCGTCGCGGCCTCGGGGCGGTCGCCGGAGGCCGCCCGGGCCCCACCGCCGAGCGCCACGTCGCGGGGCCTCGAGACGGCGTCGACGGCCCGACCGACGGCGTCGGTGACGGGCCTCGCACGTCGGCCCCGGCCGGCTCCGACCGACCGTCGTGGCGGGGTCGACGGCGGCGGGCTCGGGGGCGACCGCCGTCGCCGCGCGGGCGGGCACGCCATCCGGCGGCCGGGGACGGGCGCGTCCCCGCGTCCGGCGTCGCCGACCTGCGCTGCGCGACACGCCTGCCGCCGTGTGCGCCGGGAGCCGCCTGGAGCGCACCCCTCCCCCACGGGCCCCGTGCCGCCGCAGGGCCCGCTTCCGGACCGCTGCCGGCCCCCACGGACCTCCGACGTCGCCCGGCGCGCCGTGCGCGCACGGCCTCCGCGCCCCGACGGTGGAGCTAGGACGCGCGCGAGGGTGCACGCGAGGACGGACGCGAGGTCGCCGCACGGACGGACGCCGGCGCGGGCGACCGGGAGCGACGGCCGACGTGCCGACGGTCGCGACGGTTGCCGCGACGGTGGTCGGCGGACCGGTGGCCGGCGGGCGCGGACGGCGGCGGTGACGCGGGCGACGCCGTGCGCGACCGTGCGGGCGCCGCCGGACGGACGGGGGCGTCGCCGGGGGCGACGGAGTGCGCGACGCCGAGCGCGGGACCGCGGCGGGGCGCGCGACCGTGGCCGGGTCGGCGACCGCTCCCCCGCACGCGAGGCCGATCGACCGACGGCGCGGCGCGCCGCGCGGGCGCTCGACCCTCCGCGCGACCGGACGGGGACGCGACCGACCGGGGTGACGGACGGACGGCGTGGCGCGCGGTCGACCCGCCGAGCGCCCGACGGCGCCACCGGTCGAGCGCCCCACCGGGCGACGGACCGACCGGCCGCGCGACCGGGCGACGACCCGGGTGGACGCCCGGCCGACCGTGCGACGGGCCGTCCGTGCGACCGGCCGACCGTGCGCACCGTCGACCGACGGCGCGGCGGGCGGGGCGCACGAGGGCGTCGAGGGACGGGAGGCCGAGGGACCGCACGGGCGGCCCACCGCGCGGCCGACGGATCGACCGGCAGGCGGCGCGGTCGGCCGGTCGACGCGACGGACCGACGACCCGACGGCAGCCCGGACGGGCGACGGGCCGGTCGGACGGAGCGGCGGACGGACGGCCGCGGCGACGGACGGGCGGCGGATCGACGGATCGTGCGATCGCCGGGAAGGAGGACCGCCCGCGGCGGCGAACCCCACTCCGAGCCCGCGCGCCGGACGTCGCCCCCGACGCCGTCGCGCCCCGCCCCCGCTTCCGACCGAGGACGTCCCCGATGCCGAAGGCCCCCCGATGACCCGCGTGATCGCCGTCGCCAACCAGAAGGGCGGCGCCGGGAAGAGCACCGTCACGACGAACCTCGGCGTCGCCCTCGGCGAGGCCGGCGTGCGGACGCTCGTCGTCGACGTCGACCCGCAGTTCGACACCACGGCGATGCTCGGCCGCGACCCCCAGGACGTCGGCGGCACGATCGCCGACGTCTTCCTCGGCGAGTCCGAGGCGGCCGACGTCATCGTCCCCGACGTCTTCCCCGGCGTGTCGCTCCTGGCGGGCGACGGGCGGATGTCCGACGTCGAGCTCACCCTCGTGTCGCAGGTCCGCCGGGAGGAGTTCCTCGCCGAGGCGCTCCGCGACGTCGGCGACCGGTTCGACGTCGTCCTCATCGACTGCCCGCCGAACCTCGGCCTGCTGACGGTCAACGCCCTGTTCGCCGCCGCCGAGGTCCTGATCCCGATCTCGATGATCGACCGCAACGCCTACAAGGGCGCGGCGACGCTCCTCGGGACGCTCGAGACGCTGCGCAGGCGCCGCGTCGACATCCGCACGCTCGGCCTGCTGCGCAACAACGGGGACGAGCGGCGCAACACGTACCAGACGCTCGACGAGGCGCTGCCCGCGCTCGGCGCGCCGATCCTCGAGGCGACGATCCCGATGCGGTCCGGGTTCCACGACGCGACGACCGAGGGCGTGCCGCTCATGGTCCGTCGGCCCGACAGTCGCGCGGCCGTCGCGTTCCGGCGACTGGCGACCGAGGTCCTGGAGGCCGGCGTGCCGGCCGACGCGACGCTGGCGGAGGTGGCGTGATGGCGCGCCTCAAGCTCTCCCCCAGCGGCCTGCGCGGCCCGCTCGACCTCGCGGACCGCCCGGTCGCCCCGGCGGTCGTCGAGCCGGTGGCGGCCGACGTCGCCCCGACCGTCACCGACCGTCGCCCCGCGCGGCCCGCCACGCCGCCGGTGCCCTCCGCCGACGCCCCGGCGGCCCGGCCCGTCGCGCCCGCGGTCACCACCGACGCCGCGGAGGCCGCGGAGGCCGTCGACGTCGCCGAGTCCGCGCCCACCGCCGACGAGGCGCCGGCGGCCGGGCCCGCGCCCACCGCCGACGAGGCGCCGGCGGCCGAGCCCGCGCCCACCGCCGACGAGGCGCCGGCGGCCGAGCCCGCGGCCACCGTCGACGCCGAGCCGGTCGCCGCCGCGCCCGACGCGCCGGCGGCCGCCGACACGGACCCCGGGGCGCCGATCGCCGCCGCCCCGACGGCCGACACGACGGAGCCGACCGTCGACGCGGCCCGTGCGGCCGTCGACGACCTGCCGGGCTGGACCGTCGGGCTGCCGGTCGCGCGGCTGCGCCCCGACCGGCTCCTGGGTCGACCCAAGCAGACGGCGATGATCCTCGACCGCGACCTGTCGGAGCGTGCCGACACGCTCGTCGCCGCGACCGGCCCGCGGGTGACGTTCGCCGCGATCGTCACCGCGATCCTGCACTTCCACCTGCCGGCCGACGGCGACGCCGCGGCGCGCACGATCGGCGGCTACCGCCGGCGCCGGCTCGACGCGCTCGACCATCCGTGGGAGGAGCGCAACGCGCGGGTGCCCGAGGGGCTGCGCGACACGCTCGACGACGTCGTCGCCGGGGCCACCGGGCGCGTCGCGTCGGTGCGGCGGTCGACCCTCGTCAACGCGCTGCTCGACGCGCACCTGCCGTCCGATCCCGACGAGGCGGCCCGCCTCGTCACCCGGATGGAGATGGTCCGCGGCGGCGCGTTCCTCGACGTCGCCTGACGAAGCGGTCCACGACGCCCGCGACGCGAAGGTACGACTCAGGTACCTTCGTCACATGAGCGTCCCGACCGGCGACCGTCCGACCGCGGCCTGGAACCCGGCGGCCCGCGAGCGCCCGCTCGCCCCGCCGCCGGGGCCCGCGAGCGTCACCTGGCGGGCGTTCGGGGACCTGACCTTCGTCCTGGGAGCCGGCCGCAGGCTCCTCATCGACGTCGGCCACCCGGTCGTCGCCGCCGGGGTCGACGCGTACTCGGTGTTCGAGACCGACCCCTACGGCCGCGCCGACCGCACGCTGCGGCTCATCATGGGCGTCGTCTACGGCCGCGACGACGCGCTCGCCACCGCCCGCCGCCTGCGCGAGCGTCACGTCGGGATGCGTGGCGTCGACGACGCCGGACGGGCGTGGAACGCCCTGGATCCCGACGCGTACCACTGGGTCCACGCGTCGCTCGTCGACGGGGTGTGGACGCAGCAGCGGCTGCTCGGTCGGGGATGGCGCCCCGGCGAGGTCGAGCGGTTCTACGACGAGATGCGCGAGGTCGGGCGGATCTACGGGGTCCGCGACCGCGACATGCCCGCGGACTGGACCGCGTTCCGACGCTGGTTCGACGAGCGGTGCGCCGACGCCGTCGTCCGGTCCGACGTGTCCGACCGGGTCCTGCGGATCATCGCGTCGCCCCCGGCCCCGCCGGCGCCCGTGCCGGGGATCGGCCCGATCTGGGCCGCGACGGTCGCCCCCGTCGGCGGGCGGGCCAACGCGCTCTTCACCGCGGGCCTGCTCACGCCCGTGCTGCGCGAGCGGTTCGGGATCCGCTGGGGCGACGCCCGCCAGCGCGCGTTCGACCGCCATGCCGCGCTGCTGCGACGCACGATCCCCCGGTTGCCGACGCCGCTGCGGATGCTCCCGTCGTCGCACCGACCACGGCCGCGGGCCTGAGCCGCCACGTCCGCGTCCGGCCGGGCCACCGCCCCTCACGGGCCGACCCGGCCGGACGCGCGGCCCTCTTCCCTCTCCCGGGAAAGTAGAACGTACCACATGCTACTTTGCCTCCATGAGCGGAGAGCAGACCCTCAAGCCCGACCACGCCGCCGGCGCGCGTCACCCGATCTTCACCGAGGAGCACGAGGAGCTGCGGGCGTCGATCCGGCAGTTCGTGGAGAAGGAGCTCGCCCCCCACGCCGAGGAGTGGGAGGAGACGACCTTCCCCGACTCGGTCTTCCGGCGGATGGGCGAGCTGGGGTTCCTCGGCCTGCACTACCCCGAGGAGTACGGCGGGCAGGGCGGCGACTACGCCACCCAGATCGTCCTCGCCGAGGAGATGTCGCGGTCGCACTCCGGCGGCCTCGTCATGGGCGTCGCCGTCCACACCGACATGGCCAACCCGGTGATCAAGCTCCTCGGCACCCCCGACCAGAAGGAGCGCTACCTCGCCCCGGCGATCCGCGGCGAGAGGATCGCCTGCCTCGGCATCACCGAGCCGGGCGCCGGATCGGACGTCGCCGGGATCCAGACCACCGCCGTGCGCGACGGCGACGACTGGGTGATCAACGGGTCCAAGCTCTACATCACCAACGGCCACCGCGCCGACTACATCGTGCTGGTGACGCGGACCGACCCCGACGCCGGCTACGGCGGGTTCAGCCTCTTCATCGTCGACATGGACTCCCCCGGCGTCGTGCGCGAGAAGCGGCTGGAGAAGCTCGGCATGCACGCGTCCGACACCGCGCTGCTGGCGTTCCAGGACGTGCGCGTCCCCCACGAGAACCTACTGGGCGAGGAGGGCAAGGGCTTCTACCACATCATGTGGGAGCTCCAGGGCGAGCGACTCATCGCCGCGGCGGGGGCCGTCGCGTCGAGCGAGCGGCTCATCGAGCGGACGCTCGCGTTCGCGAAGGAGCGGCAGGCGTTCGGCCGGTCGATCGGCAAGTTCCAGGGGATCCGCTGGAAGTTCGCCGAGATGGCGACGAAGCTCGAGGCCGGCCGGCAGATGACCTACAACACCGCCTGGCGGGTCATGCAGGGCGAGTACCCCGTGCGCGAGATCTCGATGGCCAAGCTCTACACGAGCCGGATGGCGTGCGAGATCGCCGACGAGTGCCTGCAGATCCACGGCGGCGCCGGCTACATGAAGGAGTACGGCATCGAGCGGGCGTGGCGCGACCTGCGGCTCAACCGGATCGGCGCGGGCACCGACGAGACGCTCCTGGAGTACATCGGCCGGTCGTTCGACCTCTAGCCCGACCGCCCCGGCCCACGACCCCTCCCCCACGCATGACGACGACCTCCCCCGGCCTCGACCACGCCGCCGGCCGCCTGCCCTCGCCCCCGTTCACCGCCGAGCACGAGGAGCTGCGGGCCGCGATCCGCGGCTGGATCGAGCGCGAGGTGCGCCCGCACGTGCAGGCGTGGGAGGACGCCAAGTGGGTGCCGACCGCGGTCTTCCGCCGACTCGGCGAGCTCGGCTACACCGCCCTGGCGTACCCGACCGCGCTCGGCGGCCAGGGCGGCGACCACGTCCACGAGGCGGTGTGGGCGCAGGAGATCGGCCGTGGGTCGTCGGGCGGGATCGCCGCCGCGCTCGGAGCGCCGACGACGATCGCCACCCCGCCGATCGTGAAGTTCGGCACCCCCGCCCAGCAGGAGCGGTGGGTCGGCCCGGTGCTGCGCGGCGAGCGGGTCGCCGCGCTGGCGATCACCGAGCCGGGCACCGGCAGCGACGTCGCGGGGATCCAGACCCGCGCGGAGCGCGTCGACGGCGGGTTCGTCGTCAACGGCGAGAAGAGCTTCATCACCGGCGGCGTCCGCGCCCAGCACTACGTCACCGCGGTCAAGACGACGAACGACGGCGGCCACGGCGGGATCTCGTTCCTCGTCGTCGAGCGCGGCGAGCATCCGGGCGTCGAGCACGAGGACGACCCGGCGGCGCTCGGCGCCGACCGCGGCGACGGGATCAGCGCGTCGCCGCTGGAGAAGCTCGGCTGGCACGCGTCCGACACCGCGCTGGTGAGCTTCCGCGACGTCTTCGTGCCCGAGGACCACCTGCTCGGCGAGCTCGACGGCGGGTTCAAGCTCATCATGGCCAACTTCCAGTGGGAGCGGCTGTCGATGGCGCTCGGCGCGGTCGCGGCGATGGAGGCGGTGCTCGAGCAGACGACGGCGTTCGTCGCCGAGCGTCGCGCGTTCGGCCGCCGGGTGGCGGACTTCCAGGGCACCCGCTGGGCGCTGGCCGAGATGGCGACGACGATCGAGGCGAGCCGCGCGCTGACCTACGAGACGCTGCGCAAGCACGTCGCCGGGATCCCCGTGATCCAGGAGGTGACGATGGCGAAGCTCATGACCCAGCGGGCGCTCGTCGAGATCTGCGACCGCGGCCTGCAGCTCCACGGCGGCGCCGGCTACATGAAGGAGCAGGGGATCGAGCGGGCGCTGCGCGACGCCCGGCTGGGCCCGATCGGCGGCGGGACCGACGAGATCATGAAGGACGTCCTCGGCCGGATGATGGGGCTGTAGCGCGCCCGTCCCAGGGCCGGTACGCCCGCCACTAGGCTCCACCACGCATGCCGCACGAACACCTCGACGTGCTCATCGTCGGCGCCGGCCTGTCGGGCATCGGCGCCGCCCGCCACCTGCAGCGCCGCCACCCCGCCCGCCGGTTCGCGCTGCTGGAGGCCCGCGACGCGCTGGGCGGCACGTGGGACCTGTTCCGCTACCCGGGGGTGCGATCGGACTCCGACATGCACACGCTCGGGTACGGGTTCCGGCCGTGGCGGGAGGCCAGGGCGATCGCCGACGGGCCGTCGATCCTGCGCTACCTGCAGGACACCGCGCGCGAGTACGGGATCGACCGCCACATCCGCACCGGCCACCGGGTCGTCGGCGCCGCGTGGTCCACCGCCGAGGCCCGCTGGACCGTCGAGGTCGAGCGCACCGACACCGGCGAGGCGCTCACCCTGACCTGCGACTTCCTCCTCGGCTGCACCGGCTACTACCGCTACGACGAGGGCTACACGCCCGAGCTGCCCGGCCGGGAGCGCTTCGGCGGGACGATCGTGCACCCGCAGCACTGGCCGGAGGACCTCGACCACGCCGGCCGCCGCGTGGTGATCATCGGCAGCGGCGCGACCGCGGTGACGCTCGTCCCGGCGCTGGCCGCCGACGCCGCGCACGTCACGATGCTCCAGCGCTCGCCGACGTACGTCGCGTCGCTGCCCGGCGTCGACCCGTTCGCCGAGCGCGCCCGCAGGCTCCTGCCCGACGCGGTCGCCTTCCCGCTGGTGCGCTGGAAGAACGTCCTGCAGCAGATCGGGGTCTACCAGCTCAGTCAGCGACGGCCGGAGACGGTCAAGCGGTTCCTGCGCCGGATCCTCGAGCGCCAGCTGCCCGACGGGTACGACATCGACCGGCACTTCACCCCCCGCTACGACCCGTGGGACCAGCGCCTGTGCCTGGCCCCCGACGGCGACCTGTTCCGGGCGATCCGCCACGGAGACGCGTCGGTCGTCACCGACCGGATCGAGACGCTCACCGAGACCGGCATCCGCCTGGAGTCCGGCGAGGAGCTCGACGCCGACCTCATCGTCACCGCCACCGGCCTGAACCTCCTCCTGCTCGGCGGGATCGACCTGACGGTGGACGGCCGGGTCGTGCACCTGCCCGACGTCATGACCTACAAGGGCATGATGCTCGAGGGCGTGCCGAACCTCGCCTTCGCACTCGGCTACACCAACGCGTCCTGGACCCTCAAGGCGGACCTCACGGGGGAGGTCGTCGGGCGGCTCCTGCAGCACATGGACCGCCACGGCCACCGCATCTGCGTGCCCCGGAACGACGATCCGCGGGTCGTCCCCACGCCGCTGCTGGACTTCGACGCCGGGTACGTGCGGCGCGCGCTGGCCGAGCTGCCCAAGTCCGGATCGCGGGCGCCGTGGCGGCTGCGGATGAACTACGCGCTGGACGTCGTGGCGCTGCGCCACGGCAAGGTCGACGACGGGGTGATGCGGTTCTCCGGGGCTGGGCGATCGGCCACGCCGGACGAGGCCCCGGTGGTCGCATGAGCAGCGCGGGAGGGACCGCGGACGTGCGCCGCCACGGCGAGGCGCTCACCGACGTCGGCCGCGGGGTGACGCTCTGTCACGAGCGTTTCGGCGACCCCGACGACCGGCCGCTGCTGCTCGTCCCCGGGCTGGGCCAGCAGCACTTCTCCTACCCCGACGAGCTGTGCGAGGCGCTCGCCGGGCGCGGGCTCCACGTCGTGCGGATCGACAACCGCGACGTCGGCCGCTCGTGGCGCGCGCCGACGCCGCCACCTCGGCTGCGGCGGATCCTGCTCGGACGGTTCCCGGCCGAGCAGTACACGCTCGCCGACATGGCCGACGACGCCGCCGGGCTGCTGCGCGCCCTGGGCATCGCCCCCGCCCACGTGGCCGGCGTGTCGATGGGCGGCATGATCGTGCAGACGCTCGCCGCCCGCCACCCCGACGCGGTGCGCAGCGTCGTGTCGATCATGTCGAACACCGGCGCGCGGCTGACCGGACGGCCCGCCCCGTCGACGCTGCCCCGGCTGCTCTCCGGCCCCGCCCGCGACCGCGACGAGGCGATCGAGCGCGCGGTGTCGATGTTCCGCCACGTCGGATCGCACGGGTTCCCCTTCGACGAGGCACGGGTGCGGGCCGACGCGGCCCGGGCGTTCGACCGCGCCCACCACCCCGCGGGCGTCGGGCGCCAGATGGCCGCGATCCTGAAGTCCGGCGACCGCACCGCGGAGCTGCGCCGGATCACCGCCCCGACCCTCGTGGTGCACGGCGACCGGGACCGGATGGTGCACCCCTCCGGGGCGCGCGCCACCGCCCGGGCGATCCCGGGCGCACGACTCGAGACGATCGTCGGGCTCGGCCACGACCTGCCGGCGGGCGCCTGGCCCCGTCTGGCGGAGCTCGTCGCCGACCACGCCGATCGCGCCGACGGGGCCACGACGTAGCCGGGCCCGACGACCGACCGTCAGGCGCGACGACGGATGCTCACCGTCCGGCGGGCGCTGGACGTCGCCCCGTCGGCGTCGACGAACGCCACCGAGAGCCGTGCCCGCCCGCGCGCGGTCCGGTTCGGGATCTTCAGGTGCACGACGTGCCGGCCGCGACGCAGCCTGAGCCTGCGCCGGACGACCGTGCGCCCGCTGCGGGTGATCCGCGACGTGACGGTGACCGGCTCGTCGACGTCGAACGTCAGCCGCAGCTTGCGCCGCCCGTTCCGGCTGCGACGCCAGGCGGCCCGGACGAGCGACGCCTCGACCTTCGCGGGGCTCGCCGCCGCCGACCCGGACGCCCCGCCGGCGTCCCCCGCCCCCGGGTCGCCACCACCCTGGCCGGCCGCGCCCCCGGTCGACCCGGACGAGCCGCCCGACGCGGTCGTGTCCGGCGCCCCCGACAGGCCGACGACGTAGGTCCCCGCGAGCGACGTCGCCGGGTCGCCGGTCAGGGCCACGAGCAGGCGCGCGCCGTCGCTGCCGTAGATGCCGTCCGTGGCGTTGCTCGTGTCCGGCGTTCCCCGGGACGCGTAGGCCCCGGTCGCCAGCACCTGCTGCTCGACCTGCGGGTCGAAGAACACCTGCGACGTGAAGTCGTACGTCGTCCGGGTCCCGTCGAACAGCCGCACCTTGAAGTGGATGTGGATCGCCCGGCCCTGGTACCACCCCGGGTAGATCGTCGTGAAGGTCACCCGTCCGTCGGCGTCGGTCACCTGGTTGCCCCGCAGGTACGTCCGGCCGACGGTGCCGTTCATCGCGACGTCCGAGTAGGAGCCCTGGGCGTTGGCGTGCCAGACGTCGACGGTCGCGCCCGCGATCGGGGCGCAGTCGGCGCTGCTGTCGACGACGACCATCGTCAGCTCGAGCGGCACGCCCGGCTGGACGCTGCCGTCGCTCGTGTCGGTGCGGATGTCCGATCGCGTCAGCCGCTCGTCGACGAAGTACGGGCCCTCGGTCTTGGCGGGGCTGATGACGCACGCCGCCGTCGCCGCCTGGGCGTCGTCGTCCAGCCCCAGCGCCTCCAGCAACCGGCCGGGACCGGTCAGCTGGGTGAGCACCGCGCCCGCGCCGGCCGCGCCGGCGAGCACCACCGCGTTGCGACGCGTGACCGCGGCGGTCCGTCCGGTCCCGTCGGGTGCCGTGACGGCCGCCCCGGCGCGGTCGGCGGGACCGCCGTCGTCGGGCGTGGTGGGGTGCGTCGCGTCGCTGTCGTGCATCTCATGGCTCCGGGAGGGCCGTGGACCGGCACCATCGTCCCGTCGCCGCCTGGGACACGACCGCGTGCCGCCTGAGCGTTCCCTGAGAGCGTGGGGCCGGGTGGGCGGCACCCGGCGTGCGGCGCGCCGCACGCGACGGGCCGCGGCCGCGGCCTCCGCGTCCCCATAGGATCGCGGGACCCCCGACGAAACGGAGCACCATGGGCGTTCTCGACGACAAGACCGCGATCGTGACCGGCGCCGCCCGCGGCATCGGTCTGGCCACCGCCAAGCTGTTGGCCGAGCACGGCGCGAAGGTCGTCGTGCACGACCTCGACGCCGACGAGGCGCGCGCCGCCGCGGACGCGATCGACGGCGACACGACGAGCGTCGGCGGCGACATCACGAAGGACGGCGTGCCCGACGCGGTCGTCCAGGCGGCGATCGACGCCTGGGGGCGCCTGGACATCGTCGTCAACAACGCCGGCTACACCCTCGACGGCCCGGCCCACAAGCTCAGCGACGACTGGTTCCAGAAGATGCTGGACGTCCACCTCGTCGCGCCGTTCCGGGTCGTGCGCGCGGCGGCCCCGCACCTGCGCGAGCCCGCCAAGCGGGAGCGCGAGGAGGGCGTGGAGGTGTTCCGCAAGGTCGTCAACGTCAGCTCGATGTCGGGCACGATGGGCAACGCCGGGCAGGCGAACTACGCCGCCGGCAAGGCCGGGGTGGTCGGCCTGACGCGGACGCTGGCCAAGGAGTGGGGCCAGTTCAAGGTCAACGTCAACGCCGTGGCGTTCGGCTGGATCGAGACCCGCCTGACGGCGTCGAAGGACGCCGACAACGTCACCGAGATCGACGGTGAGCGGGTGCAGCTCGGGATCCCCGAGGAGCTGCGCGCGACCGCCCCGCTGCTCGTCCCGATCGGCCGTCCGGGCACCGCCGAGGAGGCCGCCGGCGGGATCTTCTTCCTCTGCTCGCCGTGGTCGAACTACGTCCACGGCCAGACGCTGCACGTCACCGGCGGGCAGCTCGGGGGGATGAGCGGCTGACCCACCGCGGCGCCTTCCGGCGACGGCCGGCCACGGGCGGGCGCGCGCCGAGGCCCCCGGTCAGTCGCCGACCGGTGCCCCGCCGGACGGCTCGCCGGCGCTCCCCGCGCGGGACGCCAACGCGTCGGGCGTGGTGCCGCCCGACTCGTCCGGGGACGTGGTCGCGGCATCGGACGCGCGATCCCGCGTCAACGTCGCGGCCCGCGCCGCCCGACGGCGCGCCTTCGCCACCGACGTGCCGGTCACCAGCCGGTAGGGGATCGCCCCGCCGCGGTCGCAGTCGGTCCCGGCGCAGCGGACGGCCACGACCAGGCGGCCGTCGCGCCCGACCCGGGCCTGGGTCGTCGTCGTGCGACCGTCACGGACGATCCGCCAGCGGACGCGGTCGTCGCGGGCGCTCCGGGGGACGCCGACGGCGAGCGGTCGGCCGTGCGTCTCGCCGTGATGGTCGACGAGCACCGTCACCCGGGTGCCGCGGCGGGCCCGGACGACGAAGTGGTCCACGTCGCGGACGCTCGGCGGCCCGACGACCACCCGGTCCTCGAGCGTCGTGGCCAGGCCGATCGGCGCGGCGGTGGCCGGCGTCTCGTTGCCGCGCTCCGGCTCGAGCAGGTCCCAGCCGGGGGCGGCGATCACCGTCGCCGGGGCCGCGAGCCCGATGGCGACGAGGCAGGCGAGCGGGGCGGGGCGGCGCATGGTCCCCTGTTCGGGGCCCGTGGGCCGGGTCCTCGCCCCGACGCCCGCTGCAACGCAACGCCCAGCGGGCGCTCAGTCGCGCACCGCCCAGCCGCGCGACCGCTCCACCGCACGGGTCCACTCCGCGTGCAGCGACCCCGCCCGGTCCCGCGACATCGTCGGCTCGAACCGTGCCGCCTCGCGCCACGTGCGGGTGACGTCACGCTGGTTCCACGCGCCGACGCCGACCCCGCCGAGGAACGCGGCCCCCAGCGCCGTCGTCTCGTGGATCGCGGGCACCACCACCGGCACGCCGAGCAGATCGGCCTGGAACCGCATGAGCCAACGGTTCGCGGTCGCGCCGCCGTCGGCCTTGAGCACCCGCAGCGGCGCGGCCCCGGCGGCCTCCATCGCCCGGATCGCGTCGACGACCTGGAACGCGATCGCCTCGAGCGTCGCCCGGGCGAGGTGCGCCCGGGTGCTGCCCCGGGTCAGCCCGACGATCGTGCCGCGCGCGTACGGGTCCCAGTGCGGCGACCCGAGCCCCGCGAACGCGGGCACGAGGTACACGCCGTCGTTCGACGTCAACGACTCGGCCAACGGCTCGGTCTCGGCCGCGCTGTCGATGATCCCCAGGCCGTCGCGGAGCCACTGGACCGCCGCCCCGGTCGCGAACACCGCCGCCTCGAGCGCGAAGACCGTGCGATCGCCGATCCTCCAGGCGACGGTCGAGAGCAGCCCCTCCGGCCCCGCCGCACCGCCGACACGCTCCATCCCGGTGTTGAGCAGGACGAACGACCCGGTGCCGTACGTGTTCTTGCCCTCGCCCGGGTCGAGGCACGCCTGCCCGTACAGCGCCGCCTGCTGGTCGCCCGCGACGCCGCCGACCGGGCAGGTCGCGCCACCGAGCGCGTCGGGACGGATCCGCCCGAACCCGCCGATCGTGGGCCGCACCTCGGGCAGCGCGCGCACCGGGACGCCGAGCAGGTCGCAGAGCTCCGGATCCCAGTCGCCCCGGTCCAGGCCGAAGAGCATCGTCCGCGACGCGTTCGACGGGTCGGTGACGTGCTCGCCGGTGAGCTTGAAGAGCAGCCACGAGTCGATCGTGCCGAACACCGCGGTGCCGCGCTCGGCCCGGTCGCGCAGGCCCGGGTCCTGCTCCAGCAGCCAGGCGATCTTCGTGCCCGAGAAGTACGGGTCGAGGACGAGCCCGGTCCGCTCGCGGATCAGCGGCTCGTGCCCGGCGTCGCGCAACCGGTCGCACATCCCGGCGGTGCGCCGGTCCTGCCAGACGATCGCGCGGTGCAGCGGCTCGCCGGTCGCCGGGTCCCAGACGCACACCGTCTCGCGCTGGTTCGTGATCCCGACCGCGACGAGGTCGGACGGGTCGATCCCGCCGTCGTCGCACGCCTCGAGCGCCACCGCGCGGGTGACGCTCCAGATCTCGGCGGCGTCGTGCTCCACCCACCCCGGGTGCGGGAAGTGCTGGGCGAACTCGCGGTACCCGCGACCGACCGGGTCGCCGTCGGCGTCGACGACGACGCACGTCGAGCCGGTGGTGCCCTGGTCGATCGCGAGGATCACGGCCGGACCAGGTCGTCGTCGGCGGCCCGTGGACCGTCGCCCGCTCCGCCGCGGTCGCCGAGCCGACCCGCCTCGACGGTCGTGTCGTCGGTCGCCGCACGGGCCGCGTCGTCACGGTCGGGCCGGTGGACGGTCCCGTCGGGCAGCACGTCGGCGACGAACGCCCCGATCCGGCGGGTCGCGTCGCGCCCCGCCGCGAGGTTGCCCCACATCGCCTGCACGTGCGGGATCCGGTCGAAGAGCTCGACGCGGGCGTCGACGCCGTTGCGGGCCAGGACGTCGGCGACGCGTAGGCCGTCGTCGCGGACGAGCTCGGTGCTGCCGACCTGGACGAGCGTCGGCGGCATCCGGGCCTGCAGCTCGTCGGGGGCGAACAGCGGCGACTGCCGCCATCCGGCCGGGTCGAGCCCGCCACACGCCACGCGCGCGCAGCGTCGCAGCGCGATCTGCGGGATGAACGCGTCGAGGCCGTCGTTCTCGTGGAACGACGCCCCCGACATCGACAGGTCGCTCCACGGCGACAGCAGGACCAGGCCGGCCGGCGTCGGCAGGCCCGCCTCGGCGGCGTGCAGCGCCACGTTGTGGGCGAGGTTGCCGCCGGCGGAGTCCCCCGCGATGACGATGCGCGCGGGATCGTGGTCGTCGAGGAGCGCCCGGTACACCGCCAGCGTGTCCTCGATCGGGGCCGGGAGCGTCGCCTCCGGCGGGAGGCGGTAGTCGGGGAGCAGCAACGGCAGCCCGGTGGCGTGCGACAGCTGCGACGCGAGCACGCGGTGGGTGCGCGGGGACCCGAAGACGTAGCCGCCACCGTGGCAGTACAGGACGACCGGCTGGTCGTCGGTGCGGCGGTTGCGCGCGCGCACCCCGCGGACCCACTCGCCGCGGACCCCGCCGACCATCGTCGGCGACACGACCGTGCCGGCCTTCGTCCGCACCCGGCGCGGGTTGGGCTCGCTGACGCGCTGGAGCATCCGGATGCCGCGCGGCGTCATCCGCCACTGCGCCGCGACCTTCGGCAGCCACCGCCGCAGCCGGCGCTCGAACGCCAGCGCCGCGGGGTCCGGCGGCCCGATCTCTTCCACCGGTGCCCGGACCGGAGCAGTGGAGGTCATGGACGCAGCCTACCCGTGACCGAACGCGGAAACGGGTGACGGCGCGACCGCCGCCCGACGGTGCGTACGTCGCACGCGCGACGGCCGGGCGGTGCCCGCCCGCGACCCGGGCCCGCGACCGGCCGGACCGGCGGCCCGTGGGGCTACTGTCACGCCCATGCCCGCCGCGCTCCTGTCCGACCGCCCCGCCGACGGGGTGCTGCGCCTCCGGATCAGCCACCCCGAGAAGCGCGGGGCGCTCGACCACGGGCTGCTCGACGCGCTCGCCGCCGCCGTGGCCGGGGCGTCCGCGCCCGGGTCAGGGGTGCGGGCGATCCTCGTGACCGGCGTCGACGGCCAGTTCTCGTCGGGCTACGACCTCACCGACGCGAACGCCGCCGACGTGTCCGACACGCAGCTCGCGGAGCGGGCGGAGGGGCTCGTCGCCCACCCGTTCACCGCGGCGCTCGACGCGCTGGAGGCCACCGACCTGCCGACGGTGGCCGCGCTCCCGGGCCCGACGATGGGCGGCGGCCTGGAGCTCGCGGTCGTCTGCGACCTGCGGGTGGCGGCGGACGGCGTGCGGATGGCGATGCCGCCGGCGCGCCTGGGGCTCGTCTACTCCCACACCGGGCTGCGGCGGTTCGTCGACGTCATCGGCGCGCCTCGGACCCGTGAGCTGTTCCTCCTGGGGCGTCCGATCGACGCGGCGACCGCCCACGCCTGGGGGCTCGTCCACCGGGTCGTTCCGCCGGACGAGATCGAGGCGGCCGGGCTCGACCTCGCGATCGGCCTCGCGTCCGGCGCCCCGTTGGCGGTCCGCGGCACGAAGCGCTCGCTGCGGATCCTGCTCGACGGCGCGGGCGAGCTGCGCCGCGAGGACGAGGAGACGTTGCTGGGGCTCCGACGCGCGTCGTTCGAGAGCGAGGACCTCGTCGAGGGGCTGCGCGCGTTCGCGGAGCGCCGCGACCCGGCGTGGAAGGGACGCTGACCGCCCGGTCCGGCAGGATGGACCGGGTGCGCCTGATCTCGTGGAACGTCGCGTCGCTCCGGGCCCGCCTGCCGCGGGTGCTGGAGCTGCTGGAGGACCTGCGGCCCGACGCGCTGGCGCTGCAGGAGACGAAGTGCGCCGCCGGCCAGGTCCCGCGCGAGGCCCTCGCCGACGCCGGGTACGCCGTCGTCGACCACTCGGGCGGGCCGTGGAACGGCGTCGCGATCCTCGCGCCGATCGGCACGGTCGCGGGCGCGCCGGCGGCCGGCGACGATCCGTGGGGCGGCCCCGCGTCCGGCCTGACGGGCGAGGTCGACCCGTCGCAGGCCCGGTGGGTCGAGGCGACGGTCGGCGGCATCCGGGTGGTGAGCGTCTACGTCGTCAACGGCAAGGCGCTCGAGCATCCCGACTACGACGCGAAGCTCACGTTCCTGCGGTCGATGGCCGCCCGCGCCCGCGAGCTCGCCGCCACCGGGCCGGTGGCGATCCTCGGCGACATGAACGTCTGCCCGACCGACGACGACTGCTGGGACCCGGCGCGGTTCGTCGGCGCGACGCACACCTCGGAGCCCGAGCGGGCCGGGCTGCGCGCGGTCCTCGAGGCGGCCGACCTCGTCGACGCGCACGTCGAGACCGGCCAGGCGACGGCGGACGGACGCGACGGCAAGAACGTCTTCACGTGGTGGGACTACCGCGCGGCGAGCTTCGGGCGGGGCTTCGGCCTGCGGATCGACCACGCCCTGGTCGATCGGGCGACCGCCGGACGACTGTCGTCGGTGTGGGTCGCCCGCGACTACCGCAAGGGCCTCAAGCCGTCCGACCACGCCCCGCTCGTCGTCGACCTGGACGGCTGATCCCGGGGCCGCTTCGGACGGCGGGCGTCGACGAGCGACCACCTGCCGACCACCCGTGGCGGATCCCGGTCGCCCGGCGAGCACGAGCCGCCACGCGTCGCCCGCGTGCCCGCGCTACGGCGACTGCCCCCACGCGACGAACAGCACCGCGAAGAGCCCCTGCAGCACGAGCAACGCCGGGAGCAGGCGGCGCGCCCGGCCGCCGTCGTGCGCCCACAGGCCGATCGCCACGACCACGGGGAAGGTGGCGTAGGCGAACCGCGGCAGCGACATCAGCGGCTGCTGCACCGCCGGGACCGACAGCGGGTAGGCGAGCGCCACCGCCCCCCACGCCACCCAGCTCACCGGCATCCGTCGACGGGCCCACCAGAGCGCCGCGACCGCCACGGCGACCATGACGAGCAGCAGCAGGTCGCGGACGAGGACGAGCGCCGGGGACTGGCCCTCGGCGAGCTCGGCCGCGTGCCCGATCCCGACGAGCTCGAGCGCCCGGCCGACGACGGCCCACGCCCCCAGCGCGATCCCACCGACCGGGGTGAGGAACCGTCGCTCCCATCCGTCCTGGGCGTGGACGAACCCCAGCGCGTCGTCGGTCGTCGCCGCCAACAGGACCGCGACCGCGACGAGGCCCAGCCCGACGAGCGCGATCGCCACCACCGCGCCCGGCGCCGGGCGGCGCGGCGGCCACCACCATGGTCGGCCCGGTCCGAGACCGTCCGCGCCCGGCGCACCGTCGCCCCCCGCCGGCACGTCCGTCGCCCGGCGCTCCCCCACCGTCCCCGCCGACCGACGGCCCCACACCGCCTCGACGAGCAGCGGCACGACGAGCAGCACCCCGACGCTCCGGCAGGCGGCCGCGGCCGCACCGAGCAGACCGGCCCACCACCACCGCCCGCGCCGCGCGGCGACCATCGCGCCGAGCGACAGCAGGAGGAACAGGCCCTCGGTGTAGAGCGCGGACAGCACCACCGCCGGCGGCAGGTAGGCCGCCACCCGCACGACGGTCGTCGCCGCCGCCGGATCGCGCAGACCCGCGACCGCCCGGTGCAGGAGCGTGAGGAACGCGATCGCCGCGACCGCGGACAGCGCCAGCCCCGCGAGCACCGTGGCGGCGCCCCCCGCCCCGAACGGCGCCGCGAGGGCGGCGACGAGGTACGGGTAGAGCGGGAAGAACGCCGAGCGCTTGGGGTCGGCGGCGTCGTAGCCGTCCTGGGCGATGAGCAGGTACCAGGTCGCGTCGTACCGGCAGCCGGGCGAGGCGAGCGCGTCGAGCGCGCCACCCCCGGGCCGACAGAGCGACAGCGGGTCGAGTCGCTGCCCCTTCGACTCCACCCAACCGAAGACGAGCAGGGCGAGCAGTCCGGCGCCCCAGACGACGAGCCGCGACAGGACGTACGCCCGGGTCGCCTCGCGGAGCGCGTGCGTCGTCGCCGGACCGGGTCGGCGCCCGCGCGCGGCGGGTGGACCGGGCGCCCGGTCACGGCGTGCCCCGGGCTCGGGGCGTGGGGGCGTCGGCTCCACGGTCGACAAGGATCCCGTCTGGCGGGACGGCAGGCGCTGCGACCCGCGGCGGGGTCCGACGTCGTCGGCCGCGGCGGGCGGTGGGCGGCGGGCGGACCGACCGGCGCGGTGACCCGCGACGCTACGCTCCCCCCGTGCCCGTCCGCGCCCGCACCGCGACCGGCGGCCTCGCGCTGCTCGTCTCCGCCGCCCTGGTCGGGTGCGGGTCGACGTCGTCCGGCGATCGGGCCGACGTCGACGCGGTGCGCGCCGCGGCGATCGCCTACGCCCGGGCGACCATGGACGTCGACCTGGATCGCGCCTGCGCGCTCGTCACGGGCCTGGACGAGCCGGTCCGGTCCGCCGGGGCCGCCCCCGCCCCGTGCCCCTCGGTCCTCGCCAACGGCGCCAACGGGTCGGTCCGCCCGACCGATCGCGACCTGCGCCGCCTGCGCGACGCCACGATCGTCGTCGACGGCGACCGGGCCCGCATCGAGCTCGTCGGGACCGAGATGCCGTTGCGCCGCGTCGACGGCGCGTGGAAGGTCGACTTCGCGGCGATGCGCCCCGGCGACGTCGGCTGACCCGGCTCCGCGCACAGGAGGCATGGCCCGTCTCAGCACAACGAGCGCCTGCGCCGCACGGCGCAGGCCGTCGGCGCCGCGGAGGGCCCGAAGTGATCGCGACGCACGCGTTCCTCGCCCCACCCACCGCCCGGCCGGGCTAGGCTGGCCGTGTGGCCAGTTCCGTCGATCCGTCCCCCGTCGTCCCGGAGCCGGTCGTGCCGAGGCCGGCGGCCGCGGTGGTGCCGTTGCGCGACGGCGACGACGGGCTCGAGGTCCTCGTCGGGCAGCGGACGGCGACCGCCCGGTTCATGGCGAGCTTCTGGGTGTTCCCCGGCGGGCGGGTCGAGGAGTCCGACGGGCCGGGCGACGTCGGCCGCCGTCGCGCCGCGGCGCGCGAGCTGCACGAGGAGGCGGGGCTGCGGGTCGACCCGGACGCGCTGGTGGCGCTCGACCGGTGGATCACCCCCCGGGTCATCCCGATCCGGTTCGACACGTACTTCTTCATCGCCGGCATCGACGGCGACCACACCCCGACGATCGACGGGGAGGAGATCGTCGACAGTCGCTGGGCGTCGCCGGGCACGTTGTTCGCCGAGGCGGTGGAGGGCCGGTCGGTCGTCGCGTTCCCGACGTTGCGCCAGCTCGAGGAGCTCAGCGGCTGGCGGTCGGTGGCCGAGGCGACCGCGGCGTGCGCGGCGCGGCCGGTGGTGCCGATCACGCCGGAGATCGATCCCAACGACGGTGACCCCGTGCTACGGATCACCGCGCCGGACGGCACCGCCAGGGAGTTCCGTGACGACCCCGGCCTGCGCAACGAGGCCGTGAGCCTGCAGCGCCGCGCGCGCGGCTAGGCGTCGGCCGGTCCGCCGGCGTCGCCCGCGGACGGGGCGGGGTCCTCGCCGTCGGCGGCCGGCGTGGGCTCGTCGCCTGCGGTCGCCGCGCCGTCGGTGTCGCCTGCGGTCTCCGCGCCGTCGGCGGACGCGACCGCGTCGCCGTCGGTCGCCGCGGCATCGCCGCCGTCGGTGGGTGCGTCACCCTCGGCCGGCGGCTCGCCCTCCGACGTCGCGGCCTCGTCGGTCGTGGCGTCGGCGGCCGGCGCGTCCGCGAGCAGGTCGTCGCGACCGTGGGCGCGCAGCAGCTGCTCGTAGCGGGCCGCGATCTCGTCGGTGAAGCCGAAGAGGTCGCGCAGCCGGGTCACGTCGCCGCGGGCCTGGACGAGGCCGCGGGCGACGGCGATCGTCACGTTCTCCCGGCCGAGCCACAGCTCGTGGGCGACGTCCGCGTCGAGCGTCAGGACGACCCCGGGAGCCGGACCGTCGGTCGGCGACTCGCCGAACGACACCGCGGGCCCGTCGGTCGGCCCCGCGACGACCGAGATGACCGTGTCGGGCTTGCGGAGCCGGAGCTGGACGACGGTCTCGAGCGTGGCGATGCGCGGCCCGAGCTCGGGGTCGACGCTCAGGTCCTGGAACAGGCGCCCGAGGGTCTCGTGGACGGCATCGACGGTGGTGAAGCGCACGGGCCCCGGACCCTACCGCCCGGAGCCGGCGCCGGTCGCCGCCCGTCCCCCGCTACGGCTTCTCGAGGAGGAGGGCGATGGGCGGGCGGGACCGATCTCGAGGGCGGGGCATCGCCCTCCGCCGGTCGCCGCCCGTCCCCCGCCACGGCTTCTCGAGGAGGAGGGCGATGGGCGGGCGGGACCGATCTCGAGGGCGGGGCATGCGCCCGTACCTCCCCGGCTACGGCTTCTCGAGGAGGAGGGCGATGCCCTGCCCACCGCCGATGCAGAGGGTGACGAGGGCGTAGCGCTCGCCGGTGCGGGCCATCTCGCTCAGGGCCTTGACGGTGATCGCCGAGCCGGTCGCGGCGATCGGGTGGCCCAGGGCGATGGCGCCGCCGTTGGGGTTGACGCGGGAGTCGTCGTCGGCGAACCCGAGCGCGCGGGTGACGGCGAGAGACTGGGCGGCGAACGCCTCGTTGAGCTCGATGATGCCGACGTCGTCCAGCGACACGCCGGTGCGGTCGAGCACCTTGCGGACGGCGCTGACGGGTCCGATACCCATGATGTCGGGCTCGACGCCGGTGATGGCGTAGCCGACGATCTTCGCGAGGACCGGGGTGCCGAGCTGCGCGGCCTTGTCGGCCGACAGCAGGGTGACGGCGGCTCCGGCGTCGTTGAGCCCGGACGCGTTGCCGGCGGTGACGGTGCCGCCCTTCCGGAACGCGGGGCCGAGCTTGGCGAGCCCCTCGAGGGTGACGTCCTCGCGGATGTGCTCGTCGGTGTCGAAGACGACCTCGCCCTTGCGGGTCTTGATGACGACCGGGGTGATCTCGTCGGCGAACTTCCCGGCGGCGCGGGCGGCGGCGGCGCGCTGGTGGGAGCGCAGCGCGAACGCGTCCTGGTCCTCGCGGGTGATCGTGTCGCGGTCGGCGAGGTTCTCCGCCGTGATCCCCATGTGGTTCTTCTTGAACGGGTCCTGGAGGGTGCCGACGACGGGATCGACGTACTCGCCGGCGCCGAGCCGGGCGCCCCAGCGGCCGGTCGGCACCCAGTACGGCGCCTGCGACATCGACTCGGCGCCCCCGGCGAGCGCGACGTCGACGTCACCGGTCTGGATGTGCATCGTGGCGGTGATGATCGACTGCACGCCCGACCCGCACAGGCGGTTGACGGTGAGCGCGGGGCTCTCGATCGGGATGCCGGCGTTCACCCCGACGACGCGGGACATGTAGATGTCGTTCGTCGTGCTGTGGATGACGTTGCCGAACACGACGTGCTCGATCTGCCCGGGCTCGAGCCCGGCGCGCTCGACGGCGGCGCGGGCGGCGGTCGTGCCGAGCTCGGTCGCGGGCACGTCCTTGAGGGACTTGCCGTAGCTGCCGATCGCGGTGCGGGCGGCGGAGGCGATGACGACACCGGTCATGTGGGGGCTCCTCGTCGGGGTGGCGCCCGTGGCGGGCGCCGGAACCGGGCCAGCGTAACCCGCGCCCCGACCGACCGATCGCCGGTCAGGACGTCCGGACGGACCGTCCCGGACGGGCTACAGGCCGTCGAACGCCCCGAAGTCCTGGAGTTCGACGTCGTCCGGCAGGCGACCCTCGTCGGCGAGCTTGTCGAGGTGGGTGCGCAGCGTGACGGCGGCGGCGAGCCGCAGGATGCCGGGCGCGTCGTGCCAGACCCGGTCGAGGAGGTCGTCGGCGGTGCGGAGGCCGTCGTCGAGCGCCGCGACGAGGTCGCGCTCGCGCTCGAGTCGGTGGGCGACGTACTCGTCGAGCTTGGCCGCGGGGTCGGTGACGACCGGTCCGTGGCCGGGCAGGAGGAGCGACGGGTCGCGCGAGCGCAGCCCCCGCAACGCGTCGAGGTATCCGGCGAGCGCGCCGGGGTGCGGCACGAGCAGGACGCTGCCGACGCCCAGGACGGTGTCGCCGGCGTAGAGCACGTCGTCGGCGAGGAACACGACGTGGTCGGCGGCGTGGCCGGGGGTCTCGACGACGGCGAACGGGCCGGCGGCCCCCCCGCTCGCCACGACGTGGCCGACGGTGCCGGCCGGGGCGTCGTCGGGGACCCAGCCGTGGCGGGACGCGACCGGGGCCGGCCCGGTGCGGCGCAGGAGGCCGGAGACCCCGTCGGCGTGGTCGCCGTGACGGTGCGTCAACGCGATGCCCGCGAGCCCACCGCCGTCCTCCACCGCCCGCGCGACGGCGTCGAGGTGAGCGTCCAGGTCGGGCCCCGGATCGACGACCCACGCCCCGCCGTCGCCGGCCCGCACCCAGGTGTTGGTGCCGTCCAGCGTCTTGGGTCCCGGGTTGTCGGCGCGGACGAGGGTGACGCCGCGGTCGGCGAGGGCGGCCTCGGTCATGGACGGAAGGCTACGCGTGCCCGGTGGGCGGCCGTCAGATCATCGGCACGCGATGGCGGACCGCCCCGACCCCGATGGCGGCGACCTCGACGAGGTCGCACGCCAACCGGTACGGCGCCAGCAGCGGCCCGGTCCGGTAGTGCGTGAGCCGCCGGACGTAGGGGAACGCGAGGAGCCAGCGGAGGAATGACCACCCGATGCCGCGTCGCGGTCCGCGCAGGCCGGCCGTCGGCCGTCCGGGCCCGGGCGCGCGCGGGCGCAGCGCCAGGGCGAGCGCCGCCCGGAAGAGCCACCAGTGCCACACGGTCCAGAACACGCCGACGACGAGCTCGTCGCGCAGGCCGGGATGGCGGGCGTAGACGGCCGGGACGAACCGCCAACGCCACCCCTTCGCGAGCCGGGCCCACGGGGTCTGGGCGATGACGCCGTGGTGGACGAGGGCGTCGCCGGCCCACACGACGTCGGCGCCGGCCTCGATCGCCCGCCAGCCCAGGTCGGTGTCCTCGCCGGCGATGACGAGCGACTCGTCGAACCCGTCCAGGCGCTCGAGCAGCGCCCGGGGGTAGGCGATGTTGGCGGTCTCGAACCGCGGGCCGGCGTCGTGGACCCAGAGCGTCGTGGAGAACGGGGTCTGGGCCTGGGGGAACTCCCCGGGGTCGGGGTCGACCGGCCCCTGCAGCAGCGCCGCGTCGGTCCGTCCGACGGCGCCCCACGCGTCGAGCAGCGCCTCGAGCCACCGGGGGGTCGGCACGCAGTCGTCGTCGATGAACGCCACGAGCGGCGCGCGGGCGTTCCTCCAGGCGGCGTTGCGGGCCACGGCCGGTCCGCGGGCACGGTCGTTGCGGGACGCCCGCAGGCGCAGGCCCCCGCGGTCGTGCTCGCCGGCCGCCGCCTGCAGGATCTCGGCGACCGCCGGGTCGGTGGACGCGTCGTCGCAGACGACGACCTCGAACGCGTCGACGCCGACCGTCTGCGCCCGGAGCCCGGCGAGCAGGCGGGTGAGCCGGGCGGGACGGTCCCGGGTCGGCACGACGACGGTGACGGCGGGGTCGGGCAACGGTCGCGGTGGTGTCGCCGGGCGTCGTCCGATCAGGTGGCCGGGATCGCGACGGTCGCGTCGCCCCCGGGTCCGTCGTCGCCCGGTCCGTCGTCGTCGTGGTCGGGGGGCCAGATCGTCGACGTGATCCCGGTGACGAGCAGCGTGCCGATGATGACGGCGAGCGACAGGCCGATCGGCACGTGCCACAGGTCGACGATGACCATCTTGACGCCGACGAACACGAGGATGAACGCCAGGCCGTAGCTCAGGTGGTGGAACCGCTCGAGGAGGCCGGCGATCAGGAAGAAGAGCGACGTGAGGCCCAGGAGCGCGAACGCGTTGGCGGCGAACACGATGAACGTGTCGCGCGTCACCGCGAAGATCGCGGGGATCGAGTCGATCGCGAAGATCACGTCGAACGTCGCGACCATGACGAGCGCGGCGAGCATCGGGGTGCCGATCCGCTTGCCGTTGCGCCGGATGAAGACGCGCGACCCGTCGTAGTCGTCCGTCATCGGGAAGACCCGCTTGATGAGCTTGAGGATCGGGTTGCTCTCCGGGTGCACCTCGGTGTCGGAGTGCGTCGCCATCCGGATGCCGGTGACGATGAGCAGCGCCCCGAAGACGTAGATCATCCAGTGGAACGCGTTGAGCAGCGCACCCCCGACGAGGATGAAGATCGCGCGCAGCACGATCGCCCCGATGATCCCGTAGAAGAGCACCTTCCGCTGGGCGAAGATCGGGACGCTGAAGAACGAGAAGAGGATCGTGAAGACGAAGAGGTTGTCGAGCGACAGGCTCCGCTCGATGACGTAGCCGGTGAGGTACTCCGACGTCGCGGTTCCGCCGTAGCCGTCGTCGAGGACCGGCAGGACGAACGCGAACGCGACGGCGAGGACCGTCCAGCCGATGCTCCAGATGACGCTCTGCCGGAACGGCGGGACGTGCGCGGTGTCGGGGTCGTCACCCTCGCTGTGGCGGTGGACGAAGAGGTCGAGCGCGAGCATCGCGACGACGAACAGGGCGAAGCCGAGCCAGACGGCGATGGAGACGTTCGTTCCGGCGCCTTCGGTGGTGGACGCGGCGAGCAGCGTGGTCAAGGTGGTTCCTCCGACCAATGGGGTGGGCACGGTCGAAGGTCTCTCCCACCCCGGTGGGGCGGACGCGCCGGGGCGCCCTTGGCGACCGGGATGACGGCGACGTCCCTTGCGGGATACTGCCCTTCGCGCGGAAGGGTAGCGGACCGTGGCGTGACGGTCACCACCCTGTCACGACGGCCGTGGCGGTGGGTCGTACGCGAGAGGCCCGGCGTCGTACGACGCCGGGCCTCTCGCTGCAGTCGGGGCGCCCGGATTCGAACCGAGGACCTCGCCGACCCGAACGGCGCGCGCTACCAGACTGCGCCACGCCCCGATGCGGTGGCGAAGTATGGCACGGAGTCGTCAGGGACGGTCGCTCGGGGCCGTCACGAGCCCCGGCTCGCCCGCCAACGCGGTGTAGAACCGGATGCCGAGGCCGGTCACGAGCGTCTCGAACGCGTCCTGGACGGACAGCTCCTCCTCGGCCGCCCACGCACGGATCCCGAGGCGCTCGATCGCCTCGGCCTCCCCGAGCACGTCGTCGACGAGGTCGGGGTGGCGGTCGCAGAAGTACGCGCCGACCGCGTACAGGGTCGAGTGCGAGGCGACGTCGAGCGCCTCGCCGTCGCCGTCAGGCATCGCCCGACCCGATCGCCGCGCCGTCGCCGACGCCATCGCCGGAGGAGGCGTCCCCGGCGACGACGTCGCCGGGCGTCGCGCCGTCATCACCGGCGGGACGGGCGCTCGCCGTGCCGGACGCGTCCGGACGGCCCGCCGCGCCGATCGCGCGACCCGCGTCGCGGGCTGCGCGCCCCACGCGATCGGCGATGCCGGCCACCCGCGCGGCCGTGCCCTCGACGGCGCCCCTCGCGGGCGCGACGACGTCGCGCACCGCCTGCCGGGCCGCACCGGGTCGCGGCGCCGTGGCCTGCGGGCGCGGCGCCGCCGCGACGACGCCGGCGACGGCCCCGGTCGTGCGGCCGACGGCGTCGCCGACCCGCTCCACGGCGGCCGCCACGGCACGGCCCAGGGGGCCGTCGCCGACCGGGGTGCGCGGCAGGGTCGCGATGGCCGCGCCCGGGGCGCCGGCCGGAGGCGGGGCGGGCGACGTCGCCCGTCCGGGGGCCGGCGGCGTCGGGCCCGCGGTGGCCGCGGCCTGCGTGGTGGCCGCGCTGGTCGGCCGGGGCCGCCGGCCGTCGACGCCGGCGACCGCGGCGGCGGCCCGAGCGTCGTCGGCGGTCGACGGCGCGGCGCCGGCTGCGGGTGCGTCCGGCGCGCCCGTGGCGACCACCGCGACGACCGGGCCGGTCACGGCGACGACGCCGTGGTCGCGGGCGACCGTCGCCGGGGTCGACGCACGCCCGTGGTCCGCGGGGCGGGCGGACGGCGGCGCGGTCTCCGTCGCGCCTCCGACCGCGGGCAGGGTCACGACGTCGGTGGCGACGAGCGCGCCGGTGCCGCCGACGGCGATGACCGCCGCGGCGATCGCCGCCTTCAGGCCGAGCACGCCGCCGGTGACGGTCGCGTCGGAGGCGCCCGCGACGAACGACAACGCTCCGATCCGCTCGAGCAGCGGCGCCGGCAGCAGCAACGCCGCGCGCGCCAGGCGGCCACGGTCCAGCAGCGCCGGGTCCGCTCCGACGGTCGCGGCGTAGCGTCGGCAGTCCGGGCAGCGGTGCAGGTGCGGCACGAGCCGTCGGCGGTCCCGGACGCCGATCGCGTGCTCCCGCGAGCGATCGCACAGCCGGCGCGCCTCGCGGCACCGCTCCCCGCTCTCCAGGTCGCGGAACGCCCGGGTGAGCGCCCGTCGTCCCCGGCTGATCTGGCCCTCGACGACGGTCGGGGCGATCCCGAGGCGCTCGGCGATCTCGCCGGTGCTCCGCCCCTCGAGCTCGCGCTGGACGAGGACGTCGTGCTGCAACGCGGACAGGTCGCCGAACGCCTGGCGCAGCACGCCGAGCGCCTCCCGGTCGCGCGCGGCCGCGAGCACCGCGTCGTCGCTGACCGACAGACGACGGCGATCGCCGGCCGCGAGCGCGTCCGGCGCGTCGTAGCTCACCTCGCGCCGACGGGCCGTCCCCCGCCAGTGGTCGATGCAGGTCCGGCGCGTGATCTCGTGGAGCCACGCCCGTACGTGCACCGGCGGGGCCCCGTGTCGCAACGCGCGGTGGGCGCTGCAGAGCACGTCCTGCACCACGTCGTCGGCCACGGCGTGATCGCCGAGCATCCGGACCGCGTGGGCGTGGATCGCCGCGCGGTGCGCGCGCACGAGCCGCGTGAACGCGTCGTCGTCGCCCCGGGCGGCGAGCCGCACGAGGCGCGCCTCGACCGCGCCCTGCACCGACGGGACTGCGGCTCCCGAAGCGGCGACCGGGTCTGGGGGGCTGACGATGACGGAGTCGTGCATGCGGCGGACCGTGGGGGCGGCGGTCCCGGCCACCGGGGAGGGCGCGGCGCGCGCTCCCTCCGGGGCGTCGATCATAGAGCCGACAAGCGGCCCTGTCACGAGGACGGGGCGCGGGCGCCGCGCCGGTCGTCCCGTCACGCCGGGCCGACGTCCCGGCCCGCCCGGGCTCTGCGACGATGCGCGCATGGCCCGCCTCGGCGACCTGCTGACCGACCTCGACGACCTGCTCGAGCCGAGCCGGTACCGCGACCACGGCCCGAACGGCCTCCAGGTCCCGCCGCCCGACGGCGCGGCGGCGTCGGTGTCCACCGTCGTCACGGCGGTCAGCGCCGACCTCGCGACGATCGAGCGGGCGGTCGAGCTCCACGCCGAGCTGCTGCTCGTCCATCACGGCCTGTTCTGGGAGGGCACGCCCCGGAGCCTCGATCGCTCGTCCGCGGCGCGGCTCCGGGCCCTGCTGACGTCGGGCGTCGCGCTGGCCGCCTACCACCTGCCGCTCGACGGGCATCCCGGGCTGGGCAACAACGCCCGCCTCGCCGCCGAGCTCGGCGCCACCTCGACGCCGTGGGCGCGGTCGGGCACGCCGCCGATCGGCGTCGTCGCGACGTTCGAGCCGGCGCTCGCCGTCGACGCGCTCGTGGAGCGGGTCGAGCGGATCACCGAGCGTCCACCGCTCGCGTTCCTCGGCGGGCCCGCCGAGGTCCGCCGGCTGGCGATCGTGTCGGGCGCGGCGGCGTCGATGCTCGGCGACGTCGCGGCCGACGGGCTCGACGGGCTCCTCACCGGCGAGCCGCGCGAGCCGACCCGGGCCACGGCGGTCGAGCTCGGCGTCCACGCGATCTGCGCCGGTCACCACGCCACCGAGACCCTCGGGGTCCGGGCGCTCGGCGACCGGCTCGCGGAGCGGCACGGTGTCGTCCACCGGTTCGTCGGCAGCGCCAACCCGGTCTGAACGGAAGCGTCGCCGATCGACGGCGGGCGATTTGCGACCCACGGTACGATCGCGTCGTGCGCACCGATCCGACCGACAACGGCGGGCTCTTCCTCGGCCGCCGGCCGGGGACGGCGCCGGTCCGCTACGGCGCGCCGCCCGACGCCGGATCGCCGGCCCGTCGCACGTTCGACCGGGCGTTCGCGGCCGGGCTGCTGGCGCTCATGGTCGTCGTCACGGCGCTCGTGTGGGCGCCGCTGCCGATGGCGGCGATGTGGGTCGCGTCGCAGGTCGCGTCGTCGAACGTCGGGCTGTGGATCGCGGTGGCGTTCGTCCTCGTCATCGCGTTCGTGTTCGGCGCGCTCATCGTCCTGCGCCGGATCGACGGGCTGTGGATCCTCGCCCGCCGGGCCGGCGGGATCGACCAGCGCTCCGGGGCGCTGGGGCGCGTGTTCACCGCGACGACGGTCGTCGTCGTGCCCGCGTTCGCGGTCTGGTTCCTCCTGCTCGGTGGGCTCCAGCCGACCGCCGGCGGCCTGTAGCGCGATCGATGGGGCCGTTCTCGCGGTACCGCCGGTTCGAGGGCCTGAGCGAGGAGGAGGTCAACGCCGGGCTGCGTGCGACGGCACGCGAGCGACGCGCGCGGGCGCTCGCGACCGTCGAGCCGCTCGACTGCAGCCGCACGACGAGCCCGGTGCTCCCGCCGTCCGACGTCGTGTCGGCGATCACGTTCGCGGCCCGCCGCGGGCTCCACCGCTACGCCGAGGGACGGGACGGCGAGCTGCGCGATGCGCTCGCCCACCGCCACGCCGTGCCCGCCGACCGGGTCGTCGTCGGGGAGGGCGCGTCGGGGCTGCTGCAGCGCGCGGCGCACGAGTGGCTCGAGGACGGCGACGAGGTCGTCCTGCCGTGGCCCGGCTACCCGCTGTACCCGTTGATCGTCCGGGACGCCGGGGCGACCCCGGTCCCGGTGGGGTCGCTCGACCCGACCGACCTCCTCGCCGCCGTGACGCCCCGCACCCGGATGGTGCTGCTCGGCGGGCCGCACGACCCGACCGGCGAGCTGCTGGGGGCCCCGGCGTTGCGGGCGTTGCTCGACCGGCTGCCCGAGCGGGTGGTGGTCGTCGTCGACGAGGCCCTCCGCGAGTTCGTCGACGCCGAGCCGGTCGACGCGACGCTTCGCCTGACCGACCACGAGGAGCGCCTGATCGTCGTCCGGTCGCTGAGCAAGGCGTGGGGCCTGGCCGGGCTGCGGTGCGGCTACGCCGTCGGCGCGCCCGAGCGCCTGCGTGCGCTCGCGCCGCGCCTGGGGGTCGGGGACCTGACGCTCGCCGGCGCCCTGGCGGCGGTGACGACCGGGGCGGCCCGGGTCGACTCGCGCGTGCGCGAGGTCGTCGCCGGGCGCCGGACCCTGACCCGTCGCCTGCGCGACGCGGGCTTCCTCGTCACCGACGCCCAGGGACCCACCGTGTGGGTGCGCGCCCCGGGACTCGACGCCGGGACGCTCACGGCCCGGATGGCCGAGGCGGCGGTCGTCGTCCAGAGCGGCGTCCCGCTCGGGGACCGGGACCACGTGCGGATCACCGTCGGCGACGGCGCCGCCGAGGACCGGATCGTCCGTGCCGCCACCCACGCCCTGCGCCCCTGACCCGCCGAGCCGATGCCCTCCCACGACGCCCCCTCCACCGACGTCCCCGACGACGACGCCTCGGCCGCCGCGCGCCGGTCGGCGACCCCGCCGGAGCGCGCCGCGGACCCCGGTGCCCCGGACGGCCCCCCGACCGACGCCGACCGCGAGCGCCTCGTGGCGCGCCTGGCCGACGCAGGCTGGTCGGCGGACGCGCTGCGCGACGCGGCCGCACGGGGCCGGCTCGTGCTCCTGGCCACCGAGACGCGGTTGCGCGACGAGCGGACGCTGACGACCGCCGAGCTCGCGGCCCGGTGCGACGTCGACGCCGAGCTGCTCGAGCAGGCGCTCCTGGCGTCGGGCCTCATGCCGGGCGACCCGTCGGCCCGCGAGTGGGGTCCCGCCGACGAGCCGATCGCGCGGCTCGTCGGCGGGCTCGACCGTGTCGGCCTGTCCCGCGACTCGATCGTGGACCTGGCGCGGGTGCTGGGCGAGAACGGGGCGCGGATCGGCGCGGCGTCGATCACCGGGCTCGCCGCGGGCGTCAGTCGCGAGGGCGACACCGAGCTGACGCTCGCCGACCGCATCGACGCGACCCTCGACCCGGTCGACGCGCACCTCGGGGACGCGCTCGGCGCGATCGTGCGCCGCAGTGCCGTGAGTCAGCTGTCGGGGGTCGAGCTCGCCGAGGACCAGGTCGCCGACGGCCGCCTGACCGGGGCGTGGCCGATGACGATCGGGTTCGCCGACGTCGTCGGGTTCACCCGCCTCGGGGAGCGGGACGGGGCCGAGCGGCTCGACGACGTCGCGACCGCGCTCGCCGCCTACGCCGGCGCGTCGCTCACGGGGGCCGTCCGGCTGGTGAAGACGATCGGCGACGCGGTGATGCTCGCCGGCCCGCGGCCGGACGAGGTCGTCGCGACGCTGCTCGCGTTGCTGCGGCGGAGCGCGGCCGACGACGACCTTCCCCCGTTGCGCGCGGGCGCGGCGACCGGGAGCGCCGTGCCGCGGGGCGGGGACTGGTTCGGGCCGGCGGTCAACCGCGCGTCGCGGGTCTGTGGGGCCGCGAGGCCCGACAGCCTCCTCGTCGACGACGCCACGCGCCGGGCGCTTCCCGAGGCGTCGGTCGCGTCCCGCTCGATCGGACGGGTGCGCCTGAAGGGCGTCGGCGCGGTGCCGCTCCACCGGGTCCGATCGCCGGACGAGCGGCGCGGTCGGTGATCCGTCGACGTCCGCCGTCCGCGATCCCGGCGCCCCGTGGTCGACGTCGGTGGGCGCCGTCGCCCCACCTGCGCGGCGGCCCCCGGTCCACGCTACGGTGCCCGACGATGTCGCGCCGCCGCCCGTCCCGTTCCGCCCCGGTGGCCGTCGCCGTCGCCGCGCTCGTCGCGGCCGGCGCGGGAGGCGCCGCGGCGCCGGACGCCGCCGACGCGGCGATGCCGTCGACGAGCGGCATCGGCTCGCGCAGCGGCGTGATGGTCCGCGACCTGCGGACGGGCGAGGTCCTGTTGAGCCGCCACGGCGACGTCCGCCGGATCCCGGCGTCGGTCACGAAGGTCTTCACCGTGGTGGCGGCGGCCCGCGAGCTCGGGCCGGAGTGGCGACCGCGCACCCGCGTCGTGGCGACGGGCGCCCGGTCCGGCAGCGCGTGGAAGGGCGATCTGTACCTCGTCGGCGGCGGCGACCCGACCCTGTCGCGGGCCGGCCTGACGACGTTGGCCGCGACGACGGCGAAGGCGCTGGGCGCCAAGCGGCTCTCGGGCCGGCTGTACTCCGACGCCACCGCGTTCGACTCGTGGCAGGGCGGCCACCGGACCCGCAAGCGGGTGGACTTCGACATGGGTGGTCGGCTCGGGGCGCTGACGAGCGACCGGGGCTCGGGCGAGTCGGACACCGCCCGCCGGTCGCTGTCGGTGTTCCGCACCGCGCTGCAGCGGGCCGGCCTGCGGGTCGGGTCCAAGCTCGCCGCGCGGCGCTCCCCGACCACCGCGACCCCGGTCTCGGCGCTGCCCGGCACGCCGGTGGCGACGCTCGCGTCGAGCATCCTCGGCCCGTCCGACAACTTCCAGGCCGAGATGCTGTTGAAGGACCTCGCGTCGCGGGACGGCGTCGAGGGCGCGTGCCGCCTCGACGCCGGGCTGCCCCCGACGCCGGGGACGCCCACGCCCGCCCCGGAGCCCACGCCGACGCCGACTCCAGCCCCGACGCCCTCCCCCGTCCCGACGCCCACGGCTCCCGGCGGAGCCGCCGGCGGTGGGGCGACGCCCACGGCGGCCGGTGACCCGGCGGCGCCGACGACGGCCGACGAACCCGCGACGACGCCCGCCGCGCCCGAGGATCCGGCCACGGCGTGCGCGAAGGAGGGCGCGGGTGCCCGGGCGGCGTCGACCGCGCGCGGGATCTCGGTCCTGCGCCGGTCGATCCGGGGCCTCATCGGGAGCACGCCGCAACTCCACGACGGGTCCGGCCTGACGCGGAGCAACCGCGTGTCCCCCGCCCAGGTCACCCGGCTCCTCGTCCGCGCCAACGACGACGAGGTCCTCGGTCCGCTCCTGCGCGCCGCGCTGCCGCAGGCCGGGCGCTCCGGCACCCTCGCCGGACGGATGCGCGGCACCGCCGCGGTCGGCCGCTGCCAGGCGAAGACCGGCACGATCAACGGCGTGTCGGCCCTCGCCGGCTACTGCCGCACGCGGAGGGGCCGCGACGTCGCGTTCGCGATCCTGCAGAACGGCGGGAACGTCGGCGCCGCCCGGGCGTTCCAGGATCGGTTCGTCGCGCGGCTCGCGCACGCCGGCTGAGCGGCCGCGCCGGGGCCCCGGACGTGAAACGGGCGGATCGATCGATCCGCCCGTCCACCCGCTCAAGCACCACCCCGATTTTCAACGTCCCAGGACCTCGTGTCGAGCCTGGGCAGGCGGGACACTCCCGATCCCCCGGGCGGGCCGTCACGCGAGCGTGACGCGGTACCGGGGCGGGTGCTCGAGGCACCCCGATCGAGTGGGCGGTGTGTCGGTCCTGCGACCGTACCAGCCCGGCGCGCGTCGTGGCGAAACCCGTCGGCTCCGCCTACCCCGCCACGTCGTCGCCCGGCAGCGCCGCGGGGCCCTCCTCCAGCAGCCGCAGCAGTCCCGGCTCGTCGACGACGGGCACCCCGAGCCGCTCGGCCTTCTCGAGCTTGGAGCCCGCGGAGTCCCCGGCGACGACGACGCCGGTCTTCTTCGACACCGACGTCGTGACCCGGGCGCCGCGCGCGAGCAGGCGCGTGGTGGCCTCCTCGCGGGTGAGCGTCGGCAGGGTGCCGGTGAGCACGACGGTGACGCCGTCGAGCAGGTCGCCGGCGGGGTCGTCCTCCCCCGCCCCCTCCTGCGCGAGCGTCACCCCGGCGGCGCGCAGGCGCTCGACGAGCTCCCGGACGGCCGGGTCGGCGAGGCGCCCGGCGATGATCCCGGCCATCTTGTCGCCGACGCCGGGCGTGGCGGCCAGCTGCTCCGGCGGAGCGTCGAGGAGCCGGTCGATCGTCCCGAACCGTGCGGCGAGGTTGCGCCCGGTCACCTGCCCCACCTCCTCGATCCCGATCGCGAAGAGCACCCGCGCGAACGGCTGCTCCCTCGACCGCGCGATCGCGTCGACGACCCGGGTGGCCGACGTCTCGGCGTAGCCCTCGAGCGGCAGCAGCTGCTCGACGGTCAGGTCGTAGAGGTCGGCCACCGTGCGGACGAGGCCCACCTCGAGCAACTGCGCGACCTGCTTCTCGCCCAGGCCGTCGATGTCCATCGCGCCGCGGCTGACGTAGTGCCGTAGGAGCTGCCACTGCTGTCCCGGGCACCCGCCACGGTTGGGGCAGCGCGTGAACACGGAGTCGTCGGGCTTCTCGGTCGGGGCGCCGCACGCCGGGCAGCTCGCCGGGGGGCGCGGCGGATCGGCGCGGTCGTCGCGCTCCGCCTCGTGCGGGGCGGGCGAGATCACCTGCGGGATGACGTCGCCGGCGCGCAGGACGATGACCCGGTCGCCGGGCCGCACGTCCTTGCGGGCCAGGTCCTCCTCGTTGTGGAGCGTCGCCTGGCCGACGGTCACCCCCGACACGTTGACCGGCTCGAGCACCGCGTAGGGATGCAGGTCGCCGAACTTGCCGACGCTCCACACGACCTCGCGCAGGGTCGTGACGGCGGTGCGTGGCGGGAACTTCCACGCGATCGCCCACCGCGGGTCGCGCCCGACGGTCCCGAGGCGCCGCTGGAGCTCGAAGTCGTCGAGCTTCAGGACGACCCCGTCGATCTCGAACGCGAGGCGGTCGCGCCGCTCGCCCCAGCCCTCGCAGATCGCGAGGGCCCGGTCGACGTCGGCCGCGACCTCGATCTCGTCGTTGACCGGGAACCCCCGGTCGCGCAGCCACGTCAGCGTGCCGTGGTGCCCGTCGACGCCGAGGACCGCCCCGACGCTCGCGGCGGTCCCGGCGGCGCCCGCGCGACCCTCGGTGGCGGCCTCGGCGTCGTCGCCGGCCGTCGCCGCCACGACCCCCACCCCGTACGCCCAGAACGACATCGGCCGCTGGCGCGCCTGCCGGGGGTCGAGCTGTCGGATCGCGCCGGCCGCGGAGTTGCGGGGGTTCATGAACGTCGACTCGCCGGCGGCGGCCCGCCGCTCGTTCACGCGGCGGAAGTCGTCGAGCGCGATGTAGACCTCGCCGCGGACCTCGAGGACCGCGGGCGCGTCCCGCACGACGAGGGGCACGTCGGGGATCGTGCGGACGTTGTGGGTGACGTCCTCGCCGACCTCGCCGTCGCCGCGGGTGGCGGCCCGGACGAGGACGCCGTCCTCGTACCGCAGGCTCATCGCCAGGCCGTCGACCTTCGGCTCGATGACGAACCGGAAGTCCGGGTCGGTGATCCCCTCGCGGCCGAGGTGGGTGCGCATCCGGTCGACCCACCCCTGCAGCTCCTCGCCGCTGCGGGCGTTCGCCAGCGACAGCATCGGCTGCTCGTGCCGGACCTTGTCGAGCTTGTCGAGCGGCGCGCCGCCGACGCGCCGGGTCGGCGAGTCCGGCGCCGCCAGTTCCGGATGCTCGGCCTCGAGCGCCTCGAGCTCGGCGAACAGCGCGTCGTACGCGTCGTCGCCGATCTCGGGGTCGTCCTGCTCGTAGTAGCGGACGCGATGGTGCTCGACGACGGTCGTGAGCCACGCGATCCGCCGGGCGGGGTCGCCGTCGGCCGGGGGCTCGGGCGGCGGCGCGTCGGCGTTCGGGGTGGCGTCGGACGGCGTCACCGGGCCAGGATATGCCCCGCCGCGGACCGGACGCGCGCCACGCCCCGGGGGATCGCCGCCCCGACGACGCGATCGCCGTCGGGGCCGGTCCGGTCAGGCCGCGGCGCCGGTCAGCGCCACCGCCGGGAAGTCGACGGGCACCTCGAGGGCGACGTTGACGTAGTTCGTGAAGAGGTTCAGCGCGACGTGGGCGACGACCTCGACGATCTCGCCGTCGTCGAGCCCGGCGTCGCGCAGCGCGTCGACGTCCGCCGCGTCGACGGCGCCCCGCTCGTCGACGAGTCGCAGGGCGAACCGCAGGACGGCCGCGGTGCGCGGATCGTCGGCCTCCCCCGCCTGCGCGGCCGCCATCGTGGAGGCGTCCGCGCCGGCCTTGCGACCGAGCGCGGTGTGGGCCGCCAGGCAGTACGAGCACCGGTTGCGATCGGCGACGGCGACGGCGATCTGCTCGCCGAGCAGCGGCGACAGGCGCCCGGACCCGAGCGCGCCGAACGACCCCCACATGCTGCGCAGCGCCGCCGGCGAGTTGGCGACGGCGCGGAACATCGCCGGGACCACCCCGAACGCGCCGTGGATCTCGTCGAGGGCCGCGCGCGGGGCGCCGTCGGTGGAGGCGGGGTCGAGCAGGGGAACGCGGGACATGTCGGTGCTCCTTCGTCGGGTGGCGGATCGTCCGCCTCGTCCGGCCGCGACGCGACCGGGACGCCCCATCCTGGCGGGCCGATTCGGACGCTGCGTATCATGCCGTCCACGATGCATACCCCATCGTCCAACCCGTCGGGCGGGGTCGATCGCCTGACGGGGTTGCTGCGGCGCTTCGAGGTCGAGGTCGCGTTCCTCGACGCCGTCGATCCCCTGGCGCGTCCGCGCCACTACGGCACGTCCGGGCCGGGGTCGGGCGCCGGCCACCTCCACGTCCTCTCCCGCGGCGTCGCCGACGTCGCGACCGACGGCGCCGCGCCGGTCCGGATCACCGGACCGAGCGTCCTCCTGCTCCCCCGGGCGCTCCCGCACCGCATCGCGCCGGTCGACGCGCCCGCGGTGACGTGCGCGTCGCTCCGGTTCGCCGACGGCGACGCCCATCCGCTCGTGCGGGCGTTCCCCCCGTCGCTCGTCGTGGCGACCGCCGACGTGCCGGGCATCGCCCCGACGCTCGACCTGCTGCGCGGCGAGATCGAGCGGGTGCGGTGCGGGCAGCCCCTCGTCGCCGGGCGCCTGCTCGAGGTCGTCCTGCTCCAGCTCCTGCGGTGGGCGTTCGACCATCCCGACCGCGCCGGGGTCGAGCGGGGACTCGTCCGCGGGATGGCCGATCCCGGCGTGGCCGCCGCGCTCACCGCGCTCCACGACGATCCGGCGCAGCCGTGGACCCTGCAGCGGATGGCACGCGTGGCGGCGATGTCGCGCAGCGGCTTCGCGGAGCGGTTCCGGTCGCTCGTGGGCGAGACGCCGGCGTCGTATCTCGCCGGGTACCGGATCGCGCTCGCGCAGCGGCGACTGCTCCGCGGCGAGCCGCTGGCGACGATCGCGGCCGAGGTGGGCTACGCCAACGGGTCCGGGCTGTCCCGGGCGTTCACCGCCCGTACCGGCCGCTCGCCCTCGGCGTGGCGCGCGGACGCGGCCGTGACCGGCCGTCCCGTCGGCGGCGCGGCGCCGTAGCCGACCCGGGCGGGGCGGACCGCATCACTCGTCGACGAGCTCGCCGACCCGGTCGATGAGGCCCTCGAACCCGTGCCCGGCGAGCGGCGCCATGGCGGTCTCGTGCGTCAGGTCCAGGTGCAACGGCGTGAGCGACACGTGCCCGGCGTCGATCGCGGTGAGGTCCGTCCCGGGCGTGGGGTCGAACCCGTGCTCCTGGCCGTAGAGCCAGAACGTGCGGGTGCCGTCCGGCCTCGTCTCCACCGGCTGCAGCTCGTCGCGGTAGCGACGGCGCCCGAGCCGGGTGACCTCGACCGCCAGCGGCGTGCGGCGCGGCACGTTGACGTTGAGGATCGTCCGGTCGGGTAGCGGCACCCGGTCGAGCTCGGCGACGATCCGCGCCCCGATCTGGGCGGCGGCCGAGAAGTCCCACACGTGCTCGCGGCGCAGCGACCACTCGCCGTGCGGGGACGCCATCGACAGCGCGACGCCCGGGAGCCCGTGGATGACCGCCTCGAGGGCCGCCGCCACGGTGCCGGAGTACGTCACGTCCTCGCCGAGGTTGGCCCCGTGGTTGACGCCGCTCACCACGAGGTCGGGCTTCCAGCCGTCGAGGATGCCGTGCAACGCGAGTCGGACGCAATCGGTGGGCATGCCGTCGGTCTCGACCCCGATCGTGCCGTCGTCGAACCGGACCTCGCGGACGGCGAGGGGGCGCCGGACGGTGATCGCCCGGGCGGTCGCCGACCGGTTGCCGTCGGGCGCCACGACGACGAGGTCGATGCCGGGCAGTCGCACGAGCTCGCGGCGCAGGGCCTGCAGTCCCTCGGCGTGGATCCCGTCGTCGTTCGTGAGCAGGACGCGCGTGGTCACGGGTCCAGCCTAGCCGTCGTCCGCGTCCCACCACGGGGCCACGCCCCATCCCCGCGGGGCGCGCGCGGGCCCGCCGAGCGCGTCCGGGTAGCCGACACCGGCCAGGTGGAGCCCGTGCGGCGGCAACGTGGGTCCCGCCGCCGCCCGGGGCGCGCCCTCCAGGAGCGCGGCGAACGCGTCCAGCGACCGCCGTCCTCCCGCCACCTCGAGCATCGTCCCGACGAGGATCCGGTTCATGTGGCGCATGAACGCATCGGCGGTGATCCAGAACTCCAGCCGGTCCCCCGTGCGACGCCACGCGGCGTGCAGGATGCGTCGCCGGAAGCGCACGTGATCGGTGCGGCTCGGGGTGAACGCGGTGAAGTCCGGCTCGCCGGTCAGCAGCGCCGCGCAGGCGTGCAGCAGGTCGTCGTCGACCCGGTGCCCCCACCAGAGCGCGTGGCGGCGGGTGAGCGGCGACGGGGACCGGCGGCCGTCGATCCGGAAGCAGTAGGTGCGCTCCCCCGCGTCCCGTCGCGCGTCGAACGGCCGATCGAGCCCCGTCGCCGCCCGGACGGCGACGTCGGGGGGCAGCACGGCGTTGACGCCGCGGAGGTCCGGCGGATCGCCGTCGTAGGACGCCACCTGCGCGGCGGCGTGCACCCCGCGGTCGGTCCGCCCGGCCACGACGAGTCGCGTCTCGGCGCGCCGGACGACGGTCAGCGCCCGCTCGAGCTCGCCCTGGACGGTCCGCGCCCCGGGTTGGGCCGCCCACCCGACGAGGTCGGTGCCGTCGTACTCGATCTCCAACCGGGTGCTCGTCACGCCGCCGCCATCCTGCCGCAGTCCCGTCGGACGCGCGGCCACGCCCCGGGACCGGTGCGGCCGGGCGGTCGCCGTTCCGGACGCCCAGACCGCCGCCCCGGTGCCGCACCCCGGAACGACGACGGCCGCCCCGTGGGGCGGCCGTCGTGCCGAAGGCGTGGTGCGTGGGCTCAGACGAGCTCGATGAGCACGATCTCGGTCGCGTCGCTCTTGCGCGGCCCGAGCTTGAGGATGCGGGTGTAGCCGCCGGGACGCTCCTGGTAGCGGGGCGCGATGTCCTCGAACAGCTTGTGGACCGAGAACTTGTCCTGCCCCAGCGCCGACAGCGCCTGGCGGCGGGCGTGCAGGTCACCGCGCTTGGCGAGGGTGATGAGCTTCTCGATCTCGGGCTTCAGCGCCTTGGCCTTGGCCTCGGTCGTCTGGATCCGCTCGTGCTCGATGACCTCCTTGCAGAGGTTGCGCAGCAGCGCCTTGCGGTGCGAGCTGTCGCGGCTGAGCTTGTGGCGGGTCTTCTGATGACGCATGGGATCAGTCCTGTGGGAGCGGTCGAGCGGCGACGGGCTACTCGTCGCGGAGGCCGTAGCCCCGCGCGGCGAGCGTCTCGACGACCTCGTCGATCGACTTGCGGCCGAAGTTCGGGATGGCGGCGAGCTCGGCCTCGGTCTTCGAGGTCAGGTCGCCCACGGTCTGGATGCCGGCGCGCTTGAGGCAGTTGTACGAGCGGACGCCGAGCTCGAGCTCCTCGATCATCATCTCGTCGGCCGGGTCGCCGAACGCGCCCTCGCCGACGAGCCCGTCCTCGAGCTCGCCGCCGATCGACGCGCGGAGCTCCTCGACCCGGTCCGGGTCGGTGAACACGGCGAGCTGCTGGATGAGGATCTCGGACGCCTCGCGCAGGGCCTCGCCCGGCTCGATCGCGCCGTTGGTCTCGATGTCGAGCGTCAGCTCGTCGAAGTCGGTGCGCTGCCCGACGCGGGCCGGCTCGACGCGGTAGGCGACGCGCTTGATCGGCGAGAAGATCGAGTCGATCGGGATGACGCCGATCGGCTGGTCGAGGGTCTTGTTGTCGTCCGCCGAGCGGTAGCCGCGGCCCTGACCGATGGTCAGGTAGACCTCGAGCTTCGTCCCCGCCTCGAGCGTCGCGATGTGCGCGTCCGGGTTGAGGATCTCGACGCCGGCCGGCAGGTCGATGTCCTTCGCCGTGACCTCGCCGGGGCCCTCCGCCACGAGCGGGGCCTCGACCTCGCTGGCGTCGGAGTGCATCCGGCAGACGAGCGCCTTGAGGTTGAGGACGATGTCGGTGACGTCCTCGCTGACGCCCTCGAGCGTCGTGAACTCGTGGGCGACGCCCTCGATCCGGACGTTCGTCACCGCGGCGCCGGAGAGGAAGCTCAGCAGCACGCGACGGAGCGAGTTGCCGAACGTGTAGCCGAAGCCGCGCTCGAGGGGCTCGATGGTGAAGGTGCCCCGGTTGTCCTCGATGGACTGGTGGGAGATTCCGGGGGTCGTGTAGTCGAGCATCAGGGTCCTTGCTTCGTCGGAAGACGTGCGCCGCGGGGCGGACGGGCGCGGTGTGGGCGTCGGTCGGGCCGGGGCCCGACCCCCCTGCCCACGGAGGGGGTGGTGCGCGGCTGCTGCGGGATCAGACCCGGCGGCGCTTCTTGGGGCGGCAGCCGTTGTGGGCCTGGGGCGTCACGTCGCGGACGGTCGTGATCTCCAGGCCGGCGGCCTGCAGCGACCGGATCGCGGTGTCGCGGCCCGATCCGGGGCCCTTGACGAAGACCTCGACCTTCTCCAGGCCCTGCTCGATGCCCTTGCGGGCGGCCGAGTCGGCGGTGACCTGCGCGGCGAACGGCGTCGACTTGCGCGAGCCCTTGAACCCGGCGCCGCCGGCGGACTCCCAGGCGATGACGTTCCCGTCCTTGTCGGTCAGGGAGACGATCGTGTTGTTGAAGCTCGTCTTGATGTGGGCCTGGCCGACCGGGATGTTCTTCTTCGGCTTGCGGCGGCCGCGCGCGGGGCGCTTGGGGGCGGGCATGGTTTCTGGATGACTCCCGTGCTACTTCTTGCCGGGCTTCTTCTTGCCCGCGGTCGGCATGCGCTTGGGGCCCTTGCGGGTCCGCGCGTTGGTCTTCGTCTTCTGGCCGCGAACCGGGAGGTTGCGACGGTGGCGGAGACCGCGGTAGCAGCCGATCTCCATCAGGCGCTTGACGGCCTGGGAGCGCTCACGGCGAAGATCGCCCTCGACGACGACCTCGCGGTCGATGTGGTCGCGCAGCGCGGCGACCTGCTCCTCGGTGAGGTCCCGCACGCGCGTGTCACGGTCGATGCCCGTGGCGGCGAGGATCTCGTTCGAGCTGGAGCGACCGATCCCGTAGATGTAGGTCAGTCCGATCTCGATCCGCTTGTTGAGCGGGATGTTGATGCCGGAGATGCGAGCCATGATCAGCCCTGCCGCTGCTTGTGACGGGGGTTCTGGCAGATGACCAGAACCGCACCATTGCGGCGGATGACCTTGCACTTCTCGCACATCGGCTTGACCGACGGTCGTACCTTCATGGTGCCTTTCTCGACTCGCTGACCAACGGTCTGGCTCTGATGGTCGCGAAGCCCTCGCTACCAGCCGCTGTGGCGTGCGTCGACCCTCGGGTCGCCTCACGCGCAGATTCGGCACGTTACCAGACAGCATCCGTGGCACGCGGCGCGGCCCCGGAGCGGACCGAGGAATCTAGCACCACGCCGTGCGCGCCGTCGTCCACCCGCCGTGCGACGGGGGAACGGCCGGGCCGCGCGGAGCGCCGCGGGACGCTCAGGGCCGACCGTCGGCGCGCCAGCGCCCGCCCCAGGGCGTCAGCACCCGTGGCCCGTCCGCGGTCACCGCGACCGTGACCTCGGTGTGCGTCGCCCGCGCGCCGTCGGTCGTGAAGATCGACCAGCCGTCCCGGGCGGTGCGCAGTCCGACCCCGCCGAGGCTCAGCATCGGCTCGACGGCGATGACGAGGCCCGGCTCGATCACGCGACCGCTCCCGCGCCGACCGACGTTGGGGACCTGCGGGTCCTCGTGGAGCGCGAACCCGACGCCGTGGCCGATCAGCGACGGGAAGACGCCCAGGCCGGCGGCACGGGCCCGTGACTCGACCGCGTCGCCGATGTCGCCGATCCGCCCGCCCGGGACGCAGCGCGCGATCGCGGCGTCGAGCGCGGCGTCCGCCGTCTCGACGAGCAGGCGGTCCGCCAGTCCGGGCTCCCCGACGAACACGGTGCGGGCGGCGTCCGCGACCCAGCCGTCGAGGGTGACGCCGACGTCGATCGACAACAGGTCTCCGTCCTCGAGCGGCGCGTGGTCGGGGAACCCGTGCACGACGAGGTCGTTGGGCGACGCGCAGATCGCCGCCGGGAACGGCCTGATGCCCGGCGCGCCGCCGTAGCCGAGGAACGACGGCACGCCGCCGGCCTCGGCGATGAGGGCGCGCGCGTGGGCATCGAGGTCCATCGTCGTCGTCCCGGGGACGACGAGGGCCGCGAGCTCGTCGAGGACGCGCGCCACCACCGCACCGGCTTCGGCGACCGCCTCGATCTGCTCGGGCGTCTTCAGGCGGACGGCCATGGCCACCGGGGCGTGGGCCGGCGGCGGCCCGGGCGGCGGCCCGGACCGGCGACCCCACGCCCGATCAGACGTCGTCCTCGAGTCGCAGCGTCGACACCGTCTTGGCGACGTGGTCCGCGACCTCGTCGACCCCCAGCGTGCCGTCGAACCGGTGGAGCAGGCCCCGCTCCTCGTAGTACCCGATGAGCGGCGCGGTCTGGGCGTGGTACACGGACAACCGCTTGCGGATCGTGTCCGGCTTGTCGTCGTCGCGCTGGATGAGGTCCGTCCCGTCGACGTCGTCCTTCCCCTCCACCTTGGGCGGGTCGAACTCGACGTGGTAGACGCGGCCGCTCTGCGACACGCGACGCCCCGACAGCCGCCGGACGATCTCCTCGTCCGGGACCTCGATGAGGAGCGCGCCGTTGAGGTCGCGTCCGAGCTGCGCGAGGGCGGCGTCGAGCGCCTCCCCCTGGGCGATGGTCCTGGGGAATCCGTCGAGGACGAACCCGTCCGAGGCCGCCTCGCCGCGGACGCGCTCGAGGATGAGGTCGATGACGAGCTCGTCGGGCACGAGCTCGCCGGCGTCCATGAAGCCCTTCGCCTTGAGGCCGAGCTCGCTGCGCTCACGGACGGCCGCGCGGAGGATCTCGCCGGTGACGACGTACTCGAGCGGCTGCGCCGAGGTCAGGCGCTCGCCCTGCGTTCCCTTGCCGGCCCCTGGAGGGCCGAGCAGGATCAGGTTCAACTCGGTCATGCGGTTGCGGTCCTCCCACGGATCACTTGAGGAAGCCCTCGTAGTTGCGCATCATCAGCTGCGCCTCGATCTGCTTCACGGTGTCCAGGGCCACGCCGACCACGATGAGGATCGACACGCCGCCGAAGGCGAAGCCCTGCGTCGTCTGGCTGAAGAGGATGGACGGCAGCGCCGCCACGGCCGCGAGGTACAGCGCGCCGGGGAACGTCAGGCGCGCGAGCACACGGTCGAGGAACTCCGCGGTGGGCCGTCCCGGACGGACGCCCGGGATGAAGCCGCCGTACTTCTTCAGGTTGTCGGCCTGCTCGACGGGGTTGAACGTGACCGCCGTGTAGAAGTACGTGAAGACGATGATGAAGAGCGACTCGCCACCGATGTAGGTCGCGCTGCCGGGCCGCAGGAACTCCTGCACGGAGTTGTTCGGATCCTGCGTCACGAACTGGGCGACCGTCGGCGGAATCGCCATGATCGACGCGGCGAAGATGACCGGGATGACGTTGGCCATGTTGACCTTCAACGGCAGGTAGGTCTGCCCCCCGCCGCTCATACGACGGCCGATGACGCGCTTGGCGTACTGGATCGGGATCCGGCGCTGTCCCTCCTGGACGAACACCACCGCGGCGATGACGGCCACGATGAGGAACGGCAGGATGAGCTGGAAGACCTGGTCCGAGCTGTTCCACCAGGCCGACACGCCGTTGGGCAGGCCACTGACGATCGAGGCGAAGATCATGAGCGACATGCCGTTGCCCACGCCGCGCTGGGTGATGAGCTCTCCCAGCCACATGACGATGATCGCGCCCGCGGTGAGCGACACCGCGATCATCACCACCGCGCCGGCGTTGAAGTTCTCGATCAGCGGGGTCGAGCCGCTCTCGAAGCTCTTGAAGAGGAACACGTAGCCGACGGACTGGCCGGCGGCGAGCGCGACGGTGAGGTAGCGCGTGTACTGCGTGATGCGCTTCTGGCCGATCTCGCCTTCCTGCTTGAGCTTCTCCAGCGACGGCACGACGACCTGGAGGAGCTGCATCACGATCGATGCCGTGATGTACGGCATGATGCCGAGCGCGAACAGCGCGATCTGGCTCAGCGCGCCGCCGGAGAAGACGTTGAGGAGCTGGAGGGCGCCGCCCTGGAACGCCGCGTTGTCCTGCAGCTCGCGCACGCCCTCGGCCGAGACGCCCGGCACGGGGATCTGCGCGCCGACGCGGTACAGCGCCAGCATCGCGAGCATGAAGAGGAGCTTCTTGCGGACCTCCGGGACGGTGAGCGCGCCGGTGAGGATGCGGGTCATCGAGTTCGGGCTCGGGTCGGGAGATCGGGAAGGGGGCGAACCGCGACGCGGGCCATCATGGCCCGCGCCGGAGGTTGGATGCTACGGGGTATGCGCCGCCGCGGCGGCGCGCCGGGGGCGTCAGCCCTCGACGACGACGGTGCCGCCGACGGCTTCGATCGCCGCCTGGGCCGACTTGCTGAACCGGTGCGCGTGCACGGTCAGCGGGCCGGTGAGCTCACCCCGGCCGAGGATCTTGACGGGCACGTCGCGGTCCTTCGCCAACCCCGACGCGGCGAGCGCGTCGAGCGTCACGACGCTGCCGGCCTCGAACCGGTCGGCGAGGTCGTCGAGGTTCACGCCCTGCGTGGCGGTACGGAACCGCTCGAAGGGCATCGACGTCTTCTTGTTCGGGCCGCGGAGCTTGCGCATCCGCGACTGCAGCGGGTTCTGACCGCCCTCGAACCCACGACGGTCCTTGGCGCCGGAGCGGGAGCCCGCGCCCTTGTGGCCGCGCCCGGACGTCTTGCCGTGTCCGGAGCCGTGGCCCCGACCGACGCGACGCCGCGTCTTGCGGCTACCGGGGGCGGGCTGCAGCGAGTGCAGGCCGACGACGTCGGCGCTGGTGTCGTTCTCGGACATGCTCATGCCTCCTCGACGCGAACCAGGTGGCGCACGGCGTGCAGCTGACCGCGCTGCTGCGGCGTGTCCTGGACTTCGACGGTCTGGCCGATCTTGCGCAGCCCGAGGGATCGCAGCGTCGCCCGCTGCGCCTCGTTGCTGCCGATGGCCGACTTGAACTGGGTCGCCTTGAGCGTGCTCACGCGGTCACCTCACTGGACTCCGAAGCGGGGTCGCCGGACTCCGCCTCGGCCTCGGCCTCGGCGGGCGCCTCGGGCGCGGGACGGCCGGTCAGGCCGAGCACGTCGCCGACGCTGATGCCGCGCAGGTCCGCGACCTCCTTCGGCGTCCGCAGGTCCTGCAGGCCCGCGATGGTCGCCTTGACGAGGTTGATCGGGTTCTGCGTGCCGAGGCTCTTGCTCAGGATGTCCTGCAGGCCCGCGAGCTCGAGCACGGCGCGGACGCCGCCACCGGCGATGACGCCGGTACCGGGCGACGCCGGCTTGAGCAGCACCTGGCCGGAGCCGTAGCGCCCGATCACCGGATGGGTGATGGTCTGCTGGTGCTTGGGGACCTTGAACAGGTCCTTCTTCGCCCGCTCGACGGCCTTCTGGATGGCCGTCGGGACCTCGTTGGCCTTGCCGTAGCCGACGCCGACGACGGACTCACCGTCACCGACCACGACGAGCGCGGTGAACGAGAACCGCCGGCCGCCCTTGACGACCTTGGAGACGCGGTTGATCTCGACGACCCGCTCCTCGAGGTCGAACCCGACGGGACTGATGGTGCGATCGATAGCCATGGGTGCTCCTAGACGGCCAGTCCGCCCTCGCGGACCGCTTCGGCGAACGCCTGCACGCGCCCGTGGTACTGGTAGCCACCGCGGTCGAACACCGCGGTCTCGACCCCGACGGCCTTCGCGCGCTGGGCGAGGAGGCCCCCGGCCTTGACGGCCTGCTCGCCCTTGGGCAGCTCGCGGAGCTCCGCCTCGGTCCACTGCACCGACGCGAGCGTGTGGCCACGCTCGTCGTCGATGAGCTGGGCGAAGATCCCGCGGTTGCTGCGGAACACGGCGATGCGGGGCCGATCGGCGGTCCCGGTGACCTTGGCGCGGACGCGCCGGCGCCGCTTGAGTCGGCGCTGCTCCTTGGTGACGGTGCTCATGCGCGCTTGCCCACCTTCCGGGCGACGTACTCGCCCTCGTAGCGGACGCCCTTGCCCTTGTAGGGCTCCGGCGGACGCTTCTTGCGGATCTTGGCGGCGATCTCGCCGACGGCCTGCTTGCTCGTGCCGCGGATGACGATGCGCGTCGGCTGCGGCACCTCGAACTCGATGCCGGCCGGCGCCTCGACGTGGACCGGGTGCGAGAAGCCGAGCGCCAGCTCGAGGTTCTTGCCCTTGAGCTGGGCGCGGTATCCGACGCCCTGGATCTCCAGCGTCTTGGAGAACCCGTCGGTGACGCCCTCGACCATGTTCGCGATGAGGCTGCGGCTCAGGCCGTGCAGCGCCCGGTGCGGACCGCGGTCGGTGGGGCGGCTGACGAGGATCTCGGAGCCCTCCTGCACGACGGTGATGTCGTGATGGATGGCCTCGGAGAGCTCGCCCTTGGGGCCCTTCACCCGGACGGCGCCGGGCTCGATGGTGACGTCGACGCCGGTCGGGACCGGAATCGGCTTGCGTCCGATGCGACTCATGTGATCACCAGACCTCGGCCCAGACCTCGCCGCCGACGCCCTGGTTGCGGGCGTCGTGGCCGGTCATGATGCCCTTGGACGTCGAGACGATGACGGTCCCGAGGCCGCCGAGCGACTTCGGCACCTCGGTGGCGCCCACGTAGTGGCGCTGGCCGGGGCGGGACAGGCGACGCAGGCCGGTGATGGCCGAGCGACGGTCCTTCGTGTACTTCAGCGTGATGTGCAGCAGCTCGCCCGGGTGCTCGGTGGCCGGCGACGTCTTGTAGTCCGCCACGTAGCCCTGCTCCTTGAGGATGCGGGCGACCTCGCGCTTGGCGTTGGAGGACGGCAGCACGACCTCGCGGTGCGCGGCGGTGATGGCGTTGCGGATCCGCGTGAGCAGGTCCGCGATGGGATCGGTGGTCGCCATGCTTACCAGCTGCTCTTCGTCATGCCGGGGATGTAGCCCTTGTGCGCGAACTCCCGCAGGCAGATGCGGCACAGGCCGAACTTCTTGTACACCGAGCGCGAGCGGCCGCAGCAGCGGCACCGCGTGTACTCGCGGCTCTGGTACTTGGAGGGGCGCGCCTGGCGGACGCGCTGAGAGGTCTTCGCCATGGGTCAGCTCCCCTGGGTGGTCTGGGTCGGATCCACCGGGCGCTTGCCGTCCTTGGAGAACGGGAAGCCGAGCGCCTTGAGCAGGACGAACGCCTCGCCGTCCGTCGCCGCGGTGGTGGTGATGTTGATGTCGAGTCCCCGGATCTGGTCGATCGCGTCGTAGTCGATCTCCGGGAAGATGATCTGCTCGCGCACGCCGAGGGAGTAGTTCCCGCGGCCGTCGAAGCTCGATGCCTTGAGGCCCCGGAAGTCGCGGACGCGCGGCAGCGCGATCGCGAGGAGGCGGTCGAGGAACTCGTACATCCGGTCGCCACGGAGCGTCACCGCGGCGCCGACCGGCATCTCCTCGCGGAGCTTGAAGCCGGCGATCGACTTGCGGGCGCGCCGGACGCTGGGCTGCTGGCCGGCGATCGCGGCGAGCTGCTCGACGGCGGCGGCGAACGTCTTGTTGTCCTGCTTGTGCTCGCCGAGCCCCATGTTCAGGGTGATCTTCTCGATCTTCGGGACCTGCATCACCGAGGAGTACCCCAGGCGCTTGAACAGGTCCGGACGGATCTCCTCGAGGTAGCGCGTCTTCAGCCGCGCGGTCGTGGTCGCACTCATCGCAACTACCTCAGTCGATCTGCACGCCGGAGCGGCGGGCGACGCGGACGCGCCGGCCGTTCTCGGTCGTGGTCACGCCCACGCGGGTGGGCTGGTTGGTCTTGGGGTCCACGAGCTGCACGTTCGACACGTGGATCGACGCCTCACGGGAGATGACGCCGCCCTGCGCTGCCGGGCTGCCCGGCAGCGCCGACGGGTTGGGGCGCTGGTGACGCTTGACGAGGTTCACGCCCTCGACGACGACGCGGTCGTTCTCGCGGTCGACGGACACGACGCGGCCGGTCCGGCCACGGTCCTTGCCGCTGATGACGACGACGTGGTCGTCCTGTCGGATGCGGAGCGCCATGATCAGAGCACCTCCGGCGCGAGGGACACGATCTTCATGAACGACCGGTCGCGCAGCTCGCGGGCGACCGGGCCGAAGATGCGCGTGCCGCGCGGGTTGTTGTTGGCGTCGATGATGACGGCCGCGTTCTCGTCGAACGCGATGTAGGTGCCGTCCTCGCGGCCGTGCTCCTTGCGGGTCCGCACGACGACGGCCTTCACGACCTCGCCCTTCTTCACGGAGCCGTTCGGGGTCGCGGACTTCACCGTCGCGGTGATCGTGTCGCCGACCCGCGCGTACCGGCGACGGGAGCCGCCGTGCACGCGGATGGTGAGGATCTCGCGGGCGCCGGTGTTGTCGGCGACCTTGAGGCGGGACTCGGTCTGGATCACTTGGCACGCTCCACGATGTCGACGAGGCGCCAACGCTTGGTCCGCGACATCGGCCGGGAGGACTCGATGCGGACGGTGTCGCCCACGCCGGCCGTGTTCTCCTCGTCGTGCGCGTACAGCTTCGTCGTGTGGCGGACGATCTTCTTGTACTTGCGGTGCCGCTTGGCGTGCGCGATCTGCACGGCCAGCGTCTTGTCGCCCTTGGCGGACACGACGAGGCCCTGGCGGACCTGCGGCCGACCCGGCTCGCGCTCGACGGGCGGCGTGCCCTCGCGCTTGCCGGCGGCGACGCGCTTCTCGCGCTCCTGCAGGCGGCGGCGACGGCGCGCGACGGCCTTCGCCTTGCGGGCGGCGTCGCGCTCGGCCTGACGGTCCTGCGGCGTGCGCTGGGGCTTGGCCTCCTGCTGCTGACGCTGGCGGTACCAGGCGCGCCGCTCGACCGGCGACAGCGACGGGTCGGGGCCCGCCGGGGCCTCGTCCTGCGCGGCCTCCGCGTCGGGGGCGTCGGTCGCCTCGACGTCGGTCGCCTCGGGCGCGTCCACGGTCTCGGCCGTCTCGTTCTCGGTGTTCTCGTCAGCCATGGCGATCAGCGGATCCCGTCGACGTCGATGCCACGCTCACGGGCGACCGTGACCGCCCGGGCCAGGTCGCGCCGCGTGGTGCGCAGCGCTGCGGTGTTCTCGAGCTCTCCGGTCGCCTGCTGGAAGCGCAGTCCGAAGATCTCCTTGCGAAAGGTCGCGATGCGCTCGACGAGCTGCTGCTCCTCGAGGTCGCGAAGCTCCAGCGGGCGGGTCATCCCTCGTCCTCCGCGGTCACGAACTTGGTCTGCACGGGCAGCTTGTGCCCGGCGAGGCGGATCGCCTCGCGCGCCAGCGGCTCGGGCACGCCGGCGAGCTCGAACATCACACGGCCCGGCTTGACGACCGCGACCCAGCCCTCGGGCGAGCCCTTGCCGGAGCCCATGCGGGTCTCGGCCGGCTTCTTCGTCACCGACTTGTCGGGGAAGATGTTGATCCAGACCTTGCCGCCGCGCTTGATCTTGCGGGTCATGGCGATACGGGCCGCCTCGATCTGGCGGTTGGTGATCCAACCGGCCTCGAGCGACTTCAGGCCGTACTCACCGAACTGCACGCGGGTCTGACCCCGCGACAGTCCGCGCTTGCGGCCACGGTGCACCTTGCGGTGCTTCACGCGCTTGGGCGACAACATCAGGAACGACCTCCCTGGCCACCGCGACCACGACCGCCGCCGGCGCCGCCGAATCCGCCACGGCCACCGCGGTCGCCGTCACGGCGCGGACGCCGTCCACCGCGATCGCGACCGTCGCCGCCGGTGCTCGGGCCCTCGGTGTCGGTCAGGTCGGAGCCGCCGTAGCCCTCCGGCATGATCTCGCCCTTGTTGACCCAGACCTTCACGCCGATCCGACCGAACGTCGTCTTGGCCTCGTAGAAGCCGTAGTCGATGTCGGCGCGCATCGTGTGCAGCGGCACCCGACCGTCCTGGTAGGACTCGGTGTTGCTCATCTCGCGACCGCCGAGGCGACCGGAGACCTGGATCTTGCAGCCCTTGGCGCCGGAGCGCATCGCGCTGGTGAGCGCGCGCTTCATCGCACGCCGGAAGGCGACGCGGTTCTGCAGCTGCTCCGCCACCGACTGCGCGACGAGCTTTGCGTCGAGCTCGGGGCGACGGACCTCGAGGATGTTGACCTTGACCTGCTTCTGCGTGATCGCGTGCAGGTCCTTGCGCAGGCCGTCGACCTCGACGCCGGACTTGCCGATCACGACGCCCGGACGGGCGGTGCGGATCGACACCTCGACCTCGCTCTTGTTCTTGCGGATCGTGATGTCCGACAGCCCGGCGTGGGCGAGCCGACCCTCGATGTGACCGCGGATGCGGCGGTCCTCGTCGAGGTAGTCGGCGGTGTTCTGCGCGCTGAACCAGTGGCTCTTCCAGTCATGGATGTAGCCGACGCGCATCGACTCGGGATGGACCTTCTGTCCCATCAGCGGTGCTCCTTCGGCGTGAGCTGGATCGTGAGGTGGCTCGTCCGCTTGTTGATGCGGAACGCGCGGCCCTGGGCACGGGGCTGGAAGCGCTTGAGCGTCGGGCCGTCGTCGGCGGTGATCGCATGGATGCGCAGCTCGTCGCCGATGAGCTCGTGGTTGTTCTCCGCGTTGGCCACAGCGGACTCGAGCACCTTGCTCCAGTCCTGGGCGGCCGACCGCGTGCTGTGCGCGAGGATCGCGCGGGCGGTCTCGACGTCCTTGCCGCGGACGAGGTCCGCGATCAGGCGCGCCTTGCGCGGCGTCGTCCGGACGTACTTCGCAACGGCGCGCACGACCGGGGCCTCGCCGACCGGCTGGGCGCGACGGGCGCGACGCGCCTCGGCGCGCGCTCCCCCGCGGACCTGCTGGACCGGCGCGGGACCGTGGTCGTGGTCGTGGTCGTGATCGTGGTCGTGGTCGGCGTCGTCGCCGGCCTCGGGAGCGTCCGCAGTCTCCGGCTCCGCCGCGGCGGCGGGGGCGGTGGCCTCCTCGGCCTTCGGCTCCTCCACGGAGGCCTCGGCCTCCGGAGTCACCTCGACCTGCGGCTCCTCGGTGCTCTCGGTATCGGGGGTCTCGTCAGCCATGGATCAGCGCCTCTTGGCGGTATCGCCGTGACCGCGGTAGGTCCGGGTGGGCGCGAACTCGCCCAGCTTGTGCCCGACCATCGACTCCGACACGAACACGGGGACGTGCTTGCGCCCGTCGTGCACGGCGATCGTGTGCCCGACGAACTCGGGGAAGATCGTGGACGCGCGCGACCAGGTCTTGATCAGCTTCTTCTCGTTGGCCGTGTTCATGGTCGAGATGCGCTGGAACAGACGCTCCTCGACCCACGGGCCCTTCTTGCTCGAACGGCTCATGGGGGGCTACTTCCTCTTGCCCTTGCCGCGCCGACGGCCGCGGACGATGTATCGATCGGACGGGTTGTTCTTCTTGCGGGTGCGGTAGCCCAGGGTGGGCACGCCCCACGGGGTGACCGGGTGGCGTCCCGGGGTCGTCGAGCCCTCGCCGCCGCCGTGCGGGTGGTCGACGGGGTTCATGGCCGTACCACGGGTCTGCGGCCGCACGCCCATGTGGCGCTTGCGGCCGGCCTTGCCGACCTTGACGTTCTGGTGGTCGGCGTTGCCGACGCTGCCGACGGTGGCCCGGCACGAGTCCTGCACCAGGCGCGTCTCGCCGGACGGCAGGCGCAGGGTCGCCATGCCCCGCTCCTTCGCCATGAGCTGGATCGACGATCCGGCCGACCGGCCGAGCTGACCGCCCTTGGTCGGCTGCAGCTCGACGTTGTGCACGACCGTGCCGGCGGGGATCGCCGACAGCGGCAGGGCGTTGCCGGTCTTGATGTCGGCGTCGGGACCGGACTCGACGGTCGCGCCGACCTCGAGCCGCCGGGGCGCGAGGATGTAGCGCTTCTCGCCGTCGGCGTAGTGCAGCAGCGCGATGTACGCGGTCCGGTTCGGGTCGTACTCGATGGCGGCGACCTTGGCGGGCACGCCGTCCTTGTCGCGCTTGAAGTCGATCCGACGGTAGAGCCGCTTCGCGCCACCACCGCGGTGACGCGCGGTCTTGCGGCCGTGGCTGTTGCGACCACCGGACTTGCTGAGGCCCTCGACGAGCGAGCGCTCGGGCTCGGTCTTCGTGATCTCGGCGAAGTCGGGGTACGTCGCGAAGCGCTGGCCGGGCGACGTGGGCTTGGGCTTGCGGATGGCCATGAGCTACTCCTGCGCCCCGGAGGGATCGAGGTCCAACGACTGGAAGATCGGGATCTCCTCGCCCTCACGGACCTGGACGATCGCCTTCTTCCACGAGCGCGTGCGGCCCGCCGTCACGCCACGGCGCTTCGGCTTGCTCTTGACGCTCGACGTGCGGACCTCCTCGACGTGCACGTCGAAGAGCTCCTCCACGGCCTGGCGGATCTGCGTCTTGTGCGCGTCCGGATGGACGCGGAACGTGTACTTGCCGACCGTCGAGAGCACGTAGCTCTTCTCGCTGACGACCGGGCGGATGATGACCTGCGTCGCGTCCATGATCAGGCGGGGGTCGGCGTGGTGGTGTCTTCGGTCGCCGCCGCGCCGCCAGCGCGGGCCACGAGGGCGTCCACGGCGGCCTGGGTGGCGAGCAGTCGACCGGCGCCGACGACGTCGGCGACGCCGACGGAGCCCGCCGCGAGGACGGAGACCTTGGGCAGGTTGCGGAACGACAGCGCGACGCGCGCCTCCTCGTCGGAGAGCACGAGCAACGTCGAGCCGGTGGCCGTCCAGTCCTTCAGGAGGGCCGCGGCGGCCTTCGTCGACGGCGTGTCGAAGCCGGTGGCGTCGACGCCGGCGACGGTGCCGCGCCCGGCGTGCAGCGACAGGGCGCTACGGAGCGCCGCGCGCTTCTCCTTGCGGTTCACCTTGAAGGTGAAGTGCCGCGGCTGGGGCCCGAAGATCGTGCCACCGCCGGTCCAGATCGGCGAGCGGCTCGACCCGGCGCGGGCCCGGCCGGTGCCCTTCTGGCGCCACGGCTTCGCGCCGCCGCCTCGGACCTGGCCGCGCGTCTTGCTCGACGACGTGCCCTGGCGGCGCGCGTTGAGCTCGTGGCGGACGTTCTGGTGGACGAGGGGTCCGTTGAACTCGGCGCCGAACACGGCGTCGTCGAGCTTCAGGGTTCCGCCACCGAGGATCGGAGCATCAGGCATCGGTGCGCACCTCCACGAGGCCGTTCTTGGCGCCCGGGACCGAGCCACGGACGATGAGCAGGTTCTCCTCGGCGTCGACGCGGACGACCGTCAGGCCGGCCTGCGTGACGCGCTCGGCACCCATGTGGCCGGGGCCACGGATGCCCTTGAAGACTCGCGCCGGCCATGCGGCCGCGCCGATCGAGCCCGGCGCACGCGTGTTGTGCGAGCCGTGGGTGACCGGTCCGCGGGCGAAGCCGTGGCGCTTGACGGTGCCCTGGAAGCCCTTGCCCTTCGAGGTGCCGGCGACCTTGACCTTCTGGCCGGCCTCGAACACGTCGACGGTCACCGTCTGGCCGACCTCGACGTCGAGGTCGACGTCGCGGAACTCGACGAGGTGGCGGTGGGGCGCGACGCCGGCCTTCTTCAGGTGGCCGAGCTCGGGCTTGGTGAGGTGCTTCTCCTTCGTGGCGCCGAAGGCGAGCTGCACGGCCTGGTAGCCGTCGCGCTCGGCGGTGCGGCGCCCGGTGACGGGGCACGGACCGGCCTCGAGCACGGTGACGCGCTCGACGGTGCCGTCTTCGAGGAAGAGCTGGGTCATGCCCAGCTTCTTGGCGAGGATCGCGGCCATCGGTCAGCCCGCCAGACGGATCTCGATGTCGACGCCCGCGGGAAGGTGATCGAGCCGCTGGAGCGAGTCGACCGTCTTGGGCGTCGGCTGGTGGATGTCGATCATCCGCTTGTGCGTCCGGATCTCGAAGTGCTCGCGCGAGTCCTTGTCCTTGAACGGGGAGCGGATGACGCAGTAGACGTTCTTGTCCGTCGGCAGCGGCACGGGGCCGGACACGGACGCGCCGGTGCGCTGCGCCGTCTCGACGATCTCCTTCGCCGCCGTCTCGATGGCCGAGTGGTCGTAGGCCTTGAGGCGGATGCGGATCTTGTTTTGTGTGGCGGCAGCCATCAGGGCTCTCTGCGTTCCGATTCCGTCTGGTGTCTGGGAGAAGCTTCGCGCTGGGGTCTCACGGGTCGCGCTGCACACGAGGGCGCGCGGGGCCCGTCCAGCCGTGGGCTCCGGATCGTCCCGCCCGGCGCACCGGGGTGCGTCGGGCGGGGCGGTCGGTCGCCCCACCCGGTGGTCGACCCGAGGGTCGACCACCGGTACTGCGTGTTTCTTGTTCCTGCGGGTACTGCGGTGCTGCGGTGCTGCGGGTGCTGCGGTGTCTCGGGGGTCCTACTCGATGACCTCGGACACGACGCCCGAGCCGACGGTGCGACCACCCTCGCGGATGGCGAACCGGAGGCCGGCGTCCATGGCGATCGGCTGGATGAGCTCGATCACCATCTGGACGTTGTCGCCGGGCATGACCATCTCCGTGCCCTCGGGCAGGGTGGCGACGCCGGTGACGTCGGTCGTGCGGAAGTAGAACTGCGGCCGGTAGCCCGAGAAGAACGGCGTGTGACGGCCACCCTCCTCCTTCTTCAGGACGTAGACCTCGGCCTTGAACTTCGTGTGCGGCGTGATCGAGCCCGGCTTGCACAGGACCTGACCGCGCTCGATGTCCTCGCGCTTCGTGCCGCGGAGCAGCAGGCCGGCGTTGTCGCCCGCCTCGCCCTGGTCGAGCTGCTTCTTGAACATCTCGACGCCGGTGACGACCGTCTTGGTCTTCTCGCGGATGCCGACGATCTCGACCTCGTCGCCGACGTTGACGACGCCCTGCTCGATGCGGCCGGTGGCGACGGTGCCGCGACCGGTGATCGAGAACACGTCCTCGACCGGCATGAGGAACGGCTTGTCGAGCGCGCGGACGGGCTCGGGGATGTAGTCGTCCAGGTGCGCGGCGAGCTCGTGGATCTTCGCCTCGTACTCGGCGTCGCCCTCGAGCGCCTTCAGCGCCGACCCGACGACGAACGGGATGTCGTCGCCCGGGAAGTCGTACTCGGACAGCAGGTCGCGGACCTCGACCTCGACGAGCTCGAGGAGCTCCTCGTCGTCGACCATGTCGGCCTTGTTGATGAACACGACGATGTACGGCACGCCGACCTGCTTGGCGAGCAGGATGTGCTCACGCGTCTGCGGCATCGGACCGTCGGTGCCGGAGACGACGAGGATCGCCCCGTCCATCTGGGCGGCGCCGGTGATCATGTTCTTCACGTAGTCGGCGTGCCCGGGGCAGTCGACGTGCGCGTAGTGTCGGTTCTCGGTCTCGTACTCGACGTGCGAGGTGGCGATCGTGATCCCGCGCTCCTTCTCCTCCGGAGCGTTGTCGATCTCGGCGAACGACCGCGCGTCGCCGCCGCTGGCCTTGGCCAGCACCGTGGTGATCGCGGCCGTCAGCGTCGTCTTGCCGTGGTCGATGTGACCGATGGTGCCGACGTTGACGTGCGGCTTGCCGCGCTCGAACTTCTCCTTCGCCATTGCTCGCTCCTGAGTCTCTTCTTCGTAGGTGTGGTCGGTGCTGGGGTGGGGCTGCTCAGCGCCGGCGCTGGGCGAACCTGCGAAAGGTAGCCCAGTCCGGCGGTGCTCTGCGTTGCGGGTCTAGCCCTTGCTGCCGGTTCGAGCCTCGACGACCGCTTCGGCGACGTGCGATGGCACCTCGTCGTAGCGCTCGAACTGCATCGTGTAGACGGCCCGGCCCTGGGTGGCGGATCGGAGGTCGGTCGAGTAGCCGAACATCTCGCTCAGCGGACAGTAGGCGTTGACGACCTGCGCGTTGCCGCGGGCCTCCATGCCCTCGATGCGGCCACGTCGCCGGTTGAGGTCGCCGATGACGTCGCCCATGTACTCCTCGGGCGTGACGACCTCGACCTTGAAGATCGGCTCGAGCAGCACCGGCTTCGCCATCTTCGCCGCGGCGTTGAACGCCATGTTCGCGGCGATCTTGAACGCGACCTCCGAGGAGTCGACCTCGTGGTACTTGCCGTCGACGACGGTGACCTTGACGTCGACCATCGGGTAGCCGGCCTTGGGCCCGGTGTCCATGCCCTCGGCGAGGCCCTTCTCGACCGCGTTGTGGTAGTCGACCGGGATCGCGCCGCCCTTGATCTTGTTCTCGAAGACGAAGCCTTCGCCCGGGGCGGGCTCCATGTCGATGTAGACGACGCCGAACTGGCCCGAGCCGCCGGTCTGGCGGACGAACTTGCCCTCGACCTTCTCGACCTTCGAGCGCACGGTCTCGCGGTAGGAGACCTGCGGCGTGCCGACGTTCGCCTCGACGTTGAACTCGCGGCGCATGCGCTCGACGAGGATCTCGAGGTGGAGCTCGCCCATGCCGGAGATCTCGGTCTGGCCGGTCTCCTCGTTCGTCTCGACCTGGAAGGTCGGGTCCTCCTCGGCGAGGCGCTGCAGGGCGACGCCCATCTTCTCCTGGTCGGCCTTCGTCTTCGGCTCGACGGCGACCTTGATCACCGGGTCGGGGAAGTCCATCGCCTCGAGGACGATCGGGGAGTCCGGGGTGCAGAGCGTGTCGCCCGTGTAGACGAGCTTGATGCCGACGGCGGCGGCGATGTCGCCGGAGTACACCTTGTCGATGTCCTCGCGGCTGTTGGCGTGCATCTCGAGGATGCGGCCGATGCGCTCGGTCTTGCCGGTGTTCGTGTTGAGGACCTTGGAGCCCGCCTCCAGCGTCCCGGAGTAGACCCGGAAGAACGTGAGCTTGCCGACGTACGGATCCGTGGCGATCTTGAAGGCGAGGGCCGCGAACGGCGCGCTGTCGTCGGACGGGCGCTCCTCCTCGGCCTCGGTCCCGTCCTTGGCGGTGACGACGCCGGTGATCTGCGGGACCTCGAGCGGCGAGGGCAGGTACGCGACGACCGCGTCGAGCAGCGGCTGGACGCCCTTGTTCTTGAACGACGAGCCGCAGAGCACCGGGTTGATCGACAGCGCCAGCGTCGCGGCGCGGATCGCGCTCTGGAGGCGCTCGACCGGGATCTCCTGGTCCTCCAGGACGAGCTCCATGAGCTCCTCGTCGTGGTCGGCGACCGCGTCGACGAGCTTCTCGCGCGCCGCCGCGGCGGCGTCCGCGTACTCGGCCGGGATCTCGACGACGTCGATGTCCTTGCCGATGTCGTCCTTGTAGATCGTGGCCTGCATCGAGACGAGGTCGATGATGCCCGCGAAGTCGCCCTCCGCGCCGATCGGCAGCTGGATCGGCACGGCGTTGGCGCCCAGGCGGTCGATCATCGTCTCGACCGCGCGCTCGAAGTTCGCGCCGATCCGGTCCATCTTGTTGACGTAGGCGACCCGCGGCACGCGGTAGTCGTTGGCCTGACGCCAGACCGTCTCGGACTGGGGCTCGACGCCGGCGACGGAGTCGAAGACCGCGACCGCGCCGTCGAGCACGCGGAGCGACCGCTGGACCTCGACGGTGAAGTCGACGTGGCCCGGCGTGTCGATGATGTTGATGCGGTGCTTGAGCCACTCCGCGGTCGTCGCCGCGGACGTGATCGTGATGCCCCGCTCCTGCTCCTGCTCCATCCAGTCCATCTGGGACGCGCCGTCGTGCGTCTCGCCCAGCTTGTGGGTGCGGCCGGTGTAGAAGAGGATGCGCTCGGTCGTGGTCGTCTTGCCGGCGTCCACGTGCGCCATGATCCCGATGTTCCGGGTCTTCTCGAGGGAGTACTTACGCGTCATGAAGGGCTTTCGAGGTACGCAGACGACTTGGGGAGGCAAAGAACGGCACTTCCGGACGCACCCCGATCCGTGGTCCCGGGCGAGGCGTCGGCGGTCCGACGTCCCGTCCGCTACCCACGGCGCGACACGGCGCGGAGCGGAGTCCGACGGGAGGCACGCGTGAGCACCCGGCCCGATCGGACAGCGGCGCGGGACTATAGCAGAGGACGCCCGGGCGATCCGGACGGCCTCGACGGCCGGTCGGCGTCGCCGTGGCGTCCTCCGGCATGGGCGACGCCCGCGGCCGCGGCGACGGTGGCCGTCGGTGCCGTCGCGGTGCTCCTGGCCACCGTGCTGCCGGTGCTCGAGCTCCGCGCGCCCGACCGGGCGGCCGGCGTCGACACGACGATCTCCGGCTGGACGCGGACGAAGGCGCTGCTGCCGCTGGCCGGCGCCTCGGCGCTCGGGCTGCTGGGCCCCGCCGTCCGGGGCCGCGTGGCGGCGGCGGCCGGGGTGGCGATGGCCGGCGTGGCGACGGTCGCCGGACTGCTCGCGTTCGTGGCGCCGCGGGTCGGCGACGTGATCCTCGTCGGGGCCGCGTACGACGAGGCCACGATCGGCTCCGGGCCCGGGTGGTACGTCGCGTCGGGGGGCGCGGTCGCGCTCATCGTCGGCGGGGGGACGCTGGCCGCCGCGATCCGGTGGAGCCCGCCCGTCCGTCCGGGTGCGGGCGAACGGCCCCGCCGCGCCCGGTGAGGGCCGGCGGTCGTGTCGGCGGGTCGTCCCGCCCGGGCGCGGCCGGCCGGGGCCCGGCCGCCCCCGCGAGCCGCGCGCGCCCCGACGGAACGCGAACGGCCACCCGTCGGGTGGCCGTGGTCGGTACGACGGGCGTCCGCGCGCGGCGGACGCCGGGACTACCAGCGGTAATGGGCGAAGGCCTTGTTCGCCTGCGCCATGCGGAAGATGTCGTCCTTCTTCTTGTAGGCGCCGCCCTGCTGCTTCTGGGCGTCGAGGAGCTCGTTGGCCAGCCGCGACGCCATCGAGCGCTCGCGACGGCCGCGGGCGGCCTCCACGAGCCACCGCAGCGCCAGCGTGCGGGAGCGGCGCGCGGGAACCTCGACCGGCACCTGGTAGGTCGCGCCACCGACGCGGCGCGAGCGGACCTCGAGCTGCGGGGTGAGCGCCTTGATCGAGAGCTCGAGCTGCTCGACGGGGTCGCCGTCGGTCTTCTCGGCCAGGATCGCCAGGGCGTCGTAGACGATGGTCTCGGCCGTCGACTTCTTGCCGTCGAGGAGGACCTTGTTGATGAGCTGGTGGACCAGCCGCGAGCGATGGACGGCGTCCGGCTCGAGCGTGCGGGTCTGGGCGCCGGCGCGACGTGCCATGGCTTACTTCCCCTTCTTGACGCCGTACCGCGAGCGGGCCTGCTTGCGGTCGCTGACGCCGGATGCGTCGTGCGAACCACGCACGACCTTGTAGCGCACGCCCGGCAGGTCCTTGACGCGACCGCCGCGCACGAGCACGACGGAGTGCTCCTGCAGGTTGTGACCCTCGCCCGGGATGTACGCGGTGACCTCGATCCCCGAGCTGACCCGGACACGAGCGACCTTGCGCAGCGCGGAGTTCGGCTTCTTCGGCGTGGTCGTGTAGACGCGCGTGCAGACGCCGCGGCGCTGGGGCGCCGCGACCTTCTTCTTGCGCCCCTTGCCGGACTTGAGTCCCGGCGTGGAGAGCTTCTTCGCCTTGGCCTTGCGGCCCTTCCGAACGAGCTGGCTGGTCGTGGGCATGCGACGGGCGATAGTAGCAGCGCCCACGCGGTGACGGGCCGCGCCCGGGCGCCACGGTCGCCCGGCGACGGCGCGCACGTCCGGCGGACCGGTGCGTCGGGGCCGGTTCCCTGCCGCGGCGCGCCGGGACGGTAGTGTCGCACCATGCTGGCTCACGATGCGTCCGGGGCGGGCCGACCGCTGGTGCTCCTGCACTTCCTGGGAGGCAGTCGGCACGTGTGGCGCGACCTGCTCCCCCACCTCGAGCCGGAGCGGCGGGTCGTGACGATCGACCTGCCGGGGTTCGGCGACAGCCCGCCGCTCGCCGGCGCCCCCACCGTGCCGCGGATCGCCTCCGCCGTCGGCGACGCGATCGACGCGTTGGGCCTCGACGCCCCGGCGGTCGCCGGGATCTCGCTCGGCGGCGCCGTGGCGCTCGAGCTGGCGCTCCAGGAGCGCGTGTCGTCGGTCGTCGCGATCGCGCCGCTCGGGTTCGCGTCCGCGCCCGAGGCCGCGTTCGCCAAGGCGTCGCTCCGCGCGACCCACGCCGCGTGCAAGGCCCTGGCGCTGCAGGCGGACCTCGTGACGGCCGCCAAGCCGATGCGGGCCGCGCTCGGCGCCCAGATGTTCGCCAAGCCCTGGGAGGTGCCGGCCGGCGTGCTCGCCGAGCTCGTCCGGGGCGTCGCGCAGAGCCCGGGGATGCTGCCCGTCATGCGGGCGTCGGTCGGCTACGAGTTCACCGGCGGCGGGACGTCCGCGCCGGTGACGGTGGCGTGGGGGCAACGGGACGCCCTGCTCCTCCCCCGCCAGGGACCGCGGGCCGTGCAGCGCCTGCCCTTCGCCCGCCTCGTGCCGCTGTCCGGCTGCGGGCACGTCCCGCTGTGGGACGACCCCGAGCAGGTCGCGGACGTCATCCTGTCCGGCACGGCGCAGGCCTGACGGGTCCGGGCGGTCGCCCCGGCGGCCGGCGCGCGCCGCCGGGCGGCGCGGGGGCCTACGCCGGGGCCGGCGCGGCGACGCCCGGGCTGCTCGACCGGGGTGCGGGAAGCAGCGCCGCGGCGACGACGACCATGACGAAGGCGACGGTCTGCAGGACGAGGCCGACGGTCGTCGTGGCGATCGGGTCGCCGAACACGACGAGGCCGCCGAGGATGCCGACGACGTTGGCGCCGGTGGCCGTGATCGCGATGACCTCGACCGCGCCGCCCTCCTGGAGCGACCGGGCGGAGATGTAGTAGGCGACCACCGAGGCCCCGACGGCGACGACCACCCAGGGGGTGAGGATCGAGCCGCCGGCGGAGAGGACGCCGGCGGTGGCCTTGACCGCGACGTTGCAGACGCCGAACAGGACCCCGCCCGCGGCGCCGAGCAGCGGCCCGCGGAGGTGCGCCCCGCGACGGTGCTGCCCGCCCGCGATGAAGAGCAGGCCGAGGGCGAGGAGGGTCCCCTCGAACGCGGCCAGCGCGGTGACGCGGAAGGAGGCGTGGGCCGACGTCACCGCGGGCATCGTCACGACGAGGAGCGCGAGCCCGATCGCCGTGAGGATGAGGCCCGCCCACTGCCGTCGCCCGACGCTGATGCCGAAGACCCGGTCGGCGAGGACCGCGACGAACACGATCCCGCCCGCGAGCACGACCTGGACGAGGGACATCGGCGCGAGCGACATCGCCGCCGTGTGGAACGCCCAGCCGACCGCGCCGACGAGCATGCCGGCGGCGAACCACCGCGACCTCCACAGCGCGAGGCCGGTGCGGATCGGATGGCGCACGTCGACCATCGGCGCCTCGTTGGCGCCGCGGTGCTTGTAGAGGAAGCCCAGGTTCGCCGCGAGGGCGGAGAGCAGGGCGAAGAGGAGTCCGAGCTCGAGCATCAGAAGGTGGCGGCGTCCGTCGGATCGACCCTCCGGCGACGCCAGCCGCCGCGAACGGTAGCGGGCGTTCCTGAAGATCACCAGTGGAAGGTTCTGCCCTTCCGTCGGCATGCCTGCCGTCGTTCCCCAGCAGTCTGCCGGACCGGTGGACGGACGTCGTGTGAGATCGGGCACGACGAAGCGACGACGCCCCGGCCGCTCGGCCGGGGCGTCGGGACGCTCGTCGGAGGGCCGGCGGCACGGGGCCGCCGGCCGCTCAGGCCGGGTCGCCGTCGTCGAGCGGCGGCACGTCGAGCTCGATGAGCTCGTCGGCCAGGTCGCCACCGGCGTTGCCGCCGAGCTGCTCGAGGTCGTGCAGGTCCTGCGTGAGGTCGTCGCCGTAGGGCTGCTGCGCGTCGATGCCGAGCTCGCCGAGCAGCTCGTCGCCATCCAGGAGGGCCACGCCACCGACGTGCGGCAGCGGCTCCGTCGGCTCGATCTCGATCCGCCGGTAGTGGCGCAGGCCGGTCGCCGCCGGGATGAGCTTGCCGATGATGACGTTCTCCTTCAGGCCGAGCAGGTCGTCCCGCTTGCCCTCCAGCGCCGCGTCCGTGAGGACCTTCGTCGTCTCCTGGAAGGAGGCGGCCGACAGGAACGAGTCGGTGTTCAGCGACGCCTTCGTGATGCCGAGGATGACCTCCTCGAACGTCGCCTTCTCGCCGCCGGCCGCCTCGATCTCCGCGTTGGCGCGGAGGAGCTCGTGACGGTCGACGAACTGTCCCGGCAGGAACTCGGCGTCGCCCTTCTGCTCCACGCGGACGCGCTTGAGCATCTGGCGGACGATGAGCTCGATGTGCTTGTCGTTGATGTCGACGCCCTGCGACTTGTAGACCTCCTGGACGCCCTTGACCAGGTACTGCTCGGTCTCGGTGCGGCCGCGGAGCTGCAGGAGCTTGTGCGGGTCCAGCGAACCCTCGTTGAGCTGCTCGCCGGCCTTCACGCGCTGGCCGTCCTCGACGAACAGCCGGGTGCGACGGGGGAACGTGTAGCGGTGCTCGTCCCCGGCGGCGTCGGTCACGACGACCGTCAGCGCCTTGTCGGTCGACTCGACCGCGACGACGCCGTCCTGCTCGGCGATCTGCGCCAGGCCCTTCGGCTTGCGGGCCTCGAAGAGCTCGACGACGCGCGGCAGGCCGTGCGTGATGTCCGCGCCGGCGACGCCGCCGGTGTGGAACGTCCGCATGGTGAGCTGCGTGCCCGGCTCGCCGATCGACTGGGCGGCGATGATGCCCACCGCGTCGCCGATCTCGGCCGGCTGCCCGGCCGCGAGCGACCGCCCGTAGCACGCCTGGCAGATCCCGACGAGCGACTGGCACTTGTGGACCGACCGGACGGGGACCGTCGGGCGATCCGCCTCGTCGAGCGCCCGCAGCGGCTCGACGCCCTCGTCGTCGAGCTCGTTGCCCTGCTCGACGACCGTCTCCCCGCCGACGACGAGGTCGCGGGCCGCGGTGCGGCCGACGAGGTTGGGGTTGAGCTCCCCGGTCTCGTCGAACACGGGCATGTCGATGTACTCGTCCGACCCGCAGTCCGGCTCACGGATGATGACGTCCTGCGAGACGTCGACGAGGCGCCGCGTGAGGTACCCCGAGTCGGCCGTGCGCAGCGCCGTGTCGGCGAGGCCCTTGCGGGCGCCGTGGGTCGAGATGAAGTACTCGAGGACGTCGAGCCCCTCCATGAAGTTGGCCTTGATCGGCCGCTCGATGATCTCGCCCTTCGGGTTCGACATCAGGCCACGCATGCCGGCGAGCTGGCGGATCTGCTTCAGCGATCCACGGGCGCCGGAGTTCGCCATCATGTAGATGGGGTTGCGCGAGTCGAAGTGCTGCTCCATCGCGTCGGCGACCTCCTCGGTCGCCGCGTTCCACGTGCTGACGATCTGCTCGTGGCGCTCCTGCTCCGTGAGCTCGCCGTCCTGGTACAGCTCCTCGAGGCCCGCGACGCGCTCCTCGTAGCCCTTGAGGATCTCGCCCTTCGACGGCGGGATGACGACGTCGTTCTTGGAGATCGTGACGCCGGCCCGCGTCGCGAACTCGAACCCGAGGTCCTTGAACGCGTCGAGGACGAGCGAGATCGTGCTCGGACCGTAGATCTTCACCAGGTTGTTGATGAAGCGCTGCGTGTCCTTCTTGCGCATCGACTGGTTGATGAAGACGTACGTCGACGGGTCGTACTCGTCGCCGAGCGTCTCGATCAGCGCCTGCTCGATCCGGTCGTTGTAGATGACGCGGCCGAGGGTGGTGAGGACCGGCTCGCGACCCGGGGCCCGGAACTCGACGAGGTCGTGGAGCCGCGCGGCCTTGTGCTGGTCGGCGAGCGTGGCGTCGCCGGCGGTGCGGAACACCTTCGGACGCGGCTCGTCGGCCGGCCAGTCGCCGTTGCGGAGCGTGACGTGCTTGGAGGCCAGCTCGTCGGCGTCCGGACCGAGGGTCAGGTAGTAGCCACCGATGACCATGTCCTGCGACGGCGTCGCGAGCGGCTGCCCGTTCGACGGCGACAGGATGTTGTTCGACGACAGCATGAGCAGCCGCGCCTCGGCCTGGGCCTCGGCGGACAGCGGGACGTGGACGGCCATCTGGTCGCCGTCGAAGTCGGCGTTGAACGCCGAGCAGACGAGCGGGTGGACCTGGATCGCCTTGCCCTCGACGAGCTTCGGCTCGAACGCCTGGATGCCCAGGCGGTGGAGCGTCGGCGCGCGGTTCAGCAACACCGGGTGCTCCTGGATGACCTGCTCCAGGACGTCCCAGACCTCCTCGCGCGACTCGTCGACGAGGCGCTTGGCGGCCTTGATGTTCTGCGCGTCCTTGCGCTCGACGAGCTGGGCCATGATGAACGGCTTGAACAGCTCGAGCGCCATGAGCTTCGGCAGACCGCACTGGTGCAGTCGCAGCGACGGACCGGACACGATGACCGAGCGGCCGGAGTAGTCGACGCGCTTGCCGAGCAGGTTCTGCCGGAACCGGCCCTGCTTGCCCTTGAGCATGTCGCTCAGGGACTTCAGCGGACGGTTGCCGGGGCCCGTCACCGGGCGACCGCGACGACCGTTGTCGAACAGCGCGTCGACGGACTCCTGCAGCATCCGCTTCTCGTTGTTCACGATGATCTCGGGCGCGCCGAGGTCGAGGAGCCGCTTGAGGCGGTTGTTGCGGTTGATGACGCGGCGGTACAGGTCGTTGAGGTCGGAGGTCGCGAAGCGGCCACCGTCGAGCTGCACCATCGGGCGCAGGTCCGGCGGGATGACCGGGACCGCGTCCAGGACCATCATCTCCGGCTTGTTGACCTGCGAGTAGTACGGCGGGTTGTCGGGGTTCCAGAACGCCGACAGGACCTTCAGGCGCTTGACGGAGCGCTGCTGCTTCTGGCCCTTGCCGTTCTTGACGATGTCCTCGAGGTCCTCGCGCTCGTGCTTGAGGCAGATCCCGGGCTGGTCCCGGACGTCGAGGTCGACGCCGGCGAGCCGGTCGGGGTCCGCGTCGCGGCGCGGGGCGTCACGGTCGTGCTCGGGCTTGAGCAACATGAGCTCGCGGATGTACTCCGCGCCCATGCCGCCACCGAAGTACTCGCCGTAGCCGTACGGCGAGCCGAACCGCATCTTCAGCTCGCGGAAGAACGTCTCGTCGGCGATGACGGTCTTCGGGACGAAGTCGTCCTTGTCGATCGCCTTGTCGGTGTACGCCGAGAGCGGCCACTCCTCGCCCTCCTCGGGCGGGTCGTCCGACGGCTCGGCCTTGTTCGCGAAGAGCTTCCACGCCTCGCGCAGGCGCGCCCGCGACTCCTCGTAGTGGGCGCGAAGGTCCTCGATCTCCGCGGTGAGGTGCTTCTTCGTCTCGTTCGTGAGCTTCTTGCGCTCGTCGTCGGTGAGCTTGCCGACGTCGATGTCGAGCGACTCCGCCCAGAGGAAGTCCTCGTCGTCGAACGCGTCCTGCTTGCCGTCCTGCAGGTACTGGACCCGCGTCTCGAGCGCCCGCTCCAACGATCCGAGCTCGTCGCGCTCGAATCGCAGGTTCTGGTCGAGGTCCTCCTGGACCTGCTCCTGCAGCTGCGCCAGGTCGCGCCAACGCGCCTCCTGGTCGACCCAGGTGATGATCGACGCCGCGAAGTACAGGATCTTCTCGAGCTCCTTGGGAGCCATGTCGAGGAGGTATCCGATGCGGCTCGGCACGCCCTTGAAGAACCAGATGTGGCTCACCGGGGCGGCGAGGTCGATGTGCCCCATCCGCTCGCGGCGGACCTTGGAGCGCGTCACCTCGACGCCGCACTTCTCGCAGATGATGCCCTTGTACCGGACGCGCTTGTACTTGCCGCAGTAGCACTCCCAGTCCTTGGTCGGACCGAAGATCTTCTCGCAGAAGAGGCCGTCGCGCTCGGGGCGCAGCGTGCGGTAGTTGATCGTCTCGGGCTTGAGGACCTCGCCGGAGCTCCAGGAGCGGATCTGCTTGGAGGAGGCGAGGCCGATCTCGATGGCGTCGAACGTGTTGATGTCGTGCACGGTGGGAGTCGTCCCTGTGATCGTGTGCTTGGCGGGGCGGGGGTCGGTGGGCGCCGGCGCCCGTCCCCGGCCGCCCGCGCTGGGCGGGCTCACCGGGGTGCGGGCGCCGGCGGGTCCGTCCTACGCCTCGTCCTCCTCGGCCGCCGGGTCGGCGGCCGTCGCGTCGGCGGCGTCGTCGCCGTCGTCGCCCTGCGCGTCGTCGTCCTGCGTGCCGTCGCCCGCGTCGTCGCCGGCGTCGGCGTCGGGCTCGTCGCCGAGGTCGGCGCGGACGCCGCCCAGGTCGATGCCGAGCTCCTCGGCGGCGCGGAGCAGCTCGTCCTCGTCGTCGACGCCGCCGGCGGCCGCGCTCTCGTCGTGGATCTCGCGGACGTCGAGGGAGAGCGCCTGCATCTCCTTCAGGAGCACCTTGAAGGACTCCGGGACGCTCGGCTCGGCGATGTTCTCGCCCTTGACGATCGCCTCGTACGCCTTGACGCGTCCGACGGTGTCGTCGGACTTGATCGTCAGCATCTCCTGCAGCGTGTAGGCGGCGCCGTACGCCTCGAGCGCCCACACCTCCATCTCGCCGAAGCGCTGGCCGCCGAACTGCGCCTTGCCGCCCAGCGGCTGCTGGGTGACGAGCGAGTACGGGCCGGTCGCGCGGGCGTGGATCTTGTCGTCCACGAGGTGGTGGAGCTTGAGGATGTACATGTAGCCGACGGTGACCTTCTCGTCGAAGGGCTCGCCGGTCCGGCCGTTGAACAGCCGGAGCTTGCCGCTGGCCCGCTCGCCCGCGGCCCGCGAGCGATCGATGTCCATCCGGATCGGCCCGCCCGCCGCCTCGTGCGCGTCCTGCCAGCCGAGCAACGCGGCGTCGACGTCCTCGCGCGAGGCGCCGTCGAACACCGGCGTGGAGACGTACACGCCGCCACCCTTGTTGCGGTCGCGCTCCTCGTACGCCTGGCTCCCGTCGGGGTACCAGCCCTGCGCGGCCGCCCAGCCCAGGTGGACCTCGAGGACCTGCCCGACGTTCATCCGCGACGGGACGCCGAGCGGGTTGAGGATGACGTCGACGGGCGTGCCGTCCTCGAGGAACGGCATGTCCTCGATGTCGACGATCTTCGAGATGACGCCCTTGTTGCCGTGGCGGCCGGCGAGCTTGTCGCCCTCGGAGATCTTGCGCTTCTTCGCGACGAAGACCCGGACGAGCTCGTTGACGCCCGGCGAGAGGTCGTCGCCCTCGTCCTTGTGGAACGTCTTGACGTCGATGACGACGCCGCCCTCGCCGTGCGGGACCTTGAGCGACGTGTCGCGGACCTCGCGCGCCTTCTCCTTGAAGATCGCGCGGATGAGCTTCTCCTCGGCGGTGAGCTCGGTCTCGCCCTTGGGCGTGACCTTGCCGACGAGCAGGTCGCCCGACCCGACCTCGGCGCCGATGCGGACGATGCCGCGGTCGTCGAGGTTGCGCAGCGACTCCTCCGCGCGGTTCGGGATGTCGCGGGTGATCTCCTCGTCGCCGAGCTTCGTCTGGCGCGCGTCGACCTCGTACTCCTCGATGTGGATCGAGGTGAGCTCGTCGTCGCTGACGAGGCGCCGGCTGAGGATGATCGCGTCCTCGAAGTTGTAGCCCTCCCACGACATGAAGGCGACCATGAGGTTCTTGCCGAGGGCCATCTCGCCCTGGCTCGTCGACGAGCCGTCGGCGAGGACCGAGCCGGCCCCGACCTGCTGTCCGCGCTTCACGAGCGGCCGCTGGTGGATGAGCGTGCCCTGGTTGGAGCGCTCGAACTTCTCGAGGTCGTAGGTGTCCTTGCCCTCGTCGTGCTCGATGACGATCCGCTGGGCGTCGACGTAGCCGATCGTGCCGGCGCGGCGGGCGAGGACGACGTCGCCGGAGTCCTGGGCGGCGCGGGCCTCCATGCCGGTACCGATGCGCGGGGCGTCGGTCTTCAGCAGCGGCACGGCCTGGCGCTGCATGTTCGAGCCCATGAGCGCGCGGTTGGCGTCGTCGTGCTCGAGGAACGGGATCATCGCCGTGGCGACCGACCAGATCTGCTGGGGCGACACGTCGATGAGCGTCACCTCCTCGCGCGGGACGACGACGTACTTGCCGGCCTGCGTGCGGCAGAGGACCTCGTCGGCGACGATCCGCCCGTCGGCGTCGAGCTCGGTGTCGGCCTGGGCCGCGAGCTCCTCCTCCTCCTGCGTCGCGTCGTACTGGACGATCTCGCCGGTCACGCGGCCGTCGACGACCTTGCGGTACGGGGTCGTGACGAACCCGTGCTCCGACACCTGGGCGTAGGCCGCGAGCGAGCCCATCAGGCCGATGTTCGGGCCCTCCGGCGTCTCGATCGGGCACATCCGGCCGTAGTGCGTCGGGTGGACGTCGCGGACCTCGATCGGCGCGCGCTCGCGGGTGAGGCCGCCGGCGCCGAGCGCCGACAGGCGGCGACGGTGCGTCAGGCCCGACAGCGAGTTGTTCTGGTCCATGAACTGCGACAGCTGCGAGGAGCCGAAGAACTCCTTGAGCGCGGCCGAGACCGGACGGATGTTGACGATCGACTGCGGGGTGATCGTGTCCTCGTCCTCGGTGGTGAGGCGCTCGCGGACGACGCGCTCCATCCGGTAGAGGCCGACGCGGAAGGCGTCCTGGATGAGCTCGCCGACCGTGCGGAGGCGGCGGTTGCCGAAGTGCTCGTACTCGTCGAGCAGGTCCGCGACGGGCTCGCGCGGCATCGCCTGCGCCTCGGCCGCGTAGTCCTTGATCTCGACGTCCTCGTCCTCGGGGAGGCCGAGCTCGCGCGGGAGCCGGATGAGCTCCTTGATCAGGGCGTAGATGTCCTCGGGCGTCAGGTGGCGCGTCTCGAGGTCGATGTCGAGGTGCAGGCGCGAGTTGAGCTTGTAGCGACCGACCCGCGTGAGGTCGTAGCGCTTGGGGTCGAAGAACAGCGTCTGCAGCAGCGCGTACGCGGCGTCGACCGTCGGCGGCTCGCCGGGACGCTGCTTCTTGAACAGCTCGACGAGGGCGCCCTTCTTCGTCCGGGTCGCGTCGGTGTCGGTGTCGAGCGTGTTGCGGATGTAGGCCGAGCCGTCGAACCGCTCGAGGATCGTGGCGTCGAGCGCGTCGACGTCGGCGTCGGTCTCGTCGTGGTCGGCGTCGAGCTCGGGGTTGTACTCCATCGCCCGCAGGAGCACCGTGACCGGCAGCTTGCGCTTGCGGTCGATCCGGACGAAGACCTTGCCCTTCTTGTCGATCTCGAGCTCGAGCCACGAGCCGCGGGCCGGCATGAGGTTGGCGACGAAGACCTGCTTCTCGCGGTCCTTCGGCTCCATGAGGTAGGCGCCCGGCGACCGGACGAGCTGCGTCACGACGACGCGCTCGGTGCCGTTGATGATGAACGTGCCCCGCTGCGTCATCCACGGGAAGTCGCCCATGAACACGGACTGCTCGCGGATCTCGCCGGTCTCGCGGTTGACGAACGCCACCTCGATGGACAGCGGCCGCGAGTACGTGACGCCCTTCTCCCGGCACTCCGAGATGCTGTGCGCCTCGGGACCGAACTCCAGCTCGCCGAACTCCACGGCGAGATTGCCGGTGTAGTCCTCGATCGGAGAGATGTCGTCGATGGTCTCTCGCAGTCCGCCACCCTCACGCTCCACGAGCCAGTCGAACGACCGGCGCTGGATGTCGATGAGGTTGGGGACGTCGAGGACCTGATCCAGACGCGCGAACGTGCGGCGGGTGCGCAGGGCGTTGACCGTGGACAAGGCGGGCGACTCCTGGGAGGTGTCGGGTATAGGGCGAGGATCGCTCCCGCTGGGCAGGCGGAGGCGAACAGCTAACCTAGCACACGCGAGCATGCACCCCGCGAGTGAGGTCGTCGGCGCTCACGGACCCCGTCCACGGAACCCGCGTATGTGGCGCGGACCCGATCGGTGGACGGCTACGACTATCGGCCGACGAAGGCAGTGTAGGGCACCGCGACGGCCGATGGCCACCGGGTCGTCCGCGGCGCCCCGGCGACGTCGGGACCGGTCAGCCGTCGCCGGCGGGCTCGAGGCCGATGCCCCGCACCGCCTCGCGCGCCTCGGCCTCACCGACGCCGGTCCGCTCGCGGTAGGTGCGTAGGGCCGCCATCGGCCGCCCGGACGCGACGAGGTCCCGCGCCTCCTCCAGCGCGCCCTCGACGATGGCGCGCGTCGAGCGGTCGACCGCCACCGTCCCGCGCTCGGGGGCCTGCGCCACCCGCCCCCCGACGACGACCTCGACGGGCGCGCGCCGATCGTCGGCGCGGGCGAGCGCGTCGACTTGCGCCTCGAGCTCGCGGATCCGCCGCATCATGCTGCGGCGCGAGGGTGGATCGGGTCGGTCGGGGATGGCCACGGGCTCTCCGGAGGGACGGGGATCGGCGTGATCCGACCGCACCGGAGGGCCCGGGCGGCGTCCACGGGGAGGGCCCGGGGGGCGTCGACGGGCCTCGACGCCCCCCTCCCGGCGCGTCGGATCAGCGACGGACGAGGCGCACGCTGCGGGTGGTGCGCGCGCCGCGGCCGGTGTCGACCACGAGCTGGGCGCGCGTCACCCGGCCCGCGCGCAGGGCGCGGGCGATGCGGCCGCGGGCCACGATGCGCACGCTCGTGGACCGGCCGGCGGCGAGGCGGACCCGGGCGGCGCCCAGGACCGTGCCGCGCCGGATCGAGGTTCCCCGCACCGCGGACCGCGCCCGCAGGGTGGCGCGTCCCGTGCACGCCCGCGCGCAGCGCAGCCGCACGCGGACGGTCGCCCGCGAGGACGACCCGGCGACCCGCAGCGTCGACGACAGGAGGCGAGCGGTCGCGGGACGCGCCACGGCCCCGTCCGTCCGCCGACCCGGGTCGGCGGACGCGCCGTCGTCGGACCCGTTCCGCTGGTCGGTCGGCGGCGCCACGTCGCCCTGCGGCCCCTGGTCCGTCCCCGCGCTCGGGGCCCGGTCGGTCGGGGTCGGGTCGGTCGGGGCCTGGCCGGCGCCGACGTCACCGGTCGTGGCGACGAAGCGACCCGACGCGACGTTGTCGGACAGGTCCGTGTCCGGCGTCGTCGACGTCACCGACGCGGTGTTCGTCACGTCGCGCACCCCGATCTCGCCGCCGGTGCGGTCGGCGAGGCAGAGGAGTCCGATGCGCGCGTCGAGCGGACCGTCGGTGGGGTTGTTGAACGCGAAGTCGCGGTTCACCGGCTGGGGGTCGTTGCCGAGCGACACGAGGCCGTCATCGAGGTCCGTCGAGCCGACGATGCCCTTGCCGCCGTCACGGCACTCCAGCCGGTGCACGTCACGCTGGTTCGGGGCCTGGCCGCCGGGGATCGTGACCGTCGTGGTCGGCAGCTGCGTCAGGCCGAGGTCGTGGACGTGGCCGTCCGCCTCGCCGGTCGTGGTCGACAGGCACCGGATCGAGAACGTGCCCTCGTCCGCCTCCTCGACGTCGACGACGAAGCGCCAACCGGCGACGCCGTCGCGGTACGAGCCGCGGATCTCGCCCCGGCCACCATCCGCGAAGGCGTGGCCCGGGGCGATCGCCACCTGTCCGGGGCCACAGGTCAGGGCGACCTCGTGGCGGCCCGCGATGAGCGGCCGGGTCGTGGTCACGGGGTCCGACACGATGAGCGGATGGTCGTGGCCGTCGGCCTCGGTCGTGCGCTCGCGGAGGCAGACCACGGTGACCTTCACCTGGGCACGGCCACCGGCGTGGTTGACCACCGTGGCGGTCCAGCCTCGGCCGTCGGCGGTCTGCCTGCTGCTGCGGATGTCGACGTCGGCGAAGGTGCCGGCGCCCTGATCGACGTGCTCGATCCGCACGCTGCCGTCCGTCGCGACGTACCCGGCGTCGCAGGTCGCGGTCGCGGTCGCGGTCGAGTGGGGCTCGAGGGGCTGGTCGACCTCGCGCTTCACCGCGACGAGCTGGTGGCTCGCTGCGGGATCGAAGGCGCCCGCGATCGCGTCGACGCGCGCACGGACCGTGACCGTGCGCGCGTCGCCCGCCGGGAGGGCGCCGATCTCGCATCGGACGCCGGTGGCGCCGGCATCGGCGACGCACGGGTCGTCGGCCGAGACGAACGTCACGCCCGCCGGCAGCGTGTCGGCGATCACCACGTCACGGGCGGTCGCCGGACCGGCGTTGCGCGCCACCAGGGTGTAGGTCACGACGTCGCCCGGTCGGGCGCGCTCGGTCGAGACGGACTTCTCGATCGAGACCCCGGCGGTCGAGACGACCGGGACGGCCGTCGCCGCGGTGTCGTTGCTCGCGTCGGTGTCGTCGGAGCTCGTGTCGACGGTCGCGGTCGCGTCGATCGACGACCCGGGGTCGTCGCCGACCCGGACGACGATCGTGCGGTCGACGGAGGAGCCGCTGTCGAGCTCGGACGGATCGAGGGTGCAGACGACCGCGTCACCGGCGGCGTTGAGCGCGCACCCGGGATCGGCCCGCACGAACGTCGTGCCCGGGGGCAGCGGCACCGTGAGCGTCGCGTCCTGCGGGGTGGCGGGGCCGTGGTTCGTCACCGTGGCGGTGAGCCGGAGCTCCTCCCCCGCGCTGACCGCGCCGGGCTGGGCGGTCAGCGTCACGCCGAGGTCGACCGACGCCGCGACCGGGGTGCGGGTGGTCGCGACGTCGTTGGACGGGTCGACGTCGTTCTCGGTGGTCGAGACCGACGCGGACGTGTCGATGACGACGGGAGGGTTGGCGCCGACCCGCAGGGGGATCGCGATGGTCGGCACGGTCGCGCCCGGGGCGACGTCGCCGATCGAGCAGGTGACGACGCCCGCCACGAGGTCGCAGCCGGGCGGCGCCGGACCGTCGAGGGTCGTGCCGTCCGGCACCGGGAACCGCACCACCGTGCCGGGGGCGTTCGACCCGCCGAGGTTCGTGACGTCGAGGTTCCAGGTGTAGGCCTGGCCCGGGGTCAGGGTGGCGGGATCGCCACTGATGCCGCTCGTGATCCTCAGATCGACGGGACGGACGTCGACCGACGACGTCGAGCGGTCGTTGCCGGGGGTCGGGTCCGGCTCGTTGCCGGCGACCGTGACGCGGTTGACGAGGGCCGTGCCCGCGGTGCCCGGGAGCGGACGCGCCACGATCGTCAGGTCGCGCGACGCGCCGGCCGCGAGCGGGCCGACGGCGCAGGTCGCGGTCGAGGAGCCCGGAGCCCCGGTGCAGTCGTCCGACGCATGGAAGGCGAGCCCGGCGGGGAGCTCGTCCGTGACGACCGACCCCGTCGAAGCCGAGGCGCCGTGGTTCGTCACGCGCAGGGTGTAGGTCACGTCCGCGCCGACCGCCGGATCGGCGACGTCCCGGGTCTTCACGACGGCGAGATCCGCCGAGCTCGCGGGGACGTTCGACGCGGTGCTCGCGTTGTTCGTGAGGTCGCCGTCGCCACCGCCCGCGACGGTCGCGGTGTTCGCGATCGTGGCGGGAGCGTCTGCGGCGACGACGACGTCGAGGCCGATCGGTGGGTGGGCGGATCCGGCGTCGAGGGCGTCGTCGCGCTCGCACGTGAAGGTCCGGCCGGCCGTCGAGCAGGCCCAGCCCGGGCCCGACACCGGGCTCGTCGCCGCGAAGGACAGCCCGGTGGGCAGCTCGTCGGTCACCGTCACGGCGCCCTGCGAGCGGGCGGCGCCGTCGTTGCGCACGACGATCGAGTACGAGTAGGGCGCGCCGCGGACGATCGTGGCGGCGCCCGTCTTGAGGATCGTGAGATCCGGCGATCGGACGGTGGTGCGCGCGCCGGCGTCCGCCGTCAGCGGTGTGCCGAGGCTCTGGGAGGCGAAGCTCGCCGTCGCGACGTTGTCGATCCGCGTGCCGTCCGGCACGCCCGGGACCGGTCCGGCGACCCGCACCCGGAAGGTGACCTGGTACCGGGCGCCGACCGCCACGGTGCCGCCGGTCGTCGCGTCGGATCCCGTCCCCAGCCGGGCGACGACCCGTCGGTTCACGGCGTCGTACTCGCCACGATCGTCGCCGACGGCGTCGGTCACCGCGACCGTCGCGGTCGTGCCCCCGCCGGCCGGCGTGACCTGGATGCTGCCGGGCACGTACGTCAGGTCGGCCGGGAGCGGGTCGCGGAGGACGAATCCGGTGGCGCCGTCCTGGCCGACGTTCCGACCCGACACGGTGTAGCGCAGGACGTCGCCCTGCTCGACCTCACCGCCGTTGACGTCCTCCACGGTCTTCGTCTGCTCGATCCGCGGCGCGTAGAGCTCGGTGGCGAAGGTCACGACGCCCGGCGCGTACACGTCGCCCGACGAGGTCAGACGGATGGTGGCGCTCGTGGCGCCGTTGGGGAGGATGCCGTTGGCCTCGACGATCGACTGCTCGATCCCGAGCTGGTTCGGGTAGTCGGGATCGGTGCCCGTCCGGAGCACCCCGTCGCGGCTCGTGCGCGAGTTGAAGAAGTTCGTGGCCGGGTGCTGCGCGTCGCTGAGGACGGTGCCGTTCAGGGACGCGCTGTCGCCGACGATGCCGCCGTCGCCCTCGTAGGTGACGAATCCGACGCGGGTGCGGACCGCGCCGGCCGGCGGGGTCTGGAAGCCCGAGACGTTGATCGTGCCGGTCTGGCCGCCGCCGATGGACTTGATGCCGTCGAACACCGAGAGGTTGCGGGCGGGCTCCGACGTGTCGCGGTACGCGACGACGAGCGACCAACCGGCGAGCTGGTCGCGCCCGGTCGAGGACTGGACGTCCGCCGCCGTGTACGTCCCCGCGCCCGCGCCGGCGACGAGGGCGGTCACGTCCTTGAACCCCTGGTAGATGCCGCCGCTGCCGTCGTCGAGCTGGTCGGCGGTGAGCTGGACGTAGCCCGATCCGCCCGGCACGCGCAACTTGATCCGGTTGCGGTTCTGCGGGTTGGCGGCGGCCTGGCCTCCGGTGCCCGCCTTGGTGCGCGCCCCCCAGTAGAGGCCGGCGAAGAGGACCGTGGCGCCGTTCGGGAGCGGGAGCGCGGCGCGGCTCGAGTTGAACGTCGAGGGATCGCCGTCGACGTCGACGAACCGCATCGCGTAGGCGTTGTTCTGCGACGACGAGTCCGAGGAGGTCGTGACGCCGGCCTGCCGGGCCGCGGTGCACCCCTGCGCCGACGTCGGGCAGGTGAGCAGCGTGTTGCCGACGATGTCGATGTCGCCGGTGTCGCTGGCGGTGAACCTCGGCGCGAAGTCGCGGTCCGCCGCGAGCGCCGCCGTCGACCAGAGCAGCGCGACCGCGAGGGCCGCGAGGAGGACGATCGGGGCGATCGCCAGACGGCGTGACCTTCGGCCCGTGGGCCGAGAAGAGCTTGCGTGCAACACCGTCGTCCGACCCATGGGGGCGGTGAGGATAGTGAACAGTGCGACGGAAAACAAACTTTCGTCACAACCGAGTGCGGCCGGGCGGCCCGTCTGCGCGTCGACGGCACGTCGACGCGCTCGCCCCGGGCACCACGACGGCGGGGCGGCCCGATGGACCGCCCCGTCGTGGGGTGGCGCCCTGACGGGCGCCGGAGACGCGGCGGCGTGCGCCGCGTCGCGCTACTTGAGGGTGACGGTCGCGCCGGCCTCTTCGAGCTCGGCCTTGAGCTTCTCGGCCTCGTCCTTCTCGACGCCCTCCTTGACGGGCTTGGGCGCCTCGTCGACGACGGCCTTGGCCTCCTTCAGGCCCAGGCCGGTCGCCGCGCGGACGACCTTGATGACGCCGATCTTCTTGTCGCCGGCCGACTCGAGGATGACGTCGAACGACGTCTGCTCGTCGGCGCCACCGGCGGCGTCGCCGCCACCGCCACCGGCGGCCGGGGCGGCGGCCGCGACGGCGGTCGCCGACACGCCGAACTCCTCCTCGAGCGCCTTGATGCGCTCCGCCAGCTCGAGCACGGTGATGCTCTTGAGCTCGTCGATCCACTCCTGCGTGGTAGCCATGTCTGTTCTCCTGTCGATGGGTTGTGCGTCAGCGGGCTGCGGCGGTCCTACGCCGACGCACCCGTCCCGTTCTCTGCTGCCTGGCGCTGCTCGTGGACCTGCCCGAGGGCGATGGCCACCCCCGAGAGCAAGGCGTTGAGGCCCCGCGCCGTGCCGGTGATCGGCGAGGCGACGATGCCGACGAGCTGGCCGTAGAGGACCTCGCGCGAGGGCAGCTTGGAGATCGCGTTGATCTCCGCCACGTCGAGGCCCTTGCCGGACAGCACGCCGCCCTTGAAGGCCGGCAGGTCGCCGTTCTCCTTGGCGAAGGTCGTGATCGCCTTCGCCGCGGCCGCGACGTCGCCCTTGACGTACGCCAGGGCCGTCGGACCGGCGAGGAACGGCCGGAGCGGCTCCGCGCGCTCGCCGACGCGGTCGACCGCGATGCCGGTGAGCGTGTTCTTCGCGACCGTCAGCGACGTGTCCGCCTCACGGAGGCGGCCACGGAGCTCACCGGCCTGGTCGACGGTCAGCCCGCGGTAGTCGACGACGATGACCGCCTCCGACTCCTCGATGCTCTGGGCGATCTCGGCGACCGCCTCGGACTTCTGTTCCCGGTTCATGAGCCTCCTGTCCCGGTCTTACGGCCGCCATGGTGGCGGTCCGGCCGAGGGTCTTCGGGGGCGTCAGGGTGGTGTGGTGGCGCGCGCTACGCGGCGGCCGGCACACCCTCCTCGACGCCTTCACGGACACGTGCCTGGTCGATCCGGACGCCGGGACCCATGGTCGAGGCGATGGTGATCGACCGGATGTAGCGGCCCTTCGCCGCCGACGGGCGCGCACGGACGACCTCGTCGACGACCGCGGCGAGGTTCTCCTGCAGCTGGTCGGTCGGGAACGACACCTTGCCGATCGTCAGGTGGACGATCGCGGTGCGGTCGGTGCGGTACTCGACCTTGCCGGCCTTGGCCTCCTCGACGGCCTTGCGGACGTCGACGGTCACGGTGCCGACCTTCGGGTTCGGCATCTTGCCCTGCGGGCCGAGGATCCGGCCGAGGCGACCGACGAGCGGCATCTGGTCGGGCGTCGCGATCGCGATGTCGAAGTCGCTGAAGCCCTCCTGGATCCGCTTGGCGAGGTCGTCGGACCCGACGACGTCGGCCCCCGCCTCCTCGGCCTCGCGGGCCTTGTCGCCGACGGCGAACACCGCGACGCTCACCGACTTGCCCAGGCCGTGCGGCAGCGCGATCGTGCCACGCAGCTGCTCATCCGCGTGACGGACGTTGAGGCCCGTGCGGATGTGGACTTCGACCGACTCGTCGAACGACGCGCGGGACAGCTGCTTGACGAGGGCGACGGCCTCGTTCGCGGGGTACTCGCGCAGGCGGTCGACCTTGCCGCGGGCCGACAGGAACTTGCGTCCGTGACGAGACATCAGGCCTCCACCTCCACGCCCATCGAGCGGGCGGTGCCGCTGATGATCTTGATCGCGGCGTCGACGTCGTTGGCGTTCAGGTCCGGCAGCTTCTTCTCGGCGATCTGCCGCACCTGGTCGGCCGACAGCGTGCCGACCTTCGTCTTGTGCGGCTCGCCGGATCCGCTCTTGAGGCTCAGCGCCTGCTTGATGAGGATCGCAGCCGGCGGCGTCTTCGTGATGAACGTGAACGAGCGGTCCTCGTACACGGTGATGACGACGGGGATCACGGTGCCGGCGTCCTGCTGCGTCTGGGCGTTGAACGCCTTGCAGAACTCCATGATGTTGATCCCGTGCTGACCGAGCGCAGGGCCGACGGGCGGGGCCGGGGAGGCCTGACCGCCGAGGGCCTGCAGCTTGATCTGGGTCAAGACCTTCTTCGCCATCTCAGATCTTCTTCACTTGATCGAAGCCCACCTCGACCGGGGTCTCCCGGCCGAAGATGGACACGAGAACCTTGAGCTTGCCGGCGTCCGGGGAGACCTCAGCGATCTCGCCCGAGAAGTCGGACAGGGGGCCGGCGATGACCTTCACGGACTCGCCGACGGTGAACTGGGCGCGGGCCTGCGCCTTGGTGGGCTGCTGGGCCCGCTTGAGGAGTCGATCGATCTCGTCCTGGGTGAGCGGGATCGGCTCGTCGCCGGCCCCCACGAACCCCGTGACGCCGGGCGTGCCCTTGACGAGCTGCCACGAGTCGTCGTTGAGATCCATCTGCACGAGCACGTAACCGGGCATCGTGCGCTTCTCGGACGTGACCTTCTGGTTGTCCTTGACCTCGGTGACCGTCTCCGTCGGGACCACGATCTGCCGGACGGCACGCCGCTGCCCGAGGGTCACCAGACGGTGCTCGAGCTTCTGCTTCACCTTGGCCTCGTGGCCGGAGAAGGTGTTGACGACGTACCAGCGATACATGGAATGAGAGGAGAGAGGGGGAGACGGAGGTCAGATGACGAAGTCGACGAGCTCGGCGGCCGCGCTGTCCACGCCACCCAGGAACAGGCCGGCGAGGATGCAGAACACGATCACGACGCCGGTGCCCTGCGCGACCTCGGGACCGTCGGGCCACTTGACGCGACGGAGCTCGGCCCAGGACGCACGGAGGAACCCCGGGAACCGGGCGAGTCCGCGACCCTTGGCGGGCTTCGTCGCCGAGGCGCCGACCTCGCCGGAGTCGCGATCGGAACCCCGACCCGACGCCGGGGAGGCGGTCAGGCGCGGGCGCTCGTCATCGTGATCTTCGGCGGCCATGGTGGCGTGTCGTCGGTGACGGGTCGACCGTCTACCGCGTCTCCTTGTGGGAGGTATGAGAACGGCAGAACCGACAGAACTTGCTGATCGTCAGCCTGTCCGGCGTGTTCCGCTTGTTCTTCTTCGTCTGGTAGTTGCGGCGCTTACAGCCCTCGCAGGCGAGGGTGACGGCGACGCGGACATCTCCGCGGGCCATTGGGGCTCCCGGTCGTCGATGCGGTCAGGATCTAGTGTCGGGGCGCACGGTGCGCCTCGACAAGACGGTCCTGCCTCGGCAGGACCGGCGAGGGACAGTAGCGGATCCGTCGGGACGCCGTCATCCGGGTCGGTCGCGACGTCGGTCGCGGGCGTCGCCGCGGTCCGCGATCGACCCGCGACCGACGCGTCACGGCGCGGTTCCGGCGGGCTCGTCGGCCGCCGCGGACGGCACCATCACCGCGGTCGGGGCGTCCCGTCCCCGGACGGTGACCTCGCGCAGCAGGCGCCAGCGGGCTCGCTCCTCGGCGCTCGCGCGCGCCACGAGGCGCCCCGACGCCGCCACGAGTCCCGGGCACTCCTTCGCCACCTCGGTCAGGCGCGCCGCCTCGTTGATCGGGTCGCCGGTGACGGTGTACTCGAACCGCTCCTCGGATCCGATGTTGCCCGCCACGGCCAGGCCACCGCTGACCCCGATCCCCGCGCGGAGCTCCGGGACCTCGGCCGCGAGCCGGTCGGCGAGCGCCCGCGCCGACCGCAACGCGCGGTCCGGGGCGTCGGGCTGGTCGACCGGCGCGCCGAACACGACGAGCGCCGCGTCGCCCTGGAACTTGTTCACCCAGCCGCGGTGCTCGCCGACCTCCTGGACGACGATCGCGAAGAAGCGGTTGAGGAGCGCCACGATCTCCTGCGGCCGTCGCCCCGCGGCCAGCGCGGTGGACCCGACGATGTCGACGAACAGCGCGCAGACGTCGCGCGTCTCGCCCCCGAGGCGGATCTCCCCGTCGACCGCGGCCCGGGCCACGTCCTCCCCCACGTGACGGCCGAAGAGGTCGCGCAGGCGCGCGCGCTCCTGCAACCCGGCGGCCATCCGGTTGAAGCCGTCCTGCAGCAGGCCGAGCTCGGTGCCGTCGTAGACGACGATCCGCGCGTCGAGCTCACCGCGCGCGAGCCGCTCGAACCCGACGCGGAGGCTCCCGACCGGATCGGCCACCGCACGCGAGACGATCACCTCGACGAGCAGGCCGATGACGAACCCCAGGCCGCCGAGGGCGATCATCGCCACCGCGAGCCGGTCGGCCGACACGTTGCCCGATCCGGCCAGCGTCTTCACCCCCACCGCGATCACCGCGACGAGCGCCGTGCCGGTGCCCAGCAACCAGCCGAGCATCTGGCGGCGCGCCGTGCCGAGCATGATCGAGCGATCCGGCGGCCGTGCCTCGAGCGCCCGCGCGGCCATCGGTCGCAGCAGCCGCTCCGCGATGAGGTAGCTCACCGCCGACGTCCCCATCCCGACCATGACCCCCGTGATCGTGATGCGGACCGCCCACTCGGCGTCGTAGTGGAGGTTGGTGGCGAACAGGACCGCGGTGCCGCCCGCCCACAGCACGCCCGACACGGCCATGATCCGCAGCGGGGCGCGCAGGACCGCCTGCTGCTCGCGGGCGGTCGGGGGGCGGCGGGCCTGGAGCCACGTCCATCCGCGGAGCCGGCGACGCGCCCACGCCGCGATCGCGGCCAGGCCGACGACGACGTACGCGATCGTGATCCTGGCGTTGGCCCAGAGCGGGTCCTCGCCTCCCGGCGTGACCGTGCCCGGGATGACGAAGAGCACGAGGGCGAACGCCAGGACGAGCCCACCGAGCTGCACGACGAGCAGCGCGCCCCCGAGGAGCCCGAGGCCGATGATGAGCTGGTGCGCCTGGAACCGCACCCGGTGCCAGAGCTGGACGGCGGTCCCCGCGGCGGGCGCGACCGACCGGGCGTACTCGGCGGCCGGGGTGTCGGCCGCGATCGCGGCGGGCAGCCGTGGACGGCGCGCCCGGACGCGCACGCGCGCGCGCCCGACCGGCCCGGTCCCGTCCTCGGGATCGGCTCCGCCTCGTGCGCCCCGGCCCCTCGGCCTCACGGCGCCGCGGGATCGCCGGGGAGCAACGACAGCTGGGGCGCGTCGTCGGCCGCCCGCGCCTCGGGATCGAGGAGCTCCGGGCCGTCGCGCCCCGCACGGGCGTCGTTGACGAGCGGGCTGGCCGCGGCCACGGTCACGCGGTCGTCCGCCAGCGGGACGAGGAGCGCGCCGACGTCGTCCGCCGTCGTGTCGTCCGACAGCCACGCCGCCTCCTCGTCGGGGCCGGCGAGGATCGCCGGCATCCGGTCGTGGAGCCGCGCGGCCACCGCGTTGGCGGGGCAGGTCACGATGGCGACGGTGGGGACCGGCACTCGGTCGCGGCGGTCGGTCGCCGGGACGACGTCGTCGGGGACCGTCGAGCGCTCGAGCCACGCCGTGCGGACGAGGCCCGCCATCGCGAACGGCTCGCCGCCGTCGACGCGATGGTGGAACGGCGTCCGGGCGACCTTCGGCCGGGCCCCGGTCCGCCGGCCCGGAGCGGTCCCGGCCGCCGCCTCGGACCGCAGCCACTCGTACCACCCGTCGGCGACGACGAGGACGCGGTGCTCGGCGGACGCGACGAGCGGGGCGAACGTCCGCGTCGTGGCCAGGGTCTCGGCCCGGGCGTTGATCGGGCGCACCCGCTCCCGCAGGCCGCGCGCCCACGGCGGCAGCAGCCCCCAACGCGCGGACGTGGCGCGCCGGCCGGTCGGATCCGCCCCGGACGGATCGGCGGCGACGATCGCGACCGCCTCGGACGGGGCCACGTTGTAGCGGCCGAGCGCCGCCGCGAGGTCGGCCGCCCCCGACGCGCCGAACCGCGAGTCGAGCTCGCTCGGGCGGACCGTCCCGGTGGTGTAGCGGCCGCACATCGGCCGTCATCCTATGCGCTGGCGGACCGGCCGCCCACCGGTGGATCAGGCCGGGTCGTCGGCCTCCGGCGCGGGGCCCGCGTCGACCGGTCCCGACGCGTGCACGCCGCCGTCGACGTGGAGGATCTCGCCGGTGATCGCCCGCGCCAGCGGCGACAACAGGAACAGCGCGGCGTCGGCGGTCGGGGTCGGGTCTGCGATGTCCCACCCGAGCGGCGCCGCCGCGTCCCAGCCGTCGGCGAGGCGCGCGAAGCCGGGGATCCCGCGGGCGGCGATCGTGCCGAGCGGTCCGGCCGACACGAGGTTGGACCGCACGCCCTGCGGCCCCGCGTAGCGGGCGAGGTAGCGGCTCGTCGCCTCGAGCGCGGCCTTCGCGACGCCCATCCAGTCGTAGATCGGCCACGCGACCTGGGCGTCGAAGTCCAGGCCGACGACCGACCCGCCGTGCTCGGACCTCGCCAGCGACGGGAGCAGCGCGGCGGCGAGCGCCTTGAGCGAGAACGCGCTCGTCTCGAACGCCGCCTTGGCGCTGTCGGGCGGGGTCTCGAGGAAGTTGCCGCCGAGCGCGTCGGAGGGCGCGAACGCGATCGCGTGCAGCACCCCGTCGAGGACGCCCCAGCGCGAGTCGATCTCGGCCGCGACCGCCGCCAGGTCGTCGGGCTCGTTGACGTCGAGCTCGAGGACCTCGACCGGCGTCGGCAGCTGCTTGGCCGCGCGCTCGGTGAGCCGACGCGGGCGCCCGAACCCGGTGAGGAGCACCTCGGCCCCGGCCTGCTGGGCACGGGCGGCCACGTGCCAGCCGATCGAGTCGGAGGTGATGACGCCGGTGATCAGGAGGCGACGGCCGGCCAGCAGGTCGGAGGGAACGGGAACGCTCATCGGGGACTCCGGGTCGGAGGGGTGTTCAGGGGCGGTGGCGCACCGGCCATCGTCGCGGACCACGCGGGACGACGGCCCGACGGGACGTCGTCCGCGGCGCGGGGCCGCGACCGGCCGGCCGCCACTCAGAGCGGGATGTTGCGGGCGCGGTGCTCGCCGGCCGACGGCCGGTGCAGGCCCTGGAGCGCCCACACGAGCCGGTCGCGCGTCGCGGCCGGGTCGATGACCTCGTCGACGACGCCGATCCGGGCGGCGCCCTCGGCCGACAGGTGCTCCTCGGCGTACTCGGCGGCGAGCTCGGCCTTGCGGGCGACCGGGTCGTCGGCGGCGGCGATGTCGCGGCGGCCGGTGATCCCGACCGCCTGCTCGGCGCCCATGACGCCGATCTGCGCGGTGGGCCACGCGAGGACGAGCGTCGCGCCGAGCGCCCGGCTGTTCATCGCGATCTGCGCGCCGCCGAACGCCTTGCGCAGGACGACGGTGATCTTCGGGACGTCGGCCTCGGCGAACGCGTGGACGAGCTTCGCGCCGTGGCGGATGACCGCCCCGGACTCCTGGGTGCTGCCGGGGAGGAACCCGGGGGTGTCGACGAGCACGACGAGCGGCACGCCGAAGAGGTGGCACCAGCGGACGAACCGGGCGGACTTCTGTGCGGACTCGGCGCAGAGGGTGCCGGCGAGCTGCCGCGGCTGGTTCGCCACGATCCCGACCGGGCGGCCGTCGATCCGCGCGAGCGCGCAGACGACGCTCGGCGCCCACTTCGGCGAGATCTCCAGCAGGCGGCCGCCGTCGACGACCGCCGACGCCACGTCGCGGACGTCGTACGGCCGGCGCTGCTCGTGCGGCACGAACGCGCCGGGCTGCACCGGCGGCGGCGCGACCGGACGGGTGCGGGGCGGCTCCTCGCCGGAGCGCTGCGGCAGGTGGTCGAGGACGTCCCGCGCGAGGCGCACCGCCTCGGCGTCGTCCTCGGCGACCATGTGGCAGACGCCGTTGGCCTCCTGCACGTCGACGCCGCCCAGGTCCTGGGCGCTGATCTCCTCGCCGGTGACGTCGCGCACGACGCCCGGACCGGTGAGGAACATCGCCGACCCGCGGGTCATGATCGTGACGTCGGTGAGCGCCGGGGCGTAGGAGCCGCCCCCCGCGCACGTGCCGCAGATGACGGAGATCAGCGGCACCTGGCCGGACAGGCGCGTGAGCGCCGCGAAGATCCGGCCGTAGCCGGCCAGCGCCTCCAGGCCCTCCTGCAGGCGGGCTCCGGCGGACGCGACGAAGCCGACGACGGGGATGCCGGCGTCCCCGGCCATCTCGAGCAGCCGGCAGAGCGTGTCGGCGTGGCGCTGCCCGAGGCTCCCACCGAGCAACGACTGGTCCTCGGCGTAGCAGGCGACCGGCCGGCCACCGATGGTGCCCAGGCCCGCGAGGACGCCGTCGCCGGGCGCCGCGCGCTCGCCGAGCGACGGCGACACCACCGCCGTCCGCAGCAGCCGCAGCGACCCGGGATCGCAGAGCGCCTCGAGCCGCTCGAGCGGCGAGAGCTCGACGCCCTCGGGGACGCGGCCCGGCTCGGCGATCCGCAGGGCGTGGGACGCGGACCCACGACGCGGCGAGCGCCGGACGAGGGTGGGGCTACCGGTGCGACTGCTCATGACGAGGGCCTGACTCAGGAGGAGGGCTGGGGTGCGGGGCGGCCGAGGCTCACGCGGCGCCGCCGAGGACGATGCAGGCGTTGTGGCCGCCGAAGCCGAACGACGTCGACAGGGCCAGCGGCGCCCGGCCGGGCGTGTCGCGCAACGGCATCGGGGCGTCGCGCACGTGCAGGAGGTCGAGCTCGGGATCGGGACGGTCCAGGCCGAGCGTCGGCGGGGCGACCCGGTCGGCGAGGGCGCGCACCGTCGCGACCGCCTCGACGGCGCCGGCGGCGCCGAGCGAGTGGCCGATCGCGGACTTCAGGCTCGAGATCGGCGTCGACGACAGGTGGTCGCCGAGCGCGACGCGCATCGCGCCCGCCTCGGAGCGGTCGTTCAACGGCGTGCCGGTGCCGTGGGCGTTGACGTAGTCCACGTCCGTGGCCTCGATCCCCGCGTCGGCGAGCGCCGCGGTGACCGCCCGGGCGGCTCCCGACCCGTCGGGCGTGGGGGCCGTCAGGTGGTGGGCGTCCTGCGAGGACCCCGCCCCGCGGACGTAGCCGAGGATCGTCGCGCCACGCTCCCGCGCCAGGTCCTCGCGCTCGATGACGAGCGCCGCGGCGCCCTCGGCGAGCACGAACCCGTCGCGATCGGCGTGGAACGGCCTCGACCGCCCGGTCGTCGACAGGGCGTCCATCGCGCCGAAGCCGGCACGGGCGAGGTCGACGAGCGCCGCCTCGGTCCCGCCGACGACGAGCGCGTCGACGGTGCCCGCACGCAGCTCGCGCAGGCCCGCCGCGATCGCGTGCGCCCCCGCGGCGCACGCGCTGACCGTGCCGTAGCTCGGGCCTTGGAGCCCGTGCCGCAGCGCGATCTGGCCCGTCGGGCCGTTGGCCATGAGCAGCGGGATCGCCAGCGGCGACACCGGCTTGCCCGACAGCATGGCCGCGTGGTTCTCGGTGAGGGTGATGAACCCGCCGATCCCGCTGCCGATCACCGAGCCGACGCGCGGCGCGGCGTAGGGCAGCTCGTCGGACGGGCCGCCCCAGCCGGCTTGCGCCAGCGCCTCGTCGCCCGCGACCAGCAGCAGCTGGCTCGAGCGGTCCGCGCGGCGGACCTCCTTGCGGGACAGGTGGTCCGTCGGGACGAAGTCGCGGCACGCGCCCTCGCCGTCGACGATCCCGCTGCGCCCGGAGGTCCAGCCGTCGTACAAGGCGTCGACGCCCACCCCCAGGGGGGTGACGGCGCCGATCCCGGTGATCGCCGCGCGGGTCACGCCGCGGCGCGCTCGTGGATGAGGTCGACGGCGTCGGCGACGGTCTGCAGCTTCGCGACGTCCTCGCCCTCGAGCTTGACGCCGTACTTCTCCTGCACGATCTGGGACAGCTCGGCGAGGTCGAGCGAGTCGACGTCGAGGTCCTCGAAGGTGGCGGTGGGGCTCAGGGCGTCGGCCTCGGCGCCGAGCTCCTCGAGCGAGCTGAGGACGAGCTGCTCGACGTCCTCACGGGTGACGGTGGACACGTTGGTGGTCTCCTGCGGTCGGTTGCGTTCGTGCGGGAAGGGCGGGGTCAGAACGGTGGTACACCGGCGGCACGGCGCGCTACGGGCCCACGGGCCGGGATACCACCATCCGGGGGGGGTCGGGACCGTGGACGCCCGGCGGTCGGGGGGGTGCGCCCCGGCGGGTCGTCGCGTCGGTCCCGTGGCCGGGGTCGAGGCTAGCCGAGGCCGCCGTCGACGACGAGCGTCGAGCCGGTGACGTAGGACGCCTGCGGCGACGCGAGGAACGCGATCGTCGCGGCGACCTCCTCGGGGAGGCCGGGTCGCCGGGCCGGGATGTGCTCGACGATCGCGTCGAGCAGCCCCTCGGTCATCTCGCTCTCGATGAACCCCGGGGCGACGGCGTTGACGGTGACGTTGCGCCGGGCGACCTCCGCGGCGACCGAGCCGGTCATGCCGAGCATCCCGGCCTTGGCGGCGGCGTAGTTCGCCTGTCCCGCCTGGTTGCGCAGCGCGTTGACCGACGAGACGTTGACGATCCGGCCCCAACGGCCGCGGACCATCCCGGACAGCGCGGCCCGCAGGACGCGGAACGCGGCGCTGAGATCGACGTCGATCACCCGCTGCCAGTCGTCGTCGTCCATCTGGAGCGCGAGGCCGTCCGCGGTGATCCCGGCGTTGTTCACGAGCACGCGGACCGGTCCGAGCGCCTCGACGGACGCAGCGACGAGCGCTGCGGGGGCCGCCGGATCGGCGAGGTCGGCCGCGATCGCCGTCGCGGCGCCGCCCGCCGACTCGATGTCGGCCACGACGGCGGCCGCGCGGTCCGCGTTGCCCCCGTAGTGGACGACGACCGGCCAGCCATCGGCGGCGAGCGCCCGGGCGGTGGCCGCCCCGATCGCGCCCGAGGCGCCGGTGACGAGGGCGCAGCCGCCCTCGGGCCGCGTCGGCGGCCAGGTGATCTGCTTGCTCATGCGGCGGGTCCTTCCCAGGTCGCGCTGATGCCGGCCCAGGCCAGGCCGCTGCCGAACCCGACGAGGAGCAGCCGCGACCCGCGGCGCAGGCGTCCGTCGGCCCGGGCCTCGCAGAGGGCGAGCGGGATCGTGGCGGCGGACGTGTTGCCCATCCGGGCGATGACGTTCACCATCCGCTCCTCCGGCAGGTCGAGGCGCTTGCGGACCGCCTCGAGGATCCGGCCGTTGGCCTGGTGGGGCACCAGCAGGTCGATGTCGTCGATCGTCGTGCCGTCGGCCGCGAGCGTGTCGCGGATGAGCTCCGCGAAGTGCTGCAGGGCCGTGAGGTACGTGTCGTGCCCGTTCATGTGGAGCAGGCCGGGCCGGGACGCGCCGTCGCCGCCGTCGAACACCGACGGCGCGTTCGTCTTCGCCCAGATCGTGCCCCCCGCGCCGCCGTCGGCCCCGTAGACCGACGGGCCGACGCGGCCGGGGCCGTCGTCGTCGGTCCCGCGGATGAGCATCGCCGCGGCGCCGTCGCCGAGCAGGCCGGCGGTCGCACGGTCCATCGGGTCGGTGATGCGGCTCATCGCGTCGGCGGCGACGACGAGGACGGTGCGGGCCCGGCCGGTCTCGACGAGCGCGGTGCTCGTGGCGAGCGCGGCGACGAACCCGCTGCAGCCGGACGCGACGTCGAACCCGCCGGCGCGGCGGGCGCCGATGAGGTGCGCGACGACCGGCGACATCGACGGGGCGATGTCGTCGCCCTGCAGGCACGCGACGATGACGAGGTCGACCTCCTCCGGGTCGACCGCCGCGTCCTCCAGCGCGCGGCGGGACGCGTCGGCGGCGAGCTCGGTGAGCGTCTCGCCGGGACCGAGGATCCGCCGCTCCTCGATGTGCGTGCGCGACACGAGCCACCCGGGCTTGAGGCCCAGGCGCTCCTCGATCTCGGCGGAGGTGACGACGGTGTCGGGGAGCGCGGCGCCGAGCCCGATCGGCGCGACGCGCGCCGGTGGGGCGTACGGGCCCCCGGCGTACCGCGTCATCGGCCCGCCCCGTCCGCGGCCCCGTCCGTCGGTGGCGCCTCGATCGTCACCGCGTCCGGTCCGTCGTCGGCGAGGTCGGCGAACGTCCGCCGGGCGAGCCCGGCGACGACGTCCCCCGGGCCGACGTCGACGAACCGCCGGAAGCCCGCGTCGTGCAGCGCCAGCAGGCCCAGCCGGAAGAGGACGGGATGGGTCAGCCCGTCGATGAGGTGGCGGCGCGGGTCCTCGGCGGGCGCGGCCGTCACCGCCGACCAGACCGAGACCCGGGGCTCGCGGAACGTCGTCGCGTCGATCGCGGCCTGCAGCCCGGCGATCGCCGGCTCCATCAGCGGGGAGTGGAACGCGCCGGCGACGTCGAGGCGCCGCAGGCGGTTGCCGGCGGCCTTGGCCGCGTCGGCGGCCGCGTCGAGGCCGGTGATCGCCCCGGCGAGGATGACCTGGCCCGGGGCGTTGTCGCACGCGACGACGAGGCCGTGCGCGTCGGCGAGCTCGCGGGCGGCGTCGATCCCGCCCTTGCGCAGCGCGGCCATGCTGCCGAGCCGGTCGGGATCGGCGTCGGCCATCGCGGCGCCCCGGGCGGCGGCCAGGCGCAGCGCCCCGAGCTCGTCGATCGCGCCCCCGAGCGCGAGCGCGACGATCTCGCCGAGCGAGTGGCCGAAGTAGGCGTCCGCCCCGAGCGGCTCGAGCGCGGCGTGGCGGGCCAGCGACGACGCGACGATCGCCGGCTGGGCGAACCGCGTGCTCTCGGCCACGCGCGGGAAGGGGTCCTCGCCGACCGCCTCGACGACGGCGTCGAAGAGGTCCGGGCGTAGGCGGCGGACCTCGTCGCCGGCGCCCTCCATCGGCGTGCCCTGACCCGGCAGGAGGATGACGGTCTTCGTGCTCACGACCCGGGAGCCTTTCACGCCCGCGGGTCGTCGGCCGCGCCGCCCCCGGTACCACCCCCTCCCCGGGGGGCGATGCTCCGAAGCCCGAGGACCGGGGCCGCGGGAGCGCCCGGAACGCCGGGACGACCGTCGGTCAGAGCAACCCGAGCTGGTCGGCGACCCGGACCGCCTCGGCCCGGTTGCGGACCTCGAGCTTGCGGTAGAGCGAGCTCGTGTGCTCCTTCACCGTGTGCGGCGAGAGGTGCAGGCGCTTGGCGATCTCGGGGTTCGTCGCCCCCGTCGCGACGAGGCCGAGGATCTCGCGCTCGCGGGGGCTCAGCCCCGCCGGCGTGGCCGGGGCGGCCGCCCCGTCGAACACCGTCTGGCCCTGGGCGACCGCCCGCACCGCCCGGCAGACGTCGGCGGCCGGCCAGTCCTTGGGGACGAACCCCGAGGCACCCGCCGCACGGGCCGCGGCGCCCGAGATCCGGCCCGCGCCGGAGAGCAGCAGCACCCGCGTGCGGGGCTCCGCGGCGCGCAGGCGCTCGCAGAGCTCGGCCCCGGACTCCGTGCCGAGGAAGAGGTCGACGAGCGCGACGTGCGGCTCGTAGCGCCGGGCGAGCTGGAGCGCCTCGTCGCCGTTGCGGGCGCTGAGGCACCGCCCGACCCACGGTTGGCTCGACAGCAGCGCACGGAGGCCCCAGTGGACCACCTCGTGGTCGTCGACGAGGAGCACCGTCGTGCGTCCCGGCTCGTGCTTCATCGTTCCTCCGCGTCGTCGTCGATCGGCAGCAGGAGCCGCACGCGCCACCCGTGCTCGCCCTGCGGGCCGAACTCCAGCAGACCACCGGCCTGCAACGCCTCCACCGCCGCCAGGCGCAGGCCCAGGCCCGTCCCGCCCGACGGGGATCGCCCGTCCTGTCGCCCGTGGCTGTCGACGGTCAGCGCGACCGTGTCGTCGATCCGTCGCAGCGACACGTCGAGCCGCTCCGACCCGGCGTGCTTGCGCGCGTTCTGGACCGCCTCGCCGAGCACCGACTGGGCCAGCGGCTCGTGCGCGGCGGGCACCGCGATGCCGTCCTCGAGGTCGAGGTGCAGATCGACCCCGTCGTGGGCGCGACGCAGGCGCTCCGCCTCCTCCGCGAGCGTCATCCGCGTCGGGATGGCGACGGTCAGCCGTGGCCCGTGGAGCATCTGGCGCAGGTCGGCCTGCGCGGCCTCGACCTCCTCGCGCATCCGCCGGCGGACCTCGCCGTCCAACGGCTCGTCCGACGCCAGCACGAGCCCGACCCCGAACAGCCGCTGGATGACCTCGTCGTGCACCGCCCGGGCCAGCGCCAGGTGGTGGCGCAGCTGGCGCGCCTGCTCCTGGTGCCGGGTCGCGCGGCGGGCGACGGTCGCGAGCGCGACGACCTTGCCGGCGATGTAGAGCGCGTCGCGCTCCGCCCGGCCGAGCGGCATGCCGGTGCTCTGCTCGACGATGAGCACGCCGGACCACACCCCGCCCGCGACGACCGGCACGTACGCCAGGTCCCCCTCGGGCAGCATCGCGAGGTCCGGGTGGCGCACCTCGTCGGCCGTGCCCTGCTCGAGGCCGTCGACGACGCGGTCCTCCTCGAGCGCCACCCGCGACAGCGGCGCGTCCTCGATCCCGACGCCCTCCGACGGGAACCGCGACTTGTCGATCCGGTGCGTCCCGACGGCGCGGACGCGACGGCGGCCCTCGTCGTAGAGGAACAGCACCGCGCGGTCGACCTGGATCGTGCCGCACACCGCCTCGCACAGCCGGTCGTAGAACGTCGTCGTGGCGCTCTCGGGATCGGCCTCCTCGAGCCCCCCCATCGTCCGCACGAAGACGTTGAGCGCCGCCGACGCCTGCTCGGCGGCGGATGGCACGTCGGCCTGACGGGGCGCCTCGGGCATCGCCGTCCAGCGTACTCCGCCCCGCGAGCCGTCACCCCGTGGTCGCGCCGCGACGAGCCCGCCCGCGTCGCCCCGCGTCGACGCACGATCACCTGCGGCCGGCACGGGACCGGGACGCTACGATCGCCCGCGGCCGCATCCCCCGACGGCCGAGTCCCGCAGTCCCCCCACCGAAGGTCCCACCCGATGACGCGAGCCCGCGCCACCACCGCCCTGGTCCTGACCACCCTCGCCGCCGGAGCCCTGCCGGCGACCTCGACCGCCGCCCCCGTCAAGGGGCTGCAGGACGCGGACATGGCGTTCAACCACCCGCAGCTCCAGGACGAGTTCCTGCTCCGGGCGACCGAGGCCAAGGTCCGGCTGACGCGGTTCAACCCGCGCTGGGACGGCCGGTCGCGCGTGCCCGACGCCGGGCAGATCGCGCAGCTCAAGGCGTTCGCGGCGAAGGCCGTCGCCACCGGCAGCTCGATCAAGGACGTCGAGATCGCGCCGTACATCCCCGGCGGCGAGTCGTTCAACCCGCGCCGCACGCGCAAGGGGCCGACCGCCGGATCGAAGATCTCGCGCTCCGCGTACCGGGCCTGGCTCGACGCGCTGACCAAGGAGCTCAAGGACCTGCCGCTGCGGAAGTTCTACACCGCGATCAACGAGCCCAACTGGTACTCGGCGATCCCGCGGCGCGGCGGGGCGACGATGTACCGCAACCTCCACAACGACGCCTACCGGATCGTCAAGAAGAACGACCCGAAGGCCAAGGTCCTCTTCGGCGAGCTCGCCCCGTTCGCCCGCAAGGCGTCGAAGAACTACCCGGTCGGCCGCGCGACCGACCCCGGCGACTTCGTCCGCGAGGTGCTGGGCCTCGACTCGAAGTGGCGGGCCAAGCGCGGGACGAAGCGCTCGAAGTTCACGATCAAGGCCGACGGCGTCGCGCTGCACACGTACGACTTCAAGGCGAACCCGAGCAAGCGCCTGAAGGACCGCGACAAGTGGACCCAGGCCAACCTGTCGTACGCGAAGTCCGACCTGCGCAAGGCCGCCAGGACCAAGCGGATCTCCTCCTCCGCCGTCAAGCGGATCTACCTCACGGAGTTCGCGTACAAGACCCGCAACGCCCCGGCCGCCGACCGGCTGAGCGAGTCGCGGGCGGCGTCGTACCTCAAGAGCGCCTGGAAGATCGCGAAGAAGCAGGGCGTCCGGTCGTTCCTCTGGTACCAGCTCCGGGATCCGCAGAACGACGCCGAGACGTGGCAGTCCGGCCTGCTGCCCCGCGAGGGTGACGGCGGCCGCCTGTGGACGACGTTCCGCGGCCTGAAGTGACGCTCGCGGTGGGGGCGGTCGGGCGTCGTCCGGCGACCGACCCCGCCCCCCACCGCTCCGTTCGACCCATGACCGTGTTGGTGCACTCAGAGCCGGGGCCGTGAAGCGCCCCGGCCGACGACCCGGAGCGTCCGCCGCCGAGGCGACGCCCGGTCGCGTCCCGTCCCGTCCCCGATCGATCGAGGACCCGCATGACGAAGCACCGCACGACGATGGCCGCCCTGGCCACCACCACGATCACCGCGCTGGCCCTGACGCCTGCGAGCCCGGCGTCCGCGAAGGTCGCCAAGGGCCTGCAGGACCAGGACATGACGGTGAACCACCCCGGCCTGCGCGCCACGTTCCTCACCGAGGCGCAGTCCGCCAAGGTCTCGATGACGCGGTTCAACACCCGCTGGGACGGTCGTGCCACCGAGCCCTCGCTCGAGCAGGTGGTCGGCATCCAGGCGACGGCCAACGCCGCGCGCGCCCACGGCATCACGTCGATGGTCATCGCGCCGTACGCCAACAGCGCCGACTGGAACCCCCGTGGGAGGAAGAAGGGCCCGACCGCCGCGTCGAAGCTCTCCCGCACGCGCTACAAGAAGTACATCCGGTCGCTGGCGACGTCGCTGAAGGACCTGCCGATCACGAAGTACTACGCGCCGATCAACGAGCCCAACTGGTACCGCAACATGCCCAAGCGCGGTGGGGCGGCGCACTACCGGCGACTGCACAACATCGCCTATGACGAGATCAAGAAGGTCGACAAGAAGGCCAAGGTCCTCTTCGGCGAGCTCGCCCCCTACGGGCGCAAGAGGACGAAGAACTACCCGCACGGCCAGTCGATCGACCCGGGTGACTTCGTCCGCGACGTCCTCGGGCTGAAGTCCAACTGGAAGCCCAAGCGCGGGACCAAGCGCTCGACGTACCGGATCAAGGCCGACGGGGTGTCGCTGCACACCTACGACTTCAAGGCCAACCCGAACAAGAAGCGCAAGGACCGCGACCAGTGGACCCAGGCCAACCTGGGCTACGCCAAGTCCGACCTGCGCAAGGCCGCCCGGACCAAGCGGATCTCCTCCTCCGCCGTCAAGCGGATCTACCTCACGGAGTTCGCCTACAAGAACGCCGGCAGCGACCGGATCTCGGAGTCGCGGGCCCGCACCTACCTCAAGCGGGCGTGGAAGATCGCCGAGAAGCAGAAGGCGCGCGCGTTCATCTGGTACCAGCTCCGCGACCCGCAGAGCGACGACGAGATCTGGCGCTCGGGCCTGCAGGAGAAGGACGGCACGCCGCGCAAGGCCTGGAGCACGTTCCGCGGCCTGAAGTAGCCCCGCGGGATCGCGGTGACGATCCTCTAGGGTCGCGGGACGGACCAGCCGGTCCCGTCCCCGACGCGAGGAGCCATCGTGCACGACAGCGACGCCGACGTGATCGTCCTGGGCGCCGGACCGGGCGGCGAGGTCGTCGCCGGCCGGCTGGGCGAGGAGGGGCTCGACGTGCTGCTCGTCGAGCCGCACCTCGTCGGCGGCGAGTGCGCCTACTACGGGTGCATGCCGTCGAAGGCGCTGTTGCGACCGCTCGAGGCGATCGAGGAGCTGCGGCGGATCCCCGGGGCCCGCGAGCTGCTGACCGGGGCGCACCCGGACCCGCGGATCGTGCTCGACCGCCGTGACGAGGTCGTCCGCGACCTCGACGACGCGATCCAACTGCCGTGGATCGAGGACCGCGACGTGCGGCTGCACCGCGGACCGGGGCGACTGGTCGGCGAGCGACTCGTCGAGCTGCTCGACGGCGACGGTCGAGCGGTCGAACGGGTCCGGGCCCGTCGAGCCGTGATCGTCGCCACCGGGACCGCCGCGGCCCTGCCGCCGGTCGACGGCCTCGCCGCCGCGTCGCCGTGGACCAACCGCGACGCGACGACCGCCGACCGCGTCCCCGACCGCCTCGTCGTGCTCGGTGGCGGACCGATCGGGGCCGAGCTGGCGCAGGCCTGGGCGGGGCTGGGCTCCACCGTCACCCTCCTGGAGGCCGGGCCGCGCCTGTTGGCCAAGGAGGAGCCGTTCGCCGCCGAGCTCGTCACCGAGAGCCTGCGGGCCGCCGGCGTCGACGTGCGCGTCGGGGTCGCCGTCGCATCGGTCGCCCGTGACGACGACGGTCCGGTGACCGCGACCCTGGAGGGTGGCGAGGCCATCACCGGCGACGAGCTGCTCGTCGCCGCCGGACGGCAGGCCAACACCGGTGCGCTCGGGCTCGACAGCGTCGGCGTCACGCCCGGCGATCACGGGTACCTGGCCACCGACGCGGCGCTGCGGGTCGGCGGCCGCGACTGGCTCTACGCGGTCGGCGACGTCAACGGCCGGGCGCTGCTGACCCACCAGGCCAAGCGGCAGGCGCGGATCGTCGCCGACCGGGTCCTCGGTCGGCGGTCGGCCGCCCTCGACCCGGACGAGCCCGACGGTCTGCACAGCCCGCGGGTGACGTTCACCGAGCCCCAGGTGGCGGCGGTCGGCCACACGTTGGCGTCGGCCCGCGACGCCGGCATCGCCGCCGACGCGATCGACGTGCCCACCGATGGCAACGCCGGGGCGAGCTTCGTCGGCAAGGGCGCGGGCGGCACGACGCGGTTCGTCGTCGACCGCGACGCGGGGGTCCTGGCAGGCGTCACGTTCACCGGGGCCGGGGTCGCCGAGCAGCTCCACGCCGCGACGATCGCGGTGACCGCCCGCGTGCCGCTCGAGGTGCTGGACCGCTGCGTCCCCGCCTTCCCCACGCGGACCGAGGTGTGGCTGCCGCTGATCGACCGGGATCGGTAGCCGGGCGGTCGGCGCGTGGTCCGGTGGCCGCCGGGCGCCGCCGGGCCCGACGGCGCCCGCGCCCCCTCCGCCGGCGCCCGCACGCCCCCACCGGGGCGGCGGGGCTACCCCGTCCGCGTCGCCCGCCGGACCGTGACCCGCACCTCGGTGCGCCGCATGCCCTTGCGGGTGGCGATCGCCCGCAGCGTCCCCGGCCGGGCCGCCCGGACCGTCAGCCGGGCCCGACCGCGTCGATCCGTCCGGGCGCGCCGCCCGGCGAGTCGCACCGTCGCGCCGCGCACGCTGCGCCGCGCACCGCCGGGTCCCGTCGGTGCGGTGACCCGCACCCGCACGGCGCTCCGGCGTCCGGCGGTCAGCCGTCGCGGGGCGACGGTCAGGCGCAGCCGGGGCGTGGTCGGCGCGCCGTCGTCGGGCGCGGGCGGGGCGGTGGGTCGGTCTCCGGCCCCCGCGGGGATGTGCTCGGGCACGCCCTCCTCCCCCGTCTCGACGGCGAGGATCGCCTGGTTGGCCGCGTTGCCGAAGAGGAAGCTCTGGTTGGCGACGAGGATCCGGGTGCCGTGGAACCGCGCGTTGGACGGCGAGTCGAACGGCGCCGGCCCGCCGTTGAGGCCCAGCACCGCCAGCCCGAACCGGCCCTGCTCGCGGCCGTCGGGACCGATCCGCGCCACCTGCGCCGACAGGCCGACGAGCGCGACGTAGAACGTGCCGCTGCGACCGATCGCGAACCCGTCCGGCAGCTCCATGAGCCCCGACGTCCAGAGCACCCGCGGGGTGCCCGGCTCGAGGTCGGGCAACAGCGGGATCCGGAAGAGCTTGCCCGACGCCGGGTCCGGCTCGTCGCTGTCGAGGTTGGACGCCAGCGTGACGTAGACCGCGTCGCGCTCCGGCGCCAGGACGATCCCGGTCAGCCCGAGCTCCTGCGACCGGAACCGGTCGCCGCCCAGCCACACCGTGGCCCGCCCACCGCCGGGCGGCACCTGCCAGATGACGTCCTGGTGGTGGTCGGTGACGAGAAGCCGCCCGTCGGGCAGCCAGGTGGCGTAGTTGGCCATCGGCGTCTCGTCCCGCCCGCCGGGCTCGCAGTCCTCGTGGTAGGGGACGCGGTTGCAGGACGGCAGGTCGGGGAAGGTCGCGTACTCGGTGAACCGCCCGGTCTCGGGGTCCAGCCGCAGCGCCCGGCCGGGGGTGCGGTCGAGCAGGATCAGGCGACCGCGGGCGTCGCTGGTGGCGACCTGGACCCCGTGGTCGGCGTGCAGGTCCTGCCCCGGGACGGTCCACCGGCGCGTCGGAGCGCCCCCCTCCGGTCCGAACTCCAGCACCTTCGACGGGACGCCCGCGGCGTCGGGGTTGATGTAGGTGCCCTCGTACACCCGGCCGTCGGGCCGGACGTAGACCTGGGCCGGGTAGCCGGGCGACTCGATCGGGGCGAACACCGTCGTGGCGCCGACCTCGGCGGCCGACGCCGGCGCGGCGACCGACAGGGCCGTGCCGACGGCCACCGCCGTCGCGGTCGTGGCGAGGAGCCTCGGGAGCCGGAGCATCGTCATCGTCCTCCGCCGAGGCCCACGGCCCGGCCGTTGTGGTTGCCGTCGACGTCGCGGGCGCCGCCGGCCGCGACGGTGACGGTGCTGCCCGCGGGCGCGTCGATCGTCGCCACGCCGTCGTCACCGGTCCGGGCCGTGACCGTCCGGCCGTCGACGGTGAGCTCGACGGTGGCGCGTTGGGCCAGGGTCGGCCGGGCGGTCAGGTCGACGTTCTCGCGCGGGAGCGCGAAGCCCACCCGGACGGCGCGCCGGCCCTCCGGCGCCGCCACCTCGTGGACCCGCAGCGCCGCGCTGCGACCGACGGTGAACGTCGACGAGACGAGCCGGTAGCGCGATGCCGTCACGACGATCCGGTAGGTGCCGATCGGGGCGTTGACCGGTGGCTCCCACCGCGCCCGGTAGCGGCGGCCCTCGGCCCGCCAGGCGAACGACGTGCCCAGGTCGTTGGCGACCGCGGTCCACCTGCCGTCGCCGTCACGACGCTCGGCGGTGAGGAACGCCCGGCCGACCGGCATGTCCGATCCGGACGCGCCGCCGTCCCAGGTGAGCTCCGCGCGCTCGAGCCGGGCGACGGCGCCGGGCTGTTGGACGATCGTGCCCGACGCGGCGCCCCCGCCGTACCCGGGCGCGTCGGGCTTCAGGCCGTTGGTGGCGTCGTAGTCGCGCTGCTCGAGCGGCCCGCCGATGCCCGCCAGCGCGTTGCCCAGGTCGGCCGCCCGGTCGGCGAGGAAGACGCCGGAGTGCCGACCGAAGACCGTCGATCCGCCCTCGTACTGCTGGGCGTCGAACTCCTTGGGCGTCGTGATGTAGTTGAGGTAGTCGTTGGCGAGCCCCGCGACGACGGCGCGCCGCACCCCGATCGCCCCGGTGCGCTCCAGCACCGTCGCGCGGAGCCGCTCGCCCATCCCCATCGTCGGCTCTCCGGGGACGGTGACGATCGCGCCGTCACCGACGCGGACGAGGGCCATCGGCCAGGCCTCCGACCACGACCCGATCGGCACCTGCACCTTGCCGCCCTGGACCGGGTCCAGGTCGGGCAGCCTGAGGCCCTCGAGCGACACGCCCAGCGCGTCGTGGAGCGGACCGCGGCCCTCCTCCGACCCCGTGATGAACGGCAGGCCGATGATCGGCTTGTCGGCGACCCGACCACCGTCGCTCGTGGCCCGGCCGCAGAAGCAGAACCGCGTCCAGCGCAGGTCGAGCGCGGGATCGGGCCGCAGCTCCGGCTCGGCGCGCCGCCAGGCGGTGAACATCGCCTCGCCCTCGGTGCGGCCGACGAGGTCGGCGCCGGCCGGACCGTCGAACTCCAGGCCGGCGGACTGGTCGCCCTGGTCGGCGCTGCCGTAGACGCTGATCACCGGCTGGTCGTCGGGGACGTCCGCCGCCTGCCGGATCCGCTCCTCCAGGTGCAGCGCCGCCACCCCGCCGTGGTCGGCGCTGTAGTGCTCGAACCTGCTCTTCACGACGGTGCCGTGGTTGGCGAAGCTCGTCCACGCGCCGAGCGGCAGGCGGCCGTCCTTCGCGCAGGCGTAGCGGGCCCACCGTCGGGCGCTGCGGCGCAGCCGGGTCGCGGTGCGCCGCTGTCGCGTGGCCCGGCGGCGGGCGGTCCGGGCACGGCGGTCGGCGACCACGCGCGCCCGGCCGCGGGTCCCGGCGGCGACGCGGCGCGCACGGGTGGCGCGTCGGCGCAGCGTTCGGGCGCGGCGCTCGGCGCGGGACGCGCGGCCCCCGGCACGGCGCACCTCGCCGGCGCACCGCGGCCCGACGAGGCGGTCGACGCGCAGCACGTCGACGTTGGGGTTGATCGTCCGCTCGTACGGCACCTGCGACGGGTCGAGGCCCAGGTCGTTGGCGCGGGCGGGCAGGCTGCGGTTGCGGGTCAGCCCCTTGAGCGTCGTGTGCCCCCAGCCGGCGACGGCCGGTCCCTCGGCGGCGACGGCGCGGCGGATCGCGAGCGCGATCTGCCGGACGAGGAACCCGTAGAGCTGCGGATCGGCCGGCGCCGGCGTGACGAGGTCGGCGACCGTCGTCGGATCGGCGAGGAGCATCTCCATGCCCGGCGCGGCGGTGTTCAGGGTCTCGCTCGGCGAGAACCCGCCGGCGGCGGAGTGGGTGTGGGTGGCCGACACGACGATCGACCGCTCGTCGAGCCCCAGGTCGCGGACCTGCGACGCGACGCCCTGCAGCAGGCCCTGCGGGACCGCGAACCCGGCGAACGCGACGAGCGCGATCCGGCGGTCGCCGCGGCGCAGCGTCATCGCGCTCGTCGTCAGGCGCGTCGACACGCCGCGGCCGAGCCGGTCGGCCCGGGTCCAGCCGCCGAGGAAGTAGCCGGTCTGGGGCGGCGTGACGTCGGACCGACCGACGCCGGCGCGGAGCCCGTCCGCGGTGACGCCCCTGGCGGGCGCGGGCACCGCGCCGGTGGGCTCGTACGACGCGGCGGGCGGGGTCGCGGCGGCCGCCCGGCGCTCGGTCGCGCCGCGGGGGACGGCACGGGGCCGCTCGGGAACGGCCCGCGAGGCGCGCTCCTCGTCGTGGGCGGCGGCGACGCTGTGGGCGTGGGCGGCCGGGGCGGCGAGCAACACGGCGCCGGTCGCGACCAGGGCGGCGAGCCCGCCGCGGATCGGGCGGCGACTCATGCGAGCACCTCGCGCGCCGCGCGCTTGCCGGCCCGCACCGCGCCGTCCATGAACCCGGCCCAGTAGTCGGACGTCTCGGTGCCAGCCCAGTGGACCACCCCGTGCGGGCGGCGCATCCACGCGCCGAACCCGCTGAGCGTGCCCGGTCCGGGGAGCGCCACCGGCCCCCCGGCCGACCACGGCTCGCGCCCCCAGTCCATGTCGAAGTAGTCCTTGGCCTCCAGCGCCTGCGGGCCGGCGAAGCGCGCGAACTGCTCGAGGACCGCGCGGCGCCGCCGCGACGGGCTCACGCCGCTGAACCGTCGCCAGTGGTCCCCGCCGCAGAACCCGAAGAGCACGCCCGGGGAGCCCTCGGGCGGCGTGTTGTCGAAGATCACCCGCATCGGGCCGGGATCGTTCGCCGCGACGGCCGCGCCGCTCAGGCCGTCCTCGCGCCAGAACGGCCGGTCGTAGACCGCCTCGCACTTCATCAGGGCGCCCATCGGCGAGCGCTGCAGCAGCATCCGGTGCTCCGGCGGCAGGATCGGGTCGAAGTCGATCGCCGCGGCCAGCGGCGGCGGGATCGCGACGATCACCCGTCCGGCGGTCCAGGTGTCGCCGTCGGTGACGACCGTCGCGCGACGCCCGGCCTGGACGATCCGGCGCACCGGGGCGCCGAGCACGACGCGTCCGCGGCCGAGCTGGTCGGCCATCCCGGTCGACACGAGCTGCGATCCACCGAGGATGCGGGAGTCCTGCGCCCCGCCCTTGGATCCGAGCATGCGCTCGGCGGTGCCGACGTGGTGCTCGTCGCCGGCGCCGGCGACGAACCGGGCCGCCAGGAGCATCGTCACCTCGCGATTGGACGCGCCGAAGCTCGGCTCGATGAGGCACTCCACGAGCTGGCGGACCCGTTCGGGCGCGAGCAGCTCGGCGCGCCCGCGGAGCCAGCCGTCGACGGTGTAGGCCTCGAGATCGGCCGCGCCGCCCAGGTTCCACGGTGCGCTCGGGTCGATCCGCGCGGCGATCTCGTTGAGCGACGTGAGGACGTCGTTGAGCCCGAGCAGCGCGGTCGGCTCCGGCGGGATGTCGCCGGTGTAGCGCTGCACGCGGCCGTCGGCCATGTAGGCGTTGTCGCCCTTGGTGTAGGCCTCGAAGATCCCGACCCCGAGCTCCTTGCAGAGCCGGGTGATGTGGGTCTGGGTCGGCCCGATGTACTCGCCGCCGGCCTCGACCGGCCGGCCGGGCGCGACGTCGTGGTTGAGCGTGCGGCCGCCGACGCGGTCGCGGGCCTCGAGGACGACGACCGAGCGACCCGCGGCCGCGATCCGGCGTGCGGCGGTCAGGCCCGAGAGCCCTGCGCCGACGACGGCGACGTCGACCGTGCGGCGGCGCGGCCGACGTCTCTTGGCCGGGGCCGGGCGGGCGGCGGCCGGTCCCGGGGCGACGGCCAGCGCGGCGGCGCCGGCGCCGACGCCGAGCAGGCCGCGACGGGTGAGGGAGGGAGGGGTCATCGCGTGGTCCTCGTCGGGAGCGGGGCCGACGGATCGTCGGGGTGGGGGGCGGACGTGGGGGCGAAAGTCGCGAGGTACGAGCGCAGCAGCACCGTCGCGTCCTCGAGCAGGCGGGGGTCGCCGTCGGGGTCGATCCGGAACGCCTCGTGCAGCACGGCGTCGGCGCAGAGCACCGCGACGAGGCAGCGTCGGGCGGTGTCCTCGCCGTCGTCGGCGTGGCCCTGGGCGACGAGGATCCGGCGGATCCCGTCGGCGAGGATCCGGTTGTTCTCGCGATCGGCGTCCAGGAGCGGCGGGGTGAGGTGGCGGCCCAGCCACAGCGCCCGGTAGCCGGGCTCCGCGCGCCAGCGGGCGACGAACGCGTCGAGCAGGACCGCGGCGGGGTCGTCCCACCGCTCCCGCGACGCGGCCGCGACGACCTCGTCCATCAGGTCCTCGAACGCGTCGAGGAACCGCAGCGCCAGCGCCGACACGATCGCGTCGCGATCCGGGAAGTACCGGTAGAGCGACCCGACGGACGTCCCGGCCTCACGGGCGATCCGGGTGGTGGTCAAGGCTTCGACGCCCTCCCGCGCGACGATGCGGTCGGCGGCGTCGAGCGCGTCCTGCAGCCGTCGTCGACTGCGTTCCTGTTGTGGCTGGCGGCGCAGGCGGGCAGGGGCCGGCGTGCGCGGCGACGGGTACGACAAGGGACTCCCCCGGCGGATCGTCCGACCCGCGGACGATCCAAGAACGTGAATGTGTTTCACTATAGTGGTCGTGGTGGCCGCCGTCCAGCGGACGGCGACGCCGCACGACACCCCGACCGCCCCCGCACGAGAAGGCACCGCATGACCGACCGACCGGAGCGCACGCCCCATGCTTGACGCCGAGCGCCATGCCGTCGCGGAGGCGTCGCGCGCGCTGGCCGCCGACGGCCTCGTGTCCGCCACCGGCGGCAACGTCAGCGTCCGCCGCGGCGAGCTCGTCGCGGTGACGCCGACCGGAGCCCGCCTGGGCGACCTCGACGCGGCGGACGTCGCGGTGATCGACCTCGACGGCGTCCACCGGCACGGTCCGCTCGCGGCGACGTCGGAGCGCGACCTGCACCTGGGGGCGTACCGACGCCACGACGTCGGCGCGGTCGTCCACAGCCACGCGATCGCGGCCACCGCGGTGGCCTGCCTCCTCACCGAGCTCCCCGTGGTCCACTACGAGATGCTGCTCCTGGGCGGAACGGTGCGGGTCGCGCCGTTCGCCCCGTTCGGCAGCCCGGAGCTCGCCGGCCTCGTCACCGACGCCCTGGACGGCCGCCAGGCCGCGCTCCTGGCCAACCACGGCCTGGTCGCCGTCGGCGCCGACCTCGACGCCGCGGTCGCCAACACGCACCGCACCGAGTGGTTCTGCGAGCTGTACCTCCGCGCCGCCGGCGCGGCCGGCCCCGACGGGGTCCGGACGCTCGACGCCGCCCAGCAGGACGCGGTCGTGGCCGCGGCGATCGCGCGGGGCTACGGCGCGACCCACGCCGCACCGACGCCCGGGGAGTCGTCGCGATGAGGGCCGTCACGCTCGGCGTGCACGTCCTCGACGTGCTCGCCCGCCCGGTCGAGGACATCCCCGCCGGCCAGGGCTCGCAGCTGCTGGAGCAGATCCGCCTGGCCCCGGCCGGGACCGCCGGCGGCACCGCCGTGACGCTCGCCAAGCTCGGCGCGACGGTCCACACGGCCGGCGCGATCGGCGCCGACCACCTCGGCGACGTGCTCGTGGCGATGCTCGCCGAGCACGGCGTCGACACCACCCACCTGCTGCGCCGCGACGGCACGCAGACGTCGGCGAGCGTCCTGCCGATCCGGCCCAACGGCGACCGACCGGCGCTGCACGTCATCGGCGCCAACGCCACGTACGGCGTCGCCGAAGCCCCGGCGGACGTCATCGCCGACGCCACCCACCTGCACCTGGGCGGCCCGGAGTTCCTGGGCGGCGAGGCCGCGGCCGAGCTCCTGCGGCCCGTCCGCGAGCGCGGCGCCGTGACGTCGGCCGACGTGCTGGCCGACGGCGATCCGGGGCTGCTGGAGTGGATCGCCCCGGCCCTCCCCCACCTCGACCACCTGCTGCCCAACGACGCCCAGGTCCGCGGGCTCACCGGCGAGGACGACCTCGTCGCCGGGTGCCGCACCCTGGTAGGCCGAGGCGTCGGCACGGTGGCCGCCACCCGCGGCGGCGCCGGAGCGGTCGTCGTCACCGCGACCGAGACGATCGAGGTCCCCGCGTTCGCGATCGACGTCGTCGACACGTCGGGCTGCGGAGACGCGTTCTCGGCCGGCTACCTGCGCGGCCTGGCCCTCGGGCGATCCCTCCGGGACGCGGCGGTGCTCGGGTCGGCGACCGCGGCGCTCGTGGCGGGTGGCCTGGGCAGCGACCACGGCGCGTTCGACCTGCCCGCCGCCGACGCCTTCGCGCGCGACACGCCGACGCGCTGACCCCGGGCGGAGCAGGCCGCCGTTCGGAGCGGTCGCCGGCCGGCGGGCAGCGACGCCCCGCGCGACCGCTCGCGGCCGGCTTGCGCCCTCGCCCCGGGCCGGACATACTGTCCACACATAGCGACCGGGCAATCCCCACCCGATCGTCGGGTCTCGTCGGTGATACTCCCTCCGACCCTTGGCGGTTCGTACCATTGACGGCCGCCCGGCGTTCCCTCGACGACCGGAGACGGCGATCCGCATGGTCGCCCCGAGCAACCCACCCGACCCGAGGACCCTCCGTGACCGACCAGCCTGCCTCCACCGCGCCCCTGAAGATCGCGATCGTCGGCGCCGGTCCGGCGGGGTTCTACGCCTCGGCGCAGTTGCTGTCGGGCAAGGGGATCGATCGGCCGGTCGAGGTCAACCTCTTCGACCGCCTGCCGACGCCGTTCGGCCTGGTGCGGTTCGGGGTCGCGCCGGACCATCCGAAGATCAAGTCGGTGATCCGGATGTACGAGAAGACGGCGAAGCTGCCGGGGTTCCGGTTCTTCGGCAACGTGCACGTCGGTCGTGACGTGGCGCACGCCGACCTCGCGGCCCGCCATCACGCGGTGATCTACACCACCGGCGCGGCGTTCGACCGGCGGCTGGGGATCCCGGGCGAGGACCTGCCCGGATCGCACCCCGCGACCGACTTCGTCGCCTGGTACAACGGCCACCCCGACGCCCGCGACAAGACGTTCGACCTGGGCGTCAAGCGCGCCGTGGTGATCGGCAACGGCAACGTCGCCGTCGACGTCGCGCGGATGCTGGGCCTAGACGCCGGGGAGCTGCGCGAGACCGACACCGCCGACCACGCGATCGAGGCGCTGATCGCGTCGGAGATCGAGGAGATCGTGATGATCGGCCGGCGCGGGCTGGCGCAGGCGGCGTTCACCAACCCCGAGCTGCGCGAGCTCGGCGAGATGGCCGACTGCGACGTCGTCGTCGACCCCGCCGACGTCGCGCTCGACGAGCACAGCCGCACCTGGCTGGAGCGCGACGGCGCCGACGTGCGCGAGAAGCGCAACGTCGAGATCGCGACCGAGTACTCCACCCGCACCCCCGAGGGGAAGAAGCGCCGGATCGTGCTGCGGTTCCTCGCCTCCCCGGTGGAGATCCTCGGCACCGACCGGGTCGAGGGGATCCGGATCGTGAAGAACGAGCTCGTCGCCGACGCCGACGGCTGGCTCTCGGCCCGCCCGACCGACGAGACCGAGGACATCGAGTGCGGCCTGGTGCTGCGCTCGATCGGCTACCGCGGGTCCAAGCTGCCCGACGTGCCGTTCGACGACCAGCGCGCGACGATCAAGAACGTCGCCGGCCGTGCGCTCGACGAGAGCACCGAGGAGCCGATCCCGGGCCTGTACACCGCCGGGTGGATCAAGCGCGGCCCGTCGGGGATCATCGGCACGAACAAGAAGTGCGCCCAGGGCACCGTCGACTCGTTGATCGAGGACCTGAACGCCGGGACGCTCCCCGAGCCGACGGTGACCGACGACGACCTGACCGAGCTCGTCGCCGCGAAGCAGCCCCGGCACATCGACTGGTCGGGGTGGCGCGCGATCGACGAGCACGAGCAGGCACTCGGCGAGCCGCAGGGCCGCCCCCGCGTCAAGCTCACCCGCATCGACGAGATGCTCGACGTCGCCAACGCCGCCGTCGCCGGGGACGCGGCCTGAGGTGATCGGCTGCGACGTGCGCTGACCGTCCTCGCGGTCGTCGTGGCGGCGCTCGCCGGCGCCGTCGCGGCCCTGTCCGCGTACCAGCGCACGGTCGACCTCGACGTCGGCCAGGTGCGACTGTCGATCGACCCCGGCCACCGGGGGGCGCTCGACGTCTACGTCCCCCTCGTCGACTGGGGCATCCGCTACGAGTCGATCCGGTTCCCCGCCCGGCTCCACGTCGACCTGCGCACCGTCGATCGTCGCGCCGCGGTCCGGTTGGCGCAGGGCGGATCGATCGACGTCCGACGGGTCCAGGACGAGGCCCGCGACGCGATCGCCGCGTACCTCCGGCAGGCCATCGTCGTCACGACGCTCGGCGCGCTCCTGCTCGGCCTGCTCGTCGCGCTCGCGGTGCGGGGCCGCCGCGGCCCTCCGCTCCGGGTCACCGCGGCGGTCGCCGCCGGCGCGTCGCTCCTCGTCGCCGTCCTCCTCGTCACGCTGCTCCCCCCGCGCGGCGACCTCGACGAGCCCCAGTACTACGCGTACGGGCCGGACATCCCCCGCGCGCTGCAGGTCCTGGAGGATCTGCAGCGCTCCACCGGCGTCCTCGACCAGGAGCTCGACCAGCAGCTCGTCGGCCTCGCGCGGCTCGTGTCCGACCCGGCGTCCCGGACCCCGCTCCGCGACGCGCCCCACCTGACGATCGCGTCCGACCTCCACAACAACGTCCTCGCGACGTCGTTGCTGGGCCGCGTGGCCGGCAGCGGGCCGCTGCTCTTCGTCGGCGACCTCACCGACCGGGGCTCCGCCGTCGAGGCCGCGCTGCTCCGGCGCGTCGTCGACCTCGGCGATCCCTTCCTCTTCGTCAGCGGCAACCACGACTCCGACACGCTCACCCGGTCGCTGGCCCGTCGCGGGGCGATCGTCCTGACCGAGGACGGGCCGCTGGACCGCGACGGCGACCCGCCCCGACCGCGATCCGACGCCGACCGGGTGGTCCGCGTGGACGGCATCCGCATCGCGGGCTACGCCGACCCGACGGAGCGACGGCGCGCCGAGGGGTTCCGGGACCGCTACGACGACGCGGGCCCCACCGAGGCGCAGCAGACGGCGTTCGCCGACTGGGCCGAGCGGTTGGCCGACCGCGCCGACGTCATCATGGTCCACCAGCCCGCGATGCTCGACGTGCTGCGCGAGCGCTGGCGCGAGGACCCGCCGCGACGGGCGCCGGTGCTCGTCGTCGGGCACACGCACCGGGCGTCGCTCGAGCGCGAGGGCCCCGTGACGATCGTCAACGGCGGCAGCATCGGCGCGGGCGGGTCGGGTGGCCTGGCCGAGGCCTCGGCCGCGATCGGCATCGCGCGGTTGGTCTACCGCATGACCGACGGACGGTTCACCCCGCTCGCCGCCGACCTCGTCGCCGTCGATCCGGGGACGGGCTCGGCGACCGCCCGCCGCGAGCGCCTCGACCGCCCCGCCGACGAGGACGAGGACGGCGCGCCCACGACCGGCGCCCGATCCGTCCCGGCGCCCGCCGACTGACCGCGTCGCGCGATCCCGGCGCGCCGTTATGGTCGGGGCATGGCCCGCACCCCGCCCTCCTCCGCGACCGACGACGTGTTCGCCGCCCAGACGCCCGAGGTGGCGGTCGTCCGATCGTTCCTCGCCGCGCTCGAGCTGCCGGACGTCGACCGCGCCCTGCGGCTCGTCGACGACGACGTCGTCTACACCAACGTGTCGCTGCCGACGGTCCGGGGACGCGACGCGCTCGGCCGGCTGCTCCGGCGGTTCGTGCGCACCGGCGGCGAGCTCCGGATCGAGACCCACCGGATCGCCGGCCACGGCCCGGTGGTGCTCACCGAGCGGACCGACACCCTGACGATCGGGCCGCTGCGCACGAGCTTCTGGGTCTGCGGCACGTTCGAGGTCCACGACGGCCGCGTCACGCTCTGGCGCGACTACTTCGACTGGGCCGACATCACCGTGGCCACCCTCCGCGGGCTGGCGGGGATCGTCGTGCCGGCGTTGCGGCGACCCTGACGCGGCCGGATCCGCGGGCGGGCGGGCCCGGACGCGCTCGACGTCCGAGCCCCGCCCCGGCGGGCCCTACAGCGAGGCCAGGGCGGCGTTGAGCGTCGCGCTCGGGCGCATCACCGCGTCGGTCTTGTCACGGTCGACGTGGTAGTAGCCGCCCAGGTCGACCGGCGATCCCTGCACGCCGTTGAGCTCGGCGACGATCGTGTCGGCGTCGGCCTGCAGGCGATCGGCGATCGGCCCGAACGCCGCGGCGAGCTCGGCGTCCTCGGTCTGCGACGCGAGCTCCCGGGCCCAGTTGCGGGCCAGGTGGAAGTGGCTGCCGCGGTTGTCGAGCTCGTTGACCTTGCGCGACGGCGAGTGCCCCTCCTCCAGCAGCGTCCCGGTCGCCCGGTCCAGCGCCTGGCCGAGCAGCCGGGCGCGCGGGTTGTCGGTCTTGTCGGCGAGGAACTCCAGCGACACCGCCAGGGCGAGGAACTCGCCGAGCGAGTCCCACCGCAGGTGGTTCTCCTTCACGAGCTGCTGGACGTGCTTGGGCGCCGAGCCGCCCGCACCGGTCTCGAACAGGCCGCCACCGTTCATCAGCGGCACGATCGAGAGCATCTTCGCGCTCGTGCCGAGCTCGAGGATCGGGAACAGGTCGGTGAGGTAGTCGCGCAGGACGTTGCCGGTGACCGAGATGGTGTCCTCGCCACGGCGGGCCCGCTCGAGCGTGTACCGGGTCGCCGCGGCGACGTCCTTGATCTCGATCGTCAGGCCGTCGGTGTCGAGCCCGTCGAGCTCGCGGCGCACCTTCTTGAGCACCTCGGCGTCATGCGCGCGGGCCTCGTCGAGCCAGAAGACGGCCGGGGCGCCGGTCGCGCGGGCACGGTCGACGGCCAGGCGCACCCAGTCGACGATCGGGGCGTCCTTGGCCTGGCAGGCGCGGAAGATGTCGCCCGCCTCGACCGGCTGCTCGAGCAGCACCGTGCCCGACGAGTCGACGACGCGGACGACGCCCGCCGCCGCGATCTCGAACGTCTTGTCGTGCGAGCCGTACTCCTCGGCCTTCTGCGCCATGAGGCCGACGTTGGGCGTGGTGCCCATCGTCGTCGGGTCGAACGCGCCGTGCTCGCGGCAGTGGTCGACCGTCTCGGCGTACAGCGCCGCGTAGCTCGAGTCGGGGATGACGAACTTCGTGTCCTGCTGCGCGTCGTCCTTGTTCCACATCTGGCCGGACGACCGGATCGCGGCCGGCATCGACGCGTCGATGATGACGTCGCTCGGGACGTGCAGGTTGGTGATCCCGCGCGAGGAGTCGACCATCGCCAGGTCGGGGCCGGACTCGTACGTCGCGGTGATCGCGGCCTCGATCGCGGCCTGCTTGTCGGCGGGCAGCTTGTCGAGCGCCGAGATGACGGACGCGAGGCCGTCGGCCGGGTCGGCCCCGACGGCGGCGAGGTCGTCGCCGTACCGCGCGAAGACGTCGGCGAAGTACGCCCGGACGCCGTGGCCGAAGATGATCGGGTCGGAGACCTTCATCATCGTCGCCTTCATGTGCAGCGAGAAGAGGACGCCCTGCGCCTTCGCGTCGGCGACCTGCTCCGCGAGGAACGTCGCCAGCGCGGCCTTCGACAGCACCGCCGCGTCGACGATCTCGCCGGCGAGCACCGGGGTCGACGCCTTGAGGACCGTCGTGGAGCCGTCGGCGGCGACGTGCTCGATCCGGAGGTCGTCGTCGCGCTCGAGCGTCACCGACTTCTCGGAGCTGCGGAAGTCGCCACCCGACATCGTCGCGACGTGCGACCGGGAGTCCTTCGACCACGCGCCCATCGAGTGCGGGTGCTTGCGGGCGAACGCCTTGACCGACGCGGGCGCGCGACGGTCCGAGTTGCCCTCGCGCAGGACCGGGTTCACCGCGCTGCCCTTGACCGCGTCGTAGGCCGCGCGGGCGGCCTGCTCGTCGTCGGTCCGGGGGTCCTCCGGGTAGTCGGGGATCGCGAAGCCGGCGTCCTGCAGCTCCTTGATCGCGGCCTTGAGCTGCGGGATCGACGCGGAGACGTTCGGGAGCTTGATGATGTTCGCGTCCGGCGTCTTGGCCAGCTCGCCGAGCTCGGCGAGCGCGTCCGGCACGGCGGCGTCGCCCAGCCGGTCGGGGAACTGCGCGAGGATCCGCGCCGCCAGCGAGATGTCGCGGGTCTCCACGGCCACGCCGGCCTTGGCGGCGAACGCCTCGATGATCGGCAGCAACGAGTGCGTCGCCAGCGCGGGCGCCTCGTCGGTGTACGTGTAGATGAGCTTCATGGGACTGCGGGCCTGCTTCGCGTCGGGGTCGCCGGGGCGGGTCACGGACGGGGCGGGGCCCGGACCGCACCGGGCTCCGGCACCGCGCGCGTGACGCGCGAGCGACACGCTATCTGCTGCGCCGTCCGGACCGGCGCTACCGACCGCCGTCGTCCCAGCCGCGCCGCCACACGACCGGCATCCGACGGTCGTCGCTCAACGCCCGACCCGACGCCCGGGGGGCGATCGGCAACTGCCGCCGGGTCGCCTCCGCCCCGTCGATCCGCTCGCAGATCTCGGCGACGAGGGCCCGGTCCAGGCCGCGGCGCTCGGCGAGCGCGTCGCGGGGCTGGTTCTCGTCGATGTAGCCCTCGACGACCTCGTCGAGGAGCGCGCACGGCTCGCGCAGCGGTCGCGGGCCGCCGATCGTCTCCCGGGCGCGGGCGAGGATCGACGGGGGCACGTCGAGCGGCGTGGCGGCCCAGCCGTGCCAGGCGGCGATCCGCAGGAGCCAGCCACGGGTGAGGTCGCCGAGCGGCGCGAACTCCCCGGCGAGCTCGTGCGGCCAGCCGCCGCCGAGCGCCCGCATCGTGCGGTCCGCCGACGACAGGAGCATCGCGTCGTGCCCGTCGGCGCACAGGCGCAGCGCGAGGAGCGTGGCGCGGCTCGCCACGAGGCGCACCGCGGGATCCTCGTCCGGGACGACCGCCTCGGGCGCCGCGTCCGGGTCGGGCGGGGCGACCGCATCGGCGTCGGGTTGCGGGTCGACCGGGTCGGGCGGCGGGACGTGGACCGGGGGCAACGGCAGCGCGCCGGGGTGCCCGCTCGCGGCGATCACCCGGTCGGTCCAGGTCCGGCGGTCGTCGTCGGCGTCGACCGTGGCCGGCAGGGCGTCGACGAGCAGCGTGCGGTCGGGGCCCAGCGCCCGACACGCCAGCAGGGCGGTGAGGCCCGCGCCGAGCGTCCCGTCCAGGCCGACGAGCACGCGCTCCGCCCCCAGCCCGGCGGTGAAGTCGCGCAGCGCGACCTCCCCCACGCGCCACCGGTGCTCCTCGTCGCCGGGCCACGTGGCGATGCCGTCCGGGGGGCGTCGGTCCCGGCGGTCCGCGGACCGCGGAGCGGGCTCGACGTGCACCGGCACGGTGCGCACCGGGCCGGCCGCGGGCCGCGTCGCGGCGCGACGGTGCGGCTCGGCCCGGGCCGAGCGGCGCGACAGCGACACGTCGACGTCGCAGACGACGAGCGCCTCGTCGAGCGCCGGCCCGCGCGCGACGACGAACCCGGCGTGGTCGGTGAGGTGGCTGCCGCCGTCGAAGACGATCCCGTCCTGGCCGCCGACGAGGTTGGCGTAGGCGACCGGCACGGTGTGCTCCAGCGCGCGGGTGATCGTCGTCGCCTCGCGCCGGCTCTGCATGCCGGGCGAGTACGGCGACGCGTTGAGCGCGACGAGGAGGTCGGCCCCCATCGACGCGCACGCCGCCGAGGGCTCCGGCTCCCACAGGTCGGCGCAGACCATGACCCCGACCCGGGCGTGCGGGAGCTCGACGACGAACGAGTCGCGCGACGGGACGAAGTACCGGCCCTCGTCGAACAGCGCGTACGTCGGCAGGTGCTGCTTGTCGGCCCAGCCGACGATCCCGCAGGAGGTGAGGACGGCGACCGCGTTGTGGACCCCGCGCCCGTGCGCGGTCGCGCGCGGAGCGCCGATGAGCGCGACGAGCCCGTCGGGCAGGCCGTCCGCGATCCCGGCGAGCGCCGCGTGGGTCGCCCGCAGCATCCCCTCGTCGACGATGAGGCTCTGCGGCGGGTAGCCGCAGATCGCCAGCTCGCCGCTGATCGCCAGGTCGCACCCGGCCGCGGCGGCGTCGTCGAGCATCGCCGCGAGACGCCGCGCGTTGCCGCGGACGTCCCCGACGACGGGGTGGATCTGCAGGAGTCCGAGTCGCAGGTCGTGCACTCCCCGCCACGGTAGAGGGCCCGGGCCGGACGGTCGAGCGACGCGGGCGGGACGGTCGAGCGGCGCGCTCCGACGGGGCCCGCTACTCTTCCCACTCCCGCCCTCTTAGCTCAGTTGGTAGAGCACTTCCATGGTAAGGAAGGGGTCGCCGGTTCGAGTCCGGCAGAGGGCTTGGAGAAGCCGCCTGCACGCCAGGCGGCTTCGTCGTTTCCGCGGGCGTCGCCGGGCGACGGCGCCCGGCGGCCGGGCCACGCGTCCGTCACCCGGACCGTCCCGTCCACGCGCTACGGTGCGCGCCAGGATGGCGAAGCTCACGGGAACGGCAACGGGCGAGATCGACGCGCCGATCGACACGGTGTGGGCGGCCGTCGCCGACGTCGACGCATGGCCGACGTGGCAGAAGCACCTGGGCGAGATCGTCGTCACCGACCGTGACGCCGCCGGCCTGCCCGCGACCGCCCGGATGGCGACCGACGCGAAGGTCAAGACGCTCCGCTCGACGGTCCGGTTCACCGCGGACGCCCCCACCCGCCTGGCGTGGCGGCAGGAGCGGGGCGACGTCCCGTCGCTCGAGGGATCGTGGGCGCTCCGCGACCTGGGCGACGGCCGCACCGAGGTGACCTACGCCCTGAACATCGATCCCGGGTTCACCTTCGGGATGCTGCTGCGCGGCGACGTCGAGGCGAAGGTCCGCAACAGCCTCGTGACCCGCCGCCCCGACGAGCTGCGCGCCCGCGTCACGTCGGGCTGAGGCGCCACGCCGCCGACCGCGGGTCGACGGAGACCCACCCGGCCACGCTCAGCGCGTCGACGCGTCCGTGGCCTCCGCGTCGGCCGCCAGCTCGAGCAGCGCCGCGAGCTCGCGGCGCATCCCGTCGACGACGAGCTCGACGCCCGGGACCTGCGTCGGGTCGACGACGATCCCCGCGTCGACGCGGCCACAGTAGCTCATGACGGTGATGTTCATGCCGACCCCGTGCGTCACCGGGGACAGCGGCACGAGCGTCTCGATCCGCGCCCCCGCGCAGTAGAGCGGGAACTGCGGACCGGGGACGTTCGACACGATGAGGTTCATCGGCGGCCGGATGCCGGCCCGACCGAACGCCCGCAATGCGAGCTTGATCGACGGGGTGAACGCGACCGCCGGCAGCATCCGGGTGACGTCGCGCAGGAGGTCCGCCGGCGTCGCGCGCTGCCGTCGCTTGGCGGTCGTCATCGTCGCCCGCGACGCGGCGAGCCGCTCCGCCGGCTCGCGGAGGTTGGTCGGCAACGGGACGACCATCCCGTTGATGCGGTTGCCGAACGTCCCGAACTGCTCGGGCGTGCGGACCGACACGGGCACGAGGGCGAGCAACGGCTCGTCCGGCGCCCGGTCGACCGCCTCGAGCCAGTAGCGCACCCCCGCGGACGCGAGCGCGACGACGACGTCGTTCACCGTCGCGTCGAGCGCGGACTTCACCCGCTTGATCTCGTCGAGGTCCAGGCGGGCCCGCACGAACCGCAGCTCGCCGGAGAGCCGCCCGCTGAACGGGGTCTCGGGGGCCGCCCCCACCGGGGGCTCCAGCAGCGGGCGGTCGTCGCCGGTCGTCACCCGCGACAGGCGACGGCCGATCCGGCCCGCCGCCCGACTGCCCGGCATCCAGCCCGACCCGGGCAGCCCACCGACGTGCGCCGCCAGGCCCGGCAGCACCCTGGCGCTCGTCCGGGCCCGCTCCGGCAGCGACCGCGCGCTCTCCCACAGCAGCCGCGTCCGGCGGGGCAGGGACGACGGCGCGACCGGGGCGCCGTCCGGCGCGTCGCGCCCCTCGGGCCCCAGGTCGAAGATCGCCCCGAGGATCTCGGCGCCGGACACCCCGTCGACGAGCGCGTGGTGGACCTTCGACACGAGCGCGACGCGCCCGTCGGCGAGGCCCCGGACGAGCCACACCTGCCACAGCGGTCGCGCGCGGTCCATCCGCTCGGCGAAGAGCCGGCCGGCGAGCGCGGTCAGCTCCGCGTCGCCACCGGGCGCTTCGACCCACGCCTCGCGGACGTGATGGTCGAGGTCGAGGTCGGGATCCTCGGCCCAGTACCCGTGGTCGACCCGCAGCGGCAGCTCGACGAGCCGCCAGCGGAACGGGGGCAGCAGCGCGATCCGATCACGGAGCAGGTCGCGCAGCGCCCCGAGCGTCAGCTCCCCTCCGGGCGCGGTCGACGGGTCGAGGACCGCCAGCAGCGACACGTGCCCGACGGTGCGCTCGCCCTCGTGGGCGAGGAAGACCGCGTCGAGGCTCGCGAGCCGCCGCACCGCCGCGTCAGCGACCGGCCGCGTCGCCCGTCCCCACGAGGTCGACGACGAAGACGAGGGTCGCGTTCGGCGGCACCGGACCGCTGCCGCCCGAGCCGTAGCCGAGATCCGGCGGGACGACGAGCACGCGGCGACCGCCGGGCCGCATCCCCGGGATGCCCTTGATCCAGCCGTCGATGAGGCCGCCCTCCTGGAGCGGGAACGCGACCGGCTGCGGCAGGCCGCCGTCGGCGGCGCCCGCGGTCCACGACGAGTCGATGACGTCGGTCGAGCCCCACGCCACGAGCGTGTACCGCACCCGCACGGTGTCGCCGACCTTCGCCTCGGTCCCCGTGCCGGTGACGAGGTCGTGCTTGACGAGCTCGGCCGGCGGCTCGCCCTCGGCGGCGATGACCTTCGGCGCGACCTCGACGTCGTCGCCGACCGCCGCGACGAGCGCCTCGACGCCGGCGCCACCACCGCCCCCGCCGCCCCCGGAGACCTCTCCGGACGTGCGCTCGTCGCCGCAGCCGGCGACGACGAGGGCCCCCACGACGAGGACGAGGGGCAGGAGCAGGAGCCGACCGAGGGCGCGCATGGCGAGGCAGGGTATCCGAGCCCGACGGCTCGCTCGTCACCCGTCGATCGACGGTGGCAGGACGAGCCGGGCGAAGAGCCGGTCGAGCGCCGCCCGCGGGTCGTCGCAGAGGCCGGTGTGGACCGGTCCCGGTCGCACGAGCGTGTTGGCGGGCGACGCGATCCAGCCGAACCGATCGGAGCGCTCGAGGGCGGCGATCGCACCGGTCCCCCGCCCGTCGGCGACGGCGGCGACCGCGTCGAGGTGCGCCGCGACGACGTCGGGCTCCAACCGCGGGTCGAGCGCGGCGAGGCGGTCTCCGTCGACGAGGTGCCGGACGGCGAGGAACCGGTGCCGGCGGGCGTGGAGGACGACGCCGACGTTCAGCGCCTCGCCGCGCTCCTCCGACGGCACGACCTGCAGGACCGCGTACTGGAAGACCTCGCCGCGGCCGGGCTCGCCGGCCGCCGCGGCGCGCCGGTCGGCGGCCGCGCCGGGCGACCCGTCGCGGCGGCCGCCGGGCTCGCGGTCATGCGGTCCGGGCACGCTCCGCCTCCTCCACGAACGCCGTCCGCCCCGCATGGCGCGCCGAGAGGTCGGCGACGTACAGCGCGCGCGCCCGGGCGGCGTCGCCGTCGGGATCGACGAGGGCCATCCACGCGTCCGGGACCAGCGCGGCGGCGCCGGCGATCGCGGCCGGACCGGCGGCGTCGGCGATCCGTCGGTCGACGTCGGTGATCGACGACGCCCGGGGCAGCAGCACGTGATCGCGGATCGCGACGAACGGCCCGGTCGCACGCGCCGGGTCGAGCCCCGCGTGGTGCCGGTAGAGCGACGCGCCCTGGTCGATGAGCCACACGCGACCGTGCCACGCCAGCAGGTTGGGGTTGCGCGGGGTGCGGTCGACGTTCTCCAGCAGCGCATCGAGCCACACGATCGCGGCGGCCGTGTCGGCGGCCGGCTGGGTCCGGCCGTCGGGGGCGTACGGCAGCGCCCGGGGCAGGTGGTCGAGCCCCGCGTTGATCCCGGCGCTGGCGGCGATGTGGTCCTGGATCTCCGGGTCGGGCTCGGCGACCGACAGGGCGGCGGGCAGGTCGACGAGCACGACGTCGGGGACGAGCAGCCCCAGGTCGGGGTGGACGTCGCCGACCGCCCGGATGAGCTCGCCGGCGAGGACCTCGGCGATCAGCGCCTTGATCCCCTGCGCCGCCCCGCGGAGCTTGACGACGTAGAGCCCCTCGTCGTCGGCCTCGACGAGGGCGGGCACCGATCCGCCCTCGCGGAGCGGGGCGACGTAGCGCGTGGCCTGGACCGTGCGGAGCACCGCCGCAGCGTACCCGCGAAACGGCGAGGGCCCCGCGTCGCGGGGCCCTCGGTGGCAGTGGGGGGAACAGACACAACGGGGCGGCCCGTACCCGGTTTGCGGGGGCTCGTTGTCCCGTCGATGTCCCGAAACACGGGGTTGGGGGCCTGGTTGGCTCTCTCGGTGGTCACGAGGCGGCCT
>Ga0172382_10000042_pt1 | contig 191344 bp, 167 predicted proteins | sample Leawel138RmetaG_FD_122245 | JGI IMG/M metagenome (GOLD analysis project Ga0172382, IMG submission 122245) | Leachate microbial communities from a municipal landfill in Southern Ontario, Canada - Leachate well 138R metaG | ecosystem: Engineered > Solid waste > Landfill > Unclassified | place... | reverse complement strand
TTCGGCCAAACTATTCCATTTGGAGATGATCCGAACTTCCAAGGTAAATTGGATGGATTTGATTATTTCTCAGCAGCGCCAACAAACTTTATGTACATTGACAACATTAAGTTTTATGCAGGTGAAATGGGTGTAAGTGATTTAACATCTGCTTCAATTTCAGTATACCCAACGGTAACGAAAGACGTAGTGAATGTTACTTCTAAATCTAACATTTCAAACATCGCTGTTTACAATACAGCAGGACAGCAAGTGATGAGAGTTAATCCAAACGGAATGAGTGCTCAAATCAATGTGAATTCACTTCCATCGGGTGTTTATATGGTGAAAATCCAATCAGGAAAAGAAATCTTAACTAAGAAAATCGTAGTTAAGTAATTCGAATAAAACAAAGTAAAAATGAATGCCTCGGAAAGCCGGGGCATTTGTTTTTTTAGGATTTAAATAATTTATTCAAAAGCATTTGTGTAAATGAAAATGAATTTATACATTTGCAACCCGAATTTTCATGCACAAATTAAAAAAAGAAGACAGTGGATACGTTAAGTTATAAAACAAAATCAGCGAACAAAGAGTCAGCTCAGAAAGAGTGGGTTCAGGTAGATGCAACAGGCTTAAGTTTAGGTCGCTTGGCATCAGGAATTGCTAAATTAGCAAGAGGAAAGCATAAGACAAATTTCACTCCTCATGCTGATTGTGGAGACTATGTAATTGTAGTAAATGCTGAAAAAATTGAATTGTCCGGAAACAAATGGAACGATAAATTGTACATTCGTCACACCGGTCATCCAGGAGGTCAAAGAAGTTTGACTGCACAGCAAATGTATGACAAAGACCCAAACCGTTTGGTTGAAAAGGCGGTTAAAGGAATGCTTCCTAAAAATAAATTGGGAGCTCAAATCTACACCAATGTATATGTTTATACGGGAGAAGATCATCCGCACCAAGGGCAAAAACCAAAATCAATAGACATTAAAGCATATTTATAAGTTATGGCAATCGTTCACAAAATAGGCCGAAGAAAAACTTCTGTTGCACGAATTTACATGCAAGAAGGAAAAGGCGAAATTTATATCAATGGTCGTGAGTTGAAAGAATACTTCACTACCGGAGTTTTACAATACAAAGTAGAGCAACCTTTTTTACTTACAGGTAACAAAGGAAAATACAATGTAGATGTAAAAGTATTTGGAGGTGGTATCACCGGTCAAGCAGAAGCAATTCGTTTGGCAATTTCAAGAGCACTTTGCGATGTTGATTCTGAATTCAGAGGTCAATTGAAACCAGAAGGCTTATTGACACGTGACCCACGAATGGTGGAGCGTAAAAAATACGGTCAGAAGAAAGCACGTAAGAAATTCCAATTCTCTAAGCGTTAATATTTATTCTTTGTTTCTGAATTCAAGTTTGAAGTTGAATCCTTTGAATATGAGTTTTTTGAGTCGTTGGACTTGAAACATAGAATGTAAATTTGAAATTAAAAATCACAAACCATTTTCCGGGTGGTTTAGCATCTAAATGGGTAAGGCGAGATCACTTCAACCACTTATTCATTGCTTGCAGATTAGACGGAATGTAAACTAAAAAACAAAGAAAATGGCAAAAGCAAATGTAAAAGACTTGTTAGAAGCTGGAGTACACTTCGGTCACTTAACAAGAAAATGGAACCCTAATATGTCTCCTTACATCTTTATGGAGAAAAACGGTATCCACATCATTGATCTTCACAAAACAGCTGTGAAATTAGAAGAGGCATCTACTGCATTAGGTAAAATCGCTTCTTCAGGACGAAAAATCCTTTTCGTAGCAACAAAAAAACAAGCGAAAGAAGTTGTTGCAAAACATGCAGAAAGCATGAATATGCCTTACATTACTGAACGATGGATGGGAGGTATGTTAACCAACTTTGTTACCATTCGTAAAGCGGTTAAGAAGATGAACTCCATCGACCGTATGAAGAAAGACGGAACTTTTGAAACCCTTTCTAAAAAAGAAAGACTTCAAGTTGACCGTTTGAGATTAAAATTAGAAAGAGACTTAGGTTCAATTTCAGATATGACTCGTATTCCATCTGCAGTATTTATTGTAGATACCGTAAGAGAACATATCGCATTGGCTGAAGCGCGTAAATTGGGAATTCCAGTTTTTGCAATGGTTGATACAAATACTGATCCACGCGTGATTGATTTCCCGATTCCAGCAAACGATGACGCTTCAAAATCAGTGGATATTATCTTGACCTATATAAGTGAAGCTATCAAAGAAGGACTTACTTCTAGAAAAGCGGATAAAGAGAAAACAAAAGAAGTAGCCAAAGACGAAACATTTGAAGAAGCGAAAGCTCCGAAAGAAGAGAAAGTAGTCGAAGAGGTGAAAGCAACTGAAGAAGCAAAAGAAACCGTTGAAGCGAAAGCGTCCGACGATACTACTTCCAAAGAATAATATAAGTTAATTTATCCACTCGGATTTAATTAAAATTTAGTGTAGTTCTTTCGGATTTGAAAGAACTACTTTTTTATTTAAGATTCAAATAATAACTTTTAAAATTAAGAACAATGTATAAAGCAACTGCAGCAGAGGTAAGCAAACTTAGAAATGCAACCGGAGCCGGAATGATGGACTCTAAAAAAGCTTTAGAAGAAGCAGGTGGTGATTTCGATAAAGCAATTGAAAACCTACGTAAAAAAGGACAAAAAGTAGCCGCAAATAGAGCGGATAGAGATAGTACAGAAGGTGCTGTTATAGCAAAAGTTAATGCAGATCAGAACAAAGGAGTAATTGTTTCTTTGAACTGTGAAACTGATTTCGTTGCGAAAAACGAAGACTTTATTGCTTTGGCTCAGAGGTTAGCTGATATGGCAATGGAACTTGATAGCAAAGAAGCTCTTTTGGCAGCGGACTTAGACGGAATGTCTGTTTCTGATAAAATGATTGAACAAACGGGAGTAATCGGAGAAAAAATTGAAATTGGAACTTTCCAAATTCTAACGGCTCCATTCGTGAATTCATACATCCACGCTGGAAACAAAATCGGTGCGGTAGTAGGTCTTTCTGCAAATGTAGAAGGTGCTGAAGAAGCAGCAAGAGAAGTTGCTATGCAAGTTGCAGCAATGAATCCTGTAGCATTGAATGAGACGGAAGTTTCTGCAGATTTGATCGAAAAAGAAATGGAAATTGCAAAAGATCAACTACGTCAAGAAGGAAAACCAGAAGCGATGATTGATAATATCGTAAAAGGGAAAATCCAAAGATTCTTTAAAGACAATACATTGGTTCACCAAGCATTTATTAAAGACGAAAAAACATCTGTAGCTGAACACGTAAAATCTATTAATCCAGAATTGGAGGTTGTAGGATTTATTCGTTTTGGTTTGTAATAGAAATAAACATATTTTGAATGCAGTACCTCGGTGCTGCATTTTTTTTTGCAGTATTAGTAGACACCTATTGTTTATTGAGAAATTATTTCTAACTTTGTCTTATTAGATATGAAAAAATATTTACTTATATTATTATTGAGTTTTTCCACTGTGAGTGTGTTCGCACAATCAAAGAACGGAATCTCTATATCTACTACTATCAGTGAGAAAAAAGTAACTATTTCTCCAAACCCAGCTGTTTCTGATGCAAAGATTCTAATAGAAGGAAGTCAAGCCGTAATCAAATCGGTTTCTGTTTACAGTATCATCGGAAGTGAAGTATTTTCAAAATCCTATAACTCATCTTCAAACAACATTGATTTGAATGTGAGAAACTTCAAAAAGGGGAAATATTTGGTTCGGGTTATTTTTGAAGACAATTCTTCCGAAGTGGTTACCCTGATCAAACACTAAACTTTTTCCTTTAACATCCTTCATACAAGTAAACTTCTACTTTGTAAACTTTGTTATTTTTCAAATAGAAACTAATTTCACTTGGAGCCAAGTCATCGTCTAAACTTGCTTGAACGGTAAATATTCGGAAATTATCTTTCGTTTTTAACTCTTCTTTTGCCCAATCTTTCCAAATAGAAATTGAATGGTCTTTGTATGTATTCCATAATTCATCGAGGGTATTGCCTACACCCATTCCTTTTACAGTTTTGATTTTAGTCGATTGAGTGGAAATATGGAAAAGTATATAATTGGGCTTTCCTTCGTCGTAATTAATATCCATAAATACCAATTTAAGCTCAGCATCTTGAACCCTTACCGTAGCAATATGTCCCCAATCCTCTTCACTGAGCTTCAATTTTAATTTCTGTCCCGTCATTTTCTCCGTTTCTTGGAGTGTTTGACTGATTTTTAAACCATTCATTCCCGATTCCGTGATTTGGGCTGGAAGGAAGATACTAAAAAGTAGACTGATAAGTAAAACATGAATCTTCATAGCTTGAGTTTTTAGTTTAGAAATCGTTTTGGTCTTTCAAATTTAACTCTTTTTCGTGATGTTTTGTATTTTTTTTTACTAGAAACCATTTGTATCTTCTTGACTTGATTTGAGTTCTCCATACTATTCCGGAATAAGCTTCGTTCTATTCTAAATAATTAAACAATGAAAAACCTGAAATTTTTAATTTTACCCCTGTTGGTTTTGGGTCTATTTGCCACTTCTTGCAGTAGCGATGATGACTCCAACGATAATGTGGACACGATTGTAGGAACTTGGAAAGTAACTGATGTTTGGCAAAATGGTGTGAGTGTATACGCACTTTTGCAAATGGTTGCACCTTGTCCTTTGGAGAACAAATACATTTTAGCCAATGACTATTCGATGAAAGTAGAAACGTTTGAACCCATTGGAGAAACCAATTCGTGCGTTCCTGGAGAAACACAAAATGGAAATTGGTCCAAAGAAGGATCAACTTATTTTGTTTCATTCGAAGGACAAACAACGAATTCAGAAGTTGATTTTTTGGATAACAACAACTTTACAACCATTATTGAAGTAGAAGGCGAACAAGCCAAAGTGAAATTGACACGTCAATAAACTTATTTCAAATCTTGTAATTGAATCAATTGGGTGTAAATCCCATTATTTTGTAAGAGTTCGGTATGTGTACCGGACTCTTTTATTTTTCCGTTTTCGAGAACGATGATTTTATCTGCATTTACAATGGTCGATAATCGGTGGGCAATCACAATCGAAGTTCGGTTGGACATCATTTTATCCAAAGCGTCTTGAACTAATTTTTCAGACTGCGTGTCCAAGGCGGAAGTCGCTTCATCCAAAACCATAATCGGTGGGTTTTTATAAACCGCACGTGCAATACTCAAACGTTGTTTCTGACCGCCACTTAGTTTTCCACCGCCTTCACCAACTGACTCTTGGTATTTATTTTCTGCTTTCTCAATGAACTCATCGGCGTTTGCAATCTTTGCGGCAGCGACCACTTTTTTAAGCGTAGCCTGATCGTCGCCCAACGATATGTTATTGAAAATAGTATCGTTAAACAGGATGCTATCTTGGGTTACCAATCCAAATAATTTACGGTATTCACTTAATTTAATGTCCCGAATATTGATTCCATCGATGAGGATTTCACCTTCTCTTACATCGTAAAACCGTGTAATTAAATTCGCTAGTGTTGACTTCCCACTTCCGGAATGACCGACAAATGCAACGGTTTCTCCTTTCTGAATCGTTAAATTAAAATTCTGAATAACATCTTTCTTTCCATACCCAAAACCTACATTTCTAAATTCGATTTGATTTGTGAAGGATTCAAAGTCAAGGGAATTTGGATTATCTTCAATTTCTACTTCTGTATCCAACACTTCAAAAATACGCTGGGCAGATACTTCTCCTTTTTGAATATCGGAAAGAGAGCGTGAGAATTTCTTGATCGGATCCAATAAGGTATAAAAAGTTCCGATGTAAAATATAAATTGTGCACCACTCAACCCATTACCTTCCAAACTTAATTTTCCTCCAAAAAACACGATGAGTCCAATGGTGATTGCGCCTAAGAACTCACTGGTCGGTGAAGCCAAAGCTCTTTTCTTCATTACTTTTTGAAGTAAGTTTCTGAATCGATTGATCGATAAATCAAACCGGTTTTTTATTTGACGATCCGCATTGAATATTTTGATTATTTTCAAAGAATTCAAGGTTTCATCGACATACGACATGATATTCCCCAATTCTACTTGTGCTTTTCCCGCATCGCGTTTCAAACTTTTCCCGATGAGTGAAATCAAAGTTCCCATAATTGGAAAAACCAATAAAGCGAATAATGTTAGTTGATAACTTGTAATAAATAAAGTAGTTACAAAAACGATAATCATAATTGGACTTCGAATGATTTCCACCAAACCATTCAATATATTACCTTCCACTTCACCTACATCACTTGAGATTCGAACCAGCATATCCCCTTTCTGTTTTTCCGTAAAATAAGAGACAGGAAGCGCAAGAATTTTATTGTGAATATCCACTCTAAAATCTCTGGAAACGCCTGAACGAAGGTCAATTAAAAAGTATTCCGACATATAACTGAATATATTTCGGAAGAAAAATAAAACAATAAAGGCGATACAAGAATACATTAATACCGTTAAGGGACCACTTTGTTGGGCAATTTCACTTAAATAAAATCCGGAATAATCGGAAGCGAAATCTTTTAAATCCAGAAAATTTCCGGAGAAAACCGGTTTTTCTGTAATTGGCTCCTTCTTTTCGTCAAATAGAATACTTAGTATGGGCATCATAAACGCCAATGCCAATACATTGAAAATCGCATACATAAAGTTACATGCGATGGCAATGACAAAAGAAGAACGATAGGGTTTTGTATATTGGATTGCTCTTTTAAATAAGCTCATTCACTCTCAAATTTAAGCAAATGTACGATATTTAGGAATTAGATGTCAGATGATATAGATTGGAAATTCGAAAGTGAAAACCATCCTATTATCGGTGATTTACAATCTGTATCTCTTTTTCAAACCATAAAATATTTGATACTTCGGCGCATAAGAATTAACTTCGCAGTCATTATGAAAATCGGAATTTTAGGTGGCGGACAACTGGGGTATATGTTTTTGCAGAATGCATTGCAATATCCGGTTGAGATTCATATTCTGGATCCTTCGGCCAATGCGCCTTGCGCACGTCATGCACATCATTTTGTTCAAGGAGATTTCGCAGATTATCAAACCGTCGTTGATTTTGGAAAAGATTTGGATGCAATTGGGATTGAGATTGAACATGTCAATGTCAAAGCACTTCATTATTTAAAATCCATCGGAAAAAAAGTGGTCCCTGCTCCATCTGCTTTGGAAATCATTCAGGACAAATCCGTTCAGAAGAAATTCTACACTGATCACAAAATCCCAACGGCTCCCTATTTTGAATTGGAGAATTGGAAGAGTTTAAAAGGTGAAAAACCTAAGTTTCCACTATTTCAGAAAGCAAACAAAGGAGGGTATGATGGAAAGGGAGTTCAGTTTTTGAAATCGGATAAAGATTTAGAAAACCAATTAAAAGTTCCTTCGATTTATGAAACGCCTGCTGATTTAGATAAAGAAATTGCAATCATCGTTGTGTCCGATGGAAAAGGGAATTTAGTCAATTATCCGGTTGTGGAGTTGGTTTTCAATGAGGAATACAATTTATTAGATTATCTGTTGATGCCTTCCACCTTGGAAGAGAACAAAGCCAAAGAAGCGGCAGAAATCGCGAAAAACGTAGTTAAGAACTTAAAATCTGCGGGTGTTTTCGCAGTAGAAATGTTTTTGAACAAAGACGGTTCTTTATGGGTAAATGAAACCGCGTGTCGCGTTCATAACAGTGGGCACTCGACGATTGAAGCTGCATTTAGCTCTCAATTTGATCAGATGTTGCGGACGTTGATGGATTTGCCTTTGGGAAGTACAAAGTTATTTTCAACATCGGCCATGGTCAATTTAATTGGCGCTGAAGGTGAAGTTGGAATAGCACAAATCGAAAATCAAGATAAACTTTTAAAAGTTCAAGGTGTTTATTTGCATTGGTATGCGAAAGAACAAACCCGACCTGGAAGAAAGATGGGTCATATCACGATGGTAAATAGCAATTTGATGGAATTAAGAAATACAATTTCTGAAGTAAATAAAACAATACGCGTAATCGCTAAAAAATAAAAGTATGGTTGGAATTATCATGGGAAGTGACAGTGATTTGTTAATTATGAAGCAAGCTGCTGAAATATTGGAGGAATTAGGAATTGAATATGAGTTGACCATCGTTTCTGCACATAGAACGCCAGATCGGATGTTTGACTATGCGAAAAAAGCACGCAATCGAGGGTTGAAAGTAATTATAGCAGGAGCAGGTGGCGCAGCGCATTTACCGGGGATGGTCGCTTCGTTGACACCCCTTCCAGTTATTGGAGTTCCCATTAAATCGTCGAATTCCATCGATGGATGGGATTCTATTTTATCTATTTTGCAAATGCCCAATGGAATTCCGGTTGCAACAGTTGCATTGAATGCAGCAAAAAATGCTGGACTTTTGGCAGCACGTATTTTAGGAAGTTCTGACAGGATTATTTCAAATAAAATTCTGGCGTATCAGAATGATTTGACGAAATCAGTGGAAGAAAAAATTGAGAAAGTAAAAAACGAATATCCGAATTCCTTCGACTAAAGGGAGGGATTTCAAACACTATATAAAGAATTGTACAAAATACTATAAAAATGAAACTTACAACATTAAATCAGATTCATAAAGATTTGGGAGCGAAGATGGTTCCTTATGCCGGTTTTGAAATGCCGGTTCAATATGCCGGAGTAAATCAAGAACACATGGTGGTTCGTTCAGGAGTCGGTGTATTTGACGTTAGTCACATGGGACAATTTTTCGCGAAAGGCCCAGAGGTTGAAAAACTTTTGCAATATATTGGAACCAATGATGTGACCAAGGTCGAAGTAGGACAGGCTCAATATACGTGTATGCCGAATGAAAATGGAGGTGTTATCGATGATTTGATTATATATAAAATGTCAGAAGACGAATGGATGTTGGTTGTAAATGCTTCAAACATTGCAAAAGATTGGGAGTGGATCAACAAACAAAACACGTTTGATGTAACTTTAACCAATGCATCCGATGCTTATTCACTTTTGGCAATTCAAGGTCCGAAAGCGATTGAAGCGATGCAAGCTTTGAGCGATGAAAATTTAGCGGAAATTCCATTTTATCATTTCAAAGTAGGGAATTTCGCTGGAGTCGATAATGTGATAATTTCAGCAACGGGATATACTGGTTCAGGCGGTTTTGAAATTTATTTCGAAAATAAAGACGCAAAAGCTATTTGGAACAAAGTAATGGAGGCCGGAAAAGAATTCGGGATTGAGCCGTGCGGTTTGGCTGCTAGAGATACTTTGCGTTTAGAAAAAGGATTTTGTTTGTATGGCAATGACATCAACGAGACCATTTCTCCTTTGGAAGCAGGTTTAGGGTGGATTACTAAGCTTGATACAAATTTCATAGCAAAAGACATCTTAGCCAAACAAAAGGAGGAAGGAGTAAGCCGTAAATTGATTGGATTCAAAATGGTGGACCGTGGAATTCCTCGTCATGATTATAAAATTGTAGATGAGAGTGGAAATGAAATTGGAATTGTAACTTCAGGAACGCAGTCACCGATGTTGAAACAAGGAATTGGATTGGGGTATGTAACTCCGGAGTTTTCAAAAGTTGGAACTTCGATTTATATCCAGATTCGCGATAAGAATGTCTTAGCAGAAATAGTGAAAACTCCGTTCGTATAATCTCTGAAGAACCTGAAATATAAAAAGGCTGGGGAAATTTCCCCAGCCTTTTTTGTTTTCTGATCCTTTGGTTGAATAGATAACTTCCATCTATTTCTTCCAAACAATTTCACTTTCCGAAATGGAAAAGCCCCGGTTTCCCAAGGCTTTCCGAATTCTATTTAGACTTTAATTATCTTTTAATAATCTTAAAGGTTTCCACCTGTCCACCTTCCAAAGTTACTCTGAATACATACGTTCCAGGAGTCAATGAACTAACATTGATTTGTCCATTAAGAAGAACTGTGGTATTAGAGACTACTTTTTGTCCAGTCAAGTTAAATGCCTCTACGGATTTTACTTCTTTCTGTGATTGGATATTCAATACATCTTTCACAGGGTTTGGATAATAGGCAAAATCAAATGAACTCATATCGCTTACACCTAATTCTTCACAAATCATGGTATAAACTAACTCATCGGGAGAACCATCAGCCCAGTCTCCACCAGTACTGTCGTTCGCAAATACTAAACCAGATCCAAGTGTAGTTCCTGTTCGTGCTTCCCACGCAAATGCATCAGATTCAACGCCCATCCAATATGTTGTGTTTGCAGCCAAACTAACAGGTGCATCAAATGCTATGGTGTATTTATAGATGTCGTATCCAAAGGCGTTTCCAATAAGCTCTGAACTATGAACAGTTCCGAATCCTTCGCTAAATACACCTCCTGGTAAACCAGCAGCGTCGTTATAGAAAGTTACATAGAATTCTAAATCTGTAGATCCATCTACAAATATATTCAACTCAGCTCCGTACACAGAGAATCCATTGTCTCCAACAATAACATCAACCGCTAAGTTTTGAGCGTCAAAGAACAATCCATTTTCGAAATCATTTGAAGGTACATTTTGATCCTCACATGTATAAGCTGGTGGTGGTGGTACATCCCCACATTGTACCATTCGTGATCTTAATCCAGATGTTGCATAATTACATTCATCATCTAAGTGTAAATAGAATCGAACTACTTCGTTATTCGTTGCAGTATACGTCAATGGAGTTACTCCAGCGGCATATACTTCCGTTCCTGCTTCGTTTGAAATCGTAACGAAATCGGTTGCAATCGAACTTGAGAATATATATTCGGTTCCTGCAGTAAGATTTACTTTGGAAAATTCCCCCGTCCAACCTAAAGAAGTAATCTCTTCCGGTGCACCTACACATGTTGGTGTGAAAGTGGCGGATGGATATTGACCATTTGGCGCATCCAAACAACCGTCATTTGGTTCAGGATCACCTGCTAATTCGATGTGAATATTGTCAACATATAAATACCATTGATTCGCATTGGAGTGAGCATTAAATCCGAAGTAGAATACGCCCGATGTTGTCGGTGTAAATTCTACGGTATTTGTAAGCTTGGTTGCACCTGATAAAATTCCAATGTGATCTGCCAATACGTTAGTCATTGCAGTATGTGTATTGTCATTCCCAAATGCTACTTTCAAGTTTTCAGGGAAAGCGGCCTGCGCTTTGGAACCATACTCATAAGTTATTTTATACGCAGTTCCTGAAGTTAAATTAATACCTTGTGTATAGAACCAAGCATTGGCTGCATTTGAGTCATGATACTTATACGACAAGTACGTTCCCGTAAATTCATTGTCTGGTGTATTGGTTGTAGTCCAATTGTTTCCATTTCCTGCATTTTCAATCGTCGTACAGTCAGGCATAGCCGGAACTGCTGCTGATTCAAAATCTTGAGTATAAGGTACATTCACTGGGTCACAGTCGTCTGGATCTGGATCACCACCGTCACCTTCTTCAATCAATAAAGTGTCAATTCCGATAAAGTTTCCTTCATTTCCACTTGTGTTATCCAAACTGTTTCGGAACGCAAAATTCATAGCTACGGGTGTAGTTCCTACGCCTGCAATTACGATTTCATATTTCGTCCAGTTTTCAGGATAACTTAAATCTAAATCATCATTGATTACCAATAACAAGTTCGTAAATGATCCTACTCCAGCTGCTCCAGAGGGTAAAGTCATTGCTCCTTGACTCGCTCGTACTTCCAAACGGTCATTCCAAATCGAACCCGAAGCGGTTCGTGTCCAGAAAGATAATTTATCTCCATCTTTCACATTCACAGAAGGTGTTATTAACCATGCGCTAATAATCCCTCCATTTCCAGAAGTGTTGTTGTAATTCGCACCTGCATAGGAATTCGCAGGACCTTCGTGACTGCTAAAAACAGTCGTGTTCCCCTGAAACCAACTTGTTGTTCCAACAGGCTGACTTTGGTTCGTAATTGTCCAGCCGTTTGCTTCTAGGGCTGGAACATCATTAAAACCTTCTTGTAAAATCTGCCCAAATCCTAAGATAGGGAGGAAGGTTAAAATGAAATAAAATAAAGTTTTTCTCATAATTAATTATTTAATATTGGTTAAACGTTGTAAATCTAATAAAAAAGAATCGGTTTGTAATTAATTTCTTTTATTATGGATGTAATTCAATTAGCCACCCTTATTTAGAGTGATTAAATGAATTTTTTATTTTACTTCCATCTTCACGAATTACTCGCCTGGAAAGCGACCATACATTTCTTTGTATAAATCTTTGTATTTGTCAATGACAATTCTTCGTTTTAGTTTTAATGTAGGTGTTAATTCTCCTCCTTCAATAGACCAAACCTCTGGCGTTAACCGAAAGGATTTTATTTGTTCCCAATGTCCTAAACTTTGATTGCCTTTATCAATTTCTTTTTGAAATAAATCAAGGACCGCTTGGTTTTTCACCAATTCCTCTTTAGAATTTGTAAGCGAAACATTGTTTTCTTTTGCCCACGCTTCTACATTCTCAAAACTAGGTTGAACAAAGGCGCAAGGCATTTTTTCGCCTTCTCCAATCACCATAATTTGCTCTATAAAAGGAGACTGTTTCAGGTCATTCTCCATATTTTGAGGAGCGATGTATTTTCCACCTGATGTTTTAAAGATTTCTTTTTTACGGTCTGTAATTTTCAGGTTTCCATTGTGAAATTCACCAATATCTCCTGTTTTGAAAAAGCCGTCTGCGGTCATAACTTCTGCTGTTAATTCCGGTTTGTTGTAATAACCGAGCATTACGTTTGGTCCTTTGATGAGAATTTCTCCGTCTTCTGCAATTTTCACTTCAACACCATCTAACGGTCTTCCCACCATTCCATATCCAAAACCTTCTTTAGACATCGAGTTCACCGTGCAGACAGGAGACGTTTCAGTCAAACCGTATCCTTCTAAAATCGGAATTCCCGCACCCCAGAACATTCGATTTAACCGCGGTGAAAGCGATGCGCTTCCTGAAACCATGCACGTCATATTCCCACCTACACCTTCTCTCCACTTTTTGAAGACAATGGCATCTGCGACTTTGTGTTTGATTTTCCATCCGAAACTTTGTTCTCCATAGGGTTCGTAATTTTCAATTAATTTCAAAGCCCACATGAAAATCTTGGTTTTAACTCCTCCTGCGGAAGCTCCTTTGTCGTAAATTTTCGCATATACTTTTTCAACCAAACGAGGAACAACCGTCATTACATCCGGATGAACTTCTTTTAAATTGTCTCCAATGGTTTCCAAATTCTCTGCATAATAAATTCCAATTCCACTGTATGTATATAAATAGAGAAGCATTCGCTCAAAAATATGACAAACCGGAAGGAAACTCAATGCGATAGGGAATTCAGAAGGGAAATTCGGAACTCTTTCTTTACTTGCAAGTACATTACTCACAATGTTATGATGGCTCAACATCACTCCTTTGGGGCGACCTGTTGTTCCTGAAGTGTAAATAATAGTTACTAAATCATCCGGTTTCACCTGTTTTTTTACAGCGGAAACTTCGTGCTGATTGCTGGCATCCGATCCCAAGTCAAAAATTTCATTCAAATTTGGAGCTCCTTCCACATGATCAAAAGTGTAAACGGAAACCAAAGAAGGGGTTTCTGATTTAATCTCCATGATTTTATGATACAATTCCGCATCCGAAACAAAAGCGAATTTCACGCCTGAATCGTTGAAGATGTATTTGTAGTCTTCCGATGTGATGGACGGGTAAACAGGAACGCTTATCGCTCCAATCTGCTGTATTCCAATATCCAAAAGATTCCATTCTGTTCGATTGTTGGTAGAGGCAAGTGCTATTTTATCGCCTGCTTTCACACCTAAGTTTAAAAAGCCACGGCTGATGGCATTTGCTTTGTTCACAAAATCTTGGGTAGATATTTTTTGCCATTCTCCATTTTGCTTCATAGCAAGGCTGTCCGCTCTCGGAGAATTTTGTAATTGATATTCTAAGAAATCAAATAATCTAGTTGGTTTCATGCTGTTAATTAATTAAGTCTACAATTTAAGGAGAAAAACGGATAATCCAAATTATTCTTCTTCTTCGTACGAGTCCATTTCTTTGTCGAAAAACGCATACGCTAATTTTAATAATTCAGTAATTTCTTCTTCTAATTCCATATCCGGCTCTTCTTCGAACTCATCATACCATTCCAATTCCTCTGTTTCTATGTCTAAAAGGAAGCGTGGGAACTCTGTGTGTAGTATAAACATTTTTTCTGGATAGTCAGAATTGTCAGCGATTAGAAATTTGGGTGTTTGCATAATTTAATTTTTTAGTTTGTTTATGAAAACGTAAAAGTAACATAATTGCTGAAACCGTCAAACCAAATAATAAACCAATCCACATTCCCAGAGCTTGAAGTTCAAAGTGAATCGCCAATAGTGCTCCCAAAGGCAAAGCAATGATCCAATACGATATAAAAGTAATCACAGATGGGATCAAAACATCTTGCATTCCGCGCAGTGCACCCAAAGCGACCAATTGAATTCCATCCGACAATTGGAACAAGGCGGCTACAATGAGTAAAGTCGCTGCCAATTGGATTACTTCTAGGTTATCCAAATAAAGTAAGGGCAATTGGTAACGGAAAAGTACAATGGCAATTCCGCAAATTCCCATGAATGCTACTGCCATCACAATACTTGAAAATCCTGCTTCTCGCATGGTTTTATAATCTCCTAATCCCAGTTGATTCGCTACACGAACGGTTGCAGCTACACCCAATCCCATACACATCATAAAAGAAATCGATGCCAAACTAATGGCAATCTGATGAGCCGCTAAGTTGTCTTTGGCAGATTCTAGTCCCGCAGCATCTTGAGTTAATGCATATCCACAAATAAAAGCAGCTCCACTAAATGCACTGACTTCGAAAAAGGAACTAAATGCTGTTGGAATTCCTAATTTCAATATTTTTTTAGAAATGGAATGATCGATGTCTCGAAGACGAACTTCTTTCAGATAAGATTTGGATTTTTTAAAATAAAAAAGAATGAGAATCATTGCAATCAACATACTAATTCGGGAAATAAATGTTCCCCATCCTGCTCCGGTAACTTCCAATCGAGGGAAACCCCAATTCCCATAAATCATGGCATAATTGAAAACGATATTGATAATGTTTCCAAAAATGGTGGCAATGGTTACGGGAATCGTTAACGACAAACCCTCTGAGAATTGTCGGAAGGTTTGGAAAATCATAATGGGAATTAAAGACCAAGCCATGATCGATAAATACGGAATCGCCATATCAATCACATCAAGAGGTTGACCCATGTGGTAAAGTATGGGACTGATGAATTCCAAAACAATCAGTAAAAGTGAAGCTAAAATAAGGTTAAGTACCAATCCGTGTGTGAAAATCTTTGAGATCGTGTGGGTGTCTTTTTTGGAATCAGCAGCAGCAATCAAAGGGGAAATTGCAAAACTAAAACCAAATGCAACAACAAGGGTGGTAATAAATACCGCATTTCCCAAAGAAACAGCACCTAAAGCTGTTTTACCTAATTCTTCATCGACGATGTAATCAAAACGACCTCCCAATCCGCCAACCATGATGTTGTCCACCAAATTGACCATGACCTGTCCCGCTTGCGTGATCATTACGGGGACAGCCAATACCAGATTTCGTTTTATATGTTTTTTGTAGAACACCCTTTTTGTTTATAAACATAAAAAAATCCCTCAAAAAATGAAGGATTTTTTGTGCTCAATGTATAGTTGATTGAATTATTTTATGCTTTTTGCACCTGTAGTCGTAGTTGTATTTGCTGCTGGGTTGTTTGCAACTACTCCTTTGATTCTGAAAATTTTACGACCTTCTGTCACTGCATTTGAGTTAAGAGTTACCGTTTTGTTAAATGCGCCAGGATTTTTAGTTGTGGTATATTCAACGGTCATATCTGCTGACTGTCCTGGAGCGATCGGAGCTTTTGGCCAAGAGGGAACGGTACAACCGCACGATGCTTTTGCATCCGATATAATTAAAGGCTTATTTCCTGTATTTTTAATTTTTACGGTCGTGACTGCTTTTCCGCCAAATGCGATATTTCCTAAGTCAACATTTGATTCGCTCAATTCAATTTCTTGTGCGTTCATAAAAGCCATTCCGCTTACTAAAAATGCACCAACTAATACTAAATTTTTCATTTTCATATATTTTTTGATTTAACAAATTTAAAAAATTAATATTTAATAATCGTAAATACTAATCTTACATTTGCATTAATTAACAAATTATATACCAAATGATGGAACTGCAAACTAAATACAATCCGCAAGACGTAGAAAAGAAATGGTATGACCATTGGATGAAAAACGAATACTTTTTTTCGAAACCCAATGAAAAAGAAGCGTATACTATTGTCATTCCACCTCCAAACGTAACGGGAATGCTCCACATGGGACATATGTTGAATAATACCATTCAGGATGTATTGATTCGTCGTGCACGAATGAAAGGTTATAATGCCTGTTGGGTGCCGGGAACTGACCACGCTTCCATTGCTACCGAAGCCAAAGTAGTTGCTAAATTAAAAGAAGAAGGAATTTCTAAATTTGATTTAGGAAGAGAGAAATTCTTAGATCACGCATGGGAATGGACCCATAAGCATGGCGGAATTATCTTGGAGCAACTAAAAACCTTGGGTTGTTCTTGCGATTGGAACCGAACTAAATTTACAATGGATCCCGATTTATCGGAATCTGTAACCAAAGTTTTTGTGGACCTCTACAACAAAGGATTGATTTACCGTGGCTATCGAATGGTGAATTGGGATCCGGAAGCAAAAACAAATATTTCGGATGAAGAGGTAATTCACAAAGAGAAACAAGGAAAATTATATTATTTAAAATATTTCATCGAAGGAACTTCCGACTTTGTAGTGGTTGCAACTACACGTCCTGAAACCATTTTTGGCGATACAGCGGTTTGTATCAATCCCAACGATGAACGGTATACTTCACTCAAGGGAAAGAATTTAATTGTTCCCATTGCGAACCGTGCGGTTCCTGTAATTGAGGACGAATATGTCGATATTGAATTTGGAACAGGTTGTCTAAAGGTTACGCCAGCACACGATTTGAATGACTATGAATTAGGAAAGAAACATGATTTAGAAATCATCGATTCCATCAATGATGATGCGACTTTGAATGACCATGCATTGCATTATTCCGGAAAAGATCGATTCCGAGTTCGAAAGGAAATCGAAGTAGAATTGTTGGAAAAGGGTTTGCTTGAAAAAGTGGAAGATTACACCAACAAAGTAGGAACGTCAGAAAGAACGGGTGTGGTGATCGAACCCAAACTTTCGGTTCAATGGTTTTTGAAAATGAAAGAATTATCGAAACCTGCCTTGGACAATGTGATGAATGACACCGTTCAATTTCATCCTGCAAAATTCAAAAATACTTACAAACATTGGATGGAAAATGTACACGATTGGAACATTTCGCGTCAATTGTGGTGGGGACATCAAATTCCAGCCTATTACTACGGCGAAGGAAATGATAATTTTGTGGTGGCACTTTCCAAACAAGAAGCTCTTCAGATTTTAGAAAGAGATAAAAATCTGGTTTTGACGGAAGGCGATTTACGTCAGGATGAAGATGCTTTGGATACGTGGTTTTCCTCATGGTTGTGGCCGATTTCAGTTTTTAATGGAATCAATGAACCCAACAACGAAGAGATTACCTACTATTATCCAACCCAAGATTTGGTGACCGGTCCGGATATTATGTTCTTTTGGGTGGCACGAATGATCATTGCCGGCTATGAATACCGAAATGAATTTCCGTTTAAAAATGTGTATTTCACAGGAATCGTTCGGGATAAACAAGGTCGAAAAATGTCGAAATCTTTGGGGAATTCTCCAGATCCGATCGAATTAATGACTGAATACGGCGCAGATGCAGTACGCGTTGGCATGTTGTTAACAGCTCCAGCCGGAAATGATTTGCCTTTTGATGTGGATTTGTGTTTGCAAGGTCGAAATTTTGCCAACAAAATTTGGAATGCTTTTCGACTCATCAAGGGATGGGAAGTAGACGATAGTTTGGAAACCCCAGCCGAAAATGAATTTGCGCAGAAATGGTTTCGTGTGAAATTTAATTCATCCTTTAAGGAAATCGAATCCAACTTTGAGAAATACCGAATTTCAGATTCGTTGATGGGTGTTTATAAATTGGTTTGGGATGATTTCTGTGCGTGGTATTTGGAAGCGATTAAACCCGAATTTGGAAAACCGATTGATCGTAAAACGTATGACATAACAATTTCAAATCTAGAGAAATGTTTGAAGATTTTGCATCCCTTTATGCCGTTTTTGAGTGAGGAGATTTGGCAATTGATCGAAGAAAGAACGGTTGAGAACGCCTTGATTGTATCCGATTATCCAGAAATTGAAAATTTTGATACGGCTATTTTATCAGAATTCGATTTTGGAGCAGACATCGTTTCGGGCGTTCGTGCGCTTCGAAATGAAAAAGGAATTTCACCGAAAGAGAAATTTGAATTGTTTGCTTTTGAAAAAACGAAAGACGAATTTAACATTGATTTGGTTGAGAAAATGGCGAATGTTTCGCTTCAGTTTGTTACTGAATTTCCAGACAAAGGATTTACGTTCCGGGTAGGAACATCTGAGTTTTTGATTCCAGTAAATGAAAACATCGATATGGAAGCCGAGAAAGAAAAACTTCAATCCGAAAAAGTGTATTTAGAAGGATTCTTAAAATCGGTACGCGGAAAATTGAGTAACCAGAAATTCGTAAGCGGTGCTCCCGAATCCGTCGTTAATGCAGAAAAGAAAAAAGAAGCCGATGCCATTGAAAAATTAGCGCAAATCGAAGAGCAGTTGAAATCTTATTCCTAGTATTTGGTATCAAGTAGTAAGTATCAAGTACAAATTATCAAGTAGTTAGTAATTTGATTAATAATAAAAGCCTTTGAAAATTTAATTTCAAAGGCTTTTAATTTTTTTTCCAGTTCCCAGTTCCTAATACGCTTTCAATTCATTCAAAAACTCAACAATATCATTTTTAGAATAATCGGCCATGCCTAAGGTTGTATGGGCAAGATTTCCTTTTTTGTCCAGAATAACAGTTGTAGGCAAAGTCCCTGTAAATAATTCTTTGGGAATGGCTGAATTGGGATAATAAACCGGAAGGGTCAAATTTCGTTTTTGCATAAATGCTTCCGCTTTTTCGGTTTTACGCTCGATTTCAACCGTTAGAATTAAAACCTCTTCATCGTCTTTGAATTTATTATACAAAACTTGAATCGAAGGCATTTCTGCAATACACGGCGGACACCAAGTAGCCCAAAAGTTAATGAAAACGACCTTTCCTTCCATTTCTTGCAGATTGATGGATTCTCCTTTCGCATTGACTAAGTTCATGGAATAAGGAGATGCAGTTGTTGCATCGGTTTCAATTTTTTCATAACTCGGATTGAAAATTCCTGTTTTAATTAATCCCTTTTGCACAAAAGCTTTAGCTTCGGGTACAAATAAAAGAGTCAATGCCAAAGCACCGATTATTAGTGTAAATGCATGTTTCTTGACCATTGTAATAATTTTATTTTGAGTAAAATTCATTTGGCAAAGTACTTCTATTTTTTTCACATCCAAAGTGACATAGGTTACATATATACGTTAAATAATTTGGCAAATGCGATTTAGAAACGTAAAAGATTTAACGTAATTTTAAAAGAGTTTATCAAAATATATTTCTAATTTTAGTCTTCCATTAAAAGAATTTCGGAATTATGAAAACATTGGAAGAAGCTGTGATTCAGAAAGTAGAGCAGGAACTGGGTTTGCAGTTTTTGGATGATTCCGCGAACAGTAATTTATGCTATCGGAATAATAACTCTGATTTACGGGATGATGTTAAAGAAACCTTTACCGAAAATGATATTGATTGTTTTATCTCTTCGTTTAATTACGAAGAATTACAAATTCCCAATGACCGTATAAAATTCTGGGAACGCGTTCAAAAGGGCAAATTAAATGGCTAACGAATTAAATCTCAATTAATTTTTTAGTAATCAATTCACTTAACTTTTTCGCGTTCCGCATAACCATCACATGAGAGCCGCCTTCTATTTTCACGGCATCGTGAATATTTGAAAACGGGAAAACAATATCTTTATCGCCATGATAATGTGTGAAATTCTTTAATTCAACCTCATTTTTCCAATTAACGATTTTATCCATTGACCATTTTAAATAATAAGGATCTCGGAATTCAAAAATCTCTTTTAAATCGGGAACCCGCGCGCTATACATTTTTCTGAAAACGGAATACGATAGAAAATTGTCCGAAGTGAAAAACTGAGGAGGAATCATTTTATGAATATGACTGAAAGAAGAAAACTTCATATAAGCCGGCATTTCTGAACGATCTTTAATGGTTGAAATCAAGAAATTATATTTCGGATTTAAAAATCGATTCATTTCTTTGGCGATGATGCCTCCAAAAGAAACGCCCATCAAAAGAAAGTCTTCGTTGACGATGATTCCTTCTGCCATTCGTTCGGTGTAATGAGCCAAAGTTTCTTCTTTTTCGGGTTGAAGCCAAGGGATGCAAACCACTTCCAAGTCGGGAGACAGCTGAAGATTTTTAAAAACCTTTTGATTGGCACCCAAACCGCTGATTTGATATAATTTCATTTAATGGAGATTTACTAGAATGTCTGGCTTTACTTTGAGTAACTCTTCCACAAACCTTTCATTGGTGGAAGGACTGATGTAAATTTCGTCAAATTTATTGTATTTCACAATGATTCCTTTCAGCGCAGTGGCTGGTTTATTGGTTCCTGCCCACAAAGTTTTGTTGACTTCCAAACTGTGAATTCGATCGATTTTTATTTTCCCAACCAATGGTCCGAATTGATATTTTAAACTTTCAGGCGTGATTTCGTACGACGTCTGACGATAAATCCAAACCATGAATCCGGATAGAACGACCAATAAAAAAGTTAACCAAAACTTTAAAGCGGTCACCATGCTTGAATCCATCCAACTTACCACGATGGCGTAAACCATCAAAAATATAAGGCCAAAAACAAGGCATTTAAATGCAATATCAACTCTACTTTTAAAAATCATTTAGGATAAATTAATAAGCTTGAAGCTCAGGTTTGCGTTGCACTTCTACCATTCCTGCTTGGTTTAATGAAGTTAACTCTACGATTTCGGATTGATTGATTAAATCTTCATTGAAATCCGTTTCAACTTTTACATAGTTTTCTGTAAAACCATGCATTTTTCCATGTTTATTATCTCCCTCCCAAAGCACTTTCTGTGTACTTCCCAATTGAGATTGATAAAAAGCCATCCGTTTTTTCTCCGAAAGAATACGCAGCATTTTATTTCGTTTTTTACGAATTTGAATCGGAACAACCTCACCGAATTCAGCCGCTTCCGTATTGTCTCTTTCCGAATAAGTGAAAACATGTAAATAAGAAATCGGTAAATCATTTAGAAAATTATAGGTTTCCAAAAACAATTCTTCGGTTTCTCCGGGAAAACCAACAATTACATCCACACCAATACATGCATGGGGCATCAATTCTCTGATTTTTTCTACGCGTTCGGTATAAAGATTCGTTAAATAACGACGTTTCATTTTCTTTAAAAGGATATCACTTCCTGACTGAAGGGGAATATGAAAATGAGGAACAAAACGATTGCTTTTCGATACAAAATCGATGATTTCATTTCGAAGTAAATTCGGTTCAATGGAAGAAATTCGAAAACGATCAATACTTTCTACTTTGTCTAATTCCTGAACCAATTCCATAAAAGTATGTTCGTGTTTTTTATTTCCGAATTCTCCTTTTCCGTAATCACCCACATTCACTCCGGTCAACACGATTTCTTTGATTCCTTTCTCACCGATTTCAGTCGCATTTTTCAGAACATTTTCAACCGTATCCGAACGGGAAATCCCACGTGCCAACGGAATGGTGCAATACGTACATTTGTAATCACAACCGTCCTGAACTTTTAAGAAAGCTCGGGTTCGATCTCCGATGGAGTAGGAGCCTACGTAAAAATCAGCATCATCAATTTCACAGGAATGAATCACAGCATCACCGTATTTATTCAAATCCGCTAAATAATCGATGATATTGAATTTTTCGGTTGCGCCCAATACCAAGTCAACACCTTCCATTTCCGCGATTTCCGCTGGTTTCAATTGGGCATAACATCCGATGATTACAACAAAACCATCGGGATTTGATTTCAGTGCATTCTTAACAATGGACCTGCATTCTTTGTCTGCATTGGCAGTCACCGAGCAAGTGTTGATGACATACACGTCCGAAGGTTGATCAAATTCCACACGCTGATAGCCGTTGCCGGTTAAATTCCGAGCAATGGTTGAAGTCTCTGCAAAGTTTAATTTGCAACCTAATGTATGAAAAGCGACTGTCTTATTTTGTGAAACCATTTTGCAAAAATAAGGATTTTGAAGCGATGTGTCAAACTGATTTAATACAGATTGGTCTTTATTGCCATTTTTAAATGATTAATACTGATTCTTTTAAACCTTGCTGAACACATAACCACAGAAAATTAAAGAAAGAGCGGTCTTGTTTACGTTCGACAGTTTTTATTTTAATCTCTTTGTATTCATCTCGGGTATTGGATTTTAGAGCTAAATTCCCAATGACATTCACTGCTTTTCTTTCTTTTCCAGTTTTTGGATTGTATAACTTAACTTTTAAGTCATTGTATTTTATTCCAAAATCTCCATTAGCACGAATGTCGTTTCCTGTAAAGTTAAACCGAACTTCGTTCAAATTCCCATCCGCAGTGGCATGAAGATAAGGTTTCAGGAAAGGAGTCATTTTTTTCGCATCGAAGGAATGGATACTTCCTTTGATGTTGAACTTCTCACTTCGACTCATTGAATTAAACGTCCAAATGGTTGTGAGTGTGGATTCATTCATAAAATCAGTGGTGATATCAACGCGAACATCAGGCAATGATTTCTTTCTGTAACCGCTGTACAGATTAGAAATAACCGCATTGAAGTTGGAGAATTCCAATTCTCCAGCACCACTACTGGATTCAGTCTCTTCCTCATAAACGATTTTTGAGTTTTTTAAATTGACTTTCTTTACTTCTAAAATAAAGGGAATTTCACGAAGTAATTTAGAATACATCGGTTTTTTCGATGAGTCGTCCCGCGGAATCTTACTTCTAAAAATCGTGGCGTCAGCGGCATTTATATTGATTTCTGGAATTTTGAAAAAGAGATCGTTTCCTTGAAATCCAAAGTCAATGGATTTTATATCTATTTTAGAAACTTTAATGTCAAATAAATCTTTTTCTTTCTTTAAGCTTTTAACGAATTGACGGCGCGTAACTTTTGGTTTCATTTCCAAGTGGGTGAAACTCAAATGACCGTTGGTAAAAAGAAGGTTTTTCGAATTTAAATCATAGGTGGAATTGGGATGATAGGCGAATGATTTTGCTTTCAATTTCACGAAATCATAATCGAAAGGAATTTTATTTTGGAAGTTTTCCGGATTTACTTTAATCTGTTTGAAATCCAAATCAATTCCTGTCACACGCATTAAGTTTTGACTCGAAGCATGTCTTTTCAACTGAAATTCAGCATTTTTCGTTTCAAATTCATGCAATACGATGAAGTCTTCAAATGCGAAACTTTCCGAAGTTGTTTTTTTCTTCTTGCTTTTCGGATTTGAATAGGCGGTAAGCAAAGGTTGATCGATCGTAATTTTCTGGATGTTCAAATTCCGAGGCGTTTTATTATCGACTCCGTCAATTTCCAAGTCTAAATTCTCAACCCGAATGGAATGTTCTATTTCAAGTTTTGAGTTGCCGATCTGAATTTTATCGATGGCTAAATAAAACGGAATCAATGAACCCAATTCTCTCTTTTTCTCCGAAATGAAATTCCGCGTTTTGGGAATAAAAATATCGACAGAGTCCAAACTCAATTTTGTTGCTCTAAAATAAAAATTATCCTTCTTTGTAAATCCCCAATCCAAACCATGAAAACGAACTTCAGGCGCATTAATTTGTGGCAGCAATCGGTAGGACGATGGATCCAAACTCTTAATCGATTTTGTGCTATCAATCATTGAGATTTTAAAATCAGCAAAGTGAAATAAGTCGTTGTTTACCCGTAAACCTTTGCTTTGAATTTCCTGGGAAGGATTGATTTGATAGAAAAAATCGGAACATTGAATTTCATACGTATTGTAGGTGAAAGGGAATTTCTTTTCCAGTGTTTCTTTGGATAAATCCACGCCACCGAGTTCGACGGATAGATTGTTGACGTTGGAAAGCACTGTTTTTCGGTCGAGATCAATTAGTTTGAAATTCGCCTCTTTGATTTTGAAATTGGAAATATGAATCGAGTTTTTAAACTCGGATTGGGTTTTAATCGTGTCTTTATTTTCGGTTTTATAATAAACAATATCGGGTTGATTGATTGTAATGGTTGATGCATTTAATTCCTTATGCCGGATAAGGCTGATGAAATCCACACCGCTTATTCTAATTTCTTTGATATGCGCTGTGAAATCCAGTTTTAGTTCTTTAAAAGGATCTTCTTTTGGCGTAATTTTAATTTCCTTTACCGTTAGACCTCGAGACCAAAAGGAATAATCCACCTTTTCAAATTCAAAATGGTAAGCTGTGTCGTTTCTTTCGTTAATGAATGTAGGAAAACTAGATTTAAGCCAGAGAGCCAAACCCAGATTGACAATCACTAAGAAACCAATGATTCCAACTGTCCAATAAATATGTTTTCTTGTAAAATTTGGGTTTATTTTCATAAATGCTTAAAGCACAAATTTAGTCAAAGTATTTACCGATTCTACCTTGTGAACCAACTAAATATACAGAATTGCCTTTTTTTGCTTTTTTACATGCATGAAAAGGAATCTCAGAAAAGTTTTTCCAGTTTTTACCTTTGTCTTTCGTTAGATCTACACCGATAGGTCCACAGCTAATTGCTTTTGTGTCATTGATGATACTCACCCCGCTTTTATAACCTCTTGGAGCGGTTTGAGGAAGTGTAATTTTTGGTGTTGTTTGATTTTTTATTTCAAAAACAAATAAATTATTCGTAAAGGATTCAGGTTTTTCAAAATCGCCACCTACAATTAATCCAAAGTCGCTGAAATAACGGTAATCCAATGCATTTGCTCCAGCGGTAAGTGTTTTTGCTTTGGGTAGATCTATAGATTGGGGTGAACCGGAATTAATTATTAACCGAGAATTTGTTCCACCTGTTACACTGTAAAAAGTGGTGTCATCTAAAATATAAAGATTGGAATTACTGGCAGCAAAGAAAGCTTCACCTTTTTCAAATTCTGTCAATTCGTTTATTTCCATTTTTCTCCAAGTTTCACCTCCATCAATGGTTTTTAAAATATACGGTTGATTATCTATGGGGTCACCTACACTAATTCCTAATTTGGGATTGTACAAAGCAAAATGAACAGCATCTAAAAAAACATCGGGATGATTATCTTGATAAACAACATCCCAAACTTTCCCTTGATTTTTTGTTTGTAAAATCAGGGCAGGAGATCCTATGGCTACTGCGATAGCTGTTTGGTAATCTATAGCTTCGATGGCTCTGAAATCACGGTTTTCATATCCTGGAGGATTTACCCAGTTAAAGGTTTTTCCGCCGTTTAAAGAAAAACCAATCGTGCCTTTGGAACCACTGATCCACAAGGTGAAGTCATCAACAACCGATAAACCTCGAAACGAAACATCGGATTTGTGAGAATTTAAAACTTTTACAGTTTGAGCAAAAGTGAGATTTACAAAACAGAGAATAAAAAATGCTGTTAGTATTTTCATTATTTAGGTAGGTTTAAGTAACCAAAATTAATAAAAAAAATGAGTAAACCTAGAATTGGAAGCGAAGAAGATTTTTAAGTTGAATTAAACTTTAAATTTCAGGTAGGAATTATTGCAGAGGTTTAATTATCAAAACTCCATTAGGAGTGACAGACTCCACTCTGACTTTGGTTCCTGTAGTTATATCATGTTCAAAATCCGTCAATGCGTCCATTGTTTTCTGAATTCCATCTATTTTGATGTTGATTTTTCCTGGACTTGATCTTTTTTTACCGATGGTGCTAATGACATTGCCTGTGGTGGTAACCGTTTTTCGTTCTTCTGGTTTTGCGCTTTCTTTCGCTTTTTGGACATAATAAAACAAAACAGACATAACAGCCATTAAAATCGCTCCGCTGAGAACGCCAAGTATCAATGAAGTGCTAAGTGTAAAATTTTGATATAGTCCGGAGATGCTGACCCAGCCAAACATGGCAAAGAAAGGTGCGATGTTTTTAAAGGATAAAAATCGAGAGAAAATAAACGCTCGACTTTTGTCCGGTTTTCTTTTAATTACAGTCGATGCAATTTGGTAAAAGAATATGAAACTAAATACTATGGAAACAATCCATAGTATTTGTTCATATAAATATAATGTTTCAAACCACTTTAACATTTATTCGAATTTATTTATTTTTCGCTTTTCCCAATGGACAGAAAGTTAATTTCCTTCTTTATTCTCGTCCGAATCGTTTTCTTTTTCAGTCGATTTCAACTTTTTTTCTTTCGGTTTTTGTGGTTCTTGTATTTCTGCGTTTTCTACATCTTCATTCTTTGGATTATTTTCTCCCTTTAAATAAGTCGGTAATTGCATACCTGCCATGTTGAACATATCTTCAAGCGGCGGAACGGATTTGTAAATTCCTGAAATAAAATTGGCAGTAGACGTTTTTCCGTCTGCATTACCTCCATTTCCATCCCAAACCGTAACCTTGTCGATTTTAATATTTTTAATTGCCTCAGCTTGTGTTCTTACTAATTCAGGTAATTTGTCTGCAATCAATAAGAGAACGGCATCTTTGGAACTGTTTCCAGCCGCTTTTACAATTTGTTCCAAACCTTCGGCTTGCTTGGTTAGAATCTCATACATCCCTTTTGCTTCAGCTTCTTTCATAAATAGAATCGCATCTGCTTCTCCTCGCGCTTTTTTACGAATCATTTCTGCATCTGCTTCTGCTTCAATTACAAGCTTGGTTTTCGCTATCTCAGCTGGAATAACTACGTTGGCATATTGGGTTGCCTTGTCTCTTTCTGCACGCTGATTTTCAGCTTTTTGCTCCGCTTCATATGCTTCTTGCAAAGCTTTTGCAGACTGTACTTTTTCTGCTGCGCTGGCTATTTTTTCGGCCTCGGCTTGTTTTTGTCTTCGCAGCGCATCAGATTCTGCAATTTCAATCTTGGATAAGTTTTCTCCTTCAATTGCTTTTGCATTGGCTTTAGCAATTTCAATTCGTTCGTTTTGCAAAGCATTGGCTTCTCCAATCTTGGCTTCGGCATGAGACATTGCTACTTGCGTTCTTTCATTTTGGTCGGCTACGGCTTCCCCAATTTTTGCTTGAGCAAGTAAACCCGAAACGCGAGTTCGTTCATCTTGTTGCGCATTAGCTTCTCCAATTGCTCCATCACGGTTCTTGTCTGCTACTGAAACTTTTGCAGCATTTATAGCATGTGCAGCGGCCTCTTTTCCTAATGCAGCTATATATCCTGATTCATCCTGAATATCCGTAATGTTTACGTTGATAAGTTTTAAACCTACTTTCTGCAATTCATTTTCTAAATTGTCGGTAATGTTCTGGAGGAATTTATCTCTGTCTGAGTTGATTTCCTCAATATCCATCGAAGCAACCACTAAACGAAGTTGACCAAAGATAATTTCCTGCGCCAAATCGGTTACTTCTTGCATTCCTAATCCTAATAAACGCTCGGCTGCATTTTGCATAATGTTGGGCTCGGTGGAAATACCAATGGTAAATCTGGAAGGTACATTCACTCGAATATTCTGACGGCTCAATGCGTTGGTTAAATTCACTTCAATCGACATTGGTGTCAAATCCATAAATGCATAGTCCTGAATTACCGGCCAAATAAAGGCAGCTCCTCCATGAATACATTTTGCCGACATTCCTTTTCCGGTTTTTCCGTAAACCACTAAAATTTTGTCAGATGGACATCGTTTGTATCGACGGACTACTGAAAATAACATAACTACTATAAATAGCATGGCTATCATAAGACCAATCACGGCTGCGAATTGACCCATATTGTCTGTTGCTTGTGCGAAAATCACTGCTGAATTCATTTTAAACTAAAGGTTTAATGATTAATATTCCGTTATCTGTAACGGATTCTACGATAACTAAGGTTCCTCTTTTAATTGGAAAATCCGAATCGGTCAAAGCACCCATTTCTCGTAAAGCACCTTGAATATTGATTTGAACTTTTCCCATTTTTGAACGATTATTTCCGACTTCTAAATACACTTCTCCCGTGGCGTTAATTGCGTTGGCATAGTCTAAATTTCCACTCGACTGAAGGCGGTTGATGTAATAAAAGATGGCAGCGGCTATAAACATCATAACCAAACCACATGCACCTGCAATCAGAATAGAGTTCATCAAGCTGAATCCGTTGTGTAAACACGAAATCCCAACCCAACCGAAAATTGCGAAAAAAGAAACTCCATTTTTGAAGGTGAAAAACTGAAAACCAGCCCCACCATCCATATCTCCATCTATATCTGTGTCACCACCCAAAAAAGTGCTAACCAAAATAAACATGAAAATTACGCTGGATGCTAACGCTATCGCCCAAAAAACTTGTTCGGGTGAGCTTAGTTGATAAAACCAATGCGTTATATTTTCCATACTTTAAAAATCTTCAATTTGCTAAAGTACAAAATAAACGGAAATCTTTAACATTGCTATAGCGTTTAATTAACATATTGAAAAGAAAGCTATTTAATTAATTTACGTTTGTGTTTTTTATGTACTTGTTTATCAAATAGATAATCAAGGTCTTGAAATTATTTGCTAATGCTTCTTTTAACGGTTTATAATTGAAATTCTGTATACTTATAAAAGGATAGTAAAATTCAATTTCAAAACCTCTTGAGTGTGGTCTATCTTTTGTTACTTTGTCACCTATGTATCGATGGATTATTCTTTTTATTGTAGTGGGAATTGTTGAGTTTTATGCTTGGCAAGCTTTTAAAGTAGGTTTTGATAACAAATGGGTGCAGCGCGGATATTTGACAATATCCTTGTTTGTGATTGTTTTTATTGTAATGATAATGACAAATTTCGACCGAAAAACAGGTCAGACACAAATGACTTTATTGGCTTTGGGTTTACTTCTTTTGGTGTATATACCCAAACTTTTAGTGATGGTGTTTTTAATCACAGAAGATATTCTCCGACTGTTTGTGGGAACCTATCAGCATTTTTCAAATTCAGAAACCTCTTCTCATTTTTTGCCGGAACGCAGAAAATTCGTCAGTCAATTTGCTTTAGCGATTGCAGCCATTCCTTTTGCGTCGATAATTTATGGTGTAATTAAAGGAAGGTATAATTACAAAGTCATGAAATCAACGGTTTATTACGATGATTTACCCGACGAGTTTGATGGGTTTAAAATTTTACAATTGTCAGATTTGCATGTGGGTAGTTTTAATAATTCAGAAAAAATTCAATACGGTATTGATTTAATTAATGAGCAAGACTTTGATTTATTGGTTTTTACAGGAGATATCGTGAATTCTTTAGCCAATGAAATGGATGATTGGTATGAAATGTTTTCATTGATTAAAAAGCCAGAATTCGGGAAGTTTTCGATTTTGGGAAATCACGACTACGGTGAATATGTAGAATTCTCCTCTCCACAAGAGAAAGAGAAGAATTTTATCGCAATCAAAGAAATTCATCCAAAAGTTGGGTTTGATTTGTTGTTAAATGAAAGCCGGAAAATTAAAAAAGGAAATGCTGAAATAGCCTTAATTGGTGTTGAAAATTGGGGGCGAAATTTCAAAAAAGCAGGAGATTTAAAATTGGCCTCCCATGGAATCAAAAAAGAAGATTTTAAAATTCTAATGACTCATGATCCTTCGCATTGGGAATTGGAAGTGCAAAATGATCCTTTAAATTATCAGTTAACTTTGGCAGGACATACGCACGGATCTCAGTTTGGGATTGAGATTCCAGGCTATTTCAAGTGGAGTCCTGTTCAATATGTAAATAAATACTGGGCTGGAATGTATCAAAAAGCAAGTCGCTATTTGTATGTAAATCGAGGTTTTGGTTACCATGCCTATCCAGGTAGAGTTGGAATTTGGCCAGAAATTACTGTGTTGGAATTAAAGAAAAAGTCGACTTCCTAAATGGGAAAATGATTGGGTAATTTTCTTTGGATTGAAACGATGGGCATTTATTTAATGTCCGTAAACTGTCCTTCCAATTCTTGATTGAGTGCATCTATGTAATTCAGTATTTCAGCACGACCTATTTTACTGGTAGCGGATGAAATGAAAGTTTGTGGCATCGACTCCCAGGTTTTCAGCATTTCTTTTTGATACGCCAACACGTTTTTATTCAAAGCAGAACTGCTGATTTTATCAATTTTGGTGAATATAATGGAAAATGGAATTTGACTTTCTCCCAACCATTCCATGAATTCCAAATCAATTTTTTGTGGCGGTATTCGACTGTCAATCAACACGAACGTGTTCACTAAGTTGGGTCTTTTTGTAAGATAATTCGTTATCATCTTTTCAAATTGACCGCGTAATACTTTGGAAACACGCGCATATCCATAGCCCGGTAAGTCGGTTAAATACCAACTGCTTTGCATCAAAAACACATTAATTAATTGTGTTTTCCCAGGTGTAGAGGAAGTTTTGGCTAAATCTTTCTTTTCGGCCAACATATTAATCAATGTAGATTTCCCTACATTTGATCGTCCGATAAAGGCATATTCAGGTTTATTTGGCTCTGGGCAATCCGACCAATATGGGGCGCTCTTTAAGAACTCGGGCGTTAATTTCATACTGGTTTAACAATTTCTTTTTCAATCAACCATTTTTCTAAAAGGTCATTGAAAAGTTCGGGATGTTCCATCATGGGAGCATGTCCACATTTGTCAATCCAAAACAAAGAAGAATTGGGCAAGCCTTCATTGAATTCAATGGCAACTTCGGGAGGGGTCACATTATCTTGTTTTCCCCAAATTAAACAAACCGGAGTTTTAATGTCCTTTAAATCATTTTTCATGTTGTGTTTAATTGCACTTCGGGCAATGTAAAGGGTTTTGATTGCTCTTTTTCGGTCGTTGAGCGTTGCAAATACATCATCTACAATTTCTTTTGTAGCGACGGCTGGATCATAAAAAACTTCTTGAGTCTTCTTTAAAACATATTCATAACTACCTCGTTTCGGAAAAGTTTCTCCAAAAGATTTCTCGTACAAGCCTGAACTTCCTGTTAAGCACAGAGCTCTAACTAATTCCGGATGTCGCAAAGTCGTAACCAATCCCAAATGACCGCCCAAAGAATTTCCAACCAAAATAGCCGGTTCTTGAACAATGTCTTTTAAAAATTTAGCGACAAATTTTGCAATGCTGGAAACATTGGTGCTCAAAATGGGGTAACTGTAAATCGGCAATTGAGGTGCATAGACCTTAAAACCTTTTTGCGAAAAATAGGTAGTAAGTGGACCGAAGTTACTTAACTCGCCCATAAGCCCATGCAAGAGGACAATAGGAACGCCTTTGCCTTCTTCAATGTATGTGTATTTCTTATTTTTTTTAAGATTTAAAAGCATTCAATCTTTTTGTTTGGAAACAAAAGTAAGCAAATCTTTTAAAAATCTTGAAATAAAAAAAATAGAATACCAAAATAGTAGATTTTAAACGACCTGAAAAGAAAAATACCGAAGTGAAAATCATCCACTGATTCTATCTAAAACAGATGAAATAGTGGTGAAAGTTATCAACAAAGTGCAATTTTGTGGTAAATAATGCAAAAAAGTTTTATACTTTTGATAAAATTTTACTTTTGATCTCATTAGACGAAACATACGAATGCAAGATTGACGCAAAAGGACGTCTTCCGCTGCCCACTGCTTTGAAAAGGCAATTGGCTGAAATAGTGGAGGATGGGTTTGTGTTGAAGCGTTCTGTGTTCCAATCTTGTTTAGAATTGTACCCAAAAAGGGAATGGGCAAAGGTAAACGATCAACTGAATAAACTGAATCGAAACGTTAAGAAAAACGTGGACTTGATTCGACTGTACAAAGCGGGCTTAAAAGTTGTCGATTTAGACACAAGTGGTCGAATTCAAATTTCCAAGGATTTGATAAGCTTCGCAGGACTGGACAAGGATGTAGTGCTTACTCCAAGTGGATATATTTTGGAGATTTGGGACAAAGAAAGCTATGAGAAAGTGGTGGATATAAGTCAAGTGGATATTGCAAGTTTGACTGAAGAAGTGTTGGGTGGAATTAATGAGGAAGAAGATGTATCATAATCCTGTTTTATTGGCCGAAAGTGTTTCTGCGTTGATTACAAATCCAAATGGAGTCTATGTTGACTGTACTTTTGGAGGAGGTGGTCATTCCCAAGAAATATTAAATCAATTAACTCCAGATGGACGGTTGATTGCGTTTGATCAAGATGTTGATGCAAAAAACAATGCAATTGACGACCCTCGCTTTCAGCTGGTTATGCAGAACTTCCGCTATATTAAAAATAATTTAAGGTATTTAAACATCAAAAAGGTCGATGGGATCTTGGCGGATTTAGGTGTTTCTTCGCATCAATTTGATACACCTGAACGTGGGTTTTCTACGCGTTTCGATGGTGATTTGGATATGCGGATGAATCAATCTTCCAAATTAACGGCAATGAAAATTCTGAATGAATTTGATGAAGAAAAAATTGCAGATATTTTTTATCAGTATGGTGAACTTCGTGGTGCACGTCGAATGGCAAAGGAAATTGTTGAAGAACGATCCAATAACCGCATTAAAACCATTGAGGATTTGAAGCGTGTTTTTCATTACCTACCTAAAAATAAAGAAAATAAAATATATGCTCAGTTGTTTCAAGCCTTGCGAATTGAGGTGAATGACGAGATGGCTGCGCTCAAAGAATTGTTGGTTCAAACCAGCGAGTTGATGGATACAGACGGTCGATTGGTTGTGATTTCGTATCACTCTTTGGAAGATCGATTGGTGAAAAGATATATGCGAACAGGAATGTTTGAAGGTGAGCCAGAGCGCGATATGTATGGAAATTGGGAAGCGCCCTTCAAGCCGCTTCAGTCCAAAGTGATTGTGCCGAGTGATGAGGAGATAGAAGAGAATTCGCGTGCCCGAAGTGCGAAAATGAGGGTGGCAGTAAAAAACGGATAGAGCGATGGCGAAGAATAAAAAAAGCAATATCAAATTCGTAGATATCCTAAAGGGTAGATTTCTGGTGGACGATGGTTCCATTCAAAACTGGCGATTTGTGATGTACTTGGTTTTACTTGCATTTATCAGCATTTCAAGCTCGCATTGGATCAATAAAAAAGTAGTGAAAATAAACAGTTTAAACGAAGAGGTTTCCAATCTGAAAGCACAATATACAGACGCACATCGTTTGTTGATGAAAATGCAGTTGGAACCTGAAATAAAGAAACAAGCGGAGTTGATTGGTGTAAGATTAACCGATGAGCAACCCTATGTTTTAATTGAAAAAGTATATGATTCAGAACCGTAAACAGCTCTTGCTGAAAGGATATCTCATTTCTGTTGTGATCTTTTTGATTGCGATAGGAATCGTCTTTTCTATGTTTAAGATTCATTTTAAAGAAGGTCAAGTTCTGGATGATTTTGCTGAAAAGAGTTTCCGACTTCAAGAAGAACCCGCGGAAAGAGGGAATCTCTACGCTTCTGATGGTGATTTGTTGGCAACGACAATTACCATACATAATATTTATTTGGACTTATCGGTAATCAAAGATGAGTTATTCGAAGCCGAAGTTGGCGCTTTGTCGGATTCCTTGTCGAGAATGTTCGATAAACCTTCCTCTTATTTTTTGGAGAAATTAAAAACCGAAAGGGAAAACGGAAATCGATACATGACCTTAATTAAAGGACTAAATTTTCAAGAATATTTACGGATTAAATCATTCCCTATTTTTAATCAAGGTCAAAATAAAGGCGGATTTATTCATGAAACCAAGCCGAAAAGAGAATTGGTTTTGGCCGATGTAGGTGCGCGAACAATAGGTTACGATGATAGTCGTGGAAAAGCGGGATTGGAAGGAGCCTATTCCAAAGACTTAGTGGGTGTAGAAGGAAAGCGTTGGGAACAATTTATGGGGAAAGGCCAATGGCGACCCTTCCGATCATGGGAACAAGAACCGGTAAACGGTTCGCACGTGTACACAACCATTGATGCGGGAATGCAGATTGCCGCGTATGATGCACTTCAAAAACAGCTGATTAAATACAATGCTGAACACGGATGTGTAGTCGTTATGGAAGTTTCAACAGGGAAAGTACGCGCCATCGTTAATCTGAAAAAAATGAGCGATAGTATTTATTCAGATGTGTATAATTATGCAGTGGGAGAAGGTGCAGAACCCGGTTCAACTTTTAAAACCGTTTCCATTCTCGCGGGATTAGAAAATGAGAAATTCACACCTGAAACAACCGTTGAAACTGGTGGAGGTCGATATAGAATTTACGGTCGAGTAATCAGTGATACCCATGGGTATGGAACAATGTCTGTGGAAAAAGTTTTAATTAAATCATCGAATATTGGAACCGCTAAATTAATAAATGGAGCGTACGGAAGCAATCCGAAAGAATATTTTGATCAGTTAGATAAATGGAATTTAACCAAGAGAATAGGGATTGATATTCAAGGAGAAGGAACCCCGCAATTTCACCGTCCCGAAGATGCAAACTGGAGCCCAATTACACTTCCTGTTATGTCGTATGGTTATGGTTTTCAATTAACTCCCTTACAGATTCTAACTTTTTACAACGGTATTGCAAACGGTGGAAAGATGCTGAAACCTCTTTTTATCGATAAAATCGAAAAAACAGACGGTGAAATTATCGACTATCAGCCCAAAGTGTTGGTGAAGAAAATGGCATCCGATGAAAACATTGCGGCCATTACGGAAATGTTACGAAAAGCAGTTTCAGAAGGAACCGCAAAAAATATTTTTACTGAACATTATGAAATTGCCGGTAAAACGGGAACCGCTCGTGTAGAATATTGGGTGAAAAATCAACCCATGCAATACCGCGCATCATTTGCAGGTTTTTTCCCAGCGGATAACCCAAAATATACTTGTGTGGTAATTGTTCACAAACCCGACAGAAGCAAAGGGTTTTATGGAGGTGGAGTAACTGCTCCTATTTTTAAAGACATTGCTGATTGGGTGTATTCAAGAACACCGAAAAGAACACCGGAATTACCGAAAATTGTGAATGTTGAAAAGGAAATCAATTCTGCATCTAAGTTTAAACCTAAATATGATAGTAAAAGAGTTCCAAACGTGTTAGGTAAAAATGGAAAAGAAGTAATTCCTGCTCTAGAAAACATGGGGTTAGACGTTCGTTACAACGGAGTAGGAAAAGTGATGGAGCAATCGATTCCATCGGGAAGTGCATTTAGAAAAGGAGAAACAATTTATTTGACGCTCGAAAGCTGATATGAAAATAATAGATTTACTATATAAGTTAAAAACAGTGGAAGTTATCGGTCGTACCGATACGGAAATCGCATCGGTTCATTTTGACTCAAGAAAGATTGAAAAAGGATCTTTATTTGTTGCGCAAAGTGGAACCCAAGTCGATGGGCATACTTTCATTGAAAAATCAATTCAAGCCGGAGCTGTTGCAGTTATTTGTGAGGTTTTACCCAAGCATTTGGGTGAAGATGTTTGTTATATAAAAGTAGAAGATTCTTCTGTTGCACTCGGCGTGGTTGCTTCTAATTTATATGGAAATCCAACCGAGAAATTAAAAGTAATTGGAATTACGGGAACGAATGGTAAAACTACCACCGCGACTTTGACCTATAACTTATTGGAGTCTTTGGGTTATGCCGTAGCCTTAATTTCAACCATTCGAATTCTGATCGATGGAAAAGAATATCCATCCACACATACTACGCCTGATGTTTTAAGTTTGAATAAGGTTTTTAGTGAAGCGGTAAAAGCAGGTTGTGAATATGCGGTAATGGAAGTGAGTTCGCATGCCATTCATCAAAATCGAATCTCAGGACTTCATTTTGAAATTGGAGTTTTTACCAATATTTCACATGATCACTTGGATTACCACAAAACTTTTGCGGAATACATTAAGGCAAAAAAGAAATTTTTTGATGAATTGCCAAAAACGTCGAAGTCACTGACGAATATCGATGATAAAAATGGAATTGTGATGCTTCAAAACTCTCCTTCTACACGCTATTCCTATGCCTTAAAAACAGATGCGGATTTTAAAGCGAAAGTTTTGGAAAATCAATTCGAAGGCATGTTGCTTTTGTTGGATGGAAAGGAATTCTGGACTTCTTTAATCGGACAGTTCAATGCGTATAACTTATTATCGGTGTATTCAATTGCACGTTTGCTCGATTTTGAACAAGAAGAAATTCTTTTGCACTTAAGTAAACTTCAAAATGTAGATGGACGTTTTCAGTCTTTTATATCTGAAGGTGGAATTATTTCCATTGTCGATTATGCACATACGCCAGATGCTTTGGAAAATGTGTTGACAACGATTCAAAGTATTCGTACTCGAAATGAAAAATTAATAACCATCGTCGGTTGTGGCGGTGATAGAGATAAGACAAAAAGACCTGAAATGGCCGATATCGCTTCGGTTCAATCCGATTTGGCGATTTTCACTTCGGATAATCCACGGACAGAAGATCCAAATGTGATTTTACAGGAAATGGAAGAAGGTGTAAGTCCAGAAAATTTCAAGAAAACATTAAAAATTAGCGATCGAAAAGAAGCGATTAAAACTGCTTTAAAGATGGCTGAAAAAGGAGATATCATTCTCATTGCAGGAAAGGGACACGAGACCTATCAAGAGATACATGGAGTTCGACACCATTTTGACGATATGGAAATGACCAAGGAATTAATCAACCAATTAAACAAATAAATATGTTGTATTATTTATTCGACTTTTTAGATAAACAGTTTAATATGCCGGGAGCTGGTATGTTCCAATATACCTCTTTCCGTGCGGCAATGGCTATTTTGACTGCTTTGTTGATTGCCTTGTTTTTTGGTAAAAAAATCATCAACTATTTACGTCGTGAACAACTCGGTGAAACCGTTCGAGATTTAGGATTGGAAGGGCAAACCGAAAAATCGGGTACACCAACAATGGGTGGAATCATCATCATTTTGGCAACCGTTATTCCTACGCTACTTTTCGCGAAATTAGAAAACATTTACATCATCATTCTTTTGGTTTCCACCGTTTGGTTGGGAGCGATTGGGTTTTTGGATGATTACATCAAAGTATTTAGAAAAAACAAAGAAGGTTTGGCCGGACGATTTAAAATATTGGGTCAAATCGGATTGGGATTGTTTGTTGGAACGATGGTTTATTTCAGCCCAGAAGTAACTGTTAGACATCAGATTCCTGTAAAACAACAATCGGAAGAAATTAATATTGTGAAGTTTGGGGACGAAGAAAAAAGACTCGACACTACGGTTCCATTCTTAAAAAACAACGAGTTTAATTACGGTGATTTACTTTTCTGGATGGATCAAAGTGGAAAAATCAAATACGAATGGATTGTATTTCTATTTGCTGTAATATTTATTATCACTGCGGTTTCTAACGGCGCAAATTTAACCGATGGAATCGACGGTCTCGCTGCGGGAACGTCTATGATAATTGTCGCAGCACTTGCGCTATTCGCCTTTGTTTCGGGTAATATTATTTTGGCAGATTATCTGAATATAGTGTTTATTCCTAGATCTGAAGAAGTCGTTATATTTTGTACTGCTTTCATTGGTGCGCTCATTGGATTTCTGTGGTACAATACCTATCCCGCGCAAGTATTCATGGGCGATACAGGTAGTTTGACCATTGGAGGATTGATTGCTGTGATTGCAATTGTAGTTCGAAAAGAATTATTAATTCCTGTCTTATGTGGCGTTTTTCTTATTGAAAGTCTATCCGTCATGGTTCAAGTTTCCTATTTTAAATTTACCCGAAAGAAATACGGAGAAGGAAGAAGAGTGTTTTTAATGACACCGATTCATCATCATTTTCAGAAATTGGGATTCCACGAAAGTAAAATTGTGACTCGTTTTCTGATTGTGAGTTTTATGTTAGCTATTGTATCCATAATCACCTTAAAAATCAGATAAATGAAAGAGAAATTGGTGATTTTAGGAGGTGGAGAAAGCGGCGTGGGTGCGGCTTTACTTGGTAAGAAACAAGGATTTGACGTTTTGCTTTCAGACAAAGGGAAGTTAAAAGAAGAATACCGTTCAAAATTAATAGAAAACAATATTGAGTTTGAAGAAGGAATGCATACAGATTCTGTGATTTTGAATTCGGATTTAGTGATTAAAAGTCCAGGGATTCCTAAGGAATCCGAAATGATTCAGAAAATCAAGCAAAAAGGAATTCTTGTAATTTCTGAAATTGAATTCGCTTCTCGGTATACAAAGGCAAAAATTATTGCAGTTACCGGTAGCAATGGCAAGACGACTACCGCATCATTGATTCACCACATTTTACAAAATGCAGGATTCAATGTAGCACTTGCAGGAAATATTGGAAAAAGTTTTGCCGAATTGGTGGTAGCCGATGTGAATGAATATTATGTATTGGAAATCAGCAGTTTTCAACTCGATGATGTGTTTTCATTCAAACCATACATCGCTATTTTATTGAATATTACACCCGATCATTTGGATCGCTATGATTATAAACTAGAACTGTATGCGCGGTCGAAATTTAAAATTACAGCCAACCAAAGCCAGGAAGATTACTTCGTCTATAATTATGACGATGATATGATTTTAGAATTAATTAAAGATATAAATACACAAGCAAAAAAAATACCGTATTCTATGAGCACAAAAGCAAATGATGGATCTTATGAGGAGAATGAGAATATCGTGGTTAATTATCCAGAAAAATTAGAATTGCCGACATCGGAATTCTCTTTGAGAGGAAGACACAATACATCAAATACAATGGCAGCAGCGACCGTTGCAAATATTTTAAGAATTCGAAAAGATACATTACGACGTAGTCTTTCCGATTTTCAAGCAGTAGAACATCGATTGGAATTCGTTTTAAAAGTAGGAGGTCTTGAATTTATCAATGATTCCAAAGCAACCAATGTAAATGCGGTTTATTATGCATTGGAAAGTATGAAAAATCCTACGGTTTGGATCGTAGGTGGAGTTGACAAAGGAAATGACTATGCTTCTTTGATCCCATTGGTTCAGAAAAAAGTAAAAGCGATTGTTTGTTTGGGCGAAGATAATTCAAAAATTCTAGCTGCTTTTGAAGGTGTTGTGGATTCTATTATAGAAACAAAATCAATGCAAGAAGCCGTTCGAGTGGCTTATATGTTAGGTAAGAAGGGAGATTCTGTACTACTTTCACCCGCATGTGCAAGTTTTGATTTGTTTACAAGCTACGAAGACAGAGGAAAGCAATTTAAAGCAGAAGTGAAACAACTTTAAGTTAAGAAGTATGAAATTGGAATTTTTAAATAATTATATCAAAGGAGATAAATTTCTGTGGGCATTCATTGGATTGCTTTCGATGTTTTCTTTCCTTCCGGTATATTCTGCAAGTTCCAATCTTGTTTACACGGTGGGTAAAGGAACAGTCTTTTCCTATATGGGGAAACACGCTGCTTTTTTGGTCGTGGGTTTAATTATCATTGTTGCGATTCAACGTGTGAATTACAAGTACTTTGGAGCCATTGCCATGTTGGGATTGCCTGTCATAGCTATTTTACTTGGATTCACTTTGTTTCAAGGAGATACGATTGAAGGTGCAAATGCTGCACGATGGTTAAAACTTCCAGGGACTTCCATTCGGTTTCAAACTTCCACCTTTGCTTCGATAATTTTATTGGTTTTTATCGCCCGTTTCTTAACGAATTACAGAGATAAGCAAATTACTTTAAAGCAGTCAATTTTACCTTTGTTTCTGCCTATGTTTGTGATTATCGGTTTGATTTTTCCAGCCAACGGTTCTACAGCGGTTATTTTGTTTGCGATGTGTATGGTTCTGCTTTTTATTGGAGGCTTCCCCCTTAAAATATTAGCCGGATTCTTCGCCTTTGGAGCCATCGCTGCAAGTATATTTATTTACATCGCATTGAATCATAGCGATGTTTTACCAAGCTCAAGAGCGCATACTTGGCAGTCTCGAATTGAGAATTTTACAGATAGTGATGGAATTGAATCCTATCAAGTGCATCACGCAAAAGCAGCGATTAATAGAGGAGGATTAACAGGTGTAGGGCCAGGAAAAAGTGTTTTTAAACAAACCCTTCCTCAATCCTCGTCCGATTTTATTTTTGCGATCATCGTTGAAGAATATGGAATAATTTTAGGCGGTGGCGGATTGATATTTATATTTCTATTGATTCTATCGCGAATTATGATTATTTCTACCAAAATCCATACGTTTTTTGGCAGTTTAGTGGTTTTTGCGGCAGGATTGCCGATAATATTTCAAGCAATTATCAACATGGGTGTAGCTGTGAATTTATTTCCAGTTACTGGACAACCTTTGCCGATGATAAGTTACGGAGGAACCTCAGTATGGGTGACCTGTATTGCTTTTGGAATTATTTTGAGTGTGAGTAGAGCGATTAAAACGCCGGAAGAAATTTTATTAGAAGAAAGAAAAAACACAGATGAAGTTATCCAAGACATCGCTTAAGGTCATCATAAGTGGCGGAGGCACAGGTGGTCACATTTATCCAGCAATTGCAATTGCGGATGAAATCAAGCTGCGCATGCCTGAGGTTGAGATTTTATTTGTGGGCGCTTTGGGTAAAATGGAAATGGAAAAAGTTCCCAAAGCAGGGTATCCCATTGTAGGATTGCCTATTGTTGGAATTGATAGAGGAAATTTACTTTCGAATTTTAAATTCCCAACCAAGTTGTTGAGGAGTTTGAAGTTCGCAAAACAGATTATTAAAGAATTTGAACCAGATATAGCCATTGGAACTGGCGGTTATGCAAGTGGTCCTTTGTTGTGGCAAGCGGTAAAACAAAATATTCCGATTGTTATTCAAGAGCAGAATTCGTTTCCAGGAATTACGAATAAATTATTAAAAAATAAAGCAGCTGCAATTTGTGTAGCGTACGAAGGGATTTCACAATTTCCTGCCGAGAAAACACATTATACAGGAAATCCAATTCGTTCAGAAATGTTTCAAAATCTGAGCAAACGTGAAGATGCCATTCAAACTTTTGGGTTGGATCCGTCAAAAAAAGTAATTCTTTCTGTAGGTGGAAGTCAAGGTTCACGAACTTTGAATAATGCCTGGCGAAAAGGGTTTGAGCAGATTTTGGAATCGGATGTTCAATTGATTTGGCAAACCGGACAGTTGGAGTTTAAATCCATTCGGGAAGAAATAAAAGAAGACCCAAAAGGAATTCATAGTACTGAATTTATTTACGATATGAAAACCGCTTTTGCGGCGGCGGATGTGATTGTTTCCAGAGCAGGAGCCATGGCGATTTCGGAATTGGCATTGGTGGGAAAACCGTTGATATTGGTTCCTTTTCCATTTGCATCCGAAGATCATCAAACCAAGAATGCGGAAGCGCTGGTGCAAAAAGAGGCAGCTTTGATGTTGACCGATCAACAAGTGCCAGAAAATTTGGTGAAAACCACTTTGGAATTAGTTCAAAATCAGGAAAAGCAGAATTCTTTGCGTGAAAATTTAAATAAACTGGGGAAACCCAATGCGACAAAAGAAATCGTCGATATTGTATTAAGTCAATTAAAATGAAGTTGTTAGAGAAAACATATTATTACTTTATTGGTGCCGGTGGAATAGGCATGAGTGCTCTTGCGCGCTATTTCAATTATTTTGACAAAAAAGTAATGGGATATGATCGCATGGAAACCGAATTGACGAGCCAACTTCAGGCCGAAGGAATTTCGATTCATTTTGAAGATGATATTCATCAAATTCCTCAAGAATTAACACCAGAAAATACGTTGGTGATTTATACGCCTGCCGTTCCCGTTGCGCATTCCGAATACCAGTATTTCATTGAAAACGGTTTTCACATCCTGAAGCGTTCCGAAGTTTTAGGTGAAATCACGGATTCCACATACGGAGTTGCCATCGCTGGAACGCATGGAAAAACAACGACTTCTTCAATTCTTGGCCATATTTTGCATGAAGCTGGATTGGAATGCACGTCCTTTTTAGGAGGTGTTTTAGAGAATTACGGTTCCAATTTTCTGATTCGGGGAAATAAATACACGGTTTCTGAAGCCGATGAATTCGATCGATCGTTCTTGAAGCTTTCACCCAAAGTGGGAGTGATTACGTCGATGGATGCCGATCATTTGGATATTTATGGAGATGAAGAAGAGTTTCAAAAAACATTCATTGAATTCAGTAAAAAAATAACCGAAAAAACCTTTGTCAAAAAAGGATTGCCGATTGAAAATGCGACGACTTACGGTGTAGAATCAGGCGCAGATTTCGATGCGATTAATATTCGAATTGAAAATGGGTTTTATCATTTTGATTTGAAAACACCGACTGGGATTTTGGAGGATTTCACCTTGAAACATCCCGGAAGACACAATGTGGAAAACGCAACCGTTGCCATTGCAGTCGCTCTTTATTTGGGAGTAAGTGAAGAGAAAATTAAACATGCTTTGGTTGACTTTTTGGGTGTAAGACGAAGATTTAATCGGTGGGATTTTAATCAAAAAGTGTATATCGATGATTATGCCCATCATCCGACCGAGTTGAATGCGATTACAGGTTCTTTGAAAGATATGTTTCCTGGGAAGAAAGTTTTGGGAGTTTTTCAACCCCATCTATTCAGTCGTACACGGGATTTTATGGATGAATTTGCAAAGAGTTTAAGTCAGTTTGACGCATTGATTCTTTTGGATATTTATCCAGCGCGCGAATTGCCGATTGAGGGAATTTCGTCTGAAGCCTTGTTAGAAAAAATTAATTTAGAAGAAAAAGAAGTTGCTTCTTTAAATGAAGCTTTAGAAAGAATAAAGACCAAAGAATTCGACGTTTTAGTAACCGTCGGAGCAGGTAGTGTCGATACGTTAGTTAAACCCATTAAAAATTGGCTGAATGAAAACTAGGTGGACATTGATAAAGATGATTTTAGGAATTTTAATCCTCGGCTTTTTGGTGAGTTTTTCGGCAATTAGACATGCGGGGAAAACACTGAAAGAAATTCGAATTCATATTGACAATGAATCCGGATTGCGGTTTATCAATGACAGTTTAGTTACACGAATTATTGAAGGGAAACCACTTTATGTGCGCACCGTTAATTTAGGAAGTTTGGATGTCGCGAAAGTGGAACGGGCATTGGACGAAGATCCTTTTGTTAAAAAAGCCCATGTTTTCCAAGAAGTAGATGGCGGTTTAAACGTGAAAATTGAACAGGAAATTCCCATTCTCCGTGTAAATACGGGAACGGATGAGTACTATTTATCCGAGGAATTAGCCAAAATTCCACTGTCTAATCTTTACGCTTCCGAAGTTTTATTGGTCGGAGGACGTATTGATGAAGATGACTACCTGGCATTGAGCGAGTTGTCAAAATTTATTAAGGCTGATAAGTTGTTAACAAAACATATCATAGCAGTTAAGAAACAAGCGCCAAATTCATTTATTTTGTTAGTGAACAAAGGTGATTACATCATTGAATTTGGTGAATTAGAAAATTTTGAGGATAAGTTCAAAAGACTGAAATTATTTTATGACCAATATTTAGGCAAAGTTGGACTTGATTTTTACCAGAAAATAAGCTTAAAATTTAATAACCAAATAGTAGCAACCAAAAGAGAAAGTGATGAAAAATAAAGGAATAGCAGTAGGCTTAGACATAGGAACCACCAAAATTGTAGCGATGATCGGTCGTATGAACGATAATGGGAAGGTAGAAGTATTAGGAGTAGGAGTCGCCAAGAGTTTGGGCGTTTCTAGAGGAATGGTCAGTAATATCACCAAAACCGTAAACTCAATCAAAGAAGCTGTTTCCAAAGCAGAAGAATCCTCTGGAATTAAAATTGAAGAAGTAACTGTGGGAATAGCTGGACAACATATTCGTTCGCTCCAACACAGTGATTATATAACTCGACCCAATCATGAAGATGTCATCAATGAAGAGGATTTAAAACGATTGGTCAACCAAGTGCATAAATTAGTGATGCTTCCGGGTGAGGAAATCATTCATGTTTTGCCGCAAGATTACAAAGTGGATAGTGATGGTGAAATTACCGATCCTGTGGGAATGTACGGAAGTCGTTTGGAGGCTAATTTCCATGTGGTAGTTGGACAAATTACATCCATAAAAAATATTGTTCGTTGTGTGAAAAGCGCTGGATTGAAATTGTCTGGCATTACGCTTGAACCTCTTGCCTCAGCAGATGCTACTTTGAGTAAAGAAGAAAAAGAAGCCGGTGTTGCATTGGTAGATATAGGAGGTGGAACGACGGATATTGCTATTTTTAAAGACAATATGATTCGGCATACTTCTGTAATTCCTTTTGGAGGAAATGTAATTACTGAAGATATAAAGGAAGGTTGTGCTATTATAGAAAGACATGCAGAATTACTGAAAGAAAAATTCGGATCTGCTTGGCCCGGAGAAAATAAGGAAAATGAAATTGTTTCGATTCCAGGATTGAATGGACGTGAACCAAAAGAAATTTCATTGAAAACCCTTTCACAAATTATCAAGGCAAGAGTTCAGGAAATCTTAGAGCACAGTTATTTAGAGTTAAAACATTACGGTTGCGATGAGCCTAAGAAAAAGTTGATTGCTGGAATTGTAATGACAGGAGGTGGTTCTAATTTGAAACACATTCGTCAACTGTCTGAGTTTTTAACTGGAATGGATGTTCGAATTGGATTCTCAAAAGAACACATGGTTGGAGATTTTGCCTCAGAATTCTCAAGTCCAGAATACGCAACTTCTGTTGGTTTATTGATGAAAGCACTTGAAGATTGCCAGTATGAAATGGAAGAAGAAATGGAAGTGAGTAAAGAAGTTTCTTTGGAAGTGGAAGAAACGGTTGAGGGAGAAAAACCAAAAGTAAGCAAAGGAATTTTTACAGGGGCAAGAAAACCGAGAGGTGTATCCAACTTCTCAAAATGGGCTGACAAGTTCATCAAAATGATTAATGAAACTGAATAATTTAGAATTAAAAAATACAACAATATGGAAACCCGAGATTTTATGTTTGATTTACCAAAGCACCGCTCCTCAGCTATCAAAGTGATTGGAGTTGGAGGAGGAGGTAGCAATGCTGTGAACTACATGTATGAACAAGGCATTGAGGGTGTGGATTTTGTAATCTGCAATACAGATTCTCAGGCCTTGAATAACAGTCCTGTTCCCAATCGACTTCAATTGGGGAAAACAGTGACCGAAGGTATGGGCGCTGGAGCCAATCCAGAAATTGGAGAACAAGCTGCACTGGAAAGTATTGATGATATTAAAAGTGTTTTGGATGAACATACCAAAATGGTTTTTATAACAGCAGGAATGGGTGGTGGAACCGGAACGGGAGCTGCGCCAATTATTGCAGGAATCTCCAAAGAAATGGGAATTCTAACCGTAGGAATTGTGACAGCACCTTTCTTCTTTGAAGGAAAAATGAGGTTGGAACAAGCCCAGGAAGGAATTGAGAAAATGCAGAAAAATGTAGATTCACTGATTGTCATTAACAATGATAAATTACGTGAACTTTACGGAAATCTAGGATACAAAGCCAGTTTTGCAAAAGCAGACGAAGTATTAACAACAGCTGCTAAAGGAATTGCGGAAGTGATTTCGAAGCAATACGCAATGAACATTGACCTTCGAGATGCACGTACGGTTTTGGCGGATTCAGGAACTGCCATCATGGGAGCGGGAGAAGCAAGTGGAGAAAGTAAAGCGATTGACGCAATTACTTCTGCATTGGATTCACCTTTATTGAATAACAACCGAATCTCAGGCGCTCGAAATGTGTTGTTACTTATTCTCTCAGGTGAAGCTGAAATCACCATGGATGAGATTGCAACCATCAATGAATACATTCAAAGTGAAGCTAAAAATAACGCAAACATCATCATGGGTGTTGGTGAAGACCTAAGCTTGGGTGACAAAATCAGTGTTACAGTTATCGCAACAGGATTCCCGACGGATGAACAAGTGTATACCGGAAAAGAAGAGGAGAAAGTATTTCACACCTTGGTGGAAGAGCAGTCGATAACTAAGACTTTATCGCCAGAAACGCCTTTTCCTGTACGCGTTCGAAGAATGCAGGATGAAGATTTAGAAGACGAACAAGAAGTTCAGTCAGAAGGTAATTCTGAAAATGAAGTGAAATTCTTTTTGGAAGAAGAGGAAGAAATTATTGAAGAGCAAACCATAGCGGAAGTAGTTGAATCTGATTTTGTTGTGGAGACGCGCGAAATTAGCGAAGAAGAGGTGGCAGAAAAGAATGAAGAAGTTCAAAAAGAAGCACCTTCGCAAACCATAATGTTTACGTTGGATGACGACTTTGAGGATGAGAACATTGGTTTTTCGAATTCAAATACATCTGTTTCACAAGAAGTGGTTCAGCCTCAAGTAAAAGAAGAAGTTCAAATTAGTGTTCAGGACGAAGATCCTTTTGACTCTCCGATTTCACATTCACTTTCCCAAGCGATTGAAGAACGTAGAACGCGTTTGAAACAATTCAACTATAAGTTCAAAAACACGCTTTCCAATAAAACCGTAGATGATTTGGAAAATGTACCTGCTTACAAACGTCAAGGTCTGGAATTGCAAGGCAAAGAAAGCAATCATCCGTCAGACTATATTTTAAGTAAAGACAGTAACGGCGATCAAAAAATGAGGCCCAATAATTTTCTACATGACAATGTCGATTAATTTATACCGAATTTAATTTGGTTGGATCGTCCTTAGATAGGTTTGTCTAAGGACGATTTTTTTTGATGACCATTCGAAGTGTAGAATAAAAAAAGCCGGACAACTCCGGCTTTTCTATTTATTTATTTATTTATTTTAAAATTGTTCTGCATAGGAAGGATCCAATTCGAAGGTATCCATAAAAGCCGTTGTGTAATTTCCCGCGATATAATCCGGATTATCCATCAACTGTCTATGAAACGGAACTGTGGTTTTAATCCCTTCAATATAAAATTCATCCAATGCTCTTCGCATCTTAGCCAAAGCTTCTTCACGGGTTTGAGCCGTAACGATTAACTTAGCGATCATGGAATCATAATACGGTGGAATTTTGTAGCCGGCATATACATGCGTGTCCACACGAACTCCGTGTCCACCAGGAATGTTGATATTGGTTATTGTCCCAGGTGAAGGTCTGAAGTTGTTGTATGGATCTTCGGCATTGATTCTACATTCAATGGAATGTAGTTTTGGAAAGTAATTTTTTCCTGAAATTGGATAGCCTGCTGCAATTAAAATCTGTTCTTTTACCAAATCGTAATCGACTACTTGTTCGGTAATCGGATGTTCAACTTGGATTCGGGTATTCATTTCCATGAAATAAAAATTCCGATCCTTGTCTACCAAGAATTCAACCGTTCCTACCCCTTCGTACCCAATGTATTCAGCAGCTTTTACAGCGGCATCACCCATTTCTTTGCGAAGTTTATCCGTCATAAAAGGAGAAGGAGTTTCCTCCGTTAACTTTTGATGACGACGTTGAACTGAACAATCTCTTTCTGATAAATGACAAGCACGTCCCGTAGAATCTCCAGCAATTTGGATTTCGATATGACGTGGTTCAAGGATTAATTTTTCCATGTACATTCCTCCATTCCCAAAAGAAGATAGAGCTTCTTGAACCGCTGAATCCCAATGTTTATCTAAATCGGCTTCATTGAAAATCTCACGCATTCCTTTTCCTCCACCACCGGCAGTGGCTTTGATCATCACAGGAAAACCGATTTTCTTGGCTACTTTTTTCGCATCTTCCAAATCTTCTAAAATCCCTTCTGAACCTGGAACTACAGGTACTCCTGCTTCAATCATGGTAGCTTTTGCCGTCGCTTTATCACCCATTCGGTCGATTTGTTCAGGTGTGGCGCCAATGAATTTAATTCCAGTATCTCTACAGGTTTTAGAGAATTTCGAGTTTTCAGATAAGAAACCATATCCGGGATGGATGGCGTCCGCATCCGTAATTTCTGCTGCTGCAATAATATTGGAAATCTTTAGATAAGATTCTGCACTTGATGCGGGACCAATACATACCGCTTCATCCGCAAATCGAACGTGTAGGCTGTCTGCATCAGCGGTCGAATAAACCGCAACTGTTTTAATGCCCATCTCTCTTGCGGTGCGTATTACACGCATAGCAATTTCACCTCGATTGGCAATTAATATTTTCTTAAACATTTTTTTGCTCATTTGATTTAAGCTGGATCGATTAAGAACAAAGGCTGATCGTACTCGATAGGTGTCGAATCATCCACTAAAATTTTCACTATCTTACCTGAAACTTCAGATTCGATTTCATTGAATAATTTCATGGCTTCAACCATACATAAAACCGAACCCGGTGAAACAGTATCACCCACAGATACAAAAGGATCTTTTCCAGGTGCCGAAGCACGATAAAAAGTCCCAATCATGGGTGATTTTACAGTATAGTATTTAGAGTCTTCTTCCTCTTGGGTAGGTGCACTTTCAGCGGGTGCAGGAGCAACGGCTTGAGACGCTTGAACCAAAGGTTGTTGCTGCTGTTGCATCATCGGTTGTGATGAATAATTTACCGTTTGGCTTGGAATGTTTTTGATCTTTATTTCAACATCTTCCAGTTTCAGACTGACTTCTGCAACATTGGATTTTGAAACAAACTTAATCAGATTCTGTATTTCTTTAATATCCATAGTATATTTTTTTTAAATTATTTAGAGGAAGGCTTCTTCAAAGATATAAAAAAATTGAAAAAGCTGCCTCTTATTTAGAAACAGCTTTCTTTATTTTCTAAAAAAACGAATTTATTCTACGTCTTCGTCTTGATTTCTTTCCATTACAACTTTCCCGCGGTAGTACATTTTATTGTCTAACCAGTAAGCTCTATGGTATAAATGTGATTCTCCAGTTGCTTTATCTACAGCAATCTGAGGTGCTTCGATTTTGTAATGAGTTCTACGTTTATCTCTTCTCGTAGTCGATTGTCTTCTCTTAGGATGTGCCATAACTTATCTTATTTTCAGTTATTATTGTTTTTTTAATTTCTTTAAACTTTCCCATCTCGGGTCTATTGTTTCTTCGCTGTTTGAATCGTCTTCTTCCTCATCTTCCTCTTCATCAGTCTCATGCAAAGTATATTGCTCAAGTAAATTCAACATTTCGGAGTGGCTTTTACCACTTAAAACATCGGGATGAACTCTTTTATTTGGGATTGCTAATAAGGTCATTTCGTATATCATTTGTGAAATGTTTACAGAATGTTCGCCTTGTGGAATTTCCCATACTTCATCATCCGAATCGTCAAAGTCTTCACCAAATTTTACAATGATCTCAGAATTTCCTTCAATCTCTTGCGAGAAAACCTCGTTGGTTAAATCACAATTCAATTCAATTTCTCCCGATAACTCAAAAAATAAATCTAAAAAATTATTTTTCTTGTCGAGGATCAATTCAATTTTTAAATCAGGATTCTGAAAATCTTGCTCAAATTCAAACAAATCAAAGAACGATTGAGTGATAGAAAAATCAAAATGATGTTTTCCCAAACTCAAACCTGCAAAGGAAACACTATATTTTTTAAACTTATCCATAACTCAAAACGGGTGGCAAAGATAATACATCTTGTTGAAAAACAATAAAGTTTTCGATTAATTATAAATTTCTTTTTTAGTCTCGACTTAATTCACCAACTATTTGATCGAAGTGAATTCTATCTTAAATGTAAATGAAGGATTGAATTCATCCTTTTTCATTTAGCGTTCTCTTTCATTTTTAATTTCCCGCGTCTTTAAAACATTGCTCGTTAACTCCGTGTATTCCGCTCGTTTTCTAAATATATCAATGGCCGTAAAAATCGCTTCTTTGAATGAAGTTGGATCTGCGATTCCTTTTCCAGCTATGTCATACGCCACACCGTGATCGGGAGAGGTACGAACAAACGGAAGGGAAGCCGTGTAATTTACTCCTTCTTCAAAACACAAGGTTTTAAAAGGAGTCAATACTTGATCGTGATACATTCCTAAAACCGCGTCAAAAGAATTAATGGCCATACCACTGAAAAAACTATCCGCCGCATAGGGGCCAAATACCAAAGTTCCTTTTTCATAAAAAGATTGAATCGCGGGAATGATTACTTCTTGTTCTTCTTGACCCAATAGACCATTGTCGCCCGAATGTGGATTCAATCCCAAAACGGCAATTTTTGGTTTGCTTATTCCGTAATCTTCAATCAATGATTTGAGTAAAGCCTTAATTTTTTGTTGAATTTTTTCTTTGGTAATGCTGGCAGCAACATCTTTCAAAGGAATATGCTGGGTAACTAAACTAACTTTAAGTGTATCTGTCACCAAAAACATCAAAGGTTTTCCACCCCACACTTCACCCAAATATTCGGTGTGCCCAGGAAATTGAAAAGCGTCGGATTGAATGTTTTTCTTATTGATAGGTGCCGTAACCAACACATCGCATTTTCCATCTTTTACCGCTTGGGTAGCAGCTTCCAAAGATTCAAAAGCCATTTGGCCTGAAGTTTTAGTTGGCTTACCAAACTCCATCGGCGCAGGATCTTTCCATAAATTTAAAACATTGATCTTTCGGTCAACCGCCTTATCTATCGAATCAATTCCGTAAAATTGAATCGAATCGTCTTGCAATAAATTTTTATAAAAACTTAAATGCTTGGTCGATCCAAAAATAATCGGTGTGAAAAAATCCAGTATGTCTTTGTTGGCTAATGTCTTTGTTATGATTTCATAGCCAATTCCGTTTGTGTCACCTACCGAAATCGCTACCTTGGGTTTTATATCGTATGAACTCATCGTTTCTTAAACTAATTGTTAGGCAAAGGTAAGATTTTGAAATTAGAAGTTTTGAATTTAATAGTGTCAAGCTTCAAATTCATTGATAATAAATGCTTTACGCTTTCTTCATCCACGCCATTAAATCGGAATAGTTTTGCGGAACAATTCCATGTCCACCGTTGTATTCATGGTATTCATTTTTAATTCCCAACTTTTCCAAAAACGGTTTTCCATTTCGTGCCCATTCAATGGGAATCACCATATCGTCTATTCCATGCGAAATGTAAAAGTTCAAATCGGCGTATTCAGGATGAATTGGAATTCGTCCTATCAATTCCGGTTCGGGATATCCACTTAAAATCGCAATGTTTTTTACTTTGTTAGGGAAATTTAAGGCAATGGAATAACTCAAAATCGCTCCTTGACTGAATCCGCACAGCCATACATTCTTTTTGTCTAAATTTTCTTGAGCCGTAATCGCATCAATAAACTCGACCAATTTATCTCTCGATTCCAAACCTTGTGGAATATTGTTGAATTTTTCTGCATTGATGAAATCAATTTCATACCAAGCGAACATTCCTTGACCCAAAGTGTGAAAAGCTTGAACACTGATTACATGAAACTCATCGGGTAAATCGTCTGCGAAACTGAATAAGTCCGCTTCATTACTTCCATAACCATGAATCAAAAGCATCAACGGATTTTTATCCATTTCAACCCGTGGTTTTCTTTCTAAATATTTAATTTGATTTAATTCTTTCATAGTTTGTTTTATTATTTAATCTTCTTCATCGCCAAAAGTTTTGGCGATTTTCTCAATGTTCAAACTCCTTGCCATCGCATCAAAAATATCTTTATAGACTCCATTCTGACCGTAAATCTCTTGATGTGTTCCTGACTCTGCCACTTTGCCGACTTCCATGGCATATATACAGTCCGAATCTATAATTTGAGAAATGCTATGTGAAATAATGATTACGGTTCTATTTTTCTTGATGGCATCCAAACTATTTTTAATTTGCTCAGTCGCAATGGCATCTAAACTCGCCGTGGGTTCATCCAAAAATATGATGGGTGGATTTTTTAAAAACATACGGGCAATGGCAATTCGTTGCTGTTGTCCACCCGAAAGTAAAAGGGCATTGCTATCAAACTGATTGGGTAATTCCATAATTTGGTCAAAAATGTACGCTTGTTTCGCTGCATCCCAAACTTCTTCTTGGGAAGCCGTAGGATTTCCATACCGTATATTCTCTTCAATAGTTCCACTAAAAATATGATTTTTCTGTAAAACCAAACCAATATTTTTTCGTAAAAATTGCGTGTCATATTCTTTCAATGGAATGCCATCCAATAAAATCTCACCTTTTGTCGGTTCATAAAACTTATCCAATAAATTGATGATGGTACTTTTCCCAGCGCCGCTCAATCCTACGAGAGCCGTAATTTTATTCGGTGAAATAGTCATACTTACATTGTGCAAAGCTTGAGTTCCATTTGGATAAATAAAATCTACATTTTGAATTTCAAACTTTCCTTTGATTTTTTCGGGTTTATAATTACCTGAATTTTCGATTTGATCTTCGGCATTTAATATTCCAAAGAAGCTTTCTGAATAAATCATGGCATCGTTCATTTCATCAAAAATACGATGCAATTGACCTATAGGCGCCGTTACATTATTGAAAAGTAAAATATGAAACATAATCATCCCAATGCTCATTTTTCCATCCAACACCAAATAGGCCGTAAGAATAATGATAATTACAACCCCAATTTGTTCGACAAAGGATTTAATACCGTTAAATAAAAATCCGGTTTTTTGGGTTTTTAATTGATTTTCTGTCATGTCAAATTGAATCTTATTCTGTTTGTCTGATTCAATTTGCTCTCTGTTGAAAGACTTTATAACGGTTATAGATTGAATGATATTTACAATTCCTTGACTTTTAGACTCTCTGAAATGGCGCATGTTTCTTCTCCATCCACTCAGTGTCTTGGCTTGTTTGAGTGTTATATATATGTATATGGGAACAATGCAAATACCTACTAAACCTACCCAAAAGTTGGCGTTAAACATTAAAATTAACGCGATAAATGAGTTTGCGAATAAGGGTAGAATATTGATGAAAAAGTTTTGGACCAAACGGGTTATACTTGAAATGCCCGCATCAATTCGGGTTTGTAATTTTCCAGATTCATTGTCATTGGATGTGTAAAAAGCCATGCGATACGTCAAAATACGATCTACCACAGCTTGGGCTAAATCACGGGAAATGTAAATTCGAAGTTTTTCACCGTAGTATTTCTGGCCAAATGTAATGACAACATTAATTATTTCTTTTGAGAGTAAAACAAGGGTGATCGTAATTAAAATGTAAAATCCACTTTCTAATCCTTCTCCTTTTTCTACTAAATTGTTGACTTCATCCACCGTGTATTTTAATGTCAAAGCATTCACCTGTGCAGTAAATGAACCTACAAGCGTAAGAAGTAAAGCAGCGACAATTAATCCATTGTAGGGTTTTACATACGGACGGAGATTTTTTAAAAGTTCACTTATAGACATAATTCAAAAATAAACAAAGTTTTTAAAACGCATCAAAAACGCCCAATCCAAAAAGTGCGAAATCGTATTTCACCGGATCATTCGGGTCGAGTTTTTTTAGTTGATTATTCAATTCTATAGCCGCTTTCCAGTCATTTTGACTGCGTTTCAACAGTCCCAGTTTTCGAGCAATATTTCCCGAATGCACATCCAAAGGACAAACGAGTTGCGATGGTTTTGCGTTTTTCCAGATTCCCAAATCTACACCTTGCTTGTCGCCACGAACGAACCAGCGCAACATCATATTCAACCGTTTGGAAGCCGAACCTTTCGCGGGACTGGAAACATGTTTTTCGGAACGATGAAAATGCTCGGTTTCAAAAAACAGGTTCCGAAAATTTTCAATGGCGTGGAAAGTATCTTCGTCCTTTTCTGAAAAATGAAATGCTTTCTCCATTCCGCCATGGTTTTCGTAAATATTCCGAAGGGAACTTAAAAAGAAATGAGCATCGATGGAATTAAACGTTCGGTGTTTGAAACTTTCTATCTTTTCAAATTCATCTTCCGAATAATTCATCACAAAATCATAGGGTGAATTTCCCATTCGATTCAAGAAATCCGTTGTTTTATCGATAATCATTTTCCGATTTCCCCAAGCAAAACTAGCAGCAAGAAATCCAGCAATCTCTTGGTCTTCTTTCAATGTATAGCGATGTGGAATTTGAATCGGATCACTTTCTATAAAGTTGGATTGATTGTATAATTCAAATTTTTCATCCAAAAATTCTTTGAGTTCTTTTTTCGTCATGACTAAATCTTGAAATTACATTTCAAAACGACCGTCTGTCATCACCAATTTCCGATCGGCCATATCTGCCAATTCCTCGTTGTGCGTTACAATTACGAAAGTTTGACCAAATTCATCCCGTAATCGAAAAAACAATTGGTGCAATTCTTCTGCGTTTTTAGAATCTAAATTCCCTGAAGGTTCATCCGCAAAAATCACACTCGGCTGATTGACCAAAGCTCGTGCTACCGCAACCCGTTGTTGTTCTCCACCCGATAGTTGAGATGGTTTGTGTTCCAATCTTTTTTCCAATCCCAAAAAGCCCAAGAGTTCTTTTGCTTTTTCATGAACTTTTGACTTCTTTGTATCGCTTATGTAGCCAGGAATACACACATTTTCAAACGCAGTAAATTCTGGTAACAATTGATGAAATTGAAAGATGAAACCAATGTTTTCATTTCTAAATTTCGAGAGATTTGAATCGGATAGTTTGGTGATATCTTCTTTGTGAATGACGATTTGGGAATAGTTTTTTTCTGGTTCAGTCGCTTTGTCCAAACTACTTAAAATTTGAAGTAAAGTAGTTTTCCCTGCTCCCGAAGCTCCAACTATGGAAACAATTTCCCCCACGCTCACATCGAGTGAAACTCCTTTTAAAACTTCTAAATCACCAAAACGCTTGTAAATATTTTTTGCCGAAATCATAGCGCGAAATTAAGATTTAATGTTTGAGTAACCAATTTAATTTTAGGGTAATACCACCAAAGGTGTTTCTCCTTCGTGAACCAAGTCATTGATTAAGAATCTTCGAAAAAGTTGGTCGGATAATAAGCGGGAACCGCGTTGAACGACTAAAATTTCATCAATCTTATTATTGATTACTTTCTTAATGTCTTTTTTGGGATTGTTCGCTTCGTAAATTTCAAACGAAGTTTTGAATCGGTCTGCAAATAAATCGGTTAGATTCCGAAGTTGTCTTTCGAATTCTGTGGTATCTTCATTCGGTTTTGCGAGATAGAAGAAAGTGATTTTTGTATTCTTTTCGTTAATGAATTTCAAGAAATTATTAAATTCTAAAATATTTAATTGCGTTTTTTCAGAAACGGCTACAAAAATATTTTCATGCGAATATTTATTAATTTCCTGGGGCATGGCAACAATGATTGAATTCGTATTTTCAATCAGTTGAAGCACTTTGCTTTTCAGAAAATACTTTTCAAAAAGTCCACTTTCTTTGAGGCTTGTAAAAACCAAATCCTCAAAATCATCTTCCACCAATTTGTCCAACGTAAGTTGCAAATGAATTTCTGAAACTAAATAATTTGCTTTCAATCCGGGCGGAAGAAATGGGTTGACCAATGTTTTCAGATTTTCCAGTGCTTCCGAATTGGTGTCTTTTATAATAACTTCACGTGTATCATTGTCAGAAAACCCAGGAACCATGGGACTGGTTTCGTGAACAACTAAAATTTCCGCATTTTCCTGAACGGCCCAATCACAGGCGTATTGAATCAGATTTCCCGAAAGTTCTGAAAAGTCAATCAATATGATAAAACGTTTTTTCATTTTTACTGCGCATTAGTCCTTATTGAGGTTTCTAAGATAGTGGTTTATTTTCTCAAAATCACTTTGATTATCAGCTAAAATCATCAAATTATCGTTGGCTTGGATTTGGGTAGAACCACCGGGTCGTATGTATTTACCGTCCCTTCGAATCATCACAATAAAGCTCGATTTTGGTAAATACAAATCTACAATTTTTTTATCCACAATGGGACAATTCGGTGAGACTTCAAAATCTTGCAAAAGTGATTTGGGAAGATCCAATAATAGTTCATCTGTTTCATCCACTATTTTATCTTTCTCGGGAATAGCGACATTTAACCATTTCGCAACCACTGAAATTGTGGTTCCTTGAATCAAGACCGAAGTGACCGAAATAAAGAATACAATATTAAAAATCATATTTGCTTTGTCAATTCCTGCTAAGAGCGGATAGGTCGCAAACACAATGGGGACGGCACCTCGAAGACCCACCCAAGAAATAAACAAACGTCTTTTCATCTTCATTTTAAAGGGAAGAAGACTGATCATAACACTTATTGGGCGCGCAACTAAAATTAGAAACAAAGAAATCATCACACCTATTCCTAAGACTGGAATGATGTTCGAAGGGAAAACCAATAATCCCAAAGTTAAGAAGAGAATAATTTGCATCAACCACGCCAATCCATCATACATTTTCAAAATCGATTTCTTCTGAATCAATTCCTGATTTCCCAAATAAATCGCTGCCAAATAAACCGCTAAAAATCCATTTCCCCCTACAAAATCAGTGGCTGAGAAAATAATAAACATCATGGATATGACTAGAATGGGATACAATCCATCAAAACTAAGATTGATTCGGTTGATGATGATTTTACATACTTTCCCGAATCCTAAACCTAAAACAGTACCTAAAATCATTTGTTGGAAAAACATAGGAATCATAGAACCTACACTTTGGTCTTGATTCAAAACCAAGGTTAAGAAAATCAACGTAAGTACATACGCCATCGGGTCATTGCTTCCACTTTCTAACTCTAGGGTAGGACGTAGGTGAGATTTCAGAGCAATACTTCGTGATCGTAATATGGAGAAAACCGCTGCAGCATCGGTTGATGAAACGATGGATCCCAATAGTAAACTTTCAAAAATCGTGAAATCCGTCACGTAAAAAACAAATCCGCCCACAATGGTGGCAGTGAGAATTACGCCTAAAGTAGAGAGGATAATTCCTTGCTTTAAAATGGGTTTGATCGAAGTCCAGTTGGTTTCGAGCCCTCCGGAAAAGAGAATAAAGTTTAAGGCAACAATTCCAATGAATTGTGCGATTTTCGGGTCGTTGAAATGAATTCCACCAATTCCTTCAGATCCAGCCAGCATTCCAACGGCTAAGAAAAAAATCAGAGTTGGAAGACCTAATTTATAGGAAGTTTTTTTGGCAATTATACTGAGGAAAAGTAAAATTGATCCGATTAAAAGTATGTTTTCTATTGTTAAATTCATGGTTTTCGGAGCTTCAAAGATAGACTTTCTGCACTGGTATAAAAATTAAATTTTAGAAAATTTGAGTGGGAATGTGGAGTGTTAATCCGAATTTAATTCCATCAAAATGGGTATAACCATGTTTGCGGTATTCAAACGAATAACCGGCATTGAATTCCAAAATTCCGATAAGGGTTAAACCAATTTCCGGTGTGATATTCCATGGAGAAGCATTGACACGAACGGTATAAAAACTTGCGTTGATGTATTCTTTGTACGGATTTGCTTTGTTAAATGGATTTTTGGTGTTGAATAAATAGCCAATTCCCAATTCAGGAACAAGGATATATTTGTCTTTGAAATACGCCATATTTGCGGTAGCACTTAGGTTAATTATATGTCCACTTTCCTGAACAAAATACAATTCAGGACCTAGTTTGAAATAATTTCCATTCAAGTTAGAATAACCGGTATTGATTAAAAAATAATTTGCCAAACCCTCTTTTTCCTGCGCATTTGAAAAACTAAGTAGGAATATGCTTATAAGAATAAGTATTTTTCTCATTGAATTGTTTTGATTTATGCAAATATAGAACATAGAAAATGGAATTCACATTTTTAGATTTTGAATATAAAAAAAGCACAGCGCCAAAGCTGTGCTCTTAAAAAACTAGGGAAAAACATTCAGTTTAATCCAGCGTGAATCCTCTGGTGTAGATTCTTCCATACGCATCCACATAACTGATGGAAACTTTTCCTTTGTGATTTTTTAAGGTTTTATCTACATCACTTTGACTGCTCACTTCTTTGTCGTTTACTTTTAAGATGATATAGCCTTCGCCAATTCCAATTCCACCCAACTTACTGCCAGGCTCTAAACTTTTAACCATTACTCCGTAGTCGATTCCAAAACTTACTTTCTGACGATCGGTCAAAGGCTCAAATTCAGCGCCTAATTTCTCGCTTACCGATAAATCGGAAAATGAACGTGTTGTTGTATTTCCTTTTTGATCACGTAATGTGACGGTATAGGTTTTTTCTTTTCCATTTCGAAGTACTTTTACTTCGATTTTATCTCCAGGGTTTTTACTTCCCACTGCAAAAGATAATTTCCCGAAATTGGTGATTTTCTTGCCATCGATTTCAATGATGATATCGTCTTTTTCCAATCCTGCCGCTTGCGCACCTCCTTTGTCGGTAACTCTTTGAATCAGAACGCCTGGCTGACTTACCAATTTGGTTCCTTTTTCTTGATTGTATTGTTTCACTAGGTATTCATTGCTTAAATCCATTCCTTCTACACCCAAATATCCACGTTGAACCAATCCGTATTTTTTAATGTCTTCTACTACTTTTTTAACCAAGTTCGATGGGACAGCAAATCCATATCCAGAGAAAGTTCCCGTTGGCGAAGAGATGGCGGTATTTATCCCAACCAAATCACCGTTTGGATTTACCAAGGCACCTCCACTATTTCCAGGATTGATCGCGGCATCGGTTTGAATGAAGGATTCAATTGGATTGCTTGAATTCCTTCGTAAAATGTCAATACTTCTTCCTTTAGCAGAAACGATTCCAGCTGTCACCGTAGAGTTTAATCCAAATGGATTACCAACTGCCAATACCCAATCGCCGACATTGATTAAATCAGAATCAATGAATTTAATGAAAGGCAATCCTTTTTCTTCTATTTTAATCAGTGCAATATCCGTATTCGGATCGGTTCCTATTAATTCAGCGATGTAGGATTTCTGATTGTTTAAAACCACTTCGATTTTATTGGAGCCTTTAATCACGTGGTTGTTGGTTACAATGTATCCATCTTGTGAAATAATTACACCTGACCCTTGTCCTGTTGGCATGTCGGGATTTCTTCGAGGCTGCTGCTGCTGGGGACCGAAGAAAAATTCAAACGGATCAAAAGATTGTTGTCTTTGACTCTGATCGGTGAAGTTATTGATGCTTACCACGGTATTTACGGTTTTCTGTGAAGCTTCTACAAAATCGGGCGCATTGAAAGAATAATTTCCTTTGTAATCTACAAGTGAGAAATCACCTGTGTTCTTGTCCGCATTTGCGATTACCAAATCACTTCCCGCATGGTTTGAGAAATAATTCATTCCTACAACTGCAAAGGTGGCACTGAAAAGTCCAACCAATACGTATCCAAAGTATTTTTTCATAAGATTTAATTAAAATCGTTCAGTAATTTATTTATTTTATTGTCTGTTTTTATAGTTCAAATTTAATACCAATGACACATGTCATGCAAATGGTTTAACGACGTTTTAACACTTATTATAACAACTTTAATTGAAACCCCATGATTGTTGCACTTTCCGTTCTCAAAAATCCTTAATTTTGTATAAAATTTAAACAATTGAAACTACAATTCACGAAATACCAAGGTGCAGGAAATGATTTTATTTTGATTGATGACAGAAATTTCACCTTTTCGTTGGGAAAAGAAGAAATTGAAAAACTCTGTGACCGTCATTTTGGAATTGGTGCCGATGGATTAATTCTCCTTCAGAAAGATGAAAAGGCCGATTTTAAAATGGTTTATTTTAATGCAGACGGAAGGGAAGGAAGTATGTGTGGAAACGGCGGAAGGAGTGTGGTTCGTTTTGCAGAAGACTTGGATTTAATTCAAAATAAAACAAAATTCAATGCAGTGGATGGATTGCATGAAGCCGTGATTTCTGCGGATATCATTCAATTGAAAATGACGAATGTGGCGAATGTGAATTCATATCCTTCGCATTTGTTTTTAAATACGGGTTCGCCTCACCACATTAAATTTGTACACGAAGTGGATGCGGTGGATGTGAAACATTTGGGCGCTCAAATCCGGTATGGAAATCCGTATTTCGACGAAGGGAGTAATGTGAATTTTGTGGAAGTCTTAAAAGATAATTCTTTAAGAATTCGAACCTACGAGCGGGGAGTGGAAGATGAAACCCTTGCATGTGGAACGGGAATTACAGCCGCTGCGATTGCAGCTTATGATTCAGGGAAAATAGATTCAAATCACGTTAGAATTCATGCAGTAGGCGGAGAGTTGGAAGTGAAGTTCGAAAAAAACACCTCAGGTGGATACGAAGATATTTGGTTAATCGGCCCGGCTGAAAAGGTTTTTGAAGGAGTAATTGAATTGTAATTTTTTAGCGTTTTTAATTTAAATAATAAATGAAATATAAATTTCTCAAAATAGTTTTTCTTGGTTTAATGGGTTTTTCATTGGTGAACTGTACTTATTTCCAAGGAGCAAAACACAATGTAAAAGAAGACGGTTTCGTTTACATTCGTACAGGAGCTGATTTTCAAGACGTTTTGGATTCGCTATCAACGAAGTTGAAAGATCTAAAAAGTTTTGAATCGTATGCGAATTCAAAAGATTATCCGCTGAATGTGAAAGCGGGAAAATACAAATTAACGGAAGGAACAACCAACAAAGATTTGGTTCAACGACTGATTACAGGAAAACAAGAAGAAGTAGGAGTGATGATTCGAAATGAACCTACTATTTTTCATTTGGCAGGTTCGGTTTCTAAAAAGATTGAAGCGGATTCAACTCAAATTGTTCAGGCGATTATCGATTGGGCAAAACAAAAAGATCCCAATTTAACCGCCGAAACCGTGAAAATCTATTTCATTCCCAATACCTATAATTACTATTGGCCTACGACCGGAGATCAATTTGTTCAAAAAATGATTTCTGAATTTGATAAAGTGTGGACCGAAGAACGTCAACAAAAAGCTTCAGCGATGAGCTTTACGCCACTTCAGGTTTTTACGTTGGCTTCCATAGTCCAAATGGAATCTGCAAAAGTGGATGAGCAGCCGCAAGTCGCGCAAGCGTATTTAAATCGTTTGGAGAAAGGAATGAAATTGCAAGCCGATCCTACGTCGATTTACGCGTATAAACTTCAAAATGGATTTGATCATAAAATTCAAAGAGTTAAGTCGAATCATTTGATTGTCCCGTCGGATTACAATACCTATCGCGTTACGGGTTTGCCGCCTGCGCCGATTTGTTTACCGAATTTAACAGCGGTGGATGCGGTTTTAAATCCGGAGAAACACAGTTATGTTTATTTCTGTGCTGATCCAGATCGTCCGGGCTACCATAGTTTTGCAAATACATACGAAGAGCACAAAAAAAATGCGGCCAAGTACCGTGCTTGGCTCGAAGAAAAAGGAATTCAATAATCCGGTTTTTATTCTATTTGCTTTCCAAAAGAATGGGTTTTGAAAGATAGGTGGTTCCAATTTGGGTGTAATTTATTCCCAAGCAAACCTTGTAGTCTCCCGATTCATCGATGTTTGTAAAGGAAACTTTCATTGTCTTTATTTCTTCAGGATTTAAGGTAAATTCCTCCACTTTCATTTCTTGCGAATACAAGATTTCGTATTGTTTGTGTTGATAATAAGTCGCATTTAATTTTAATTCAGAATCCCCACCTATTTTTAAAGGATGAGAGTGCGGATTTCGGATAGTAATTTCCAATTCGATGTCCTGATTTGGTTTTGCTTTCAGCTCTTTGGGCGTATCAATTTCCATTAATTCATAGGAAATGTAATTGGGAATATTCTTGATATGGTATTCATAGTTTTTATGTCCGCCTTTAAAACTGCGATCCGAAGAAGTCCAAGGGGAAATAAAATCCACACTTTTTCCATGAAATCTTTCTTCCAATTTCCATAAACTAAATTGACTTTTTCGATTTCCTATCGTCCGATGAACTGCTACTTTTTTCTGGGGCGAATAAAAATTATAAACCGACGCTTCTTGGTATTTCTCAAAAACCACATTATTCACATCGTACTGATTGATCGATTCCGCAAATTGCTTGTATTTATACAAAGGTGAAATTCCAGGCGTGGCAAGTGAAATTCGTGCCAAGATAACCACTGCCACCCCCGTTATACCCAATATGAAAAGTAATTTCAGCTTTTCTTTTTCAGCATAATAAAGATAGGTAAGCAAGGCCATTGCAATAAAACTAATCATTAACCATTGGGGTTGAACATTATCTTTAAAAGTGGAAATGAAAAAGAAAATACCGGGTAATACTGCAAGCCACCAAATGCTTTGTTGAAAAGGAGTTTTGGATTTAAATTTGAAAAGAGATTGAAAAACAAAATAACTCAAAAAAGGAGCCGTTCCAAAAAAATAAATTCCTAAATAAATCAATGGTTTTTGCCATTCAAACTCAGAATCTGAACTTCGATCTAGAAAGTGATATTTAATCGGAATGAAATCATGTTGAAACAACCAAAGTATATGCGGCGAATAAAGAAGTATACTTAGTCCTACTGCGAAATATAATTTTGGATTTTTCCACCAAATCTTCAGGATAGGAAGAAGTGTAAAAACAATCACTAAAATCCCATGGTATTTACTGTAAACCAATCCAGCCAAAGAAAGAGCGAGAAGAAGACTTGAAACCAATGAGTTCTTTTCTAAAAACGTTTTGAAAGAAAAAAGATAAAACAAAGTGAAAAACAAAAGAGGTGCATCGGGCGTACTTAAAAAGCCAAAAGCTTGAATTACTAACGTAGAAGCTGTTATGACAGCAAATAATCGAATTTGATTAATTGATTTTGGATTCAGAATTTGAGCCCAGAAGAAAAGACTGAAGCTATTAAGAAGAACCGTTATCAATCGAACACCCAATTCATTTTGAAATAATTTATAGCCCAAAGAAACCCACCAAGCAACCATGGGTGGATGGTCAAAATATCCCCAATCTAAATTCTGAGACCACAGCCAATAATAGGCTTCATCCTCCGAAATAGGCGTAAAAAAAGCTTGAAGTAAATTAATCAACAAACTAATTCCTATGAATAGATAGATTTGTTTTTTCATGCTAGGGTTTGAGCAAAAGTAATAAAAGTGAAGGGTAAATATAAATCTTAGGAAGGAGATAATTGAAAGTCTGAAGGATTATTTGTAAAAAAGCATAGAATCTTTCAGTAAAACAAAGGGTTAAGCGTACTTCTGACTAAAATCAATCGGTATTAATAGTTAAAGTTCAATAGATTTCTTACTTTTGCGCAACAAAAATTTTATAAGAAATGAATCTTCACGAATATCAAGGAAAAGAAATCTTAAGTAAATACGGTGTAAAAGTTCAAAAAGGAATTGTTGCTACAACTCCCGATGAAGCTGTAGAAGCCGCTAAAAAATTAACTGAAGAAACCGGAACGGGTTGGCATGTTATAAAAGCACAGGTTCACGCAGGTGGCCGTGGAAAAGGAGGAGGCGTTAAATTAGCTAAAAACTTAGACGAAGTAAAACAAAGAGCAACCGACATCATCGGTATGCAATTGGTTACTCCCCAAACTTCTGCCGAAGGAAAAACGGTTCATCAAGTTATGATTTGTGAAGACGTTTATTATCCAGGTGAAGCGGAAACCGAAGAGTTTTATGTTTCTGTTTTATTGAACCGTGCCAAAGGTGTGAATATGATTATGTATTCAACCGAGGGAGGTATGGACATTGAAGCGGTTGCGGAAGATACGCCTGAATTAATTTTCTTAGAAGAAATCGATCCTGCTGTTGGATTGCAAGGTTTCCAAGCTCGTAAAATCGCTTTTAACTTAGGTTTGAGTGGTGCTGCTTTCAAAGACTTTATAAAATTCATCACTTCTTTATACAATGCATACGAAGGAATCGACGCTGCTTTGTTTGAAATCAATCCTGTATTGAAAACTTCAGACAATCAAATTATGGCGGTGGATGCAAAAGTAACTTTGGACGACAGTGCTTTGTTCCGTCATAAGGATTTGGCTGAATTAAGAGATACACGTGAAGAGGATGCGACGGAAGTAGAAGCAGGAGAAGCAGGTTTAAATTTCGTAAAATTAGACGGTAACGTTGGATGTATGGTAAACGGCGCTGGGTTAGCAATGGCAACCATGGACATCATTAAATTGTCAGGTGGAAGTCCTGCCAACTTTTTGGATGTTGGAGGTACAGCAGATGCTGAGCGGGTTGAAAAAGCGTTCCGTATTATTTTGAAAGATGACCAAGTAAAAGCGATTTTAGTAAATATTTTCGGAGGGATTGTTCGTTGTGACCGTGTAGCTCAAGGTATTTTAGATGCCTACAAAAACATGGGTGACGCAATTCAAGTTCCAATCATTGTTCGTTTGCAAGGAACCAATGCTGAGTTAGCAAAACAGATGATTGATGATTCGGGATTGAAAGTTTTATCGGCCATTACTTTGCAAGAAGCAGCGGATAGAGTGAAAGAAGTTGTCGCTTAATATTTATTGACTCCAATTATTTAATAGACTTACTATTAAAATTAGATAGAATAAAAAAGGAACTCGTTTGGGTTCCTTTTTTTTATTTTTAATCAAAAGGGTTTTCCAAATTAGAGCACATGAAATGGCTTATTTTCTCGTGTTCTAAATGTTAATATTCGGAAGAAACCTTGCGTATTCCTTGGAATTGGAGGAATATTAAAGTATTTTTGGTGCAAACAATTAATTTTAATAAAAAAAAAGATGAAGAAAGTTTTATTTTCAATGGCTGTATTAGCCGGATTTAGTTTTATGAATGCACAAACCGTTTTGTTCGAAGATGATTTCGAATCATACGATGACTTCATAATTGACAATGTAGGTGATTGGATTTTAATTGATGTAGATGGTTTAGGGACCTACTCTGGAGGAGGAGGTGAATTTCCAAATCAATTTGACCCAAAAGCATATATGGTATTTAATCCATTTACAGCAGGTGTTACAAATGACGAAACAGGAGCAGATGGAGAAACTAGAAACTTTGATCCACATTCAGGAGACAAGTATATGGGATCTTGGGCTTCTTCAGGAGGACCAAATAATGACTGGTTAATTAGTCCAGCGATTACTTTGGGTGCTTCTGGAAATGAAGTGTCATTTTTCGTGAAATCTTTATCAGACTCTTACGGACTTGAGCAATTTAATACGAATGTTTTTGTAGGTTCAGGAGTTCCAACTCCAGCTGACTTTGATTGGATTGATCAATATGAAGCTCCTTACACAGATTGGGAAATGATTACAGAAAACTTGGATGATTATGCAGGTCAAACGATTCGTTTTGCAGTTCAGTGTATTTCAAACGATGCATACATGTTTATGGTAGATAGCTTTAAATTTACAACAGGAACTTTAGGAGTTTCTGACTTGGATGCAAATCAAACTTCAATCTATCCAAACCCAGTTTCAAATAGTTTCAATGTGAACTTATCTTCTAAGTTTAGTTCAAACGATGTAAAAGTAACTGTAACTGACTTGACCGGTAAAACCATCAAAACTTTTGGTGCAGAGAAAAACTACAATGTTTCTGACTTAGCTGCGGGTGTTTACGTTGTGAAAATTACTGACGGTAAAAACACGATTTCTAAGAAATTAATTAAGAAGTAAGAAAAGATTATTTAATAAAAAAGGGCCGGTATGTTGATTCATACCGGCCCTTTTTTGTTTATCATTTCAAAATCTTATTCTTTAATGATTCGAATTGATTTTACTTCTTTTCCTGAATGAACTTTCAAGATGTATATTCCTTTAACTAAACTAGAAACATCCAATTGATTGTTTAAAATTGTAGGTGTAGAAACTTTCTGTCCCAAAAGATTGTACATCTCCAAGTGTCTGATTTCAGTTTGAGACAATATATTCAATACATTTTTTGTAGGATTTGGATAAGCTAACACAGAATTAGAAGCCAATTCATCTTGGGTTCCCATGGTTTCAGGAAGTTTGATTACAAATCCTCTGGCATCTCCTAAATCCCAATTTACACCAATTCCACCTATGTATTTCCCATCGGGTGAAACCGCATTCGCCAATGAGAAGTCAATTCCTAAATCATCGTATCCCAAACCTGCAACAAAATCGTTTAAGTTTGTGAATCCATCCTCCTTGGTCCAAATGAAAGAAGATCCTTGCAAGATTCCACCTTCAAAAGGATTGAATGAAAATCCAACAGCAACTGTTCCATCGTCAGATATAGCAGGTAAACTCGTGAAGAAATCCTCCGGATATTCTTCGTCAGCATTTGGATTGTATAAAATAGTTCCTTCCTCCTCATTCCAAATATAACCTACTCGATCCAATGTAAATCCTGTAACGGTTTTTCCATCGGCACTCATTCCTGTAGCTTCTCCTAAAATAGAACCATCGTTATCTTTTAAGAAATGCTGTTCACCATTTTCCCAATAAACTCCTTGACGATTCCCAAAGTCAGAATCTTGCCATCCAACGACTCTACTACCATCTGAACTCACATTATTTGCTCTTGAACTCCGTCCTGCAACGGTTGATCCCAAATCGATGATGGGTGCTGGGTAATCCCAAGCTACACCGTGTGCGGTTCCGCCTGATACCCAAGATAATCCAACAAGATGCTCTCCGTTGGAAGACATTCCCCATACTGAAGATTCACTTCCATCGAGTACAGATCCTAATCCCCCCAAGTAAATCCATTCATTTTCTAATGGTTTGTAAATGGCTGCTTCTTCGAATCCTGTTTCCGGGTTCACAACCGATGCAGAAATTACAGTACCATCTGCAGAAATTGACTCATTTCCTGAGGTGCCTGAGTCAGGAGCTTCTCCAAATTCTTGCAGTCCTTCATCTTCTGACCCGAACCGTAAATGTTACCCACTGCTATTCCTGTGTTTGAAATATCGACTACTTGTGCGTAACTACCCACATCATATACCTGTGCTTTTGCGGCGATGGTTGTACCTAAAACGAGAGCAGTAAAATAGATTTTTTTCATATTCTAATTTTTGTTTTTAATTTATTTTATAATCCAAGACTACAATTTAATTGACCACTAAAAGGGAGTTATACTATGAAAATTCGTGAAATTTGATAAACAAAAATGGTGTTTTTCTCATTTCAGCTGCCTGATATTCAGAAGATAAATTCTTTAAATTGACTTTTATTTTAAAACGGAAAATTTATAGGGAGAAAAGGGATTAATTGGCTAAATAGAAGGGCGGATATTTCTATATTAAATGAAATGATTGATATTATGATACGGATTTAATCGCTTTAAATTGGAAATAAATTTTACTTTGGTACAAAAAAAAACAAGCCTTCCAATCCTAAATTGAAGAGCTTGTTTTTTTTGTACTATTTTGAAAAATATTAATACCGTTTATTTTCCTTTGTACGGACTAGCATTGTAATATTTCATTGCTTGCGGCATGATGGCTTGAATTTGTGCAATTCTATTTCCTGGACTTGGGTGCGTACTTAAAAACTCGGGAGGGGATTGTTGACCTGCTGCAGCCTGATTCATTCTTTGCCAGAAGGAAATCGCTTCTTGAGGATTGTATCCAGCCATTGCCATTAAATACAAACCTGCTTCATCCGCATCTAATTCCATACTTCTACCATATTTAAGCATTCCCAACTGTGCACCAACTGGATAAAGGTTATTAAATACATTTCTCCATTGGTCATTTGAAATCGCTACATTTCCACCAAGCATAACTCCCTGCGCCAACATTCCATTGCTAACTTGCTCTGCACTGTGTCCTGCCAAAGCATGCGCAACTTCGTGACCCATAACTACGGCAACGCCTGTGGCGTCCTTACATACCGGTAAAATCCCGGTATAAAAAGCAACTTTTCCACCTGGCATACACCATGCATTTAATTGTTTATCCTTAATTAAGGTAAATTCCCATTGATAGCCTTGCAATGCGCTTGCCTGACCGATTTCTGTATAAAAACGTTCAGCTGCATATTTGATTCGCTGTCCAACATCGTTTACCATTTTCGCATCTGCCGAAGTTTTGTCGACTTGACTTTCTGCTTTAACTTGATTGTATTGGGCAAAGGCTTGAGGAAATAATTCCGCGTTGGATACCAAAGCTAACGATTGTCGACCTGTTAATGGATTCGTAGCACACGCCATTAATAAGGCTGTAATTCCGATTACTAGTAGTGACTTTTTCATATTCCTATTTTTTGTTGGTTTTATTGAATTACAAATACTGTGCAAATTTTAATTTCCTAGCATTCTTTTAATTTCATTTAATTTCATCAAAGCTTCAACCGGAGTCAATGTGTTGATGTCCATTCCCAATAATTCTTCACGTATTGCCTCTAAAATAGGGTCATCCAATTGGAAAAAACTGAGTTGCATGTTGTCTTGCGTAATTTTCTTTGTCTTATCCGAAATCTTTTCATTCACTTGGGTATTTTCCAAGGTTTTCAAAACTTCATTGGCACGTTTCAAAACCCATGGCGGCATTCCAGCCATTTTTGCTACGTGAATTCCAAAGCTATGTTCACTTCCGCCGGGAACTAATTTACGTAAAAATAAAATGGTATCCTTGGCTTCTTTTACGCTGACATTGTAATTTTTAATTCGCGGAAAAGAATGCGTCATTTCATTCAATTCGTGGTAATGCGTCGCAAATAAAGTTTTGGGATTGAATTTTCCTTGATGTAAATATTCTGAAATTGCCCAAGCAATAGAAATCCCATCGTACGTACTCGTTCCACGTCCGATTTCATCCAAAAGAATTAAACTTCGGTCGGATAAATTATTCAAAATACTGGCGGTTTCATTCATTTCTACCATAAACGTGGATTCGCCCGAAGAAATATTATCCGAAGCTCCAACACGGGTGAATATTTTATCGACAATACCGATTTCCGCACTTTTTGCCGGAACAAAACTTCCGATTTGAGCCATCAAAACAATCAATGCTGTCTGCCGAAGTAAAGCGGATTTACCCGACATATTCGGTCCGGTAATCATTATAATTTGCTGTTCTTTTGGAACCAGAGAAACACTATTTGCAATGTACGATTCTCCGGGATTTAACTGTTTTTCTATCACGGGATGTCGACCGTCTTCGATCAATAAATCCAAACCATCATTCATCTGCGGACGTATGTAGTGATTTTGAATCGCCAATTCCGCAAAGGTGGAAAGCACATCCAACTGAGCCAGTGTTCGCGCTGATATTTGAATCTCATTCAAATGGGTGAAAAGCCCTTCCAATAGTTCATTGAATAAATCATGTTCTAACGAAAGAATTTTTTCTTCCGCACCCAGAATTTGATTTTCGTATTCTTTTAATTCTTCCGTAATATACCGTTCTGCATTCACCAAAGTTTGTTTACGAATCCAATCCGACGGTACCTTATCTCTGTGCATATTCCGAACTTCAATGTAATACCCAAATACATTGTTTACCGAAACTTTGATACTTGGAATTCCTGTACGTTGACTTTCTCGGATTCGTAATTCTTCTAAATAATCTTTTCCTTTGGTTTGTAGATTTCGTAGATGATCCAACTCCGCGGAGACTCCTTCCGCAATTACATTTCCTTTTACAATTTGGTGCGGAGGGTCTGTGGATAATTTAGTCAATAAATTCGACGAAACTTCAGTCCAGTCACTTAATTCTTTGATTAAGAATTGAATCGATGAATCTTTGTCAAATTTATGCTTGACTTCGGTTAATGTTCGTAAACTTAATGCAACGGATAGCAATTGTTTGGGTGTGATTTTTCCTGTTGAAATTTTGGAAACCATTCGTTCTAAATCACACAATTGAGTTAGGTTTTCTCTTAGGAAATTTCGTTTTTCATCGTTCTTCAAAAAGAAATCAACGATTTCATGCCGTAATTTTATTTTTTCTTTGTCTTTTAAAACCATCACCATCCATCGACTTAAAAGTCGCGCACCCATTGGTGATTGGGTTTTATCCAAAATATCCCGCAAAGTCACAGCTTCTGGATGGGGAGAAAAAATCAATTCCAAATTACGAATGGTAAATGGATCCATCCACACAAAACTATTTTCATCCAACCGTTGAATTTGAGTTAAGTGCTGAATGTCAAAATGATGGGTTTCATCCAAATACGAAAAAATAGCTCCTGCCGCAATCGTTCCCAATCGTAGGTTTTCAATTCCAAATCCCTTGAGTGATTTAACTTTAAAATGCTGGGTTAATTTATCAAATGCATAATCGTACTGAAAAGCCCAATCTTCGATTTGAAACGTGCTTTTAATATCCGGTAAATCGATTTTCTTTCGTTTCTGATAAATGACTTCACTTGGTCTGAAGCTTTGAATCAATTTTAAATAGTGTTCGTAATTTCCTTCCGACACCAAAAATTCACCTGTAGAAATATCCAAAAGAGAAACTCCATAGGATTCCTCTTCTTTGTGAACCGCCATCAAAAAGTTATTGGATTTGGCAGAAAGCACTTCGTCATTCAAAGCAACTCCAGGCGTAACCAATTCGGTCACACCTCTTTTTACAATATTTTTGGTTAATTTTGGATCTTCCAACTGATCACAAATTGCCACCCGTAAGCCAGCGCGAACTAATTTCGGAAGATAGGTATCCAAGGCATGATGGGGAAAACCCGCCAATTCTATATGAGACGCAGCACCATTGGCACGTCGAGTTAAAATAATATCTAAAATTTGGGAACAACGAATGGCGTCACTTCCAAAAGTTTCATAAAAATCGCCCACACGAAAGAGCAACAAAGCATCGGGATATTTCGCCTTGATGCCGTTGTACTGCTTCATTAAGGGTGTTTCTTTTTTTACCAATGTATGTATGATTTAAGAATGCTAAGATACTTCAAAAATAAAGTCTACTAAAATTTTATGACTTCGAAAAAATTGTTCTTTTTCTTCTTACATTTTTTTTTAGATTTTAAAACCTTTGCGACAATTCTTGTCGTATTGAGCGTGTGATTTAACAATCATGACCAGAATGCATTGGTTATTATTATCTAACTAAAACTTTGAAAATTAAAATTATGGAAAAATTAGAGTATGAGCCTTGTGAAAGAACGGTACACAAAGCGATTAAAGTTTTAAAAAGGAGTGAAGAAAAGCTATTTACGGCCGCTGTAAACTTATTAATGCTTGGGAAAATGCGAGATGTTTCAGATTGTTTTGAGGAAGGAGATGACTTTACGTTTTTTCCAGAACATTTTGAAGATTCGGGCGATGCCAATTTAGAGTTGATAGATAAAACCATCAAAAAAAATCAAACGACATTGGCATCCATTCAGAATCTAAATGGAATTGAAGGAAGAATGAAGTGATTGGGTATAATTGAGTATAGAATTATTCGTTAAGTAATAACTCTTTAATAATTCGATCAAATTCATCTTTTGGCATTCCACCGTTAAATTGATGGGGATTATCGTTCATTGGGCAGAAAATCAAAGTTGGAATACTTCGGATTCCAAAAGCGGCTGCCAATTCACGCTCAACTTCGGTATCGACCTTATAAATGTTGATTTTCCCCTCGTATTCGTTTGCCAATTGATTTAAAATGGGAGCAATCATAGCACAAGGTCCACACCAACTCGCGTAAAAATCGATGATACAAGGTTTGTTGCCCAAATAAATCCATTCGTTCGGATTTTTTTCAAAATCCATGATTTGGGTAATGAATTCTTGTTTATTGATTTGAATTGTTTTCGATCGTGTTTCCATGAGTATTGGCTTACATTTAAAATTTAAAACTACGAAAAATAATCGGTTCGTGACCTTAATTGATTTGAGATACTAAGAATATTTCCCGAATTTTGCCGCATGAGAAAATTGAAACTCGAAGAATTGGGACGGATATCGGTGGAAGAATTTAAGGAAACCAATAAAATTCCTGTGGTTGTGATTTTGGACAATGTACGAAGTATGCACAACATCGGTTCGGTCTTCCGAACGGCGGATGCCTTTTTAATTCAGAAAGTGTATTTGTGTGGAATTACGGCTACGCCTCCTCACAAAGAAATTCGTAAAACCGCTTTGGGTGCAACAGAAAGTGTGGAATGGGAACATGTAAAAGATATTCAACACCTCGTTTCCAATCTAAAGTCCGAAGGCTATTCGATCCTTTCCATCGAGCAAGCTGAAGGTAGTGTGAATTTATCTGATTTCGAGATTCAATCCCATCAAAAATACGCTTTGATTTTCGGAAATGAAGTGGATGGTGTTCAACAAGAAGTGATTAACCAAAGTGATTATTGTCTAGAAATTCCCCAATCCGGAACCAAACATTCATTGAATATCAGTGTGTGTGCCGGGATTGTGATGTGGGAGTTTTTTAGGGCTTGTGACAAGTAGCTGTAGATAGAGCGGTTGCTTGGTATCAACTATTTGGGAATAGGTATTATGTAGAATTTTAAATCTTGAGTGATCGATCCGTGAAATTCTGGGAATGTTCCACTCGTTCACTCAACCACCTAAAAAAAGCTTTCACTGATTCCCATTCCGCATTTCACATTTTCCATCAATAAAGAACCGAAATTCTCATTAAATCTCTATTTTTGTTCTCTGAATGAAGACGTTTCAAAAAATAATCATTTTTCCCTTTGTGGTATTGGTTCGATTTTACCAAATCGCGATTTCACCTTGGTTGGGAAGCAACTGCCGGTTTACGCCGACGTGTTCTCACTATATGTTAGAAGCTTTGCGAACGCACGGATTAATAAAAGGATTATATTTGGGGACGAAAAGAATCTTTCGATGCCATCCGTGGGGTGGAAGTGGATATGATCCTGTACCAAAAAAAGAAAAACTATGAGTTTTATAATGTTATTTATTACATGGGACGCAAGCCCTGAATTGCTTGACTTCGGTCCTATAAAAATTTATTACTACAGTTTAATGTGGATTCTAGCCTTTGTGATGGGTTGGTATGTGATGAAGCGAATTTTGGAAACCGACAAAGTAGACATTAAGGTATTGGATCCTTTGTTTTTATATGCATTCATCGGAGTCATTGTAGGTGCACGATTGGGTGAATTGTTTTACAATATAGATACGTATCAAGGAATGCCTTTCAGTCAAGCAATGATTGAAATATTTCTTCCGGTTCAAAGAAATCCGGATTCTTCGGCCATTTTTGGTCTTTTGCAAGGCTATGAATTTACAGGATTTAGAGGGTTGGCAAGTCATGGAGCGGCTTTAGGGTTTTTATTAACAGCTTATTTATTCAATCGAAAATATTTAAAGAAAAATCTATTTTGGTTATTAGACCGGGTTGCGATTACGGTTCCTTTGGGTGGTGCAGCCATTCGTGTTGGGAATTTTATTAATTCTGAAATCGTTGGAAGTCCATCCGATATGCCATGGGCAGTGAAGTTTATGAATCAAAGTTCAGGATATGGAGAAGTCGTTCCCCGTCATCCGGCTCAGTTGTATGAGGCGATTTGTTATTTCCTTTTGTTCTTTGTGATTTGGCATATTTACACCAAAACCAATAAGAAATATCAGCAAGGATACATCTTCGGATTTTTCTTCGTGGTCCTTTGGATGATTCGATTCTTTGTAGAATTCTTCAAGGAGGATCAAGGAAATGAATTTGTGGCTCAATCCTTAAACATAGGATTAAATAACGGTCAGATTCTAAGTATTCCATTTATTATCTTTGGATTGATTGTGATGATGACTTCGAAAAATAGAATATATAAAGATTAATTCAAACAAATGAAAAATTTACTTTTTGGAATAGGAATTCTTTCGCTCCTATTTTCATGCGAAAAAACAGAATCGAGTAGTGTAGGTGAAATAACTTCCGTTGAAATAGAATTTACGAAGGAAGGCGAATTGGAGTTTTTGGATGGAAACAACGAATTAATTCATAAAATCAACATTGAAATTGCAGATACGCCAAATAAAAGATCGCGTGGCTTAATGGATCGTTCAAAGATGGGTGATGATGAAGGAATGATTTTCATTTTCGATGATAATGAAGTTAGAAAACATACTTTTTATATGAAGAATACCCGAATCCCGTTGGATATCATGTATTTTTCTGCAGACTCCACTTTGATAAATATTGCCCGAAACGCACAGCCTGGTGCAGATGCTGAAATGAGTGGAGGAACAGTTGCGGGCGCTGCAGCAGATTCCAAGTTTGTGGTGGAAGTCAATGGAGGCTTATCAGATAAATGGGGAATCAAAGAAGGCGAAACAAAAATTCGTTGGAAGACAAATTAAATTGAAAATTTTTATATTTTTACTGATATTTAGCAACTTAAAACAAAAAAAGGGATGGGAATGATTAAAGAATTTAGAGAATTTGCTATCAAAGGAAATGCTTTTGATATGGCAGTTGGGGTAATTATCGGTGGCGCTTTTGGTACAATTGTAACCAGTCTTATCGAAGACTTAATTATGCCGGTTGTAGCAGCACTAATTGGTAAACCCGATTTTAGTAGTATTTATTTTGCAATGGGGAAAGGTTCTGAATTAATTCCTTCGGGAGCGACCTTAGCAGAAGCAAGAGAATTGGCACCCGAAGCTGCGATTTTTGCATATGGTAATTTTATCACCGTTGGTATTAGCTTTTTATTACTTGCGTTTGTGGTATTTATGATGGTTAGAACTTTAAATAAAATGAAACGTAAAAGTGAAGAAGTTGCGCCAGATCCAGTACCAACTGCGGAAGAAACACTTCTTACAGAAATTAGAGATTTGTTGAAAAACAAGTAATTGTATTCTGATTGTGTAATATAAAAAAGCCGTTTCTAATTCATTAGGAACGGCTTTTTTGTGTTTATTTGTTTGAGTAAATCTTAGAATAAACCATGTAATTCGGCATCCACTTTATCGTAGATATAACTCAAATCCTCTGGCTTATTCACGAAATCTAAATTATCGACATCGATGATTAATAATTTCCCTTCGTCGTACGTATTGGCCCAATTTTCGTATTTTTCATTTAATTTATTGAGATAATCAATGCTGATTGAACTTTCATAATCCCGTCCTCTTTGGTGAATTTGTTTAACCAAAGTAGGAATGGAAGCTTTTAAATAAATCAATAAATCGGGTGCTTGAACAAAGGAATTCATCAAGTTATAAACCGTCAAATAATTTTCATAATCTCTCGACATCAAAAGTCCCATATCATGCAGGTTACTCGCGAAAATGTGTGCATCTTCATGAATGGTTCGGTCTTGAATTATGTCCTCACCACTCTCTCTGATTTCTTTGATTTGTTGAAAACGACTTCCCAAAAAATAAATTTGAAGATTGAAAGACCATTTCTCCATATCGTTGTAAAAATCATTCAAATACGGATTGTTATCCACCGCTTCGTATTGCGGCTTCCAATTGAAATTTTTAGCCAATAATTTCGTCAAGGTTGTTTTTCCAGCTCCAATATTTCCAGCAATAGCAATGTGCATAATTAATGTTATTTAGGTAAATTGTAAATATAAACAACCTTATTCTTTAACACAAAGAGAAAGTTTTTATTTATTGAAAAATAGTCAAAATCGCTATCCAAAGGAATTTTCACCTTTTCTTTTGTTTTTAAATTCAATTGATACATCCCATCCTCGGTTGAAAAATAAAACGCATTGTCTTTGTATATAATTTGATTGTATGCTTGAAAGGGAATCACCGATTCCAAATTGGCATATTCATCGAATTGTAGAATTTTTGTTTGACTAATTAAATACATTCGATTGTACGTATAAATCAAATTCGAGAAATATTCATCGCCTGTTTTTTCATTTAAAATAACGGATTGTCGAATTATTTTTCGATTCCGATAATTCCACAACACCAAACGCTGAAGAACCGGGTCATATCCCCATAAATAACTGTTGTCAACCAAAGCAGTCAAAGTAGGCATAAAACTTCCGTCGATGGGAAATTGAATGGGATCATGGACTAAATTCAGCTGATTGTCCAAAACTACCAAATTGAAAATCCCGGACTTTAATGAGATTTGCAACACATTTTGGGTATTTAAATTCTCCAAAATCGATTGATTCGAAAAGCTTTCTCTCTTTTGGGTTCGATAGTCAATTTTATTTAACTCCGCGAAATTCCGAATGTAGTAGATCGAATTAAAATCATCCGTCCCAAAATCGGTAATGATATCGTTTCCATCTAAACGAATCGAATCAATCGCCTTTCCCGATTGAGCGAAAGTCAATGGGATGAAGAAAGTGAAGATGATTATTTTAAAAATGAATTTCATAGATGAAGTCAAATATAATGACAATTTATAGATAATTTCAATTGAGGTTGAAATTGATTCTTTTCTTAGAATTCGTAGTGTAAATTTAGTTTATTAGATAAATATGCTTAGTTTTATTGGGAATAAAGAATGTAAATGAGGTTATTTTTACTATTAATTTTTACACATTTGGCTTTTGTATGCTTTGGGCAAAACAATACCTATCAAGGTATAGTGCATGATAGCATTGGAAACCCTGTATATAAGGCGGAAGTCTGTTTATTTAATCCACTGTATACCCACGTACGAAATTGTGAAATCACTGACCGTTGGGGAAAATACCGAATTAAAATTTCGGAAGGAAGTTTTGTGTCAATTCGTATTAAATATGACTTGATTCCCGATGTGGTGAAAATATACGAATACAAAGAAGATCCATTTGATGGTTTTGGGTATTTGACAGAATACGAAAAAGTAGAAGATAACTTGAAATGGGAAAAAATTCTATCCAATTCACATTCTGAATCGTATCCAATTAAAAAGAGAAAAGAAGAGGGTTATTATCATCCAAATTTTAGCAAAGTTCAAATCGAAGGAGATTCTGCAAGATTACTAGTCGATAACGATTATGTGAAAGGAAGATTGGGTTTCGATCTGGATTTATCCTATTCTGTTTCGGAACATTTAAAAACACCTAAACTTCAAAATCAATTTATTCAAGGAAGACCGGTTGACGGAGCCTATACTTATACAGGGCCACCTGAGGAGTACAGTTGGGGTCCTTCATCCTCTTTGTATCCTGATTTTATTCAGTATGATCCCAATCGGATTTTTCGGAAAGCGGAAGGTTTTACCGTGGGTTTCAATTCAATTTATGAACGAAAGGGGCGGCACTTGAGTTTTAATTATGTAAATAACCAAGAACAAGGAATGTTTCATCCCATCAAAACCCATTCAAATAATTTTAAAGCTAATTATAATTTCCCTTTGTGGGGTGGGCGTTTAAATACATCCGCAGGATTATCGATGGATAAAACGGAAATGCCTTTGATTGGAAATAATTATATGAATGTTTTATATTCTGCATGGAATTCTCCCTATCATTTTGATACGCAGACTTTGACAGAAGGTGGAAGTCAATCTACAGCTTCTGACAGGTATAATAACCCGGAATTTCTCCTTTCGTACAACCGTGATTTGAGAAAAAATAACACCTATAACTTCGGTACGGATTATACCGTGCAATTAAACAATTGGAAAGTAGGAGGTGCTTTGGCTTACAGTTATTCCAGTCAGAAACTGGAGTACGGTCAAATTCCGGAAATGGTTCAGCTTTTAAATCCTGAATTTTTTAATCGGAAATTGAATACTCATTGGGCGAGTTTAAAACTAAATTCAATCTTCACTAAAAATCAGATTTATTTAAAGTTCGATTGGATTCATCAATTGGATATTTCGCAATTGCAAAAGGATACTTTCAGTGGATATACTTCGCTAGAGAATTTTCCGAATGGTGGCTCTGTATCTCGCATGTATACTAAAAATAAACAGCGTTACAATTCGAATTTAAGTGCGAAAATGAATTATAATTTATCTTTGGATGATGTGACTATAAACAACGAGTTGACGCAAGCTTTGTATTTTACCACAACCAATGAACAAGCAATCGCATATCAATTAAACAATCGTTTGACGTTGGATTCTGATTACTTATTGGGCGATTTTAAATTCTTATTTGGATTGAATACAGAGATAAGTTATTCTGAACCCGATTTAATTAGTCAAAATTTAAACTTCAATTCGTTAAACCAAAGCTTGAATGACTTTGTACACTATTCGGAGCCCTATGAATTGATTTTAAACAACAAATTAAAACAATTACAAGAAAAACGATTGACTGAAGTGAGTTTAACAACACAGGTTAATGATATTTTTCGATTGGATTTTAGTTATTCTTATTTCAAAGTAAACGATGCTTTTGCACCAATTTTTAAGGATGGGAATTTTAGTTGGGAAAATGTAGCTGACTACCATCAACAAGGAATTGATATCAATCTTAGCAACGGCAGATTTTTGAATTCATCTCAACTTAATTGGGACTTTCAATTAAACTTTCAAACCTATAAAAATAAAACCGATCGAATTTTGAACGGTGAAGATCGAATTCCTTATTTTGGATTCAGTGAAGTATCTAAAAACTTTATCGAAGGCCAATCCGTTGGCGTACTTGTAGGAAATGATTTTTTAAGAGATGACTTGGGTCGATTAGTGATAGGTGATGATGGTTTTCCGTTGGTTGATGGTGATTTGAAAGTAATCGCTGACCCCAATCCAGATTTTACAATGAATTTATACAATAAAGTTAAGTTTAAGAGTTTTTCTCTTTCCTTTAATTTCGAATGGCAGAAAGGAGGCCAGGTATGGAATGGAACAGGGAATACTTTGAACTATTTCGGGCGGTCCCAGTTGACAGCTGATTTGAGAAATACGACCGGATTTATTTTTGATGGAGTCAATACAAATGGTCAACCCAATACAATTCCTGTTGATTTCTCCAATCCAATGTATGATGTAAATGAGAATCTTTGGACGCGTTACGGTATAACGGGAGTTGCGTCAGATGCGATTGAAGATGCTACTTTTTTCCGGTTGCAAAATGTAACTTTAACTTATCAGACAAAATTGAGGAAATACCATTATTCACCGATCACTCAATTTTCGGTGGCCGTATTTGCGCGAAATTTGTGGGTTTCTTCCAACTATTCGGGCGTGTTTCCGCAGAATGGTTTGTTAGGGAATGAGTCGGGTGTGGGAATGGATTATTTCAACTATCCCTTGGCAAGAGTTGTTGGCATTTCTATGAATTTAAAATTCTAAGTTATGAAAAGATGGATTTTGTTTTTTGTTTTCATTCCTTTTTTGAGTTTTGGTCAGGATTGTATTTCTGAGAAAACCGAAGAGTTTAATTCTATTCTGACGGTTGAGAAGGTGTATCTACATACCAACAACACAATTTTCCAACCGGGAGAAACCATTTACTTTAAAGCGTATGTGACCGATGGTGAACAGAAAATCACAACAAAAAGCACGGTTTTGTATGTGGAAATTATTGCTCCTTCGGGTGCGATAGAAAAGAAATTGATGTATGCTATAAATCAAGGAAGAGCATCTGGAAGCTATGACATTCCTACTATTTCGAGTGGTGGTTTGTATCTAGTTAAAGCCTATACATCTTGGCAGAAAAACACAAATTCCGATATTTTTGAAAAAGAAATAACGATTCAACATGTTTTATCTCCTCGATTATTGATGAAGCTTGAAATCGAAAAAGAAGCATATGGTGAGGGAGATGAAGTTTCAGCGAAAATTTCAGTTCGAAACCTACAAGATTCTCCACTTCGAAATTTAGAATTTGAATACCAAGCCGAAATCGACGGACAAACCATTGTTAAAAGTAAGGGCGTTACAGATGAAGAAGGTTCTTTTCAAATTCGTTTTTCGCTGCCTCAAAACCTTTCGGGAAGTGATGGTTCCTTGAATGTGAAATTTGAATACGAAAGCAATACAGAATCAATTTCGCGCAGTATTCCAATTATTCTCAATAGTTTGGATTTGCAGTTTATGGCGGAAGGAGGATATTCAATTTCGGGTGTACCTCATCTTTTTAGCTTTAAAGCCTTGAATAAATATGGAAATCCAGCCGATGTGAAAGGAGAAATTTTTGATCAATCAGGAAATAAAATCACGGATTTTGAATCGTATCATCAAGGTCTAGGAAGTTTGGAATTGACTATGGAAGAAGGTAAATCCTATTTTGCGAAAATTACTTCTCCTTTTCGTTCAAGCGAATTGATTCCCTTACCGAAAACACTAAAACGGTCCGCTTCGCTTTCGTTGGAAAGAATAAATGAAAAAGAACTGAAAGCTGTGATTTATTCCAATGAAAATCAAAGTATCAAATTAGTCGGGAAAACAATTTCTTCCGTTGTTTATCAGAAAGAAATTCAATTGAAATCCGGTAGAAATGAAGTGGTTATTTCAACGGTTGAATTTCCAATGGGAATACTTCAGTTTACTTTGTTTAAAAATAAGGCACCAATGGCGGAGCGTCTGGTTTTCAATCTTCAAGACCAAGGATTGAAAATATCGATACAGACCGATAAGGAAACTTACACTACACGAGAAAAAGTAAATTCTAAAATTCAGACTCAAAATGCAGAAGGAGAGCCGATTTCTGCCAATCTCTCAGTGAGTGTAGTCAATGATAAATTACTGTCTTATTTGGATGATAAACAACATCGAATGGATTCGTGGCTATTGGCAGGAAGTGAATTAAAAGGAGAGATTTATGAACCCAAATTTTATTTTGATCCAAAAGAAGAAAAGAGGCATAAAGCTTTGGATTTGTTATTGTTGACGCAAGGATGGCGTTTTTACAATTGGGAATCCATCCTATCAGAAGACACATTAAAAATTCAATATCCAGTAGAGAATTTGACAGAAGTAGAAGGTAGGGTTGTGAAATATAAAAGAAGTATTCCAATAGCTTATCCGACAACTGTTTATTTAGTAGCGGATGAATATTTATATATAGAAGAAACCGATGAAAACGGTTATTTTAAATTCCATCTTCCCACTGCTTTTCCAAATGGGTTAATCTATGCCGAACGTAGATCTAACGAAGAAATTCAAATTATTTATCCGGAAAAGAAGGAAGATGAACTCATAGAAATCCCTAGAAAATTAATCCTTCCAAATGAAGGTGTTGATGGAATTCTTAGAAATGAAGACGTTATAGAAGAAACTCCCAAAGAAGAAACGACGGCAAGAGATAAAAATGAGAGGTATGACAGTTTTGGAGATGAGTTTGAAATGGACGCGGTTATAGGTTTGAACTCTGTAATTATGAGTTCTATTTCTGATAATAACTATAGTGTAACAAGTGATAATATAGGGTCTTTAAGTGCAATAGTTGGTGGTTATGTGGCTGGGATACAAATTAATGAGTCTCCAGAGGCATCATTTCCAATTGCAATTCGGGGTGTTAGTTCGATTAGCGGTCAAAACAGAACGCTGTTGGTTGTTGACGGTGTGCCATTAATGGATGGTGCAGAAAACATTAATTCGTCCTCGATTCGAACCATCCAAGTTTTAAAAGGGGTAGAAGCGACTTCTATGTATGGTGCAAGGGCTTCGAATGGAGTGATTATTATTCAAACAATTGCGGGAACATCCACTCCTCAAAATCTCAATATAAACATTGGAAAAAGGACGGATTTGTATCAAAGTTATTTCCGACAACAATTTGGAGATAATTATCGAAGTTTTAGCAGTGCAAAAGAATTCTATATGCCTAAATATGAATCTACGATTACATCAAATAAAGATGATTTTAGAGCAAATATTTATTGGAATTACAATGTAACGACCGATGAGAAAGGAGAAGCAGAATTCCATTTTTATAATTCAGATGAAAGTACGGTTTTTCGAATTATTGCAGAAGGGTTTGATGGTCACGGATTAATTGGCCGTTCAGAAAAAACGTATTCTACAGAAAATGAATTAGAAATGGAAGTGAAATTCCCATTGTATGCCACCGAAGGAGATGAAATACAAATGCCCATTTGGATGAAAAATAACCGGGCTGAAAACTTAGTAGCGAATTTAAGTCTTGATTTACCACGTGGACTTACATTGGAAAACTTCAAATATGATTTGTTTTTGAAAGCCAATGAAATTCAAAACTTATTTGCACCAATGCGTGTAGAAAATGGTTCGGTTGGAAATTATAAATACAGAGTGAATGTATTGACCGATACTTTCAAGCAATCGGTGACCAAAGATTTATCCATTTTCGGACGAGGATTTCCTTTTCAATTTGGGCAATCGACCATTGACAAAGCAAATCTAAAGTTTGAATCTAAGAATGTAGTTTCAGGAAGTGAATCGGCTATTTTTACTATTTACTTGAATCCGTTGGAACCTATTTTGAGTGGATTGGATCGAATTGTTTCTCAGCCTCATGGATGTTTTGAACAACTTACCTCTTCTGTTTATCCGAATATTTATGCGCTCAAATTAATGAGCCTAACGAATACTGAAGAGAATCAAAAGTTGGAGCGAAAGGTGAAACGGTATATGCAATCAGGCTATCGAAAGATGATTGCGTATGAAGTGAAGGGAGGTGGTTTTGATTGGTTTGGACAAAAACCAGCGAGTGTTTATCTCACTGCATTTGGATTGCTTCAATTCCACGAAATGAAGCATGAAATCAGCGTCGATGAAAAAATGGTTTCAAGAAATTTGAATTGGTTGGTTTCAAAAAAGGATAGTCTAGGAGGATATAGTCTTGAACTAAAAAAGAATCAGAAATTCGATCGAAAAAAGCATTTAATAACCAGTGCGTATGTGAATTACGCATTGAGTTTTACAGGTTACAAAGACATTGAACTTCAATACCAAACCTCGTACAAAGAAGCTATTCAATCCAAGGATTTATATCGATTGGTTTTGACTGCTTTAACCGCCGAACAATTAGGAAAGGAAAAGGATTTCAATCAGTTGCTTTCTATTTTGCAATTTGAGATTTTCGGGAAAGGGTTTGAGAATATAACGGCTGATGGTTCCATCACGTATTCGGGTAAAAAATCATTGAAGATTGAGATTTTGGCTCTGTATGCCGAAGCTTTGATGAAATCAAATCAAATTTCTTTGGAATTAAATCAAGTGATGAAAGAAATCGTGAATTTGAGTAACAATGGGTATTTTGCATCTACGCAAGCTACGGGATTATCGCTGAAGGCGATTTATCAATACAACACATTATACAACGCGGCTGGAGTAAAGGGTGACAAGGTTTATTTGAAAATAAATGGAGAAGTGGTTTTGGCTAAATTAATGTCAGACTATTTGGAATTGGGAGAGAAAGAAAAGAAAAATAGTTTTGAAATTAATGTTTTAAAATTCATCAAACCAGGAAGTAATTTCGTTTCTATGGAAGTTGCAGCGCCTCAACTAACCTTTGTGGATTTCAGTTATTGGTACCAAAGTTCTTTGCCTGATAACAGTCCAGAATCGAAAGTGCATTTGAGTTCGTCCATTTCAAAAGGAAATCTTAAGGTGGGCGATGTGACTCGACTCCATGTAAGTGTGAAAAATAAGGCGAACGAAGAACTGCCAATGACCGTTGCCAAAATCGGTATTCCCGGTGGACTTTCTATGGAACCTACTTTGTTGAAGGAATTGCTTAAAAATGAAAAGGTTACGTATTATGAGTTGACAGATAACTTCTTGGTTTTATATTGGCGAGATTTTAGTCCGCTTGAAACGAAGCAGATTGAATTGGTTTTAAAAGCTGAAGTTCCCGGAAAATATACAGGCGTTTCTTCATCTGCCTATCTGTACTATACTGAAGAACATAAACACTGGAATGAAGGATTGAAAGTAGAAGTTGAGCCGTGAGAATTGAAGTTCCAATTGATTTTAAATTGTTTTCTTTTTTTGCGGCAGGGATTGCAGCGGCATCCTTTTTTGATTCCATCTGAATATTAAATGACATCAAAAAAGATACAACGGAAAGCCCGGTCCCCTTGGCTGAGCTTTCCGAATCGATCTTTCGCTTCATCCAACGGGAGCCGCCCATGTGATAATACGTATACTTAGATTCGGCGTGATTCTTCCAATGAAAAAATGCAATTACCTAATTTAAGATAATTGCATTTTAAATGTGTGACCGCGGCAGGATTCGAACCTGCAACCCTCAGAGCCGAAATCTGATATTCTATCCAGTTGAACTACGCAGCCAGTTTTAAGGTCAGCAAAAGTAAATAAATTCTATGAATTTACAATCCCAAAACATCAATTCCTTGTTCAAAAACAATATCATCTGGAATCCCTGCTGTTTTTAGTCGATCTAAATCTTTTTGTAATTGAGGTTTGATAATTCCTTTTTCTTTGGTTAATTTCACAACGCCTTCATAATCACCGTTTCCTTGAAGTGTAAGAATCAATTCGGACAATCCATTCATCGCTTTTTCCATTTTATCGAAATCCACGATATAGGTTCCTTCTTCGGTTCTTTTAAATGCGCCATTTTCTTGGAAATAATTAAAACAAATCATATTTGCCGAACCGTGTGCACTTGATCCAAAACGAACAGAGCGGAAAATTCCTGCTAGGAATGTCACCATATAATCTTCTCTTTGGCCTTCCAATTCTCCTTTTTTCAGAAGTTGATTCACCATATATAAGCCTAAAATATCTGCTTTCCCTTCTTCCAAATGCGATTGTTGTTCTTTCAAAGCTTCACGTACCGTACCTTTTCCGTTGATGGTATTTTTAATTCCTAAACCGTGCGCTACTTCGTGGAACATCACATTGGCAAAAAACGCATCGAAGTTGATGTAATTGCGTTGGGATGGGTCAATTAATTTATCGGCGATGGGAACTAAGATTTTATCGAATTTCGCACGCATTGCATTTTTAAGTTGCAAACGACGGGTTCCTTTTTCCAACTGAACTTTTTCGTCGTTTGGAAGGTTAATCGCAATGGTTTTTCCACCTGCATTGCAATCTCCTGCATAATAAACGATTTCGTATGCATTCAAATCTGAATCCGTACCGGGTCTTTCGGTTTTGAATTTGTCAGCGACGGGTAAATTTCTTTGAAGTTCAGGTAAGAATTTCGCATATTTCTCTAATTTCCCTGACCATTCCATGTCTTTAATTAAAACATACGCCTCGTGTGCTGTTTTTTGACCATACAAACGGTCTTCATAACTTTCAATCGGTCCGATTACTAAATCCAATCGGTTATTTTTCATCGACATCCATGCAATGTCACTGTCGTAATATTTATCGGTTTCCAAAGCGGTTGCTCTTAATTCCAAATATTTTTTTAATTCCGGATCTTCTGCATAGGACGCGGCTCTTCGCAACAATTCAGCAGCTTGTGCAACTTCTTTTTTGAATTTTTGGTGGTAGGGAATAGTAAATAATTTTCCATTGTCGTCTCTACGTACAAAAGTATACGGACTGTTTTTGTCAGGCAAATCCGCAGCTTCAAATTCCTCTTTTGTCATATCTCTTGGATAGAAATTAGCGCCGAGAGGTTTTTCTGGAAAGCCGGTAATGAACGGTTTCATATTGTCCAATCGATCCCATGGACCGTAATTAATTTCAACATAATTTTTCGCTCCACCTGAAACTTTGGCCAACAATTCGGTTTTATCTCCATAGGCTTCGTGCCAAAAGAGATCATCCATAATTTGAGCAGCTTGAATGAATAGAATCAGCATCGCCTTTTCTTTGTCCGTCAGTTTCGATAAATCGGTGTCTAGTCGAACTTTGGCGTATGTTTTTAGGGTATCATTCACCACAATATTTTCAGAAACAACTTCTTGGTCGGTTACAATTTCTTTTTTACTGTTTTTGCAATTAAGTAAGGAAGTCATAACAAGTAGACTCAGGCTAATGACAAGTATTTTTTTCATACGTGTAAATTACATTGATTCTTCAAAATTACAAAATATTTAAAAGTAGAATGTGAGAATTTCACAAAGAAAGTTTGTGAAGCTTGAAATTAGTTGATTTTGAATACAGGAAAAACCCTGTATTTGAATGAAAATAGGACAAGCTTTTGTTTATAGTCGAAATAAAATTATCTTTGCCGCTATTAATTAAAATATCTATTAAACAAAGTAACAATGAAAAACAAAATTTATTTTTTAGCCATTCTAGTATTTGGTTTAGGATTTTTAGGGTCATGTTCAAGTGATGACGATAATGGAGCAGGTTCTCATGCAGATCAAATCGTGGGGAAATGGTCTTTTGTGGAGGCTGGATTTGTGGTGAATGGAATGGAAGTTTTAGAACCTTGGGATCATGAATGTGCTACAAAAGAAGACCATGTAGAATTTACTGCAACAGGAAAACTATATGACCATTACTATGGAAGTGATTGTGTTGTGGAAACAGAAATTTCAAATTATTCAATCGATGGGAATAAAGTTATTGTTGTTGTAGATGGAGAAACTGAAACTGCAACAATTGAAGTATTAAATTCCACTACACTGAAATTAAAAGTTTTCGAAGCGTATGGTCAGACAGATTTTACTTACGTAACCGTTTTAAAACGCATGTAATTCTAAATACCCAAAATATCAAAAGAGCCAGCGATTTGCTGGCTCTTTTTTTTGCTTTTTTTTGAAGTTAAATTTGAAGACAAAAAAAAGTCCTTGAAAATCAAGGACTTTGGGTGGCTGATGGGGATCGAACCCACGACATCTAGAACCACAATCTAGTGCTCTAACCAACTGAGCTACAGCCACCGTTTAAAATCGACTGCAAATATACATTTTTTCTTTAATTGAAGCAATAATTTACACCAATCCTTCAAAGTTTTTTAAACCTAAGTGTCCTTTCAACATAAAACCCTCACCCGCTTCTGTGCCAATGAGCATACCTAAGTCGCTCGCTCTGTTTTCAATACTGTCTTGAAACTGTTTGGAAGAAATAGGTGTATTGGATTCGTTATTTTCGGGATCAAAAAATTGGGTTTTGTACGCAAAACAGGCTTTTTTCTTTTTTTCGATAAATCCGCTTACGTCCATCACAAAATCAGGTTTCAGTGTGTACCATTGAATGTAATGGAATACATGTTTGGGTCGCCAAGCTGCTTGACCGGTTTCGATTTTAATTAATCCCGACAGAAAACAAGCGTCTTGGACCAAGGCTGCTCCTTTTCCATGATCGATGTGTCGATCTTCCAGTGCATTGCATAAAACCAAGTCGGGCTGGTATTTTCGGATGATTTTGATGATTTCCATTTGGTGTTTTTCGTCATTCACGAAGAACCCATCACGAAAACCTAAATTCTCCCGAACGGAAACGCCCAATATTTTAGCAGAATCTGCGGCTTCTTGTTTTCGGGTCTCGGCTGTTCCACGCGTTCCCAATTCACCTCGGGTTAAATCGATGATACCTACTTTTTTTCCTTCCGCTACCATTTTAGCTACGGTTGCACCACAACCTAATTCCACGTCGTCTGGATGTGCACCAAAGGCTAGAATATCTAATTTCATTGAACTAAAATTTTACTTGGATTCAATCCAACGGGTGATTTTTTTGCTTTCAGGTGAGGTAATGGAATAAAAATAATCTTCCAAACTTCCATCTTCATTGATGATGTATTTCTGGAAATTCCATTTTACAGATGAACTTTTCTTTCCATTCATTTCTTTCTGTGTTAGAAATTGATAAATAGGCGCTTTGTCATCGCCTGTTACCTTTATTTTCGCCATCATAGGAAAACTTACGCCGTAATTTAATTGGCAAAATTCTGCAATTTCCTCATTCGTTCCAGGATCTTGCTCTTTGAAATCGTTGGTAGGAAATCCAACGACAACAAAACCTTGGTCCTTGTATTTCTGATACAATGCTTCTAAACCTTCGAACTGAGGTGTGAATCCACATTTTGAAGCGGTATTCACAATCAATATTTTCTTTCCTTTTAAATCGGCAAAATCAAATTCATCTCCTGAAATGGTTTCAACTTTGTAATCATAAATCGTTTTCATTGCTTCGTGATTTTGGGATTGACAACTCGTTAAACATACGAGAAGGAATAGTAAACTTAATGTTTTCATTTTTTCTTCTTTTTTTTCTTTGGATGAAACTTCTTGTTTCTAAAATACGAAACTACAGACAGCACAAGCATGGCTACGGCCGTAATGTAAACCCAACTGGGAATTGGGATTGGATCTCCTGCTGCATACGAATGCAATCCAGCAAGGTAATAGTTCACACCAAAATAGGTCATAATAATGGACCAAATCGCCCAAAGCGCTCCTACGTTAAAAGCCCATCTCCCTCTCAGTCCAGGAACCAAACGCATGTGAAGAACTACAGCATAAAACATAACGGAAATGAATGCCCATGTTTCTTTCGGGTCCCAGCTCCAATAACGTCCCCAACTTTCGTTCGCCCACATTCCACCAAGGAAAGTTCCAATAGTCAAAGTGAATATTCCTACAGTTAACGCCATTTCGCTTACAATGGTCATTTCGGATATGGAGTGTTTTATTTTTTTAGTTGGCTTAATCGACATTAAGATCAAGGCTATAACTGCAATTACAGTAGAAATCCCAAAGAATCCGTAACTCGATGTGATAATTCCTACGTGAACCATCAACCAATACGATTTAAGAACCGGTTCCAAAGGTGTAATTTGAGGATCCAACATAGATCCACCGTGCGCAAATCCCATCATAATCATCGCTACCAAAGCTCCGGAAGCTGGTATAAAAGCATTTCTATTTCTATAGAAAATCAATCCCGCCAAAACCCCGATGGATGAAATAAAGACAATCGCCTCGTAACCGTTACTCCAAGGAGCATGTCCGGATAAATACCAACGAATAGCCAGTCCAACATTATGGATGATATAAGCAAGGAACATAATTCCTAGCAAGAACTTGATGATGTAATGTATTCCTTTCCCAATACGGGTTTCCGAGGATAATACTTCAATAAACGCGAAGAATACCAAAAGAATTCCTAAGATGCTGTACGCAATCATCAAATACAAAAACAGATTGGCTTTGTTGTAAAACACCTCCATTTTCACTTTGGTAGGTGAAGGCATTACATTTTTCCCCCATTCGTGTTGGTAGTCACTGATTTCTTGTAATTTGGCATCGGCTGAAGTCCAATCATCGGATTTTGCGCCTTCTTTGATTGCATTGAAATATTGGGTTATAAAACCATAGGCTATTTCATCGATTTCAATCGGACTTTCGTCCGAACTGTAAATCCAGCTGTTCCATGTTTGAGCAAGGTCATTTTTAACCGGAACTATTTTGGTGTAATAACCGTACACAATATTATTGAAAATATTGAATCGTTCCGTTAAATTAATCACCTCTTTGTCGTAATTGGATTGGTCGGCTTGTCGTTTACTAAACGCTTTGTTGTACGCTTCCTCCAATTTATATTGACCCGTTTCCAAATTGATTAAGTTGATATACGATGTGTATCCATCTTTATCCGCTTTGGTTTCCGCTAACAATTCGTCGCCCCCTTTTGCGGCAACTTTTATAATCGGTTCATCTGCCCAGGAAGCGGGATCGATTTGCATCGATAAAAACCACTGTTCAGCTGTTGTTCCTTTGTAATTGTCTTTTTTATAAATTTTTCGAAGCAATTCCAAAACGTGGGTGTCCATCGGTTTGATACGACCTGAAAAGTCTTGGACCAATAAATAACCGAATTTCTTTGCATGTTCTGCATTGACTTGGAAGTGTGCTCCCAATTCATCGGGATGTGTAAACTGAGCGGTTGGCTCTATGTCAACTTTGGCTTCAGAAATACTATCTGGAACATTTTGTTGCGCCGGAACTGAATCTTGTGCTTGTCCAAATCCAACGAGAAGAAGAAAGGGGAGAAGTATCAGACTCTTTTTATGCAAATCTTTTAATTTTTTATTCAAATTCCAGAAATGAGTTCCTTTCCAAAATAAGGTGGCAAACATTCCAAAGAACAACAAGAAATATCCAACATAGGTAACATTCGTTCCCCACCAGTCGGCATTTACAGATAGAATGGTTCCACTTTCATCCGGGAAATAACTCGCTTGGAAAAAGCGATATCCTCTGTAATCCAGTACGTTATTCATGTAAATATGATGGGGTTCTTCTTTTCCGCCATCGATGATGGTCAATTCACTTTCGTAAGAAGATGGATTTGTAGAACCGGGATAACGATCCAAAATAAAGTCGTCACAACGAATTGAAAACGGTGTGTGAATAATTTTCGAACCAAATCCTAAAGAAATATTCATTCCGTTGATGTTTGTATTCTTGCTATAACCCGTCAAACCTCTTCCGCCTGTAACGGCTAAGGTATCTTTTTCTTCGCCTGAACTAAGTTCTACCATCACCACATTCGGTAAATTCTTATCTTCGGAATTGAATTTATCACCGGGGTAATAAATTACTTTTCCTTTGATAGCCGGTCTTGGAATGATGAAACTTGTGTTGTTGATGGTATAAAGAGATAAAAACTGAAGTTTTTCGGGTTCATTTACACCCAGATGACCGGAACTTTCTGCTAACAAAGCAGAATCACTTACCACACCGGTTTGTTGTCCTGCCATGGAAACATATTCCGCTTCAAAAGGAGAAAGAATAATAATTCCCTCATCGGTTTCAATCAATTGAACAGAACCTTCAATCGGTTTGTTAAAACTGATCATGGTTCCTCCGATGTTTTTAATCTCCCCATCGCCAATGAATTCGGTATTCCGACCATTTTCGCCCATGCTTACAACTTCCAACATTTTCTTTCCCGAATTTGTTTTTTGGATGGAATCTTTGGCCATTGGAATAAAGTCCAATGTCTTTAAGCTAACTGTCTTTTCACCAAAAGGATAGTCTTTTTTATACACTCTTTTGAACGGCCATTTTGCGTCTTTGGCATTGAAGTAAGACATCATGTAGGGGTTCTTATCGTAACGCAAGGCACGGTCGCCTTCTGCAATTTCTAATTTGAAATAGGTCAAATCACTGACGATTTCATTGGTGGTTTCCCCTTCTTTAATCGGCATTTGTCCTTCAAAGCTAATATATCGTGTGATGGCACCACCTATAAACATAAAAACAAAAGCGAGGTGGAAAATTAATACGGGCCATTTTTCTTTTCGAAGCAATCGATAGCGCTTGATGTTGGCTATAAACAAAATAATCAACCAAAACATTAAAAATTCGAACCATTTCGAGTTGTAAATCAATGTTTTTGCGGTGTCGGTATCGTAAGCATCTTCAACAAAAGTTGCAACAGCCATCGCGATAGCGTACAAAAACAATAAGATAGCCATAGTTCGGGTTGAAAAAAGTATCTTTTCTAAACGTGTCATTTATTTTATACTATTAAGTTTACAAAGATAGTTTATGTAGTAGAAATTTAAGGTATGGAAAAGATGATATTTAGCGTCAAATTTAGAATCAAACTAAATAAAGTAGCGAAATTTGAATCGTTTCCTTTAAATTATTTACCTTTTGTGCGATTTTCAAATTACACATACGAAACACAGAACCTATTTATGGAAACGAAACAAATTAAAACCAATTATCCGGCACTCTACACCCTGATTGTCGTTTTCTTTTTTTGGGGATTTATTGCAGCGGGAAACAGCATATTTATTCCGTTTTGTAAACATTACTTCAGTCTCGATCAATTTCAATCTCAATTGGTAGATTTTGCATTTTATACTGCATATTATGTTGGTGCATTGCTGCTTTTTATATTCAGTTCGGTTTCTGGTAAGGATTTGGTCGGGAAGTGGGGTTTTAAGAAAAGTATCGTTTATGGATTGTTGTTTTCCGCACTCGGAGCTGCGGCGATGATTGTTGCAGTTGAGGTAAATACCTATTTAGGGATGTTGGTCGGTTTATTTATTGTAGCCTTGGGATTCTCGCTTCAGCAAACCGCAGCCAATCCGTTTGCGATTTTATTGGGTGACCCAAAAACAGGCGCGAGTCGTGTGAATTTAGGAGGTGGAATTAATTCCTTCGGAACGACCATTGGTCCATTAATCGTTGCTTTTGCGCTCTTTGGAACGACAGCCACGGTTTCGGATGCAGATATTGCTGAATTGCCTTTGAATAAAGTCGTTTATCTCTATGCTGGTGTAGGTTTGTTGTTTATCGCTGCTGCTGCTTTGTTTTATTTTTCAAAGAAAGTTCCGGATGGAATTTCAAATGAACCGATTGAACGATCCAACAAAGCGATTCGAATTTTAGTGATAATGACGATTTTATTGGGAGCGATGTTCGGTCCGGTTTTTAGTAGTTATAAAAGTGAAGAAGCGGTAAAAGTAGAGCAGTTGGAAACCCAATTGACATCCATAAATGACTCTTCCGAAAAAGCAACCATTCAATCTCAAATTTCAGAAATAAAGGACCCGATGGAGCAAAAAAGAATGCTTTGGTTGGGTGGAGCTTTGTTAGTAGTAGTGGGCGGACTTTCATACGCAGGATTTAGTGCCAAAAAGAAATCCGAAGGTTGGGGAGCTATGCAATTTCCACAGTTGCTATTGGGTATGCTAGCGATTTTTGTGTATGTAGGTGTAGAAGTTGCGATTGGTAGTAATTTAGGTGATTTATTACATCAGCCTGAATTTGGAAGTCATAGTTCGTCCGAAATCGCACCGTATATTTCAATGTATTGGGGAAGTTTAATGATTGGTCGTTGGGCCGGTGCGATTTCCGCTTTTCATATAATGGGCACAAAGAAGCGACTTTTACTGATCCTGGTTCCCTTGGTTGCTTTTACAGTAATTATTGCCGTAAATACGTTGGCGAGTAAAGATATGACACCGCTATATTTCTATGTCATTTGTGTTTTTATTCAAATCGCGATGTTTTTTATCAGCAGAGACCGTCCAGCAATGACTTTGTTTGTTTTTGGATTGTTTGGAATAGTGGCGATGTTGGTTGGGTTATTCACGCATGGAACGGTAGCTATTTATGCATTCTTGGCAGGTGGATTGGCGTGTAGTATTATGTGGCCATCGATTTTCTCTTTAGCGTTGATGGGATTAGGAAAATACACGGCGCAAGGATCTGCGTTTTTGGTTATGATGATTTTGGGTGGTGGAATTATTCCTCCGATTCAAGGGAAATTAGCGGATATCATTGGAATCCATAATTCATACATCATTCCGGTTCTTTGTTTTATTTACTTAACGATTTTTGCTTTTTGGGTAAAATCGATTTTGAAAAAACAAGGAATTGAAGTGGATAAGGTAGAGCGGGTTTAGTGCTTGGTGTCGGGTATTTGGTAATGGGTATCAGGTATTTGGTATGGGTTCTTAATAAATATTTCAGTATAAAGTTTTCATTCAGAGAGATGCAGAGTTCGCAGAGATTTTCACGCGGAATAAACAGAGTTTTAAACCAATTAAATTTTAGTGTTATTACTTGGTATCTAATAGTCCTAATTTAGAATTCAAAATTCCAAATAAAACCTAATACCCATATTTCCCTTTCCACTTTTTGGATAAATTGGTTTTGTCGGTTTGTTCTCTGGGATTCATTCCGGGTTCATAGAAAGTGGTTCCTGAAATACCGTCGGGTAAGAATTCTTGTTCCGCAAAACTATCTTGGTAGGAATGCGCGTATTTGTAGTCTTTTCCATAATCTAAATCCTGCATCAATTTCGTAGGTGCATTTCGTAAATGAAGCGGTACCGATAAATCTCCGGTCTGCCGAACGATTTGTTGGGCTTTATTAATTGCTTCATACGTCGAATTGCTTTTGGGCGAATTGGCGAGATAAACCGCACATTGACTCAAAATAATCCGCGATTCCGGATAGCCGATGGTTGTTACAGCTTGAAAACAATTGTTTGCAATCACCAAAGCGGTAGGATTGGCATTACCAATATCTTCTGAAGCAGAAATCAACAAACGACGTGCAATAAATTTTAAATCTTCTCCGCCTTCCAGCATGCGCGCCAACCAATACACAGCCGCATTGGGATCGGAACCTCGAATGGATTTAATGAAGGCCGAAATAATATCGTAATGCATTTCTCCGCTCTTATCGTATCGACTTAAATTCTGTTGAATGGATTGGGTGACTAATTCATTCGTAATCGTTACTTTTTCATCTGAAATACTGTTTACGACCAACTCCAAACCGTTGAGAAGTTTTCGTGCATCACCACCTGAATAGCGAATAAGTGCATCGGTTTCTTGAATTGTTATTTCTTTTTGATTTAGAATGTCATCTTCTTTAATTGCTCTATGCAGTAATTCTTCCAAATCCGTTTTCTCAAGATGTTTCAACGTATAGACTTGACATCGTGAAAGTAAAGCGGGGACAACTTCAAAGCTTGGGTTTTCGGTGGTTGCACCTATGAGTGTAATCCATCCTTTTTCAACGGCTCCGAGCAGACTATCCTGTTGACTTTTATTGAATCGATGGATTTCATCGATGAATAGAATAGGGGATTGACCGCCTGAAAATAAGTTTTTGTTTTTTGCTTTGTCGATGATTTCTCTTACTTCCTTCACGCCCGAACTGATGGCACTTAGTTCATAGAAAGACCGTTTTGAAAGTTCAGCAATCATTTGCGCGAGGGTTGTTTTTCCGGTTCCTGGAGGTCCCCAAAAAAGCATCGAAGCGATATGTCCGGATTTGAGCATAATTCTTATCGGTGAATTTTCACCCACCAAATGTTTTTGGTTGATGAATCCATCGAGTGATTTTGGACGCATTCTTTCGGCTAAGGGTTGCATAGAAATTAATTTTGATAAGGCAAAGTTAAGTCTTTCTCTAAAAACAAAAAGCTGCCCTTACGGACAGCTCTTTATTAAATTCTATATGTACTATTTGAGAGTACTCAAATTAAGGCATCCACCATAATTTCGCATCAATTGCATCTAAACCAGCACTTGGGCCAGAATATTGACTTGCTGCAGCATTCCAGTTTGATCCATTAACAGATTGCTCAGATACGGGGTAAGATATTCTATAGGGCATATCTGTCATTCCATTTACAAGTGGTGTAAACACATAAGGAGTTCCATCTAATTCATAACCAGTCTGACCTGGTAATAATAAAATAGGAGACTTTGGATACCCCGTTCTTCTGTAATCTGCCCATGAAACTTGAGGTTGCATAAACATAGCTGCATACTTTTGCGTCAATACATTTTCTTGGTTTGCGGGAGGAAGGGTAGCAATAAAGGTATTTATATCCTCTGCATCAATTCCCCATTTATCCATAGAAGCTCTGACACCATTTTCATAGTTTGTTTGAGACCAGCCATTTAATTCGGACAAAATAAATTCAACTTCAGAATATTCCATCAAAACTTCAGCATAGGTTGCAGTTAAGATGTGCTTACTGAAAGGAGACAACTTAGCGAATGCATTATTTGCTGAAACTCTATTTGCGGGTAAAGCATAAGGCATACCTTGATAGTCAGCAGGATCCGTGGATTCTATATAATTACTTGCGCCTACTTGTGCTTTGGTTGTTCCTTTTGGAGCAGCATATTTAAATAATCTTGGATCTACGCCAAAACCACCCGTTTCACCTTTCATAAAGTTCACAAATTGATTGTTCACAAAGAAATCATTTCTACCTCCAACAAAATACTCAGCCCAGAATGGTGAACCACCTGTAGAAGTATTGATGTAATGCAAAGTAGCATTGTCATCATTGCTGGTAAAGTAAACTCCGGAAGTAATTACTTGGCTAATCGCTGCATTTGCTTCGGCAGGAATTTTACCTTTCACCATATTTGCAATTCGCAAACGCAATGAGTTACCAAATTTCTTCCATGATTCTACATCTCCTCCGTAAATTTTATCACCACTAATTCCTCCTGGTTCCACAAACACATCTCCTGTAGTCAGCTGATTTACAGCCTCTTCTAATTCTATTAATAAGTTTTTGAAGATAGCTTCTTGACTTGCATAAACAGGTTGAGGATATACATTAATATTCAAAGCTTGAAAATCAGGATTGCTTTTTCCGCTGTAAGACCAATAAGGAACATCTCCAAAGTAATTGGTCAAATCCAAAAATGCATAAGCCATCATAATTCGAGTTACACCAATTTGATTGTGTAATTCTCCGTATGCCTCCATAAGAGGCCCCTGATTTGGATCTTCACAAAGATCAATAATCGTTTTATAATTGGACAACGATCTGTAAATATCGTTCCAAGCCTGTGTTCCCGTAGTTGGACGATATTGATATTTATCTTCCTCTACATAATTTCTCTGTGCGCTGTATTGCACCCAAGGCAATACCATTCTTCCACTAACCCAACCATCTCTCGTTTCATCCATCAATCTTTTGGTGGCAGAACTGAAAACAGTATAGGTTGGTGCAGCTTCAGGTTTATCCGGGTCTGTGTTGATTTCATCAAAGTTATTGTCACAAGACCACAGCAAAGAAATCCCAAGAAGCGACGCTACTAATATTCTTTTATTTAAAAACATAATTTTTTATTTTAGAATTGAAACTTTAAATTCATACCATAGGTTCTAGTTGAAGGAAGTGATCCACCTTCTAAACCTTGGATATTTCCACTACCATAGGAAGCCATTTCCGGATCAAATCCTTTTTTGTCCTCTCCCCACATTGCTAGGTTTCTACCGAATGCAGATACAGTAATTCCTTCAAAAGGACCTACCATTTTTTTAGGAATAGAATAAGAAATAGTAACCTCTCTTAATTTGATGTAGTCAGATTTGAAAATGTTTTGAGCATCTACGTTGTTGTAGAAGCTTGTAAAGTAATCATATCCATCCACTAAAATATCGTTGGTTACATATTGACCTGATCCAGCGTCAAATCGAACTCCATCTAATATAAGTCCATCTTCACGAACATTATTAGCTGCAGTTTCTTCTAGCATACCTGAATAATTTCCCCACATATTTGTTGTAGAGTAAAAGTTTCCTCCTTTTTGCATATCGATCAAGAAAGAAAAGTCAAAACTTTTGTAAGAAAAAGTATTTCTTAGACCCATGTTGTAGTCAGGTAATATAGATCCTAAGTTTTCAACTTGCTCACTTCTTTCATATATACCATCTGCACCTACAACTTTGTTTCCATTGTCATCAAAAACATAATTGTAACCTCTTAACATACCGTATTTTTCTCCTTCCACAGCCCATAATGAGACAAGGAATGGAGCATTTGATAATTGGAATGCATCCATACCGTTAGCAACTTTGGTAACGACATTATCGTTTTTAGTAAAGTTCCAATTAAGTTTCCATTCAAAATCTGCAGTTCTAACAGGTACAAGGCTCAAGCTAGCTTGAATACCCTTGTTGCTCATTTCTCCTGCATTTAACCATTTAAAGCCATATCCGGACGAAAAAGAGTGCTGAACAGGTACAAGTAAATCTGTTATTTTTTCTTCATAATATGTGAAGTTCACACCCACACGGTTTTTGAACATATTCATGTCCAAACCAACTTCCCAAGAATCTTTCACTTCGGGATTTAACAAATCATTTGATTTGGTGTTACTTAAGCCAAATGAAGGGCCATCGAAATTAGGTCCTGCAGTAAAGTAGTCTCTAGTTTGGTATTCAGTCACATCGTTTGAGGTTTGAGAGAACCCTCCTCTAATCTTACCGTAACTTAACCATGAACCTTTCATGAATTCGAGTTCAGAAAATAACAATGATGCCGTTACAGAAGGATAAAATTTACTGTTGTTTTCCTTTGGAAGCGTAGAGAACCAATCGTTTCTCCCTGTAGCATCTAAGAATAAAAAGTTTTTATATCCCAATGAAACCATTCCATATACAGAGTTTACTGTTTTTTGGGCAAATTTAGCGGTATTTACATTTGGGTTATTCATACTGTTTGATAGCGTGTAAATATTTGGTACAACCAAACCACCCACAGTGTTACCTGATATATAGTTTCCGTTAATCGCTCTTCGGTTAAGTCCTACAAAGGAATTTACTGAGAAGTCCCCAAAATTTCTATCAAAATGAAGTCTTCCTTCGTAATTGTATTCAGAATACTTTCTTAAACCGTAAGAATATTGTGACTGTGCCGCAGAACCTACCGCAACTCTTTCGCTAATTTCTAGGTTATATGTATCTCCCATTGCATTTGCAATAGCATACAAACCTTTAGAAAATTCATATTTTAATTCAATGTTACCAAAATATCGATTTCTTTCATCTTTTGAGATATTCTCGAACAATGTCCAATAAACGTTATCTGAATAAGCCGGAGTCCCATCATCCCATGCACTACGGTTCCATGATCTTTGGTTTCCGTTTGCTAACTTATAATCTCTCAATTTGTTATAGTCTAATTGAGTTTGTCCCCATTGCCATATTTTTTGTGGAATAGAGTTGTCCCCATAGCCTTGTTCAGGTCTGTTTTTACCATAGGTTCTTGAAAAGTTAAAGTTGGTGTTGATAGAGAATTTTTCATCAAATTTATGCCCCATACTCAAACCAACGTTTGATCTTTCCAAACGTGAATTTGGTAAGATTCCAGTTTGGCTAACGTTTGCCAATGCAAGCTTGAAATTTGTAAATTCATTTGCTTGAGAAAAATTAACCGAATTGTTGTAAGTAATACCTACATCAAAAAGTGAAATTGCATCGTGTTTTGGATAAAGCCATGGTTGCGGATTTAAATAATCATTTGCAAATTCTGGATCAAAGTTATTCCATTGAAGAACCGGAGTTCCATCGAATTTGGGTCCCCAAGATTCATCGGTTCCGTATTCTGCAATGTTGTAGGTAACACCATTAATTTCCACTTGTTCAAAAGTGTCCATAGAACCACCTCCATAAAGTTTCTGTAATTTTGGGTAATAAGCGATTGACTCAAAAGAAATACCTGTATTCACAGTGATGTCTCTTCTCCCTTTTTTTCCTTTTTTGGTTGTAATCATAATAACCCCGTTAGACGCTCTGGAACCGTAAAGAGCAGAAGCAGGGCCTCCAGTCAAAACGTTTACATCTTCAATATCATCGGGATTAATGTCAAAAATACCATCTCCGTAATCTCTACCTCCCGCACCTCTTTGGGTATCTGTAGAGTTAGCGTTGAAGTTAGATAACGGAATACCGTCAACTACAATCAAAGGCTTGTTTTCTTGGGTAATCGAGTTGATACCTCGTAAAGTAATTCGCGTTGACCCTCCTAAACTTCCACTCGGTGAAGTAATCTGTGCTCCTGCAATATTTCCAGATAAAGCTGAAATTGCATTTGAGCTTCTTGATTTCGAAAGTAAATCCCCGGTAACTACTTGTGTAGCATATCCTAACGATTTCTCATCTCGTGAAATACCTAATGCAGTTACTACTGCTCCTTCTAATTGAATAGCGCCTGTGTCTTTCAAATTTGCATTGTACACATTTCCGGCGCCTACCGTTACTTTTACTACTTCCATACCCATTGCTTCAATGGTGAGTATTTCACCTTGATTTACTGTTATGGAGTATTTACCGTCTAAATCGGTATAAACCTCCTCACCTGATGATGACATAACGCTAACATCAGTAAGTGGAAAACCGTCTTTGTCAGTCACTGTTCCAGTGACAGTTTTTTCTTGTGCAAATAGAATACCTCCTACGAGAATCCCAAATAACACAAGTAAACCTCTTAACTTTGTACTCATTTGTTAAAGAATTTAATGTTTTATAAAGCGAATTTAGCATTTAATTAAGACATAGCAACGCTTTAAATTAAAAAATAACAATTATTTTTAAACATGAAGACCCAATATTTAGTCAATAAAATCGAAGCAGGATGTGATGAAGCAGGTAGAGGATGCCTCGCTGGACCCGTTTTTGCAGCTGCCGTGGTACTTGGAAAAGAGTTTGACAATGAGTTAGTTGATGACTCTAAGAAATTGACAGAAAAGCAAAGAGAGTTTCTAAAGTGCTACATTGAAACGAATGCAATCGACTGGTCAGTGGCCTATGTTTTGCCAAAAAAAATAGATGAAATAAATATTTTGAATGCAAGTATTTTAGCCATGCATCTTGCTTTGGATGGGCTCAAAGTTTCACCGCAACATATTGTTATTGATGGGAATCGGTTCAAAGACTACAAAGATATTCCTTATTTATGCATCGTTAAAGGGGATTCCAAATTCCAGAATATTGCGGCTGCTTCCATTCTTGCAAAAACCTATCGTGATGAATACATGCATAAATTACATCTAGATTTCCCGCAGTATAACTGGAAGAAAAACAAAGGATATCCAACCAAAGAACATCGAAATGGAATTCGAGAATATGGTGCCTGTTTGCATCATAGAAAAACTTTTCGACTTTTGCCCTTCGAAATTGACTTGGAGTCGTGATTTAAACCCGAACCACGTTTGGAACCAAAATAGTGTAATCTCCTTTGTTGCGAATTACATCGCGAACTATGCTGGAACTGATGTAGGATTTTCCGGAAGAAGTCAATAAGAAAACGGTTTCAATTCCTCGATTTGTAATCGCTCGATTGGTATGTGCAATCGCTTTTTCGAATTCAAAATCCGCTGGATTCCGAAGGCCTCTCAATATAAATTGCGCATTTTTCTCTCGGCAATAATCCACCGTTAATCCTTCGTACATATCCACTTCTACATTGGGAAAGTGTTTTAAGGATTCTACCAACCATTTTTTGCGCTGTTCCAAAGGAAACATATAGTTTTTCTGCGCATTGTGACCAATGGCAACAATGATTTTATCGAATAGAGGAATAGCTCTTTCAATAATGTCGTAATGACCTAACGTAATCGGATCAAAAGATCCCGGGAATACAGCTATTCTTTCCATAAATTTTTTCTGTTTAATGCGATTTCAATTTCATTGTCAAATAAATCTTTCAAATCCAAACCTGCAATTTCAGCTTGTTGTGGAAAAATACTTGCCGGTGAAAACCCGGGTAAAGTATTCATTTCTAAGAAATAAGGAATGTCATTGACAATAATAAATTCGGAGCGTGAAATTCCAGTCATTTGTAAACTCTCGTAGGATTTGGTTGCGAATTCTTCTACTTTTTGTCGGGCTTTATCATCCAGACGCGCCGGTGTAATTTCATCAGAAGCGCCTTGGTATTTTGCTTCGTAATCGAAAAATTCGTTGTGACTTACAATTTCTGTAATTCCAACTACTTTTGTTTTTCCTTTGTATTGGATAACGCCGACAGAAACTTCGGTTCCATCCAAAAAAGCTTCGACCAATACTTCTTTGTCTTCCAGGAATGCTTTTTCCAAAGCCGCTTGAAACTCTTCTCTTGATTTTACTTTTGAAATCCCTAAACTCGACCCTGATTGATTCGGTTTTACAAAGCAAGGAAGTCCAATTTTAGCGATGATTTCGTCTATATTGTACGGCAAATCTTGGTTGACATAAACCGATTCTGCATGCGGAATTCCGTATTTATTTAATACGGCTAAACAATCTTTTTTATTGAATGTGAGTGCAGATTGATAAAAATTACAACCCGTATAAGGCATTCCAATTAACTCCCAATACGCTTGAAGATAACCATCTTCGCCCGGTGTTCCGTGAATTATGTTAACCACACAGTCAAAACGATGTTTTTTACCGTCTTTTTGGTAGCTGAAATCTTCTCGATTAATCGGGAACTTCTCGCCATCGATTTCGGCGTACCATCCTTCGCTCAGAATCCGTACTCGAACTTTATGGTATTTCTCAGGATTTAAACTCTCATAAACCAATTCACAACTTTTCAACGAAACAATGTATTCGTCGGAATAACCACCTGCAACTACGGCAACATTCAACATAGTGTATCTATTAAAAATCAAAGATAAGATGAAAATGGAAATAGAAAAGTCTTTTGCTTCGAAATTGATATTTTTATTTCAATGGGTGAATGGAGGTTTTTGGGAATTAAGAAGTGAGAATGGCTGATTTAAAAGAGGATTTATTCACGATTTAAAATCTCGATCTCTTTTGTTTAAGTTGTTTTTGGCATAATTTTTTTATGTAAGTTTGTAGCTAAATTAATTTTGAAGGAAGTTTTCGGATTTCATTCAATTATTTTGAAATAGATAATTAAAAACGCGTGAAATTTCTCAAGACATTTACCAAATGGCAGTTTTGGACAAGCTTACTTCTGATGGGAGTGGTTTGTTATGGTTTGTACCACTTTATTATTAAAGTTGGTTTGCAAGCGTACACCAATCATGGTCAGGAAATTGAAATTCCCGACTTGGCATCCATGGACATTCAAGAAGCAATGCGCACCTTGGATAGTTTAAAGTTGACGTATGAGGTAGACAGTATCCGTTTTGATTCGGCGAAATTGCCGTATGCAGTTTTGGATTTTTATCCCGTCAAAGGATTTAAGGTAAAAGAAGGGCGAAAAGTTCTGATTAAATCCAATCCGAAAGGATGGCGACCTACTACCTTGCCAGACATTGTTGGAAAGTCAAAACGTTTGGCATTTACGCAACTTAAATTGGCAGGATTGTCGGTAGGCGATACACTATACGAGCCGGATTTAGCAAAAGATGCTGTGTTGAGAGTTTTATTTAAAGGAAAACAAATTTCAAAAGATTCGGAACTACCACGTTTTGCAAAAGTAGATTTAGTCTTAGGAAAAGGATTGGATTACGGTGTAGATATGGCAGATTTAATTGGTTTGACTTTGGATGAAGCGCGTTCGTCCATTCTATCCAATCGATTTGATGTAGGTCGTTTAACGGTTGAAGATGGAGTAGTGGATAGCGCGATGATGCGTGTTTTTTATCAATATCCATTGCCTGGAGATAATTACGACCAAGGATTGCCGGTGGATTTGTGGTTATCCAATCGGGATATCAATGAGTTAAAACCAAGAATTAGAGAATTAGATATTCAATATAGAAATTTCGGGCCGAATGATTCATTAGCACTTTCCAAGATGGAAAAGGAAATGAATATTCGAAAAGGCGATGAGGGTGCGCCCAATACAAAACCCAAAGAAAGTACGCGGGATCTTCCTAAGGATTTGCCGACGGAACAACCGAAAGGTATGGAGGTAGATTAATTATGGAAGATAAAAACAATTCGAATTCAGAAAAAGCAAGCTTTGAGCATCATTGTTTCGTAGCCGAAAAAGGACAAGCTCCTTTGCGTGTCGATAAATTTCTATCGAATTTTATTGAAGGTTCTACACGAACTAAAATTAAAAATGCAGCCGATAGTGGTCAAGTTTGGGTCAATGGAGAAAGCGTAAAATCAAATTACAAAGTTCGCCCCGGCGATGAAGTAAAGTTAATGCTCGACGAACCTCCACGTGAGATTGAAGTATTAGCCGAAAACATTCCCATTGAAATCGTGTATGAAGATGAATCGGTAGCTGTAATTAACAAAGCACCCGGAATGGTGGTTCATCCAGGTCACGGGAATTACACAGGAACTTTGGTCAATGCACTGAAATATCATTTCGATAATCTTCCGTCCATGTCGGCGGAATTGGAGCGTCCCGGTTTGGTTCATCGAATCGACAAGGATACCAGCGGATTGTTGGTGATTGCAAAAACCGATCAAGCGATGCAAAACTTGAATGCGCAGTTCAAAGCACGAACTACCGATCGCCTATACAATGCCTTGGTTTGGGGAAGTTTGGAAGATGATGAGGGGACCATTGAAGGCTACATTGCTAGACATTTGAAAGATCGTTTGCGAATGGATGTTTTTGAGGATGAAAGTCAAGGGAAGTTAGCGATTTCACACTATAAAGTTTTAGAACGTTTTCTGTATGTGACTTTGGTCGAATGCAAATTAGAAACCGGAAGAACCCATCAAATTCGTGCGCACTTTAGACATATTGGTCATCCTTTATTCAATGATGAGCGGTATGGCGGCGATAAAATTCTGAAAGGAACTACTTTCACAAAGTACAAACAATTTGTTGAAAACTGTTTTAAAATTTGTCCTAGACAAGCGCTTCACGCAAAAACGTTGGCATTTGATCATCCGGTAACTGGAGAGCGAATGCAGTTTGAAACCGATTTACCTACCGATATGGTTTTATTAATTGAAAAGTGGCAGAATTACAGTAAACATTCAAAAGATGATCCTTCTGCAGATAATTAAATAGAATCGAAAAGCTTTCGATAAAAAATTTATGTCAATCGAAATTTAAAAGCATAAAAAAAAAGGATCGATTTTAAATCGATCCCTTTTCATTTTATTTCGAATGCTTATTTCACTGATAACACATACTTGACCATGGTTTTAGCATCTTCTAGGTTGATTCCAGGGTGAGGAGTCATTGGGATTTCGCCCCAAACGCCTTTACCTCCATCCATTATTTTTCCCGCTAAGTAATCAATGTCTGCTTCGGTATATTTGGCGGCAACATCTTTGTAGCTTGGTCCGATTAATTGATCTTGATCGTGGTGACAAGTTCTACAGTCTTGACCATTGATTAGTGCCAAGCCTGCTTCTGCGGGATCAGCCGCTGTTGCTGTTTCATCATTTGCTTCAGAAGCACCCTCTTGATAGTGAGAGTCATCTTGGGCTACATTTGGATCCATATCTGCATCTTGAACTTTCTTTTCGTTGGAAGAACAGGATACAACAAAAGCTAAAAAGCTTAAAGATAAAATAATGTTTTTCATTGTTTTTAAATTTATGATTTTAAATTATAATAGTTTATTAATTTCATTTACTATGTCACTTACATCCGGATTTAACCCTTCTTTTTGATACGCTAAAACGCCATTTTCTGAAAATACGCTAAGTATATTTGAGTGCGAAAAATCGATAGGCGAAATCTCTTTGTATTTTACGGACAACACATTTGCAAATTCCCGGGTTCCTGCATCGTTACTTCGTAAAAACATCCATTGTTTCCCGTCAAATTTATTCGTTTTTAAATATGCACTCATTTTCTCAGGCGTATCTACTTCGGGGTCAATAGACACCAAAACGAATCGTACCTTTTCAGGATCGTAATCACCTAATTCTTGCTCTATCTGATTCATTTCTGCCGTCAATCGCGGACAAGCTGTTTTGCAAGATGTGTAAATCATGGCCATAACCATCGTTTTCCCTTTTAATTCAGATAGCTTAATCTGCTTACTGTCTTGGGTCTCCCAATCTGAATTCAGTTGAAAAATCGAAGCAGAATCCATTTCGGTATTGCTCTCCTTTGGATTGCAAGAAACAAAGTTAATTAAAATAGTTAAAAGTATTATAAGATTTGTCTTCATTTTCTCTGTTTTATAAATCTTTTGCACATCGGAAACCTAAATTGTTCACGGTGTAATTTGCTTTTAAACTTCCGCGCATTGCATAACGCATAAAGGCTGCATAGTTTTTAAGATCCGTTGTGGTTGCAGATGCGCCCGCACAAAATAAATTCTCATTCGTTGAACTGTCATTTCGAGATTCACCCGAAATCATTACGGAATTGAAATCTTCTGTCCATTCCCAAACCATTCCGTACATATTATACAGTCCATAGAAATTGGGTTTCTCTTGTTTTATTTCCGCATTGTAGGCTTTTTTATTTTGATAAGCATTCAAAATATACGCTGTAAATTCAGGTTTTTCCGAAGCGTCTTTGGATACTTCATCCGCCAAGGCTGAAAATTCCCATTCTTCTACCGTTGGCAATCTTTTTCCTACACTTTCTGCATACGCTTTTGCTGCAAACCAAGAAACATTGGTCACCGGGGAATTGGGTTTTGCTTCTTTGGGAATTTCATAATCGCTGACCCAATTATGCAGATAGGATTCATCTGCATAAAGTTGGGTTACTTTGCTTTTTGTCCATTGGGGATTCTCCCTTAAAAAATCTAAGAATTCCGCATTAGTAATTGGGCTATCGTCGATGTAAAAGGATTTCACTTCTACGATGCGAGTGGAGTCTTTTCCAATAAAGCCCAAATAGGAACCACCCTCAATTTTCTTCATTTCTTTTTTACTGACGATGAATTCTAAGTTTTCGGTTTCCTTAGGTGCATCGCTCAAACTTTTATTCTGATAGCAAGAAGTTAAGATAAAAAGGAAAGTTAGTGCAAAAGGTTTCATATCCAATGGAATTTAAGTTTTTTCTGTTTTATGATTTGGTTTGAAGGGGCTCATTCTTTTTGAAAACCTTCGGATTTTCATCTCCATTCACTTTTATTTTTCCTAAGGCTCCTTTGTGAAAAGCTCTGAAAATTGCGTGATCAACAAGTACATAGTCACCCGGAACGTCCGCTTTGAATTCAACAATGGAAGCTCCACCTGCCGGAATGGAAGTGGTTTGAACGTTAGTATTGATTGTCATTCCACCGTCAACATACACACGGTCAAAGATTTCTCCAATCACGTGGAACGAAGAGGTTAAGTTGGGTCCACCATTTCCCACGAAAATACGAACGGTTTCACCTACTTTTGCTTGCAACTCGTTGGCGCCTAACAAAGAACCTGTATTTCCGTTGAACAGTACATAGTCAGGCTGTTCTGCAATGGCTTTGTCAATATCGAATTCTTGCAACCCTTTTTCACCAAATGCTCCTTTGGTATAGAAATCACCTTGCATTACATAATATTCTTTGTCCACAGCAGGTAAACCTCCTTCGGGCTCAATTAGAATCAAACCGTACATACCATTTGCAATGTGCATTCCCACGGGAGCTGCCGCACAATGGTAAACAAATAATCCCGCATGCAAAGCTTTAAACGTGAAAACCGCTTCTTTTCCAGGTGCTACAAAGGATGCTTCTGCACCTCCACCCGGACCGTTTACAGAATGTAAATCAATGTTATGTGGAAATACACTGTCTTCATGATTTTTTAAGCGTAGTTCAATTTCATCTCCAACGCGCGCACGTATGAAAGCACCGGGAACCGTTCCATTGAAAGTCCAGAAGTTGTACTCAACACCGTTGGCTAATTCTCCTACTTTTTCAATGATTTCGAGATTTACAATGATTTTTTTTGCGGCTCGATCTCCAACTGGAGTAGGAACAAATGGAGGTGCAGGCATTTCTAGAACTTCGGTTGTTCCATCCAATGCTATGTCTTCTGGATTCATTGTACTGTCAGCTAATAAAGAAGAATCCGAATTCTGCTTACACGCTGTAAAGCTAAGGGTAAAAAGAACCGCTAGGAACAAAGGGCGAAATAAAGATTTCATAATGTGTTGTTTTAATTAATTGTTTTTTTTTATCAATTTTCAGGTTTTCAAACGAATTAGAAACCGATTTTGTTTCTGTTTCTAATTTGTGATACAAAGATATTCAATAGAAGACAAATAGGTCTTTTATTAATCATGAGTTATGTCAGTGTGTTTTATGAATTATATCAGCTGATTTGGAAGGCTTTGATGGATAGAGTCTGGAAAGGATAATTAAATTCTAAAAAACAAAAGGAAGAAATCTAAGACTTTTGAAAACCATTTTTTTTGTACATTCGCAAATCCTTAAAAATAATTGTTTTAACGAATAAATAACGACATATATAGTATATGTAAGTCTTATGAGTGAAAATTTTAAAGAATACAAGCAGCTTGATTTGGTGGAATTGGCGGATGAAGTTTTACAGAATTGGAAAACAAATCAGGTCTTTGAAAAAAGTGTGACTTCGCGTGAAGGTCAGGAAAACTTTGTGTTTTACGAAGGGCCGCCGTCTGCGAACGGTATGCCCGGGATTCACCACGTCATGGCCCGAGCGATAAAGGATATTTTCTGTCGATACCAAACCTTGAAAGGAAAACAAGTTCACCGAAAAGCAGGATGGGATACCCATGGATTGCCGGTGGAATTGGGGGTGGAAAAAGAATTGGGAATTACCAAAGAAGATATTGGAAAGAAAATTACGATTGAAGAATATAACAAAGCCTGTCGGGAAGCGGTAATGCGTTATACAGACGTATGGAATGACTTAACCGAGAAAATGGGGTATTGGGTGGATTTAGAGGGCCCATACGTTACCTACGAACCCAAATATATGGAGTCGGTTTGGTGGTTGTTGAAACAGATTTACGAAAAAAAGCTTTTGTACAAAGGATACAGCATTCAGCCGTATTCACCCAAAGCCGGAACAGGACTTTCATCCCATGAATTGAATATGCCTGGAACCTATCGCGATTTAACCGATACAACCGTTGTGGCTCAATTCAAAGCGAAAAAAGAAACATCTGATTTGTTGAAAGACGTGGACGGAGATGTTTATTTCTTAGCCTGGACGACAACACCTTGGACTTTGCCTTCGAATACCGCTTTGACCGTGGGTCCAAAAATCGAATATGTTTTGGTTGAAACCTTCAATCAATATACCTTCCGACCGCAAAAAGTTATTTTAGCGAAACCTTTGTTGTCTTCCGTTTTCGGGAAAATTTATTTTGAAACGAGTGAAGCTTCTGATTTTGAGGACTTCAAAGAAGGCGATAAAAAATTCCCGTATCAAATTCTAAAAACATTTACCGGAAAAGAATTAGTCGGAACTTTTTATGAACAACTCCTTCCGTGGGCAATGCCGTTTGAAGATGCAGAAAAAGCATTTCAAGTTATTGACGGTGATTTTGTGACCACAGAAGACGGTACCGGAATTGTTCACACCGCGCCTACTTTTGGTGCAGATGATGCAAAAGTAGCGAAAGAACACGGTGTTCCTCCTATGTTGGTTTTGGACGAAAATGGAAATCCCGTTCCTTTGGTGGATTTGCAAGGAAAATTCATCCAGAATTTACCAGATGGATACGGCGGGAAATATGTGAAGAATGAATATTACAACGAAGGTGAAGAGCCAGAACGCTCTGTAGATGTTGAAATTGCCATTCATTTAAAAGAAGAAAACAAGGCTTTTAAAGTCGAGAAATACAAACACTCCTATCCACATTGTTGGCGAACGGACAAACCGATTTTATACTATCCACTGGATTCGTGGTTTATTAAAATTACATCGGTTCGGGATCGAATGAGTGAATTAAATAAAACCATCAATTGGAAACCGAAAGCAACCGGAGAAGGTCGTTTTGGAAATTGGTTGGAAAATGCAAATGATTGGAATTTATCGCGTTCTCGTTATTGGGGAATTCCACTTCCTATTTGGCGAACGGAAGATAAAACCGAAGAAATTATCATAGGTTCAGTTGAAGAATTGATGCAAGAAATTCAAAAATCAATCGATGCTGGATTTATGACAGAAAATCCATTCAAAGGATTTGAAATCGGGAATATGTCCGAAGAAAATTATGCGAAAGTTGATTTGCATAAAAACATTGTTGACGAAATTATATTGGTTTCAACGAATGGAAAACCAATGGATCGAGAAAGTGATTTGATTGATGTTTGGTTTGATTCCGGAGCGATGCCATATGCGCAACACCATTATCCCTTTGAGAACAAAGAGTGGATTGATTCCGGTGAAAAATTCCCGGCGGATTTCATTGCGGAAGGAGTAGATCAAACCCGTGGATGGTTTTATACACTGCATGCGATTGGAACACTGGTTTTCGATAGTATTGCGTATAAAAACGTAGTTTCCAACGGTTTGGTTTTGGATAAAAACGGACAGAAAATGTCGAAACGTTTAGGAAATGCAGCGGATCCTTTTGAAACCTTGGCAACCTACGGTCCCGATGCGACGCGATGGTATATGATTTCAAATGCACAGCCGTGGGAAAACTTGAAATTCGATTTGGCAGGAATTGATGAAGTTCGTCGAAAATTCTTTGGAACGCTTTACAACACCTATTCATTCTTTGCGCTTTATGCGAATGTAGATGGATTTAAATATGCAGAACAAGACATTCCCATCGATGAAAGAGCGGAGTTGGATCGATGGATTCTGTCGGAATTAAACACCTTAATTAAGAAAGTAGATGAATTCTATACGGATTACGAACCTACGCGTGCAGCGCGTGCGATTCAGGAATTTGTAGTCGATAATTTAAGTAATTGGCACATTCGATTAAGTCGACGACGTTTTTGGAAAGGCGAATACAGCAACGACAAAATTTCAGCCTATCAAACTTTGTATGAAGTGCTGGAAAAAGTAGCGATTATTTCTGCACCGATTGCTCCTTTCTTTATGGATCGATTGTATAAAGATTTAAAAGAGGCAACCGGAACTTCAACGATTGAATCCGTGCATTTGGCCTATTATCCAACTGTAAATGAGGACTTAATCGACTCTGAATTAGAGAAAAGAACCCAATTAGCGCAAACGGTTACCAGTATGATTCTATCCTTACGAAAAGGAGCGGATTTACGGGTTCGTCAACCTTTGCAGAAGATAATCATTCCGGTTTTGGATGATCAAATGAAGAGTCGATTGGAAGCCGTTTCTGAATTGTTGAAACAAGAGTTGAATGTGAAAGAAATTCAGCTGTTAACCAACGAAGAAGCATCGCATTTATTAGTGAAAAGCATCAAGCCCAACTTCAAAACCTTGGGTCCTAAATTCGGAAAGGACATGAAATCAATTTCAGTCGCCACTGCGAAATTGACGAATGATGAGATCTTGCAATTAGAAAATGAAGAAAAAATCAATTTGGATTTGGGCGATAAAGTAATCGAATTGAGTTTGGAAGACTTTGAAATTTCTACTTCTGATATTCCAGGATGGACGGTGGCGTCAAATTCAACCTTAACAGTAGCTCTAGACGTGACTTTGACCGATGAATTGATATCCGAAGGATTGGCGCGTGAATTGGTTAATCGTATTCAAAATTTACGAAAAGACAATGGTTTTGAGTTAACAGACAGAATTAAGTTGACAATTAATCCCAATGATCAATTACGAGTAGCAATTGATAAAAATAAAGATTATATTTGTTCGGAAACGTTAACAAGTGAAATTGTGTTTGCAGAGGAACTTGTAGACGGAACGGAAATAGAGATAGATGATTTAATAACCGAAATTACGATTTCAAAAATCTGAAATTATGGCAGCAGAAATAAAGACAAGATACGCTGATGCGGATTTGGAAGAATTCCGCGAAATAATCATGAAAAAACTGCAAAAAGCAGAGCGTGATTATGATTTGATTAGAGAATCTTTTATGAATGGTTTAGATAACGGAACCGATGATACATCCCCTACATTTAAAGCTTTCGAAGAAGGTTCGGAAACAATGAGTAAAGAACAAAATGCACAATTAGCGGCTCGTCAAGAGAAATTTATCCGCGATTTGAAAAATGCATTGATTCGAATCCAAAACAAAACCTATGGCATTTGCCGTGTTACTGGAAAATTAATCGACAAAGAAAGATTAAAACTAGTTCCACACGCAACTTTGAGCATTGAAGCAAAAAATATGCAACGCTAATCCTAGGATTTGAAAAAAATTGGAGTCATTGTCGTGCTGGTTCTTTTGATAGATCAGCTCTTCAAATATTATATTAAAACAAATTTCCACCTCAATGAAGGGGTGGAAGTTTTCAGTTGGTTTCAACTTAAATTTGTTGAAAACCCAGGCATGGCCTATGGTGCAGAGTTCGGAGGTCTCAACGGAAAGATGGCTCTCTCGGTTTTGCGTATTTTCCTAATCGGTGGAATTGGATGGTATATATGGAAACATGTGAAAATCCAAAACAACAATTATTTTAAAATCGGAATGGCTTTGGTTTTTGCCGGGGCAGTTGGGAATTTATTCGATAGTTTATTCTACGGAATGATTTTCGACACCGGTTTGACATGGAATGCGGACCTTGAAATGTGGGAAGGCTATTCCGGATTGTCGCAAGCGAATTTCCAAGGCTATTCGGGCTTTTTGAAAGGTTGCGTTGTGGACATGTTTTATTTTCCTTTGTTCCGATGGCCCGATTGGATGCCTGTAGTCGGTGGAAATGAATTCTTTTCGTATATATTTAATGTAGCCGACGCATCCATAACTGTGGGTGGCGCTATCATTTTACTGTTTAGAAAACATGTATTTAGTTAAATTCGATTTTTAACCGAAAAGCATCTTAATCAAAGGGTAAAGCCGATTACATATTTACTATCTTTGAAAAAATTTTAAAATGACAGATGAGAAGCTGAAAAAATACTTTAATTTTTTCTCTATATTGGAATTGATAAGTTGTTTTTTGTTGTTTGGAGTCGCCATGCCATTGAAATACGGATGGGATATTTTAACGCCGATGTTTCCAATAGGGAGTTTTCACGGAATCGCATTTATGGGGTATCTATATTTTGCCGTACGCGTGCGAAAGATTTACAAATGGGATCTCGAAGATTATGTTTTCATATTAATGTTTGCCTTTATTCCTTTTGCAACTTGGTTGGCGCACAAAAAAGTGAAAGACTTTGAAAACGAAAACGTTTCTTAATTCATTATATCGATTCTATTAAATCATAACAAAAATGTCACGAATTTTAACCGGAGTACAAGCCACAGGAACGCCTCATTTGGGGAATATTTTAGGTGCGATTGCACCTGCCATAGAAATGGCGAATTCAGCCAACGATAAATCTTTTATTTTCATAGCTGATCTTCATGCTTTGACCCAAATCAAAGATGCGAAGGTATTGAAACAAAATACATACGAAGTCGCCGCGACTTGGTTAGCTCTGGGACTGGATACACAAAAAGCTGTTTTTTATAGACAATCTGACGTTCCTCAAGTTTCGGAATTAACTTGGTATTTGTTGAACTTTTTTCCGTTTCAACGTTTGACCTTGGCGCATTCATTCAAGGATAAACAAGATTATATTTCCGACGTAAATGCGGGATTATTCACGTATCCGATTTTAATGGCAGCCGATATTCTATTATACGATGCCGATGTAGTTCCGGTAGGAAAAGATCAATTGCAACATCTAGAAATGACCCGGGATGTCGCAGAGAAATTCAATCATCAAATGGGCGAAACTTTTGTATTGCCTCAAGCAAAAATCAATGAAGATGTGATGTTGGTTCCCGGAACCGATGGATTTAAAATGAGCAAATCACGAAATAATTACATCAATCTATTTTTATCGGATAAGCAGTTGAAAAAACAAGTGATGGCCATTCAAACCGATAGTACTTCCCTTGAAGAACCGAAAAATCCAGATACAGACAATGTATTTGCACTTTATAAATTAGTGGCAACGCCGGAGCAAACCGAAGAAATGCGTCAAAATTATCTGAATGGTAATTACGGATACGGGCATGCAAAAAATGCATTGTTAGACGTTCTTATGTACAAATACGATGATGCACGTTTGAAATTCAGTCAACTTCTCGAAGATAAAACCGTATTGGACAACTTCTTGGATGAAGGAGCAGCAAGAGCTTCTGAAGTAGCGAATGAAGTTCTAAAAAGAGTGAGAGGGAAGTTGGGATTGAAGGTTTAAAATAGAATTTTATTTGGATGAATTAAATGGTAAACTCTGAAGAAATTCTTCTCAGAAAATAAATAAAAAAAACCGATGATTAGCTCATCGGTTTTTTTATAGGTTGTTTTTTTATTTACTTCTTAATGAATCGAAGTGTTGTAGCTTTTCCTTCATTTGAAAGTCTAACAAAATATGTCCCAACCGCCAAAGAAGAAACGTCGATTGACGCATTGTTCAAAGCTTTTGAAGTCATTACTTTCTGACCCAATAGGTTAAAGATTTCAACTTGATATTCTTTGTTTGAATTCGTCCAAGCAAGGTTGATTTGTGACGTCGCAGGATTCGGGTACAATGAGAATTTTGAATTATTTAAATCTTGAACAGCCATTTGCACATCATTTAAATAACGAGCGATAAAGAATTGCGCTGTATTTCCTGCTGGGTAAGTATCTCCCGAAACAAGGATTTTACCATCGGTTTGAAGGGAAATATTGAATGATTCACTGTTATTTAAATCGATGTAAGTAATCACTTTTCCAGCATCACCAAAAGTTGTATCCAATTGACCGTCTGCGGTTGCACGCGTAATTCCAAAGGTATAAGTTCCCGATTCGTTTGCTGGACCTGTCAATACTAATTTACCATCTGCTTGAAGGACCATATCGGCCAAATAGCTTTCGCCATTCGTTACAAAACGGGATTTGAAAACTCCGTTGTTCCCATAACTTGTGTCCATACTTCCATCTGAATTCAATCTAGCAACTGCTAATTCGTAACGCAAAGGGTTGGTGCCGTAGTAAGAGTGACCTCCAAATAAGATTTTACCATCTTCCAATTGAATTAAGCGTATTCCAAAATCGTTATCGTTTCCTACATTTAATTTAACTTTTCCGTCGGTACCAAAACTTGTATCTAAGCTTCCATCTGAATTGTAAGCTGCTGCAGCGTATTTGTATTTGTTGTCAAAACCAAGCAACATTCCACCCAAAACTATACGTCCATCTGCATTTACAGTGGTGACAAAGCTTTAGGAAGAACTATCACCAAATTCTGTAATAACCCAACCGTTGTTTCCAAAAGTAGTATCTACAGTTCCATCATGGTTAATTCGGATCATACTGAAATTATCAAAAACATATCCTGAAATGATGAATTTCCCATCCGGCAAAATCGTGAAAGATTCTGCTACTTCAGTTTCTCCATTGTCAATAATAGCAATTCCGTTTGTACCGAAACTGTCATCTAAACTTCCGTCTTCATTCAATCGAACCATTAAAAAATCACCTGTTTCGTTGTTCCAACGGTAACCAGCCAAAACAATCTTTCCATCCGGCTGAACGTCCATGTCATAAACAAACGATTTAATCCAACCTGAATTGATAAGGGTAACTCCTTCTGTTCCAAAAGTAGGGTCAACGGTACCATCTGTATTTAAGCGGCTTACTCCAATTTCAATGTTGCTAGCGTAACCGGTTCCACCAGCTACAACAATTTTTCCGTCAGCTTGAACAACCATCGCATCTGCTGAGTTGTTGTCCTCCGTATAATTTCCAATAGCAACTCCATTTCCATTAAAAGTTGCGTCTAAATCTCCAGACTGGGCTTGTAGAAACAAAGAACCCGTCAAAAGCATAAAGCTTATAAAGGTTTTTTTCATTTGTGTGTTAATTTATTTTTCCGCGAAAAGTAGGTAAATATAAAGCGATATCAAAGTTTCACAAGGCTTTAACATTCTCATAAAATAGGGTGGCATTTTTGTTTGTTTTTATTTCAAAACGTATATTTCGAAGAAATTAACAGCGCGTTTTAAGGTTGATCTCGTATTAAATTCGTATATTAAATCCGCTATATCGACAAATAATAATTATCTATTGGTAAGTTAGTCATAATTGTATTTTGGTTTGTATATTTGCGTTTAGAATAAATCTAAATAAGAAATAAAGAATGATTCAAGTTTCAGAGACTGCAAAAAGTAAAGTAATCTCTTTGATGAGTGAAGAGGGAACTGATTTAGAGAAAAGTTATGTGAGAGTAGGTGTTGAGAGTGGAGGTTGCTCGGGATTATCCTACAAATTGAGTTTTGATGTAGAACGGAAGGAAGACGATCAACTTTTTGAAGACAATGGAGTTCGAATTTTAGTTGATAAACGCTCTTTTCTTTATTTGGTCGGGACGGTTCTAGAATACTCTGGAGGGTTAAATGGAAAAGGTTTCGTATTCAATAACCCAAACGCCAACCGTACATGTGGTTGTGGAGAAAGTTTCGCGGTTTAATTTTAAAATCAATTTAAGTTGAAGTATTTGAAAATCCTCATGCTCCTTCTTTCCGTGAATCTTTTTGCACAGTCCAAAATCGATGCGACCCAGCTTAAAGTTTTTTCACCGGATGAGAATTCGATACAATACAATGAAATCTATACCCAAAATTTTTTCTTTGGGAATTTAGGATTGAAGCAATTAATGAGCGCAATTCCTATAAACAATCAATCTGTGAAAACGATGAAGATTGCAGCTACCAATTCGATGAAAAAAAATCAAGCCATCATGGAACTGCATTATGATCAAGAAGGGAAAATCCATCAAATGAAAATATTTGAAGCTTTCTTTGGCGATGTCATGGTCATTGATTATCGATACAAAGAAGGTTTGTTGGATGAGGAAATTATCACCCATAACAATCAAACCAAGAGAAATAAATTCTACTATACTGATGGGAAAATGATTGTCGAAAACACAAAAGGGATTTTAGATGTTTACTCCTTAAATGGAAAAGTGCTTTCCAAAACGAATTATATGGATGGAAATCTATTGATGATGGATAAAATGGAAGGGAAATGTCGTTTGACACTTTACAGAAAACAACCGATCAATAAAGTCTGTTTTAGCAATTTGAATTTAGAATATCCTTTAACAATCGATGAATTCAGCAACAACGAAGATAAGAACGGAAAATTGAAATTGGAGAAAAATCTGAGTTTGACTTTGAAAAAAGTAAACGAATTCAATTACTCCATATTAAGTAACAACAATGAATTATACACCCTTAAACTCACCAAGGATATGCGTGTAAAGGAATTGAATTTCCTAGGTGTCAAAGCCGAACATGTAAGTCCCGTGGATTATACATTTAATTATATAAACTATTAAAATGAGCAACACAAAATATACAGAAGACGATTTAAGAGAAGATCTCTCTTCACAGAAAGAGTACGAATTCGGTTTTACGACGGATATTGAGTATGAAGATTTCCCCATTGGATTGAGTGAGGATATTGTTCGAAAAATTTCAAAACGAAAAAATGAGCCGGAATGGATGACCGAATGGCGTTTGGAAGCGTATAGAGAATGGTTGAAAATGGAAGAACCTACTTGGGCAAACATCCATTATGAAAAGCCAGATTTCCAAAATATTTCTTATTACGCTGCACCTGTTCAAAAGAAAGTTTTAAATAGTTTGGATGAAGTAGATCCCGAATTATTGAAAACATTCCAGAAATTAGGAATCTCAGTTGCAGAACAAAAAAGGTTGAGTAATGTAGCCATGGATATCGTGGTGGATAGTATTTCCGTAAAAACTACGTTTCAGGAAACATTGAGTGATTTGGGAATTATTTTCATGTCGATTAGTGAAGCAATTCAAAAACATCCCGACTTGGTTCGAAAATACATTGGAAAAGTAGTTCCAAAAACAGATAATTTTTATGCAGCATTGAACTCCGCGGTTTTCTCGGACGGTTCTTTCTGTTACATTCCCAAAGGAGTACGCTGTCCTATGGAACTTTCAACCTATTTCCGAATTAACAAAGAAGGATCCGGTCAATTTGAGCGCACACTTTTAATCGCAGATGAAGGTTCCTATGTTTCGTATTTGGAAGGCTGTACAGCACCTGCGCGGGATGAAAACCAATTGCACGCTGCGGTTGTGGAATTGATTGCCATGGAAGGAGCAGAAATTAAATATTCTACCGTTCAGAACTGGTACCCAGGAGATTCAGAAGGGGTAGGAGGAGTTTTTAACTTTGTGACCAAACGAGCCGTTGCCGAAAGAAATGCTAAAGTTTCGTGGACTCAAGTGGAAACAGGATCTGCCGTAACATGGAAATACCCAAGCTGTATTTTGAAAGGAGACAATTCCATTGGAGAGTTTTATTCCGTAGCAGTAACCAACGGCTATCAGCAAGCAGATACAGGAACCAAAATGATTCACATTGGTAAGAATACCAAATCTACGATTATTTCCAAAGGAATTTCGGCTGGAAAATCACACAACAATTACCGTGGTTTGGTAAAAGTAAATTCGAGTGCCCAGGGCGCCAGAAACTTCTCACAGTGTGATTCCCTCTTGATGGGAAATGAATGTGGAGCGCATACCTTCCCCTACATTGACATCAAAAATAAATCGGCACAAGTTGAGCACGAAGCGACGACTTCAAAAATTGGAGAAGACCAATTGTTCTACTGCAACCAAAGAGGAATCGATATGGAGAAAGCAATAGCATTGATTGTAAATGGTTTTAGCCGTGAAGTATTGGATCAATTACCGATGGAATTCGCAGTAGAAGCAAGAAAGTTATTGGAAGTTTCTCTGGAAGGATCAGTAGGATAATAATTGCAGATAAAATTAAACAAGATTATATATTAAATAAAGTCAGTGAGATTGACTTGCTAATAAACTCAAAACAGAATCAAAATGTTAACAATAAAAAATTTACACGCTCAAATAGAAGACGGCACGGAAATACTACATGGTGTTGATTTAAACATAAAAGCAGGAGAGGTTCATGCGATTATGGGGCCCAACGGTTCAGGGAAATCGACTTTGTCTGCCGTAATTGCCGGAAAAGAAGATTACGAAGTTACCCAAGGTGAAATGGAATTTGAAGGCGAAGATATCATGGAATTAAGTCCAGATAAAAGAGCACACAAAGGAATCTTTTTGTCGTTCCAATATCCCGTGGAAATTCCCGGTGTAAGTGTTACCAACTTTATCAAAACAGCGATCAACGAAACGCGAAAAGCCAATGGCCAGTCGGATATGGGCGCTTCAGAGATGTTGAAATTAATTCGTGGAAATGCAGAGAAATTAGGAATTCGTAAAGATTTTCTTTCGCGTTCATTGAATGAAGGATTCTCAGGAGGTGAGAAAAAGAGAAACGAAGTTTTCCAAATGATGATGTTGGATCCGAAATTAGCGATCCTAGATGAAACCGATTCCGGATTGGATATTGACGCTTTGAGAGTGGTTGCTGATGGTGTAAATGCATTCAAAAATGAAGGTAATGCTGTTTTGTTAATTACACACTACCAAAGATTGTTGGATTATATCGTTCCCGATTTTGTACACGTTTTACACGAAGGGAAAATCATCAAATCAGGTGATAAAAACTTGGCCAAAGAGTTGGAAGAAAGAGGATATGACTGGGTGATTGAAGAGGCCGCAGCGAAAGTTTAAATTAAAACAATTGGATTTTGTATCCCTTCCATTGAAGATAGAAAAATGAGGATTTGAAGGGAAGGATGAATTTCAGAATTGCATTTGGAATTCAAAATCTAAAAATAAAAAATTAAAATTCAAACAATGGATTTAAAAGAAAATTTGGTTTCAAGACATTTGGTATTCAACGAGAAAAATCCAAAGATGGAATGGTTGGATGGGTTGCGTCATGAAGCTATAGAACGATTTGATAAACAAGGATTTCCAAAAAGAAAAGACGAAGAATGGCGTTTCACCAATCTGAATCCGCTTTTGAAACCAGACTATAAACTCTTTCCAGAATCGGAAGAGTCATCGGTTGATTACAAGGAAATCAAAAAATATTTATTGCATGACATGGATACCTACGACATCGTTTTTGTAAATGGTGTATATAGTAGTTATTTGTCGTCAACGACGCATGAAGAAGCAGATATCTGCGTGCTTTCGTGTGCTATGGAGAAATTGAAGTACCAACAAGTAATTGAAAATTACTACGGGAAAATTGCACCAACAGACGATAGTTTGGTGTCATTAAATACCGCGTTTTTCAAGGATGGTGCTTATATTTATATTCCTGAAAAAGTAATTCTTTCCAAACCAATTCAATTGATATTCCTCTCCACTGCCAAAGAGGAAGAGGTGATGTATCATCCCAGAAACTTGATTGTGGTAGGAGCGAATTCTCAAGTTCAAATCATTGAACGTCATCAAACGATGAATGAGAAGGCGAATTTAACCAATTCGGTAACGGAAGTTCATGTAGGTAAGAATTCGGAATTGGATTATTATAAAATTCAAAATGATGCTTCCAAAGCTTCATTGATTGACCATACCTATATTGAGCAAGAAAGAGACAGTGTTGCATCGGTTCATACCTTTTCATTTGGTGGAAATTTAACGCGTAATAATTTGGAGTTTTCCCAAAAAGGAGAGAATTGCAATTCGATTTTAAATGGAATTACAGTTATCGGTGGAAAACAACATGTGGACCATCATACCAAAGTAGATCATCGTTTCCCGCATTGTGAAAGCCATGAATTGTACAAAGGAATTTTTGACGATAGTGCTCACGGTGTTTTTAATGGAAAGATTTACGTTCATGCCGAAGCGCAGAAATTGAATTCATTCCAGCAGAATAACAACGTTTTGTTATCTGATAAAGCAGAAATCGATACCAAACCTCAGTTGGAAATTTTTGCCGACGATGTGAAATGTTCACACGGTTGCACCGTTGGACAGTTGGACGAAACCGCCTTGTTCTACATGCAGCAAAGAGGAATTCCAAGAGACGAAGCGAAAGCTTTGTTGCTTTATGCTTTTGCAGCCGAAGTTTTGGAACATGTGAAAATCCCTCAAATCAAATCCCGAATTACACGTTTGATTGCAAAGAAATTAGACATCGAAATCGATTTTGATTTGTAAGAAATAAAACACGAATAAATAAAAATCCCTGTTTAGATACTAAGCAGGGATTTTTTTATGATTTGAATTTATTGAATGTGGTTTTTTATACTTCGTCGAAGGAGTTTTAAACGCAATATAATCTGGTCGTAAGCCAAGCCAATGATTAATAATCCGGCAGCGTAAAATAGAATTTTCAACTCATAACGCGCATAGAAAAGCCCACTGAAAATACCGCCGAGAAGAAAGAATACAATGATAGACATCCGCAATTGAATCGAAGAAAGTAAACCTTTTCTATGTCCGGAAGTTTTGTAAAAAAACAGTTGAGAAAACTCAATACCTAAATCTGTGAAAAGTCCCGTTAAATGCGTTGTGCGCACTACTGCATTTGAAATCATCGTCACCAAAGCATTCTGTAAACCCATGGCGAAAAGAAGGGAATACGCAATTAAATTTGGATTTTGGACGATTAATACTTCGCCATACATTCCAATGAAAATTAAAATCACGGTTTCAATGATAACGGGAATTACAAATACATACCGCTCATTCACGCGTGCAATCCATTCAATTAAAACACCCGAAGTAAACGATCCTAAGAAAAAGAAAAATACAAACAGGAAATAAACCAAACCTCGCCATAGGTCAAGAAGATAAATTTCTTCTACAAAAAACGCAAAATGCCCCGTGACATTGGTCGTCAATTGTTTCACTGCAAGGAAACCAGCAACATTGACCATTCCTGCCACAAAGGATAAAAGAACCGCAATTCGGAGATTGTCCTTCTGCGTTCGGTTTTTGATTTTGTATCTGAACATGGTATGAATGCATGGGTTGTGTAATTATTATTCCAAGGATATTTTCGAATATACTTAAAATAATTCCAACCAATTCTTACTTTTTTTGCTCTTTGGCCCACGTATCGCGTAAACCTACGGTTCTATTGAAAACATATTTTTCAGGCGTTGTATCTTTATCCAATGTAAAATAACCCAATCTTTGGAATTGGAATTTATCTTCTACTTTCGCGTCTTTCAATGTATGTTCCGCAAAACCTTGAACGATTTTCACCGAATCTGGATTTACGAATTGTAAGAAGTCACCATCGCCCGCCTCGTCTGGAGATTCTACTGTGAATAAACGATCGTACAAACGAACTTCAATCGGTAGATTTTCAGTCGCCGAAACCCAATGCAAAGTACCTTTTACCTTACGTTTACTCGCTTCCGTATTCGATCCTGATTTAGTTTCGGGATCATAGGTAGCATAAATCGTAGTAATTTTACCGTCGCTATCTTTTTCAACACGGGTTGCTGTTACAAAATAAGCCCCTTTAAGTCGAACTTCACTTCCGATTGAAAGTCGAAAGAATTTCTTGGGTGCATCTTCCATAAAATCTTCGCGTTCAATGTATAATTCTCGTGTAAAAGGAATTTCTCTATCTCCAGCTTCTGGATCTTCAGGATTATTCTCAATCGGCAACATTTCCACTTGTCCTTCCGGATAATTTTCAATGACCAATTTCACTGGGTCAATAACCGCCATTACGCGGGGCGCAATTTTATTCAAATGATCTCGAATGGAAAATTCCAACAACGAAATATCAATTAAATTATCGCGTTTTGCAACACCTGCTTTTTCCCAGAAATTCTTAATCGATTCGGGCGTATATCCCCTTCTTCGCAGTCCTGAAATCGTTGGCATTCTCGGATCATCCCATCCATCCACCACATTTTCATCGACCAAAAGTTTTAATTTTCGTTTGCTGGTAATCATGTAACTTACATTTCCGCGTGCAAATTCCCTCTGTTTTGGTTTTAGCTTTTGGTTGGGAAGCTCTACTTGATTCAAGTACCATTCATACAAAGGCCGATGGTTTTCAAATTCCAACGAACACAAAGAATGGGAAATCCCTTCGATGTAATCCGATTCACCGTGCGCCCAGTCGTACATGGGATAAATCTTCCACGTATCTCCCGTTCGATGGTGATCACGTAATAAAACGCGGTACATCACAGGGTCACGCATATTCATATTCGGTGAAGTCATATCTCCTTTTGCACGAAGTACATGACTTCCTTCGGGAAATTCACCGTTTTTCATTTTCTCAAAAAGTTCCAAACTTTCTTCAATCGGTCGGTTTCTATATGGACTTTCAATCCCAGGTTCAAACGGCGTTTTCCGTTGTTCATTAATGACTTCTGAAGTCTGATCATCGACATACGCTTTTCCATCTTTTATCATCTGAACCGCCCATTCATAAAGCTGTTGAAAATAATCAGAAGCAAAACGCTCTTCGTCCCACGTAAAACCCAACCACTTTACATCTTCACGTATGGAATCAACATATTCTTGTTCTTCCTTGTCTGGATTGGTATCGTCAAAACGAAGGTTTACAGGTGCATTGTATTTTTCACCCAAACCGAAGTTAATACAAATTGCTTTGGCATGGCCAATGTGAAGATAACCGTTGGGTTCAGGTGGGAAACGAAAACGAAGTTGTTCTCTTGAATACCCTTTGCCCAAATCATCTTCCACGATTTGTTCAATAAAATTCAATGATTTTTTTTCTTCTTCCATAAGACTTTTGAGATAAGTTGCAAATTTAAGTTTTTAAGCCCAATACAACAAAGGAATGAAGGAAAAGGATGAATTTGGAATTGTAAAAATTAATCTTAGTTTTACTTTTTATAAATTATAGAATTATGCGAATTAAACTTTTCACAATCCTTTTTGCTTTACTTGCAATTTCAGTGATGGCACAAGATCAATTGAAGGTTGAGTATGAGGTGAAACCTTACTTTGAAGCGGACAAAGCATTACCGAATATGAATATTACAATGCACAATTCGTATTATGAATTGATAGTGGATAAGAATGAGTCCAATTGGGATTATATAGAGCGACTTCGAAATGATCAAGATGAAAAGGAAAAAGGAATGATTTCAGTTTCAATAGAAAATAATTCATCCGGAACTTTGTATAAAAATATTCCGGAAGGAATTTGGGTCGAAGACACGAAATTCGATAACAAGGATTATTTAATCAAAGATAATTTGATGGAGATCAATTGGACAATTAGTCGTGAAAGCAAAACTATTTTGGGAATTAAAGTTCAGAAGGCAACCGCGGTTTTGGATGATGAATATAAAACGAAAGTTACAGCTTGGTATGCGCCAAAGTTGGTTTTCAGAAATGGGCCTGAAAAATTCGAAGGTTTACCGGGTTTAATTTTAGAGCTTGAAACTGAAATAATTCATGAAAATAAAGGTAGGGAAGGCACAACATACACTGCTATTAAACTGGAAACATTAAAATCCAATAAGAAGATAAAAGTTCCTTCCAAAGGAGAATTGGTAACCAGTGAAGAGTTACGAGCAATTCAGGAAGCAAGTTTAGAGAAAATGATGGAAATGTATAAAAGTGAAAGCGTAAATAAAGATTAACCCAAATACAAATCGATTAGACCTTCTGGCGTTTCGATTTTAATGGTTTTCTTTTCGCGATCGATTTCCAATATCCATTCATCGACGATTGGAATTAGAATTTCTTTTCCTTGAAATTCAATTTCAAAAAGGGCTTGAACACCGCTGTCATTGACATTTTTGATAATTCCCACATCACTTTTTTCAACATCGATTACGGTGTAACCAATAATTTCATGGTAATAAAAAGCAGTTCCTTCCATTTCTGGAAGTTCTTCTAAGGGTAAATACAAAGATTTATTGATGAGTTTTTCAGCCTCTTCAGGACTGATGTCTTCGAATTTCACCAGCAATTTTCCTTTGGTATGAGGCGTGCTGGATTCAAAAAAATAAGGAACCAGTACACCATTTGTTTCAATGAATACTGATTCCATATTGTGATACATTCCAGGTTCGTCTGTTTCTAAGTGCAGTATAAGATTGCCTTTGAATCCGTGTTTTTTCGTGATCTTACCTAAGTAATAACAATCTTCTTTCTGCATTTTAAACGAAAATGAAATTTATTCTTCTGTTGCAGTTTCTTCAGATGACGCTTCTGCTTCTGGAGCTTGCGCTTCTTCCGTAGCTTCTACTTCTGCTGCTTCTGCTTCTTGTGCTGCTTCTGCTGCTTCTGCTGCTTCTGCTTCAATCGCTTCTTGTTCTGCTGCGATTCGAGCATCTGATTTTTTCTTTTCAGCTTCCAAAGCAGTTGCTTTAGCATCTTGTTTTGCTTTCGCTAAACCTTCTTTCTTAGATTCAACGGCAGAAGTTCTTTCTTCTAACCATGCATTGAATCTTTTTTCAGCTTCTTCTTCGCTGAATGCACCTTTTGCAACCCCACCTAATAAGTGAGTTTTCATCAAAGCACCTTTGTAAGAAAGGATGTTTCTTGCTGTGTTTGTAGGCTCAGCACCTACTTGTAACCAGTGTACTGCTCTGTCAATATCTAGGTCAATAACCGCTGGGTTTGTAACCGGATTGTAGGTTCCAATTCTTTCAATATAACTACCATCTCTTTTTGCTCTTGAATCAGCAATTACGATGTGGAAGAAAGGTTTGCCTTTTCGTCCGTGTCTTTGCAATCTAATTTTTGTTGCCATTTTAATCTAATTTTAGGGAACTCGTCCCGGGTTAAACTCATTTTTTGAGGGTGCAAATATAAGGATTCTCTTTTAATTAATTCACTATCAGTTAATAATTATTTCGTGTCCATTTCCTAATAAGAATTCCACATTGTAAAAAAACATTGAAATTATTTTTGTAATTTTAAGATTAATTTTAACTCATTGATTATGAAACCCATATTTACTATTTTCCCTTTGCTTTTTTTCTTGATAAATAGTCAAGCGCAACATGTTCTGAACAAAGCATCCTTAAATGAAGACGGAAGTATTTCTGTTGAGAAAATCACTGTAAATGATTTTCCGTATTCCAATTTTTATGGAAACGCTCTACAACCGTTTTTGACTTTTGGACAACCTGCTTTTGCTATTAAAAACACGCGTGGAGTTACTTTGGCTGATTTAGATCATAACGGTGTCGCTGAAATTTTATTTGGAATCGATAAAACTCTGTATGTACTAAAGGGAGATGGAACCATCATGTTTCAAAAAGAGTTGAGTGGACCCATTCTTCTCCCACCCACTGTTGCTGATTTAAATGGGGATGGAAATTTTGAGATTTTAGTGAATTGTGGATATCCTTCGACAGTTGGTGGAATCTATTTATTAGACCATCAAGGTAATGACATGCCGGGATGGCCCATTAGTTTTGATGGACATTGGATGATTAACGCTCCTGCAGTATCAGATATTGATGGAGATGGAATCATGGAAATTGTGACTGGCGAAAGAGTAAGTGCTTCCGTGGGTTATGTTCATGTTTTGAAAATGGATGGAACGCCTATGAATGAAAACTGGCCTATTGATATTGGAGCAACTCCTGCATTTACGCCTTCTATTGGTGATGTGAATAATGATGGAAGTAAAAACATTGTAATCGCAGGTTCTTCTTCAGGAATGCATGTTTTCAATGCCGATGGAACACTTCTTCCCGGTTTTCCAGTTCATAATCCTGATGTGAGTTATTCGTACCAATCTCCTATTTTAGTCGATTTGAATGGAGATGGAAACTTGGAAATTGTTGGAAGTAATCACGGAAACGCGGCTGCATTTTATGTGATGAAATCCGATGGAAGTTATAGAGACGGATGGCCGATTCCTCTTTCGGGGTGGACGTATTCTCCATCTACTGTTGCCGATGTCGATGAAGATGGTGTCTATGAAATTTTCATGGGCCAACCTGTAGTAAGCAGCGATGGTTCTGACTTACCCACAATTTTTGGTTTCAAACCCGATGGGACAAATTTAGATCATTTCCCAATTGAAAAATACGGGGGGAATGAAGGCGTAATTACTATAGCCGATGTGAATAATGACGGTATTTTGGATGTAGTTTTTGGAAGTAATATCACAGATGAAGATGAATATGGATTTTTGCATGCCTATTCTTTGGATGGAAGTGGTGAAATTGATGGATTTCCTTTGCGACCAAAAGGATTTACATTTTTAAATGGTGCCGTTTTGGGTGATGTAGATAACGATGGAATGATGGATTTAACAGTGAATTCCTACACTTCTAACTTTGGAGCAGAAGTCGATTCAATGTATGTAAATACGTATAATTTAAACGTGCCGCATGATCCTGAAAAAATAATTCGAAACGGATACAAAGGAAGCAATGTTAGAGACGGTTTGATTTCAACCGAATCCATGTCAGTGACTGATTTCTCACAAAACTCAACACGTATTTTTCCGAATCCTTCTGATGGTATGTTGAATTTGAAACTATCGAAATCAGTTCAGAACTTAACAATGAATATCTACGATGTAAAAGGAAGATTGGTTTTTACGGATAAAAGGTCAAAAGCAGTGGATGGATTAAATTACAACTTATCGCAACTTCCACCAGGTCTCTATTTGATTCGTGTGATTTTAGATAAACAAGAATCTACGTTTAAATGGATTAAGAAATAAAGATTTTAAAACAGATAAATCCGGAATAGGCTGACTAGTAATCAGTTGTTTCCGGATTTTATTTTGAATGAAAATTCATTTGAATTCCAACAAATTATCAATACTCTCTATCTTCAAAATCCTCTTCTTTTTTTTCTTTAATTCTTCGGACTACCAAATAAATGAGAAGTATAAAAACGGCGGAAAGTATGATTCCTTCAATTATAAATGCAGATTTCAATAAATAAATCAAAATAATGGGATTTAAATTAAGAAATCTTCACCGCAGTTCCATAAGCCAAAATCTCGGAGGCTCCTTGCATAATCATACTTGTCGAAAAACGAACATTGATTATGGCATCTGCGCCCAATCGCTCAGCGTCTTTTACCATTCTTTGCATCGCTTGTTCTCTGGAACTCGCCTGAAGTTTGGTGTATTCATCAATTTCTCCACCCACGATGTTCTTTAAACCCGCCATAATATCGTGGCCCATATTTCGAGCTCTTACTGTACTTCCTCTAGCAATTCCTAAAATCTCGGTAACTTCTTTTCCAGGTATAAAATCTGTAGTGCTTACAATCATTTTTTCTAATTTTTATTTAATCAAATGTATGAATTTTATAGCGCAAATACATTTGCTTACTTTTATGCCATGAATAAACAGGAGATATTAAACGCAACCCAAGAATTTATCAAAAATGAATTCTCAGGCGAAGGTACAGGTCACGACTTTTTCCATATAGAAAGAGTAGTAAGAGTAGCAAGGGAAATTGCAAAGGAAGAAAACGTAGATTTATTTAGGGTTGAATTAGCAGCTTGGATGCACGACGTGGGAGATTATAAACTGCATGACGGTATTGATCAGTCAGACAAATTAATTACAGAATTCTTGAAAACCCAATCGCTATCGGATGAAATAATTTCAAAAGTAACCGAAATCGTTTCTCAAGTTTCTTTCAGCAAAGGAAACGAAGCGGAATCGTTGGAAGCTAAGATTGTTCAAGATGCAGACCGTTTGGACGCCATGGGGGCCATCGGTATAGCTCGAGTTTTTGCGTATGGTGGAAGTAAAAAGCGAGAAATTTGGAATCCCGAAAATCCAGAATTGACGAGTATTCAACATTTTTACGATAAATTATTGAAATTAAAAGAATTAATGAATACCAACTCCGCTCGAAAAATGGCGGAAGAACGGCATTTGTTTCTGGAAGATTTCTTGAAACAGTTTTTTAAAGAGTGGAACTAATATTCGTAGAAAGTACGGGTTTACTCCATGAGAAGGTTGTAATCAAAACAATTTAGAGAAAATCACTTTACTTTTTTCCACCAAATAACAAAACCTGTAATCGGAAGAGAAAAGCCGATGAGTGTAATTATAAAATAGAAAATCACACTCGATGTACCCATAATCTCTCCGGTGTGCAAAGGTTTTGACAACTCTTTGAATTGTTGATGCAAAGGTTTGTTTTTGAATAAATCACTTCTTTTTAATTCTCCATTTCGATCGAAATCGATAAAATCGGGAAACATGGCGCCAAACCAATTCGACGTGTTTATTTTTTGAATTTGGTATCGCGGCTCATTCTCATCCGGTAGTAAAATAGTAGTTGTTCCTGAATAGTTTAATTCCTTTTCAGTTAGATAAAGAATGCTATCCAATGGAATCTGTTTGATTGCTACCTTGTCTATTTTCTCATTTTCTTTTTTTAACATAGCATCCATCACATTCGCAAAGGAATTTGAAACTCCTTCTTCAGTTTGCGTTTGTGCGCTAATTGATTCTCCACCCAAAGAAACCAGCACAGCCGTTTTGACCCATGGATACGTAATGTAAATGCCTGTGAGGGAAATAAAAAGCAAAAATGCCAAACTGTAAAAACCGAATGTATTGTGCAAATCGTAATTCACCCGATGAAACTTAGCTTTCCATTGGATGGTAAAAGCTTGTTTGATTAATTTTTTCTTTCGTTTGGGCCACCATAAAACCAAACCGGATAAAAGCATGAAGATAAATACCAAAACAAAAGCTCCTACAATCTGTTTTCCAACATCTCCCATTAATAAGTTTTTGTGCAGAGCCTCTACAGTATTGAAGAAGCCATCGAAATTTCCATTTCCACTACCTAAATCTTCGCCGGTATAAGGATTGAAATAATGAGTTTGAATATTTTTAGAATCGATATCAAAAAAGCTAATCACTACACTTCGACTGGGATTTTTTGGAATGAGAATCGAATTAATTTGTTGTTTTTCCTTTTTAAGCTTATCCTCAAAATAGGAAAGAGGTAGTCTTTTACCTTTTGTTTCTACGAACACCTGCTTTCGGTTTTGAAAATCATTGATTTGATTTTTGAAAGCATACAAACATCCTGTGAGACAAACGATAAGAATAATCACAGACGATAGCAGCCCCAACCAAAGATGAAGAAGTGCTGAAATATATTTGAAAAGAGATTCTTTCTTTCTTCTTTTTCGTAAAAGTAGTTTCTTTACATTCATAAAGGATTACTAAAAAAAGCACAAACCTAGAAAATTGAGTTTGTGCTCTGAATGAGGATAAAAATCTATGCTATTTATTTTTCTGAGGGAGATTTTTCGTTTTTAACTAACTCTCTAAATTCCACAATTTGCTCTTCTGAAAGTGTAGATTCAATCGCAGATTTACGTTGGTTGTCATATTTACGCCAATATTCCGCTGCTAACTCTGAATTTCCATGGTAGATATCGTGTGCGTCATAAAATTCTTTTTCAAAAGCATTGTTTGCTGCTTCTAAAATTTTGGACTGCTCTTCAGTTAATTCCAAATTTGTTTTTATCGTTGCCAACAATTCATCGTTGTAGCGCGGTCTTTTCCGCGTGTTTTTGGACATAAATTCATTGTAGGTTTTCAACTGATTTTCGTCCAAAAAGGATGCGATTTCTACCGTTTGTTTCTGATAGATTTCTTCCATTTTGGAAAAGAAAGCTACTCGGTTTAATTGTCCACCTTCGGTTGAACTCGCTGCTTTATTTTCCTGCATTATTTGTTTGTAATTTGCAGTTAAAGCATCAAACTTTTTAGCTTGTTCAGAATTCAAAACGAGTTCTTGTTTCAATTTGTCATAATCCAAACCTCTTTTCTTTTGTTCTTTCCCACAAGATGCGAGCAATAGGATTCCGGTAAAAGCTATAATTAAAAATGTGTTTTTCATCGATTTAGAATTTGAAATTAACTTGCGCTGAAACATTAAAAGGATCGATTTGATTGATATATCCACCTCGGTAATAGGAATTGTATCCAATCGCATCCGTGATATTATTTAAAAATAAACGGAAATTCACTCTGTTTAAATCATAGCTAAATTGTGCGTTCAAAGTGGTATAGCCTGGCATATCGAAATATTTAGTTCCCGGTATTGTATTGTGAACAGCAGTAATTTTAGTGTATTCATTCGCCGGTCTTTCGCCTACGAAATACAATCCAGCTCCCACAGAAAAACCTTTCAACATGTTTTCTGGAAATTGATAATGAACCCAAGCATTAGCTGTATTTGTCGGTGCATTCATCGGTCGTGAACCATCCATATACGCCGGAGAGTTTTCATAAAAAGCATCCAAATACGCATAACCTAGCATGATTTGTAAATTATGGGCCGGACGACCTACAACTTCTATTTCAATTCCTTTTCGTTTTAAATTTCCAGCCAAACCGTAGAACCCAGTAGCAGTTTGATTTTCATCATACAACTGATACGATAGATTTTCGTTGTTCATATCGAAATAGGTTACCGTCGCACGCAAACGATCTTTTAACCAATTTGATTTCACTCCAAATTCATATTGCTTTGTTCGTGAAACGCCTACAGTTCCACCGTCTGCCAATGGATTGTTTGCCGTTCGTAAACTTGAAGTCGTTGTATAGGATCCAAATAAATTGATGTTTTTAAACGGTGTAACCATTAAACCTACCATTGGATCTATTACACTTTCACTGTTTGCAATGGAATAACTATAGCGAACGCCACCTACTAATTTCAAGTAATCTGTAAAAGCGATATGATGTTGCGTTACAAATCCGTAATAATAGGTATGCGTTAAATTCGATTCACCCAATTCCACTTTTGTGGGATCAAAATTCGCGAAACTTGTCACATTTGAATTGTTAATCGGCTGATAAACATCGATGACATCAATGGATTTCATACCTTCTGCAGAACGTGTGTCTACTCGACTCATCGAATAATCATATCCCAATTGCCACGACCATTTGATGATTCCAAACTCCATGTTTTTACCCATCAAATCTATTTGAATGGTTGAATTTCTATCGTTTCTGAAACTGCGACCAATTCCACGATTTCTTTTGTTGTAAACAATGTCACCGTTGCTGTCTTTAAAGATTCCTAAAGTTGCTCCTTGGGTATCATTTTCGTAATACGAATTAAAATATCCAACGCGTGCATCTAATTTTTTCGCTAAATTTCGAGTAACAGTAGCTGAATACGTTAAGTTTTCAATTTCTTGATTGTCATCTTTGTATCCCGTGAATTTATGGCCCATTTCATACAAAGCTTCTTCGGTATCGGGCGCCAAGTTGATACTTCCTCGATCGGGGGTTGAATTGTCTTTTAAATAATCCATTTCCAAAACAATTTCTGTTTTATCATCGGGTTTCCATCCAAAAGAAGGCGCAACATAGACACGGTTATTTTTCACTTCATCTTTGTACGATTCTCCCGCTTGAAATGCACCTGCAATGCGTAAACCAACATTGTTATTATCTCCAAATACAGTCTGTGCATCGTATTGCATACGTGAACGCCACCACGAACCAGAACGAACACCAATTTCTGCTGAATTTGTGTAGCGAGGTGTTTTTGTGACTACATTAATAACTCCACCTGCACTTCCCAAATCATCGCCTACACCTTGCGTTAACGAGGCAGAACCTTTGATTACTTGAATCGATTCCACACCAGACATATCTGAAATTCCTGCTGCTGAACGGAAGTCAGAATCCATCCGCACTCCGTTTTTCAATACCGGTGTTCCTCTAAAACCTCGAATCGACATCGACTCACGCGTTCCACCATAGCTCGCAAATTGAGTAACTCCTGCTACATTTCGAGCGGCATCAGTGACGGTTAATGCACCTTGATCTTCAATTAATTTTTCAGAAACGACCGAAATCGATTGAATTTGATCATTTATATTGACAGGAAAACGAGTGATTTGCTCTATTCCTCTTTGTTTTTTATTTCGCTCCCCAAAAATCTCAACCGTTCCCAAGGAATAACTATCCAAAGATTTATAGTCGAACTGTACATCACTATTTTTTATTTGAATGGTTTCATCTGAGAATTCCCCGTTTGGGAAATCAAAGAGTAGGGTGTAGGTCCCTTTTTCTAAATTGGGAATTCTATACGATCCATCCGCTTTAGAATTTGTGGATATATCTGTTCCTTCCACGCTGACAACAACGTTTGCTATCGGTTTGTTTTGTTGATTGGTAATTTTACCAAAGATGGTTTGTTGCGCAAATGCGAAATTTGCGAATAGAATCATACCTAAGGCTAGGATTTTTTTTGTAATCGAATTCATGTTGTTTTTATTTAGTCTAAATAAGCGGAGCAAATGTAGAAGTGATTTTCAAATTAAACAAATGATTATTGTCAGTGATTGCATAGTATGGTTTTTTTTTTTTTTCATTCTATTAATTTACTTTTTATCAGCTGATTGAATTAGCAAATGTATTGTTAAATAATTTTAACTTTTATTGTTTCAATCATTAATCGATTGATTAGCAATCTCTAAAAAATGTTTTGGGAAGAGTTAAAAATCTTTCTGACCTTTGGTTACGGAATGAATGTAGTCGAAGAACGAATTCGGACTTAAAATTTTTATATGGAATTATTGGATCAACTGAATCGCAAAATCTCGATTGATAAAACACCTGTACGCATTGTTTCTTTGGTTCCCAGTCAAACTGAATTGTTGGTTGATTTGGGCTTGGAACATAAAATCGTGGGCGTGACTAATTTTTGTGTTCATCCAAGTACGATTCGTAAAGATAAAGTTGTGGTTGGCGGCACAAAATCACTTCATTATGATCGAATTAAAGAATTAAATCCAGACATTATTCTTTGCAACAAAGAGGAAAATACCCAAGAAATCGTAGAGGTTTTATCCAAAGAATACACACTTCATATTTCCGATGTGAATTCGATGGCAGATAATTATGAAATGATTCAGCAGTATGGGAAACTCTTTGGCGTAGAAGAAAGAGCATCCGAAATTTGTAAGAATATTCAGTCCGAAGTTGCGCAATTTGAAGAGTTCATTTCGGATAAACCGACTCTAAAAGTGGCTTATTTTATTTGGCGTAAACCGTGGATGGTTGTTGGCGAAAATACTTTTATAAATCATTTAATTGAATTAAATAAATTCGAAAATGTGTATTCAAGTCAATCGCGCTATCCAGAAGTGGAATTGGAAAGTTTGAAATCCGCTGATTTTTATTTGTTGTCATCTGAACCTTTTCCTTTCAAAGAAATTCATAAAATAGAAATCCAAGAAGTGGTTGAAAACGCGAAATTCTGCTTTGTGGATGGCGAATATTTCAGTTGGTACGGTTCGCGAATGCAGAAAGCATTTCAGTATTTTAGAGAATTGAGAGAGGAAATGCAGTAGAAATAAGGGCGCTGTTTATTCAATTAGTAATCAGCTTAATAGCCTTTGATTTTAAATTCGATTCCTATGTACTGCAATAATTTTTCTAACTTTATTGGCTGATAATAACAACACACAATGAGAAAACTACTTTCTGTTTTTTTACTTTTCATTTTTATTCAATTCAATTTCGGCCAAAGTCCAAAGAAATTAAGTTCTTCTGAAATCTATGAATCCATCCAAAAACTCAACTTTTTAGGTTCGGTTTTGTATGTGGCTGCTCATCCCGACGATGAAAACACCCATTTGATTTCGTATTTTTCAAACGAAGTGCATGCACAAACGGCGTATGTTTCGTTAACACGTGGAGACGGAGGACAAAATTTAATTGGACCGGAATTGCGTGAATTGTTGGGTGTCATTCGAACTCAAGAATTAATTCAAGCCAGACGCATTGATGGGGGAATTCAATTTTTCACCCGAGCCAATGATTTTGGGTATTCCAAAACGCCGGATGAAACTTTGGCTATTTGGAACAAAGACGAAGTTCTAAGTGATTTGGTATATGTCATTCGTCAATTTCAACCGGATGTGATTGTCAATCGCTTTGATGCGCGCACGCCGGGTACTACGCACGGACATCATACAGCTTCAGCGATTTTGAGTATAGAAGCCTTTGATTTGGCCGCAGACAAATCCCAATATCCAGAGCAATTTGCCTTCGTAAAACCCTGGCAGCCAAAACGTTTGTTTTTTAATCCTTCTTGGTTTTTTTATGGTAGTCAAGCTGCTTTTGATAAAGTGGATAAATCCCAGTATTTCAAAATGGACATTGGTTCGTATTATCCCACCTTGGGTTTGAGCAACAGTGAAATTGCTGCCAAAAGTAGAAGTCAACACAGTTCGCAAGGATTTGGAGCTACTGCCGTTCGCGGTAGTTCGTTGGAATATTTAGAACCCATCAAAGGTGGAATGCCTACGTCCAATGTTTTTGAAGGAATTGATACCACTTGGAATCGCGTAGAAGGTGGAGAAATCATCGGTCAAATCCTATCGAAAGTTGAAAAAGAATATGATTTTCAGAATCCTTCCGCTTCCATTTCGGATTTGATGAAGGCTTATAGATTGATTGAAAATCTGAAAGAGGAACATTGGAAACAGATTAAATTAAATGAAATCAAAGAAGTGATTGTTTCGTGTTCGGGATTGTATTTGGAAGCGGTATCAACCACTGAAACTGCCGTTGCTGGCGCAGAAATCCAAGTTCACATCGAGGCGACAAACCGAAGCCCCATTCCTTTTCATCTTCAAACTGTGATGGGAAAGAAGGTGAATCAAGAATTAAAATTCAACCAGAAATTTGCGGTGGATTTACCGTATACAATTTCAAAAAAGACGAAACCGACTTCTCCGTATTGGCTAGATGAAAAAGGAAGTTTGGGAATGTACAAAGTGTCCAATCCGGAATTAATTGGTTTGGCAGAAAATCCGAAAGCCATTTCTGTTGATTTTCAGTTGGATCTCAACGGAAATTCTATTTCAATTTCTCGGCCTTTGGTGTATAAATACAACGATCCCGAAAAAGGAGAAACCTATAAACCTTTTTCCATCGTTCCTTTGGCATCGGTAAATATCGAAGAGAAAGTGTTGATTTTCAGTGATGAGAAACCGAAGAAAGTAGCCGTGAAAGTCAAGTCTTTTTCAGATGAATTAAAAGCGAACTTACATTTAAATGCTCCGAATACTTGGAAGATAGAACCCAAATCGAAATCGGTTTCGATTTCAACCAAAGGAGAAGAAAAAACATTTTGGTTTGACGTGTATCCACCCAAAACTCAAAGTGAAACAGAACTTATTCCACAAATTGAAATCGACGAAAAAATATTTGATAAACATTTAGTCGAAATAAAATACGAACACATTCCGGAACAAAAGATTTTGGTCGATGGTTCTTCAAAAATTGTGAAGTTAGATATTCAAAAAAAAGGGGATAAAATTGGATACATCGTTGGAGCCGGAGATGCTTTGCCCGAGAGCTTAAGGCAAATTGGGTATCAGGTAGAAATCATTTCTCCCCAAGAAATTACGGCAACAAAGCTGAAGGAATTCGATGCCATTGTTTTGGGCGTTCGCGCTTTTAATGTTGTTCCTGAATTGAGTTATAAAAATAAAATCTTGTTTGATTATGTTAAACAAGGAGGAAATATGGTTGTCCAATACAACACCAATCACGCGTTGGTAACGGAAGATATTTCACCATTTCCACTAAAGTTATCCCGCGATCGAGTAACCGATGAATTTTCAGAGGTGAAGTTCCTTAATTCCAAACACAGTGCATTAAATTATCCGAATAAAATTTCGGAAAAAGATTTCGAAGGTTGGGTACAAGAAAGAGGACTGTACTTCCCTGGCGAATGGGATTCCGCTTTTGAACCGATACTTTCCATGCACGACAAAGGAGAATCGCCGTTAACAGGAAGCGTTTTAATTGCACCTTATGGAAAAGGATACTATGCTTATACCGGATTGAGTTTTTTCCGAGAGCTACCCGCAGGCGTTCCAGGCGCGTATCGTTTATTGGCTAACTTTTTATCCTTAGGGAAATAAAATTCAAAAAATTAAAGATGAGAACAAAGAAATCAGAATTCAATGTGAAATGGCAGTCATCCTATCTTTGGATGCTGATTGCCAATGCAGTATATATTGTTATTTTCTATTTAATAATGAGAATATTCGTTTGATATGCACACAGTTGATTGGTTGATTTTAATTTGTTCGCTTTTATTTATTGTGGTTTATGGAACTTATAAAACCCGTAATAACAAAGGCGTTGATGATTTCTTAAAAGGACAAGATTCGAATTGGTTTGGGGTAGGAATTTCGGTAATGGCCACCCAAGCGAGTGCGATTACTTTCCTTTCCACGCCGGGTCAAGCATTTCACGATGGAATGGGTTTTGTCCAATTTTATTTTGGATTACCGATTGCCATGATAATTATATGTTTGGTTTTTATTCCAATTTATCGAAAACTGAATGTTTTCACTGCCTATGAATTTTTAGAAGGACGTTTTGATTTAAAAACCCGAACCTTGACCGCGATGCTCTTTTTGGTTCAAAGAGGATTATCTGCCGGAATCACGATTTTTGCTCCTGCAATTATATTGTCCGCCGTCTTAGGTTGGGATTTAGTTACCTTAAATATCATCATTGGATCTTTGGTTATTATTTACACGGTTTCGGGGGGAACCAAGGCAGTAAGTGTGACTCAAAAACAACAGATGACCGTAATGATGGGCGGTATGGCCGTTGCTTTCATTATTTTAATGTACGAATTACCTTCCGAAATCAACTTTAATAATGCCATGGAAATTGCGGGCGCAAGTGGGAAGTTGGATATTTTGGATTTCTCTTTTGACATGGACAATCGCTATACCTTTTGGAGTGGAATTATTGGTGGAACTTTTTTAGCCTTATCCTATTTCGGAACCGATCAAAGTCAAGTGCAACGGTATTTATCGGGGAAATCCGTGAAACAAAGTCAGATGGGAATGATTATGAATGGATTTCTGAAAGTTCCCATGCAGTTTTTCATTCTTTTGGTCGGAGTCATGGTTTTTGTGTTTTATCAATTCAATGCATCTCCTCTAAACTTCAATCCCGTAGCGAATGAAAGTGTTCAGAATTCTGAATATTATTCCGCTTATCAAGACTTAGAAAAAGAACAGCAAACGAATTTTGAACATAAAAGAGAAATGATTTTTGGGTTTTTAAATGATACCAATCCCGATAAATCTAATCTTCAAAAAGAATTGGTTTTGACCGATCAAAAAGACAGACAGCTGAGAGAGCAAGCACGTGAAATCATCAGCTCTGCCGATTCATCGATTGAAACCAATGACAAGGATTATGTATTTATTCATTTTGTTTTGAATCATTTACCCAAAGGAATCATCGGTCTGATTCTGGCAATGGCATTGAGCGCAGCTATGTCGTCCACCGCTTCTGAATTAAACGCGTTGGGAACGACAACTACCATTGATTTATACAAAAGAAACCGACAAAATAAGAGCGACAAACATTATTTAAGAATGTCAAAAACCTTTACTTTTATGTGGGGAGTTTTAGCCATTCTTTTTGCGAGTGTCGCCAATTTATTCGATAATTTAATTCAGCTAGTTAATATCATCGGATCCATATTTTATGGAAATGTTTTGGGAATTTTCTTGTTGGCGTTTTTCTTTAAATTCATTCGAGGGAATTCTGTTTTCATTGCGGCTATACTCACTCAAATTACAATTGTTGTAATTTGGTGGATGGATGTAATCCCGTATTTATGGTTGAATTTATTGGGTTGTTCGCTCGTTATTTTGTTGGCAGTTCTCCTTCAATTTGGGAGCAAAAATACAAAAGGGATTGCGGATAAGGTGTAATTGATTTTAATTTTCGGTTTTAGGAGTACGATAAACTTCATGAAATAATGGATTTCTAAAAGTGTGAAAATAAAAAATGGCGGAATTATTTCCGCCATTTTTAAAACCTTTTTAAATGAATTAAATAAATAATTACTTCGACAACTTTCGAATTAATTCTTCATTTAATTTCACATAATCATCACTTCCTGCTTCTTTGGAAGCGGCCATAGATTGTTTTGCCAAGGCAAGTGCGCTTTTGTTATCTCCTGCTTTTAGGTGGATTAAAGCTTGTTGATAGATTTGATAAAACGCCGGTTTTGGATTCATTTTCATTCCTTCGTCCATCCATCTTTTTGCTTGTTCAATGTCTTTATCTGCTGCAAAATAATAACTTGCTGCGGACATTAAGTCCTGTGCAGTTGGTTTATCTCTCATTGTAGTATTAATGGAAGCCATTACTTTTTCATCCGTCGGAACTTCAATTTTTGTTCCCACTTTCACATTGTCCCAAGCGATAGTCAACATTGCGGAGTTCAAGGTTAAATCATCCAATGAAATGGTAAACGTTTCGACCGTATTTGATAGTTTTTGTACTTTCGCTGTTGCTTTTGCAACTACTTTTGAATCGTCCCACTTTTCTGGATTTCCCCAGTTTTTAGTATCGTTGTAGAAATAAATCTCCCAACTTTCTTTTCCGGGTTTGGTGAAAAGTGCATATTCACCTGCCTTCACTTTTTGGCCGGCGATTACTACATCATCCTTAAATTCTATGGTTGTATTTTTATTTGCACCGGTTCTCCATACTTTATCATAAGGAACAAGGTTCCCAAAAATTGCTCTTCCATTCTTATTTGGACGAGAGTACTCTACTTCTACTTTCGTTAAACCAACGGTTACTTCCACTTCCGAGAATGCACTTGATTGCGGGATAATAACTTGTGCGTCGGTCATACAAAATAGGGCAGTAGTCATTAAAACTGTTACTAATTTTTTCATTGTAATTTAATTTTCCTCAAATTTAAATCAAATTCTTTCAAAATCCATTGTTTCCGTATCTTTGTAGTGAATATGATAGAGAAAAAAGAAGCAAACTACGAGAAAGTGGTCCTAGTCGGACTGATTAGCCACAATCAAAACGAAGAGAAATTGGAAGAATACATGGACGAATTAGAATTCCTTGCTTTCACGGCAGGAGCAGAAGTTGCCATGCGTTTTACTCAAAGATTGGATAAACCCGACCCTAAATTTTTTATTGGAAGTGGGAAACTGAATGAGGTTATTCAATACGCAGAAGAAAATGAAGTCGATACCTTAATTTTTGATGATGAATTAACGCCGTCTCAATTGAAAAATATTGAAAAGTTGATTGAAATTAAAGTGATTGACCGCACCCAATTAATTTTGGATATTTTTGCTCAACGTGCCCAAACTTCCTATGCACATACCCAAGTGGAATTGGCACAATACGAGTATTTATTACCGCGATTGACCCGAATGTGGACGCATTTGGAACGGCAACGTGGTGGAATTGGAATGCGTGGTCCAGGGGAAAGGGAAATTGAAACCGACCGTCGAATTATTCGGGATCGAATTACTTTACTGAAAGGGAAATTAAAAGGAATTGATAAACAAATGGAGACCCAACGCGCTAATCGAGGAGCCATGGTCCGAGTCGCTTTGGTAGGATATACCAACGTGGGAAAATCGACTTTGATGAATGTTTTGAGTAAATCCGAAGCGTTTGTGGAAGATAAATTATTTGCCACTTTGGATACAACAGTTCGGAAAGTGGTGATTGGTAATTTGCCTTTTTTACTAACGGATACAGTAGGTTTCATCCGAAAATTACCCACTCAATTGGTAGAATCCTTTAAATCGACTTTGGATGAGGTGCGGGAAGCGGACTTATTAATTCATGTCGTAGACATTTCACATGAAAGTTTCGAGGATCATTATAACGCGGTGAATGAAACCTTAAGTGAAATTAAATGTGCGGACAAACCAACGATTTTGGTTTTTAATAAAATTGACAATTTCAGCTACATTCAAAAAGACGAAGATGATTTGACCGATGTTTTACGAGAAAACATTTCGTTGGACGAATGGAAACGAACGTGGATGGCAAAGAGCGGCGTTCCTACTTTGTTTGTTTCAGCGACTGAAAAAGATAACTTGGAAGAGTTACGAAAAACAATTTACGAAGAAGTGAAGAAAATTCACATCACTCGTTTTCCATACAATGACTTTTTGTTTGAATATTACGATGAAGAATTGTAAACTTAAATGATTTAAGACTGAACTTCATGCCATCAAAAGCTCCGAAAGTATTTGGAGCTTTTTTTTATTTCTTTAACTTTCAATGGAAATCCCTCATAATCAGTTGAAACTTTCACATCTTTAAATCCATTTAAAATATGTAATTTTAACCTTTTTAATTTTAGTCTAAAAAATAATAGAATGGATGTTACAACCCTAATCGAGGAGTCTTTTGCTGGTGTTTTTGAACCGCAATTAATCAAAGAAATTGTAGATGTAGCTACTTTGGTGGAGTTCGATGAAAATGATATTTTAATCGATTTTGGTCAATATATGCGTGCGATGCCTTTGTTGATGAAAGGTGCAATCAAAATTATGAGAGAAGATTTTGACGAAGGAGAACTTCTACTCTATTTTTTAGAAAAAGGTGACACGTGTGCGATGACTATGGCATGTTGTGTTGGGACTAAAAAAAGTGAAATCCGAGCCATTGCTGAAACTGCAGGTGTAGTTGCTATGATTCCCGTAGCGAAAATGGAAGAATGGATGGGAAAATACAAATCATGGCGTGCTTTTGTTTTTCAAAGCTACAACAGCCGTTTCAACGAGCTTTTATCCGCCATTGACAACATTGCGTTCAAACACATGGACGAACGTATCGAAAGTTATTTAAACGAAAAGTCCAAAGTGAATAATTCCCGAATCCTTACTCAAACGCATCAAGAAATCGCGTACGAACTTAATAGTTCACGTGTGGTTATTTCACGCTTATTGAAAGCCATGGAAAACGATGGGAAAATTAAATTGAATCGAAATAACATAGAGCTTCTTTAATGCTTTTTCGTTTTTTTTATCCCGGTAATTAATTATTTGTATTGCTTTTTATCTAAATATTGGTAGAACGAATTTCTTTTGCATCTCCTTGTGTAACATTTATTACTGTCCATGAGTTTATGAGCATCTAATTTTGCGCTTAATAAGAATTTAACCATTTAAGTACATCAAAATTAGATTTTTTAACATGAGAAAATTAGTTTTAGTTTTATTTCTCTTCACAGTATCCTTTGCGTTTGCGCAAGATACCATCCAAATTTCTTGGAAGGAACTTTCAGAAAAATCATTGGATAATAACTTACAACTTCAGCTCGCTCAAAAAGAAACGGAATTGGCGGAAGCAGAGCTTTTGGCGTCTAGAGCTTTGTATTTACCCAATATTACAGCGTCGTATTCGGTAATGAATACCAACAGTCCGTTGAATGCTTTTGGATTCAAATTGAATCAATCCCGAATTACGATGGAGGATTTCAATCCTGATTTTTTAAACAGGCCCGATAATATCACGGACTTTAGTGCGAAAATTGAAATTCAACAACCGATTATCAATAGGGACGGTGTCTATCAGAAAAAAGCAGGAAAGGTAAAGTCCGAAGTATTGAAAATAAAACAGCAAAGAGCCAAAGAATATCTTCAGTTTGAATTGAATAAATCCTATCGAATGCTTCAATTGGCGTACAAGATGTTGGGAACGTTGGAAGATGCCAAGCAAACTACTTTGGCCAATAAAAAAGTAATCGATAATTATTACAACAACGGTTTGATTCAAAAATCCGAAGTTTTGTATATGGATGTACGTGTGAATGAAATTGAAAGTCAAATTCATTTTGCGAAATCAAATATCCACAATGCATCCGATTATTTGTTTTTGCTTTTGAATGAAGATTCTACCGAAAAAGTGTACAAACCGAGCGAGGAATTAAGTTACGAAAGTGCGATGTTGGACACGGATTTAACTTTAAATCCCAACCGTAAAGATTTGCAAGCGTATGAGAAATCGCTGGAAGCCTACGATTGGATGATTAAATCCTCGAAATCAAAATTCTTACCTCGATTGAATGCTTTTGGAAGTTTTGAATTGCATGACAACAAAATGCATGAATTCGATGGAAGAGGTTATTTGGTAGGATTGCAATTGTCGTGGAATTTCTTTGATGGATTAAAATCGAAGAGTGAACAAGCAACCTACAAAGCAGATTACAACCGAGCGCAAGCCGAAATTAAACAATACAGTCAACAAAGTGAATTGGAATTGAGAAAAGCGTATCGCCAAGTTTCAGATGCTGACAACAAAGTGGTTTTAACCGCAAAAGCATGGGAGCACAGTAAGGAAGCATATAGAATTCGAAAAAACAGATACGACCAAGGATTGGAAAAATCAGCCGATTTATTGACCGCAGAAACCGTGATGGCTCAAAAAGAATTGGAATACCATCAAGCGATTTTCGAATACAATGTGGCTGTTGAATATTATCAATTCTTAAAAGCATAATCTTGATTCTTAAGTCAAGAATTTACTAAAACAAAAAAATTAAACACTAAAAAAACACAAATGAAAAATATAGTTTACAGTACAGCTTTTATTTTCTTTTTGATTTCACTCACCCACTGTTCGTCAGAAGACACTTCGTCTGCCGCTTTCAGTGGTGAAGCCGTAAGCGTTACTTTGAATAAAACCGAAGCAAATTCTGCAGGAGGTTTTGCGGTAGCCAGCGGAAAATTAGTTTCTAAAAACTCGGTAAATGTTTCCACGCGTATGATGGGTTACATTACATCCATGCCCGTTGAAGTCGGTCAGAGTGTTCGAGCAGGACAGCAGTTGGTTTCTATTAACAATACAGAAATTCAAGCAAAAGGAGGACAAGCGAATGCGCAAATTATGCAAGCGCAAGCAGCGTTTGACAGTGCGAAAAAAGATTTAGATCGTTTTAAGAATTTATTTGCTTCTCAAAGTGCATCTCAAAAGGAGTTGGACGATATGCAATCGCGTTACGATATGGCACGTGCAGGTTTGGAAGCAGCAAAGCAAATGAAAAATGAGGTAAATGCACAATATCGTTATACCAATATCACCTCACCAATTTCAGGCGTAGTTACTGCGAAATTTGTGGAACAAGGAGATTTGGCCAATCCAGGAATGCCTTTGTTGACCATTGAATCTTCGGCGACTTTGCAAGCGCAGTTAATGGTTTCTGAACGATACATTACCCAAATCAAAGACGGAATGGATGTCGATGTGTTGATTAAATCTTCGGGAAAAGAATCCAAAGGAAAAGTGGCTGAGATCAGTAAATCTTCCGCGCATTCAGGCGGACAATATATGGTGAAAGTGAATCTTCCGAAATCCGACGAATTGTTGCCAGGAATGTTTGTAAATGCGGTTTTTCCTTTTGAAAATTCAAGTTCGACAGAAACGGATGAAGCATCCAGCATTTTAATTCCAAAATCCGCTTTGGTAAAAAATGGACAAATGACAGGAGTTTATACGGTGAGTTCACAAAATACAGCAGTTTTGCGTTGGTTGAAATTAGGAAAAGAAATGGGCGAGGAGGTAGAAGTACTTTCTGGATTGACTGCAGGCGAATCTTATGTTGTTTCGGCGGATGGGAAGTTGTATAACGGTGTGAAATTAAGTGTGAAATAATTCAGTTTAATTGAATTCATAAAGTTTGAATGCAGTAGGAATGAAGGAGTTTTTATAGAAACTCAGATTGAAACTACATCTCTCAAACTTTAAATTTAAACAAAAAACATGGAAAAAGGAATTGCAGGTAGAATAGCTGAAATGTTTATCAATTCGAAGCTTACCTTATTATTGATATTTGCTTTGATGATTATTGGAGCGTATAGTTCCACTTTGATTCCAAGAGAGGAAGAACCGCAAATTATCATTCCCATGGCGGATGTGATGATTGGTTATCCCGGTGCGAGTCCCAAAGAAGTGGAAAGTCGTGTGGTGAAACCTTTGGAGAAAATTATATCCAACATCAAAGGCGTTGAACATATTCACTCGACGGCGATGAATGGCCAGGCGATGTTGATTGTTCAATTTTATGTGGGTGAAGATACTGAACGATCGTATGTGAAATTATACGATGAATTGATGAAAAACAGCGATATATTTCCGTCGGGAGTTTTTCCGCCCATGGTAAAAACCCGTTCGATTGATGATGTTCCTATGTTGGGATTAACGCTTTGGAGTGAGAAATACGACGATTATCAATTGCTTCAAATCAGTGAAGAAGTTTCTTCAGAAATTAAAAAAATAAAGGACGTTTCGTTGACCCAAGTTATTGGTGGACGTTCTCGTCAATTGAAAGTAACGGTTGACAATGCAAAAATGGCCGAATCAAATGTAGATGCATTGAGCATAATGCAAATGATTCAAGCGTCCAATAACAGTTCCCAAACCGGAAGTTTCGACAAAGGAGATACCGAATATTTATTGACGACGGGTCAGTTTTTAAAGACGGAAGAAGATGTTGAAAACTTGGTGGTTGGAACGTCGCAAAACATGCCTGTTTACTTAAAACAAGTAGCAAAAGTAGAAGACGGACCGTCGTCCTCCACAAATTATGTGAGTTTTGGATATGGAAATGCGGGCGAAGATGTAAAGGAATTCCCATCTGAATATCCAGCAGTTACAGTATCTGTTTCTAAAGTGAAAGGGGCGGATGCAATGAAAATTTCAGAGCAAATTCTGAATAAAGTAGAAGAATTAAAGTTGAATTTAATTCCAGACGATATACACGTAGTCGTTACCCGAAATTACGGGGAAACTGCTTCTCAGAAAGTATCTGAATTGTTGACGCACTTAGCGATTGCAATTATTGCTGTAACGCTTTTGGTGATGTTAGCCATGGGATGGAGAGGAGGTTTGGTCGTGTTTTTCTCAGTTCCTTTAACCTTTGCCTTGACACTTTTTAGTTACTATATTTTGGGGTATACACTCAATCGAATTACCCTTTTCGCCTTGGTTTTTGTGGTAGGAATTGTGGTTGATGACAGTATTATTATTGCCGAAAATATGCACAGGCATTTCAAAATGAAGAAATTGCCATTCAGACAAGCCGCGATTTACGCGATTAACGAAGTTGGAAATCCAACTATTTTAGCCACGTTCACTGTAATTGCAGCGATTTTGCCGATGGCTTTTGTATCCGGGATGATGGGGCCTTATATGAGTCCAATGCCGATTGGAGCTTCGATTGCGATGTTGTTGTCATTGTTTATTGCACTAACGGTAACTCCGTATTTAGGATTTCATTTGTTGAAAGTGAAAGAAGGTGAAGAAGAAAAAGAAGAGGCAGGAATTGAAACCGGTCGAATTTATAAAATCTATAAAAGATTGGAACTTCCGTTGTTGGAAAATAAAGGGAAAAGATGGATTACACTAGGAGTAACTGTGGTTTTATTATCGATCTCTATGTTTGCATTCTTTGGGAAATGGGTAGCAGTGAAAATGCTTCCTTTCGATAATAAGAATGAAGTACAAGTAGTGATTGATATGCCGGAAGGAAGTACGTTGGAAAGAACTTCAGCCGTAACTCAGGACATTGCTCAGTATTTGAAAACGGTAACGGAAGTGGTGAATTATCAGTCCTACGTGGGTTCTTCGGCACCGATTACATTCAATGGATTGGTTCGTCATTACGACTTGAGAGGTGCGAGTAATACCGCAGATATTCAAGTGAATTTACTGAATAAAGACGATCGGAAAATTCAAAGTCATGACATTGCTAAGAAAATACGTCCACAAATTCAAGAGATTGCAGCAAAGTACGGCGCAAATGTGAAAATTGTAGAAGTTCCACCCGGACCACCGGTTCTATCAACGATTGTGGCAGAAGTGTACGGTCCCGATTACGACGAGCAAATTAAAATTGCAAGACAAATTGAAACCATCTTACACAATACAGAAGATGTAGTCGATATCGATACCCGAATTGAAGACCCACAAAATGAATTGAAATTAATTTTCGATAAAGAAAAAGCGATGTTAAATGGAGTAGCTCCGCAACAAATCGTGGGGAATTTAACCTACTTGATGGGTGAGCATCCGATTGGGAATTTATACGACGAAGTTTCAAACAGTCCAGTGGATATAGTTTTGAAATTGAGTGATGCAGATAAAACCTCAATTGATGATATTACATCTTTGCGTGTAAAAGGTCAAATGGGAATGGTTCCAATAAGTGATTTGGTTCAAGTGAAAGAAGATGTTTTACAACCTTCGATTCACCGAAAAGACCAACAGCGTGTGGTGTATGTGTTAGCAGATATGGCGGGAGAATTAGAAAGTCCAGCGTATGCGATTTTGGGAATGGAAGATAAATTAAAAGATGTCAAAGTTCCAACTGGATTTACATTGGATGAATTGTATTTGGGTCAACCCGAAAGTGAAGCAAATTACACAGTGAAGTGGGATGGAGAATGGCAAATTACATTGGAAGTGTTCCGTGATTTGGGAATTGCATTCTTGGTGGTAATGATTATCATTTATATGTTAATTGTAGGTTGGTTCCAGAACTTTAAAACACCGATTGTGATGATGGTTGCAATTCCACTTTCATTGATTGGAATTGTGTTAGGTCACTGGTTGTTGGACGCGTATTTTACGGCAACTTCGTTCATTGGAATGATTGCCTTGGCGGGAATTATGGTTCGGAACTCGGTATTATTGATTGACTTTATTGAAATTCGATTGAATCAAGGAATTCCAATTAAACAAGCGATTATTGAAGCGGGTGCCGTTCGTACAACGCCTATTTTATTGACAACCGGAGCGGTTGTGATTGGTGCAGCCATTATATTATTTGACCCGATTTTCCAAGGTTTGGCTATTTCACTGGTATTTGGAGCGGTAGTTTCAACTTTCTTGACTTTGCTGATTGTTCCGGTGGTGTATTACATTACTGAAAGAAAGAAATGGGAGAAGAATAAGCATTAGTACTTGGTACTTGGCCGTGTCCGCCGTGGCGGATATCAAGTATCAGGTATAATTTAAAAATTGAAACATGAAATTATTATTAATAACCTGTATTCAGGAATACGAAGAGAATGTCAAAGGAATTTTGAAACATTCGGGAGTGAAGTCTTTTTCCTATCAATCGGTAAAAGGATACAAGAACGAAAACGGAGGCGAAATCAGTAATTGGTTTGTGTCCAGCGATATACCTACCGAATCACTTTTGTTCACGGTTTTCATTGAGAATCAGTGTATGGATGATATTTTCGAACAAATAGAGAAATTTAATACAGATACAACTGCTTTATCCAAAGTCCATGTGGCTTGTTTGGCGGTTGATCAATCGATTTAATTATATTTAAAACAACACTATGTACACACGAATTGCACACGCAGTAGCAGGAACTTTAATTTTAACAAGCTTATTGCTAACTGTACTCACAGAAAATAACAATTGGCTATGGATTACCACATTTGTTGGTGTGAATTTACTTCAAAACGCAATGACCAATTGGTGCCTATTGCATCAGATTTTGAAAAAGATCGGTGTAAAGGATGAAGGATCAAGTTGTAGTGTTTGATACTACTTGAAATGGTTTAATTTTTTTAGCACACTAAATGGACTTTTGGCTTAGAGCTTCGCTTTGGGCCAAAGGTTTTTTAAGAACTTTCTTAAAATCCCACAAAATATTTAATGGGTTACATACGGATTGTATTCAATCAATTCCGGTTTTCCAAAATCAAAATCCATCAATTCATAATCCGATATTTGGAACGTGTTGGTTTTGAGCATATTATCTCCTTGTCCTGGAATGGTGTTGTACCACGCAAATGAAATCTGGAAATTACTAAACACCAAATAATCATTGGTTAACAACAATCCAAGCCCCACTTTTGCATAAACTTTTCCGTTGGTTATACTGTTGTTGGAATCACTGATGAGACCGATTGTAGATTTGAAAATAGGTGATAGACGGAAACCTAGAAATTGATAAGGGGAATAGGATTGAATTTGAATGTCGGTCAACCACTTTTTTGTGCCAATGACTTCGTGACTGTAAAATCCATTAATTCCCAAAGGATCATTTTCATTCAACGTCAATCGATCACCTCTTGAATTTGCACGGTTATTTCCAATGATTAAATTCGAAGAAATAAAACTTCGGAATTTCCATCGATCCCACGTCATCAGTCGCGTAAAGTAATTTGCGCTCAGTGAAAAAACAGATTGTTCGGAACGTTTTCTTTTGAGATAACCGCCGTACTGTATTTCATAACCGAGATATCCGAATTTATAATAATTTCCCTGTTTAAATCCACCCGACAAATAAAAACGATCTATTTCATTTTTTCGCTGAATTCCAGAAGTCACGCCAAACGACATTCCCACCGGGATATCTTCAATGATATCGTAGTTTCGAATGAATTTATCCTGTACATACGCTCTTTGTGAAAATCCAATTCCCAAAAGAAAAAAATCTTCATTGGCATAAAATTTTTCAGGATCCAATACCATTTCAGGTATTTTGTTGTAATCCACATTAAAATAACGCGCTGAAACAATTAAATTGCTAAAACGATTGTTTTTTGCGTTTTCTACATTGAAAAGTCGAAAGGCATACCCACCCCAAAAATCCTTTAAGTTGTATTTGAAATCTTGGGCTTCAAATCCCATATTATTGGGAATGGAATCTTGATACGCTCTTTGCCCCATATACGCGCCTCCAGCCCAGCGAGTTAGCGGCGAGAAAAAACGTCTTTGAACCGAAATCCCTTTGGTGTATTCATTTTCTTCATTGCTCGAATAACCAACGCCCAAACTGATGAAAGTTTTTTGAATATTGGGAATGGTGTATCGGGTCTGAAAACGGTTGTCGCCCGTCTCAAAATTTTGGCGATAATAATTGTCGAAATCATGTCCCCATCCCATGAAATTCCGATCGCGTAAACGAAAACCTAATTTTGAATTGGAATAAGTGGCATTGGGAAAAATCGTCCAAGAATCTAAGGAACGCACATACAAATCCACACTGTCTGAATTCTCATTCACCATTCTGTAATCGATTTGAACCCTTCGAGAAAACCGTTGGCGTCGTAATAAACGCTCGGATTCTAAGATTTTAACGGAATCAAAAACGTCTCCTTTTTTTTGCAATAAATAATTCCGAACGACAAATTTTTTGGTTTTGATATGAAGTGTATTTCCTGCTTTTTCCGTAAATCGTGTTGGAGCTTTTGTTGAATCTGTCACGGAATAGCCAAAGGGATCAAAAGTTTCAATGTGAATATTCCGAATGACTTTCCCTTCTGCCAAATCAAAGGATTGCTGGTGAGCTTTGGATCGTTCAGAAGTTATTTCCGCTTTTCTAGATTTCGGATTTCGGACGAATAGTTTGTGTATCAGTTTAATAAAACCGCTTTTGTTTTCGTTGTTTTCCAAAATTTCTACAATTTCTCCTTTTTCAATGGAAGTAGAATCCGTAGGAACCTCGGTAATTATTTGCGCTGAAATAAAAGAATAAATCAGCACAAACACTAGGAAAAACCACAATTTATCGCTTCGAAAATTCATCCTTTAAAAATCATTCTTACGAAAGTAAGTAATAAATTCAAAAAATGGTGAGGTTTTTTGACTTCAAATTTATTTCGACTGAGTTTTAACGATTGGGTGTGACTTTTGTGTCTGTAACATTTGTTGCGGTGGGCTTGTTGTTTTTACACGACCTTTGCACTATAAAATAAAAATAGAATGGAAAATCTTACACAGTTAGAATGGAAAGAAGGAATCTCAAATGACTCGAATTCCGTAATAATCGACGTTCGGACCAAAGAGGAATGCCTTCATGGAATGATTGAAAATGCAATTCATTTGGATATTTGTGATATGGAGAATTTCACTTCAGAAGTAGAAAAATTAGATAAATCCAAAAAGTACTTTTTGTATTGCATGGCTGGTGGTAGAAGTGGAAGTGCATGCCGAATTATGGAAAATTTAGGATTTGAAAACACGTATAACTTGAATGGAGGAATCAGTTGTTGGACGGGAAATACGGTGGATTATGCTTAATAAGATTTTCACTGACTGGAGTTTATTTCGCATAGTCCGATTATTAATTGGAGGATATATTCTCGTCGATGGAATTCGATCAGAAAATTGGTTGTTTGCCTTGTTGGGATTGATTTTTACGGTGATGCCTTTGTTAAACATCGGTTGTTGCGCGACGGGCGGTTGCTCGACAAAACCTCAATCGAGTGACGATGTAAATGTAGATGATGTGATTTTTGAAGAAGTAAAATACAAACCCAAAAAAAAATTAAAATGACATTTCAAGAAATAATAAATCAAGACAAACCCATATTGGTTGACTTTTTTGCTGAATGGTGCGGACCGTGTAAAGTGCAAGGGCCAATGCTGCAGGAATTAAAACAAAAAATGGGCGATGGCGTAAGAATTATAAAAATTGACATCGATAAAAACCAAGCATTGGCAGCACAGTACCAAGTACGAAGTGTTCCTACCTTGATGATTTTCAAAGGAGGAGAAACCAAATGGAGAGAATCCGGTGTATTTCCAGCCGTTAAATTGGAAGAATTGATTAACCAAATCGGTTAAAAAAAAAAGAGATTGTTTTTGAATTATACCTTAAAATAAAATAGTATGTGGGAAGATATTAAGCAATATACAGACAGTAAAACACCGGTATTGATCGAGTTTTATACCGCTTGGTGTGCACCCTGTAAAATGCTCGGTGCTATTTTGGACAGCATCCAAGAGGAATTGGGCAATCAAATTATCGTGAAAAAAGTAGATATCGACGAAGATAAAATTACGACCATTAACTTTGATTCGACCTATCAGATTATGGGAACGCCAAGTATGATGCTTTTCAAAGAAGGTCAACTTGTATGGAAGCATGCAGGCGTACTTTTTAAAGATGATTTGCTGAAGAAATTAGAACCGCATTTGTAATAAAACTCCCAATGTAACTTAGGTTACCTTGGGAGAAATGCGAAAGAATTACTTTTAACCTACAGAAACGAAAAGATGAAGAAAATTATATATATAGTATTTGGTTTCGGCTTTTTAATCAGCTGTTCCCAACCCAAACAAGAAACCGAAAGTGTTGAAGTAGCCGATGCGGTTGATTTGGTTCAACTAAAAGCGGACTATGACACCATCGCAACTTCTTCTCAAAAAGCGTTGATGATGAATGTTGCCGGTGCTATTAAAAAAGGTGGGACGGAATATGCCGTTGAATTTTGCAATGAAAAAGCAATGCCCATCACCGATTCGCTATCAAAACAACACCATGTATCCATTTCCAGAATTACCAATCAAACCCGGAATTCAAGCAATTATTTGAAAACCGATACCGATAAAGCTGTTTTTAAATCCTTTGAAGACAACCCAAGTTTAATCGATAGTTTGGTGAAAGAAGGCGAGAAATATGCATATTACAAACGAATCAATACGGCACTTCCAACCTGCGTCAAATGCCATGGAAATCCCGAATCCGATATAGAACCTGCAACCTATACCAAAATTAAAACTCTTTATCCCAACGATAAAGCAATTGGATACCGTATAGACGAATTGCGCGGTTTATGGAAAATTGAAAAAGAAAATTAACAGTTGTGTGTTAGTTGTTTAATTAATTATCATGCTAATTCGTACTGTTAACTTCGGTTTTCAATACGAATTAAAAAAAAAACAGATTAAACCTTTGGTTTTGTGTTTTTAGAGGATTTCTTTTAGAGGTCCTTTTTTTGGTTTGAGATTTTAATGTGAGATTGTGAAATTTAGGCTGAAAAGGATTAGTTAAAATATCATTTAACTTTAGCCTACTGCGTGCCGTCTCGGTATCGGCAGGCCGAATGCTTAGTTGTTGTGTGTTCGTTTTTACTTTGTCGTTATGATTAATAAATCACCTTGAATTCTTCTACAAAAAGTCATATTATTAATCTTCTCTTCAGATACGATTTCAAAGGATTTTAGAGCATTTGGGTCAAATTTTATTTTGTCTTTTAAACTATCTGTCACAACAATTCCATTAAATATTATTATATCAATCTTCTTTTTATCCCAGCCTCTTCTCCAAAGTGATAGACTGTCCAAATTAATGTTTTTTAGTTCAAATAATTCAGTAGGCTTTAGTTGAGTGATATATAAATCTTTTGTTTTTATGTCAAGTCGCACATTCTTAATATTCTTTTTGTCCAAATAAATGTTTGTTAAATTGACTTTCACATTATCGAGATAAGTCTGATAATTTACTGCATATTTTTTTGCAATTTTATTCTGGTCGTATTTTATTTGACGAGTTGCACAACCAAATGTCATAAACAGCAAAATAAAAAGTATAATTATTCTCATTTTTAATTTCTTATTCGATTGTTTTTTGTGAGTTGTTTTCTTCCACTCAGCACAAAAATGACGCACAACGGTTTTGTATATGAAAAGTAGCGGATTTTAAAGCACTAACTTTTCGGATTATAACAGACCGTTGATTTATTCATTAAATTTCGATTAAGCGATTAAACCGCTATTTTTTATATACGTTGTTGTGCCTCGTTATTTTATTTCAGTATTGTTCATTATTTGTTCCCTATACTTATTCTTAATGAATTTAGAAAGTTCCACTCCTTTTAGCTTATTTGAAGAACTTAAATTTCGGACATAAATACTTTCTTCTGTATCACCATTTTCATTTTTTAGTAAAAAGACTTCTTCTGTGCTCTTTTTAACTTTTACAATGAGGATATCTCCTTCTGGAAATTTTAAAAATTCCTTTTCCAGTAAAGTAGAAGAGAAGCTATCTCCGAAATAGTCTTTAATCATTGCATCAAAAAATTTACCAAAACCATCTCTATCTTTATCTTTTTTAAATGATTTATAGTCTTGTTCTAGACCAAATATTTTTTTATCATCACTAACTCCTAACAATAAAACTCCTCCGTTTGTATTTGCAAAAGCACATATTGTTTTTAAAGCACTATGAATAATTATTTTGTCAATTCCTTTGACGTTTTTATTTAAGTCTTTAACCTCTTCAATTTTAGACTTAATTTTATTGATTTTTTCTTCTGATTGTTCTTTTTTTAATTGCTTTTCTAGACCTTCGAGAATTCTATTTTGGTCATTTGTTGGTATAGGTGTAATAAAAGTAGCCTTGAATTCTAATTTCTCTCCTTCATCTTCATTGATTCTTTTTTTCCAATAAACTATCTTTTCTTTTAACTCTTTATCAAGTTTATCTTCAATTGATTCCTCAACCGACAATACGCCTTGGTTAATATATTCTCGAATTCTTTTTAGGTTCTTGAAAGTATAATCATTTAAGTTATTGTCATTTTCTTCATCAATTTCAGTTAAAATTAAATTATTAGATAGAACTGTTTTTGCGACCGCCTTTAACAAAATGTCATTTTCTTGAATTGATTTTTGAACTAAATTAAAAACTATTTCCAGGTCATTTTCATCTTTACTATTAAATATATGTAGGATGTCAATGAAAAATAAAAGGTTTTTTGATTCAGGAAAGTTTTCTAAAGTTTGAGTCTGTACTTTGTCTTTTATTTTGATTATATAATTTCTAAAATCGTTATATTTTACAATTGAATAATCTTGAATTAAACTATCGAGATATTTAATACTGTTGAAATATTCTATGTAAATATTTAGAAGATATGACCTAGCATTTTTTGTATTTGAAAAAAACGCTTTAGCAAATTTTATATATTTTATTTTATCATCGATAGAATCTTTAAAAAACGCAAATTGTTCGAAAATAAAGCCTTTTTCAAGCTCAATTTTAAAGTCAGAATTAATTTCTTCCTCTGTTAAGTTTTCAGTTATTTCGACATCATAATTGTTTACTATATCATAATATTCATTTTCAAATCGAGTGCCAATTAATTGTTTAAACCCTAGAACGAGATTGTCATTGTTATAACCTAATACATATACTGGTATTTTATCTCCTTTGGTGAAAATATTATTTAAATCGTAATAATCATATTTGTTGTAAGCAATCTCATTTTGATGAATTAACCCATCTCCAAATTCGGTAGAGATAAAAACACCTTTATTATATGAGTCGAATGTTGTTACATTTTTTACTATACCATAGATTATTTTTCCTCTATTTAATTTTTTATCCTTTTTTAGGTTTTTTGAATAATAATTTCCAGATTCGTTTTCTAATTGTTTGCAAATAAAATATTGAAATTTGTCACAATATAATGTTATTGCAATGTTGGTTTCCCATTCCAAACTTTCTTGTTTATTTTGCTTTAAGCTTGTATCTGTTATGTTCTGAAATGGTAAAAAACCTTCTGTTTCTCCAATTGTAGCTTTGAAACCATTATAGTGTTTTTGAACTATTTTGGTTTTATAATATTCTTCATCTAAATTTAGAGCAAAAAATTTATTGGTATTGTCTTTTAATTGTGAAAGTTTAATTTCAATACTATTATTTTTTAAAACTACAGGTATATTGTGTTTTTTAGTTGAATTAGAAATTATATTAAAAGCATTTAAAAGTAATTTTTCGCTGTCAGTTTTATTGTTTTGTAACAAGGTGTTAAATCGATAAAATTTAGATATTAGAATATTGGACTCTACAACAAAATCCGCAAGATTAGAAAGGTAGATTTGAATGTAAATCCAGTTTACATATTTTACTATCTCCTCTTTTTGTTCAGTTTTTAAATTTTGAGATAAAATAAAATATTCTTGTTTTAAAGAGTTTTTATATATTTCCAAAGACCTATTTATATAATATATAAGTCTCTTTATTATATATTTATTCTCATTATCTGTTGGTTTTATTGTAAACAAAAACTTTAAAAGTTCTATTTCGTTTATGTTTTCAAAATTTGAATATTTAATTAAATAATATATTTCTTTGAAGTTAGTATCATCTACTTGTCTTTGATATAGTTCTGAAATTTTGAAGTCAAGAATAGCCTTAATAGCTTTTTTTTCTAAACTGTTATTTTCTATTATTTGTAGAACTTTTAATTTAGTTAACTTTCTTTCATCATCATCTTGTATAGCTCTTAAAATACCACTTGAAAGAATCCAATTTTCGAAAAAAGTATGTAAGTCTATAATTTTTAAAACCTCAGAAAGGTTTCTTCTATTAGATTCTTCATATTTTATTTTTGTTAAAATATAATTACAATATGTGAAAACCCAAAAACCACTTTCTTGCTCATACTGTGATTTCAATTTTAAATTATATTCATCGTCTTTTTCAAGTTCATTTAAGAAATATTTCTTTTTTAGGGATTTGTCCTCTAATATTTCATCAAAATCATAAAAAAATGGATCTTTAGTATTGACCTGCCTAAGATGTATTCTCGTGTTTATATTATCAACTTTACATTCAATTTTTTCTCCAATTTTGATTTTGTTTTCTTGATTAGGAATTGCAACTACCTCTAGAAAATTGGAATATTCATCAGTTAAATTTATAATCTTAATTTTGTTACCACTTCGTGTAATTTTATCAGTAAAACCAGTCACACTAAACTCATATGTCTGACTTACTGAATAATATGGGTGACGAGAATCAAATGCGATTAACTTTGGTAATCCGTTTCCCAAAATACCCACAATTTTACAATGAATATTTTTATATAACCAATCTTTTGAATTTTGCCACGATAGAGTTCTTAAACTAATTGTTTCATCTGAATTTGGAATCTCTAGTATTACGCAATCAACTTCATTATTTTTTTTATCTCTAAATTGGCTGAATTCTTTAATAGCAAAAGGACGTACTTCGCCAATTTTCCATTCACTATTTCCAGTTTCTATATTTTTTAGTCTAGGTATACCTCTTCTGTAACCAACAACTTTACATTTAATTTTTTGAAGATTATTTTGCCAATTTAATGCCTTAACTGTTAGTGGTTTTTCGTAGTCGCTTTCTAACTCAAAATATGTCTTCTCGTCAATTTCAAATGAACCAATTATTTTCAAATCTTTTTCTTGTCCGATTTTAAAATCAGGGTGAATAATTGAGAGATAGGTTTTATTATGATTTGGATTATACTCTTTTAAGAAATTATACTTTGTAAATGGTTTTATATTTTTAAAGGTATGTATTTGATCTATGGGAATTAAATGTTCTTTTTTAGAATCACTTTCCTGAATGATGTAAAAATTCTTATCATCTACAGTTGTTTCATTTATTATTAAACAACATATTTCATTCATAAATTATTCGTTTTTTTTAATGAGGCACAACAATTATATAAACGCAACGCATTACGCCTATTTCTTTTATATCTACACCAAACTTATTGTTTTTTACGGTAGAATCCAAAAGCCCATCAATTTTAATCCACTTACTATCTTAAAAATACAAAAGCAGTACAAGCCTGCTTTTGTGTCCAATTCTATTTATACTTATCTCTTATTCAAGTGATTTTAGGTATTATAACTCCAAATAAAATGCTTTTTTATTGTAAAACATTTTGGATTAGGAAGCAATGATCATTAAGTTTCCCGCAGCAAACATCGTCCTCGCGGTTCATCGCCTTCATAAAGCACGACATTCGAATGTAGGAATTCAGCTGCTTTTGCAGAATCTTTGACTTTTTTAGCGCTACGTTTGAGCATTTCGGATTCAAATTCCGTTAAAACACTTTCTCTGATTCCTATTTTTCTCCAATTTGAATTCGGTCTACATCCTTTTGAAATGCTGCGAGCGAGTGCCAAAGCATCGAGTAAAGCTTGATTTGCACCTTGTCCTTTGAATGGACTCATCGGATGTGCTGCGTCGCCGATTAGTGTGATTTGTTTTCCTTTTGCCAATGCATCTGGATGAAGTAACTCGCGGTCATAAACGGGGTATCCTGAAATCTCAGATTCCAAAGTAGATGACACAATTTGTGGAATGGGCGAGTGCCATTTCGTTCGGCGACAGGCTTCTTCCTTCAGTGCTTTGGGGCCTTTTTCACTCAAAATTTTCGCCTCTTTTGCGGACAGTGGAAAGCTGAGTTGCCACATCACCGAATCGGATGTGAAAGGCATGATGTAAATTCGTTCATTTCCATTGGCAGTTTGAAAAACAGTCGCTGAATCCAACAAAGAACTGTCGACCTCTTGGAGTTGGGACAACGGACAAATGCCTAAAATAACAATACAATCCAAGTAACGCAAAGGGGTCGTTTCTTCGCCAATTACTATATTCCGAACGGCACTTCGAATTCCATCTGCGCCCACTACCAAATCGGCTTGGGTCGTTTTTATTTCATCGTTTACTTGAAAGCTTAATTCCACTTGATTTCCTTCCACTTCTTTGCAATCGATAAGTTGGTGATTCCATTGTACGCCCTCTTTCCCACCGAGTTGCTCCAAAAGTGCCAAACGCAAAGACTGACGGGCGATATGGACATTGGTCCGTTTTGAATAGGTTTTTGAATCCACTTTTGAACCGGTTTTTAATTCGGACTGCATCCACTTTCGCATTCCCCATTCCCCAATTATTTTTCCATCGGTCGTATGAACTACATGCCTTGTGGATATGACTCCCTCGTTCAAATCAAACAGCCCCAAACCTTCAATGGCTTTACGGGCTTGTTGCAAAGTAAGTCCATATCCTTGCGATCGTACATCGAAACTGCTATCGCGTTCATAAATTGTAAAAGGAATACCCCGATGTAAACAAGCTACCGCAAGAGCAACGCCACCAATTCCACCTCCCACAATGGCTACATGCGGATAGTTCTCTCTATCCACTTCCGGCGAATGGGTAGTAGAAATCAATCCCGAACCCTTGCAATTCGGACATACATACATTGGACTTTTCGGACGAATAGGAGGTGGGCCTTCGGCATTTGATTTTTCAAACTCCTTAACTTCCGCCAAATAGGTAGTTCTTAATTTTTTACGCAATTTTCGGGTTTTTCTACCTTGTCCTTTGCATTCTGAACAAAAAGTCCAATTTGATTTTTTCATTCAATTGGGATTTTGGGGATTGATTAAAATATTTTGTAGGTGAGTTAGGCTCCTTCAAAGTAATCATTAACTCATTCTTTCACTAAGATTTCTGTGTACTTGGGTTTAAAATTTGTCCCATCTAATTCCCAAAGGCATTTGATAGTAAGAAGCTAAAGTCCATTCCAGATGTTAATTTAATAAAATTACTTCGGGTCCTATACGTATTGACTCTCCCTATTTCATTTATCTGTATAAAAAAAGGGACAGTTAAAAACCGTCCCTATCCTTGTAGCGAAGGGGGGAATTGAACCCCCGACCTCAGGGTTATGAATCCTGCGCTCTAACCGCCTGAGCTACCTCGCCTCATATTCTAAAGGAGTGCAAATATAAAATCTTATATCAATTCAGCAAAACTTATTTAAAAAAGTTTGCTTATAAGGACGTATTTTATATATTGCGGTTCAATAATTATGAAAATGACAAAAGAAAAGTATCAAACTGAAATCGTGATAAACGCGTCACCTTCAATGCTTTATAACTATATTTCAAATCCGTCAGGTTTGTCGGAATGGTTTGCGGATAATGTGAATTCACGAGGAGAAAAGTTTACTTTCATCTGGGATGGCGATGAACAATCTGCATTATTGATGAGAAGTAAGCAAGATACCTATGTTCGTTTCCAATGGGAAGAGGATGAAGACACCAAGTATTTCTTTGAATTAAACATCGTTGAAGATGATTTGACCGGTGACGTTTCATTGGTTATTACTGATTTTGCAGAACCAGATGAAATTGAAGATTCTAAATTGCTTTGGGAAAGTCAAATCGACGATTTGAAGAAAATATTGGGTTCGTAATTAAAAAACTCTTTCTACGTGAAATATATTTTTAACGGAAATCTTTTCGAAGAGAGCGACGCAATTTTTGGGTTAACAAATCGTGCGTTTCATTCAGGAGATTTTATTTCGGAATTTGTGAAAGTATCCAATGGAAATCTTCTTCTTTGGGAAGAACATTATTTTAATTTAATGGCTTCGATGCGTATCTTCCGAATGAAAATACCGATTGAATTTACCCAAGAGTTTTTTGAAGATAAAATAAATCGCGTTCTGAAAGAAAATTCAGAAAGTCAAGTTAAAATCAAAATTTCCGTTTTCCGAAATTCAGATAAGAATGATTTTTTGACGCATTCCTCTGTTTCGTATGCCATTCAAATTGATAAAGTTTTCTCCGAATCTACATACAATTGGGAAAATGAAGTTTCTGAAATCGATGTTTTTAGAGATTTTACAGTAAATCCAAGTTTTTTCGCTCAACTCGATCTCCATCGACCCGAAGAAATCATTGCTCACGCTTATAAACAAGAAAATGAGTACCGCGATTTGGTTTTATTGAATCCCGATAAACGGATGGCTCGTTCGTTGGAAGGAAGTCCGTTTTTGATTCAAGGAAACCGTATGGTAACTCCTCCGATTGCCGAAGGAGGAATTCGAAGTGTAACACGAAATCATTTGGTGAAATTGTTGAAAAGAAATCCAAATTTCGAATTTGAAGAAGCTGAAGTATTTCCATTTGAAATGCAGAAATCGGATGAGCTTTTTATTTGTGTGGAAAGTGAAGGCATACTTTCGATTCACCAAAGCCGAAAGAAAACGTATGCAACCGAGAAAACAAAGTGGGTGCACGATATGCTCAATGAATCGATTGAATTAAATTAATTCATCGTAGGATCCGCAGGTGTATTTAACCAAATCAAATGTTCACCCCCTAAATTTTTCAATTGTTCTTTCCAAAGGTTGTTGTCCCAATCTTTGAAAATATCCACTTCTTCATTCACAACAATCCATGCATTGTCATTTACTTCATTTTGTAATTGATTTTCTGCCCAGCCACTGTATCCCAAATAAAAACGGATTTCATCTTCTTGAATCAATCCACTATTTATCGCATTCCTTACATCATCATAGTCGCCCGACCAGTAAAGTCCATTCGTAATAGGTTCACTGTTGGAGATTAAATCAGGACGTTTGTGTAAATAATACAGATTATGGGTTTCAACAGGACCGCCTTCATATACTTGAAGTTTCGTGTCAAGTTCTGAAACATAGGTGCTAACCGGTTTGTTGAGGGGTTTATTCAATATGAAACCAATGGAACCATATTCGTTGTGATCCGTAATGAAAATTACAGAACGATTGAACGTATAGTCATACAATGCCGGTTGGGCAATTAAAATATTTCCTTTTGTAATCGTTTTAATTTGCATTAATTTTGGATTTAATTTACGTGTCTGTTCTATAAAGATAAAAAAAAAATCGGATGAAGCAAGATTTAAGTGACAAAAGAAAAGATTATTCCAAAAATTATATTGATTTCTCATCGATTCCAGACAATCCAATCAAACTGTTTTCGAACTGGTTTTCAGAGGTTTCGGAATCAAAATTAATTGATGAGCCGTATGCGATGAATTTAGCAAACTTAGATGAAGATGGGTTTCCGCGCTCACGCGTTGTTTTATTGAAGGAGTTTAATTCGGACGGTTTTGTTTTTTATACCAATTACGAAAGTCAAAAAGGAAAAGCTTTGGAAACGAATCCAAATGTATGTCTTTCTTTTTTTTGGGATAAATTGGAACAACAAGTTATAATTCGAGGAAGGGCTGAAAAGATCGCTCCGATCCAGTCCGATGCGTATTTCCATAGAAGACCGTTAGAAAGTCAAGTGGGCGCGCTTGTTTCCGCTCAAAGTCGAGTGATTGCCTTCGATAAGAATTTGGAATCAGAGGTTGAAAAGAGAATGTCGGAATTGAAAGGACAAGAAGTTCCAAGACCGGATTATTGGGGTGGTTATTTGGTTCGTCCCGTTGAAATTGAATTTTGGCAAGGTCGTCCAAGCCGTTTGCATGATCGACTGTGTTATCGTTTGGAAGGAGATGTGTGGAAAAAAGTTCGATTGGCTCCGTAAAAAACGGTTTCTAAAATTTATTCCATAAAAAAAGTCATCTTAAAAAAAAGAGATGACTTTCTAACATTTAAGCGTATCGCTTATTTTTTCTTCTTCTTTCCGTTTACCGCTGTAGCTAAGTCTGAACCTGCTTTAAATTTCGCAACTGTTTTTGCAGGAATTTGAATTGCTTTTTTAGTTTGTGGATTGATTCCTGAACGTGCATTTCTATCTGCGGTTGAGAAAGTTCCAAAACCTACCAAAGCTACTTTTTCTCCTTTCTTCAAAGAGGATGTAACGTTTGAAGTAAATGAATCCAAAGCTTTCTTAGCAGCTGCTTTTGTGATTCCGGCGTCGGCTGCCATTGCATCAATTAATTCTGATTTGTTCATGATTTTTAAGGTTTTAAATGATTTATTGTATTACAAATATAACGGAATCCCTTATTCCTACAAGTTTTCAGCCCGATTATTTTCGGAATTTGTTGAAAAAACCCATTATTTGTTAATAACTCATTCTCAAAAGGTTGAATGTTTAGCTGAATTCAGCAATCTTCCACCCGTTTTTGTTCTGTAAACCGTTTATGAAATCCTTGGCCATCATTCGCTTTTTTCCTTCCGGTTGTAGCTCTTCGATGTAATAAGTCCCATCTTCTAAATGGATTAAGATTTCATTGCTTTCAAATGAAAGCGAAAATAAAGTGGAATTTTCTTGTTTTTCTTTCACAAAATAACCTTTGAAAATCTTAAACGTCTTCTGTTCTTCTTCATTTTTGAAAGATGTCCAGGCTGCCGGATACGGACTCAATCCTCTGATTTTATTGTGAGTTTTTTCTATCGATTCTGTCCAATTTATTTTGCAATCTTCTTTGAATATTTTGGGTGCGGGTTTTAGTTCGTCTACCTCTTTTTGCGGTTTGGCGTGAATGGAATTTTCTTTCAGTCCATCCAAAGTTTTTAGAATTAATTTTTTGCCCACTTCCACTAAATTATCGTGCAAATCTCCCGCATTGTGATCGGCCGAGATTTCGACTTTTTCCATCAATAAGATATTTCCAGTGTCAATTTCTTCATCGATTAAAAAAGTAGTCACTCCCGATTCGGTTTCACCGTTGATTATCGCCCAATTAATCGGCGCTGCACCTCTGTATTGAGGTAGAAGGGAAGCGTGCAAGTTAAACGTTCCTTTGGCCGGAATTTGCCACACTTCTTTGGGTAACATTCGAAAAGCAACCACTACAAATACATCTGCATTCAAAGTTTTTAACGCGTCCACAAAATCAGAATCTTTAAGTTTTTCAGGCTGAAGAAGTGGAATGTTTTTTTCAAGTGCTAATTTCGCCACGGCAGATTGAGTGATTCGTTGACCACGTCCTGCCGCCTTGTCGGGAACGGTTACTACGCCGACTACGTCATGCTTGCTTTCCAAAATTTCTTCCAAACAAAACGCTGCAAATTCGGGCGTACCCATAAAAACTACCTTCATCTTCTCTTTGATTTAAGAAGCAAAAGTAACGGATTTTTTAGTCGAATGAAAATGATTGACAAAGGCATCCTGAAAATAAAATGAATTTTTACTGCTCTAAAAATTCATGTGGATTAAATTTTTCGAATGATGTCTAAATTGCTGTTGTCAATTTTCTCTTCATCGTTCAGTAATTCCAAACTTTCAAGGATTGTTTCTTTTGGGTATCGACTGAAGATTAATAAGATTTGCTGAATACTTTTTGGAGAGTCATCCAAATACTCCAAGATCTGGTTTGAATCAAAAGCTAAAGTCGCTTCTTTCTTGCACACATCACATGCCCCGCACTTTTCTTTGGGACTTTCACCAAAATACCTTAAAATCAATTTCTCACGACAAACTTCGGTTTGTGTCGTATAGAAAATCATGTCTTGTAATTTTTTCCATTGCGAAATCTGATACGCCTCGAACTCTTTCCACAACGTATTTCGCACGAAATTGGATTCACGTGGACGAAGGAAATCAACAAGTTGAATGTCTTTGGTTCGGTAATTTAGATAGCCAGCTTCATTTAATTTATGAAGTTCAATACGTATGTTTTTTGCCGATTCCTGAAGATCTCTTGCTATTAAATACTCGTTTATTCGCATTTCTTGGCCTAAAATTCCAGGGTGACGACGGACCAAACTATCGATGATTTTTGAAGAAAGGGATGAGGAAGAAGGCAAATTTCTGGGGTTTACATAGACTTGAACACCACTTTGGGCCGAGCGATCCTGAAAAGTAATAACTTCTTTCCGTTCCAAGAAAAACAATGTTCTCTGCGCTTTATTTTTATTTAAATTGAATTTTTGAATGAAATCAAACCAACTAAATTCCCTTTTCTCGACAGGACGTTCATTTTCACCGATTTCAAAATAATTGTAGAACATCCGTTCAATGTAGTCAAACTCCTCTCTTGAAGGTAAAGAGGATTTAAATATTTTCTCTGCTTCTTCGACTGCGTGCGGCTGTAAAAACAAAACCGCTTCCGATTTTTTCTCATCCCGTCCCGCTCGACCTGCTTCTTGAATATACGCTTCCAAACTACTTGGAAAATCCATGTGAACAACCGTTCGCACATCCGGTTTGTCAATTCCCATCCCAAAAGCATTGGTCGCAACCATGATTTGATCGGGACTTGCGGTCCAGCTTTCTTGTTTTGTTGTCTTTTCATCTTTCGGAAGACGTGCGTGGAAAAAATCAGCGTTTAAACCTTTGGATAATAAGAATTGTGCGATTTCATAGGTTTGTTTTCGACTTCTACAAAATACCAATCCTGCACCGGGATTCTTTCTCAATTCATATTCCAAATCATCCAATTCGTTTTGAGATTGAATCACTTTGTAGATTAGATTTTTACGTTTTAAAGAGTTTTTAAAAACTTGGGGTGATTTTAGTTCCAAAGAATCTATAATTTCTTCCAAGGTTTTGGGAGGAGCTGTGGCGGTCAACGCAAGTAGATTTGCTTTGGGAAAACGCTCACGAATTAAATGGATTTTTTTGTACGCCGGTCGAAAATCATGGCCCCATTGGGCAATACAATGCGCTTCATCCACCGCAATAAGTTGAATCGGTAAATTATCCAAAATCATCATAAAAGTTTTGGATTGCAAACGTTCGGGAGCGACATAAAGTAATTTCACTTTTCCCAATGCGCACCGTGCTAAAACTTTAGCGATTTCATCCTGGCTTAATTGCGATGTGATTAATTCCGCGCCGATTTCACGGGCATTTAAATTGTTGACTTGGTCTTGCATCAAAGCAATCAAAGGCGAAATAACCAAGGTCATTCCTTCCAAAATCAAAGCGGGAATCTGATAACACAACGATTTTCCACCACCCGTAGGTAAAATGGCTAAGGTGTCTTTTCCTTCCAAAACAGCGTCGATGATTTCTTCTTGCGGATTTCGGAAATCTGCGTAGCCCCAATAGTGTTGAAGTATTTCTTTTGGTAATGGCACAAATGGCGTTTGTGTAAAAGTACGAAATGAAATGAGAACGCAAAAAATAAAATATTAGATGGTTTTAGAGAATTTTGGAATTGGATAATAAGGTGTTTTGTTACGTTAAATTGAAATATTGTTTAATTTTATTTAGTTTTTATTAAATAATATTTATATTTGTTTAAATTAAAACGGTATGAATCCAAAGTTTCCCATCCAATGTCCCAGTTGTGAAGATACGTTGACGGTGGTTCAATTAAAGTGTGATAACTGCAATACCCAAATTTCGGGTCAGTATTCGTTGCCCATACTTTTGAAATTAAATAAGCAGGATCAAGAATTTATTCTGGCTTTTCTTTTGGCTAGTGGAAGTTTAAAGGAAATGGCCAAACAAATGAAGGTAAGCTATCCGACAATGCGGAATTATTTAGATGATTTAATTCAGAAAATCCAAAAATTGAAGGCAGATGAAGATTAACGAATGGAATGTATTTGAACGTTTTACGACACAGAAATTACTGTCGATAGGAATTGTAGGCGCTTTGGTAGGATCTTCTTTGGCGGTGTTTTTCAAAGGTCGTTTTGACGGTGTATTGGATTTGCATTTTGTAAATGAAATCGAATGGTATCAGCCGTTTGTCGATAATTTCTTAGCGATCTTGATTTTAAGTATTTGCTTGTTTTTTACGGCAAAGTTGTTGAATTCCAAAACGCGTTTCATCGATATTTTAAATGCGGTTTTAATCGGTCGGCTTTTGATTTATACGCTCTTATTTTCCAATATAAATAGCTTTATTTCTGCGCTTTCCGAAAAAGCGATTGCGGATCCAATGAACATTCAAATCGATGGAGATACAATTTTATTGATCGTATTTGGGCTGTTTTCACTTGCTTTGCTATTTGTGTTTTTCTGTGTGGTTTATGTCGGATTTAGAGTGGCGACGAACTACAAAAAGTGGCGAGGTTTGTTTTATTTCTGTTTAACCGTGATTGTCGCTGAGTTACTTTCATTATTTCTATTTACTTATTTTCTATGAAAACATTATTTCTAACCCTAATTAGTCTTATTTTTTGTATTCAAGGATATGCCCAACAAGAGTTTTCAATTCAACCTTTAAGTGTAACGGAATGGATAGATGGTGATTTGTATTCGGCCACCAAAGATTCCAAAAACGCTTCGTTGGTTATCCTAATTCCTGGATCTGGACCCACTGACAGAAATGGAAATCAAATGGGAATGCAAACAAATGCCTATAAATTATTAGCGGAAGAATTAAGCAAAAAGGGAATCAGTGTATTTACGTACGATAAAAGTTTTTTTAAGCAAATTGAAAAAGGTGTTTTTAAAGAAGACGAATTGGTTTTCGAAGAAAGTGTCGAGGATGTGGAGGACATCGTTCAATTCTTCAAGAAAAATAAAAAGTATAAAAACATTTATTTAGCAGGACACAGTGAAGGATCTTTGGTCGGAATTCTGGCAGCGCAAGAAGAAATAGTCGCTGGTTTTATTTCCATTGCAGGTTCGGGGAAACCAATAGATCTCACTATAAAAGAACAAATATCTAAGCAGGCTCCTTTTCTGATGGACGAAACAACTCAGATTTTGGAGGAACTAAAAAAAGGAAATCAAGTAGAAGAAATCAATCCTTTTCTAATTCCACTTTTTCGAAAAGAGGTACAACCCTTTTTTATTTCGTGGATGAAATACGATCCGAAAATTGAGATTGCGAAGTTGAAAATTCCGATTTTAATTCTTCAAGGAACCAAAGATATTCAAGTTCCGGAAGAAAACGCTGAACTTTTAAATCAAGGTGCGCCTGCTTCAAAGTTGATAGTCATTGAAAATATGAATCACATTTTGAAAATTATTGAAGGAGGTGATGCAGAGAATATGGCGTCTTACAATCAATTGGAATTACCTATTAGTTCAGAATTAGTACTTGAAATTCAAAAATTTATTCAATTCTATGGAAAATAAAATTTACTTTAAAGAAACGCAACGTTTTACCCAATGGTGGGTATGGATTTTACTCCTTGTAATTGGATTTTTAGTATTCAAACCTGTGTATGTTTCACTTGTAAATAATCAACAATTATCGACGGGTCAATGGATAGGATTTTTAATTTTACTCTTGGTTTTGCTTTTATTTTTGGTGACCAAGCTAGAAACCCGAATTCAAAAAGAAGGGATTTATGTGCGATTTATTCCCTTCCTATTCAAAACTCGATATATTGCTTGGGAAGATTTGGAGTTATCTTTCGTCCGGAAATATTCACCCTTGCGTGAATACGGAGGTTGGGGCTGGCGAATAAGTGGAAAAGGGATGGCTTACAATATCAATGGGAATCAAGGATTGCAGTTGGTATTTAAAACCAAAAAAGCTTTACTCATTGGTACGCAAAAACCTGAGGAGTTGGATTTGGTGTTGAAAGAGTTAGGGATGTTTGGAAGAATAGCCTAAATCACATTCGATTTCTAAGGGTTTTATTGCCAATTAATAAAACATATATTTGTTACTTTACAATTAAACACAACACACATGAGAAAGTATTATTTACTACTAACAATGCTGTTAGTTCCATTGTCTGCGTATTTAAACGGTCAATGTACGCCGACTGAGATTACTCCAAAATCCAATTGGAGCGTCTTTTATGTCGATAGCGAAGAAACAGCTGGCGAGGGAAACAACAACGGTCATGCCATACATGCGATTGACAATAATCTAAACACGTTTTGGCATACCCAGTGGCAAGGGTCACAACCCGGTTATCCACACGAGATTCAACTCAATCTCGGAAGTAGTCACGATGTGGCTGGCATTTCAGTTACAAGTCGAAATGATAATCCGTTTGGTAAACCCAAGGATTATATTATTTCATTGAGTACGAATGGATCCGACTGGGTAGCTCAATCAATCGGACAATTTCAATTTCCAAACGTAAATCAAGCCGGTCAAAAAGCGGATGTATTTTTTGGTGCAGTCAGTGCACAGTATGTGAAAATCGAGTTTTTAACGCCGTATGGAAATGATTATTACACGGTTTTGGCTGAGATTGATGTGTATGAAGATTTAACGTGTCCCGCAACGGGACAGAATAATCAATTGGCATCTTTTGACGAAATCCCTAAGAAATATACGACCGATGCACCGTTTACTTTGGAAGCTTCTACGAATTCAGGATTGGATATTGATTTTGAAGTCGTTTCAGGACCAGCAACCTTAAGTGGAAATGTGGTTACTTTAAATGGAACCGGTGGAGTTGTTACCGTGAAAGCCAGTCAAGCAGGGAACAATCAATATTATCCATGGGAAAGTACACACTCTTTTGATGTGATTGATTTAACCCAAATTCAACCTGAAATATCGGTTCGTTTTACCGAAAGTCAAGATGTGAAAATGGCCGAATTGGATCCCTATAAATTGTATGCGTATGCAGTTATCGATGAGTCGGAAGTATTGAGTATTACGTCGGTTGAGTATGAAATTGATGGCGAAACTCATCTTGCAGAATTAAAAAATGGAGCGTATCAATATTGGTGGATACCGAGCCAGTATGGGAATAATAACATAAAAGTTAAAGCAACAGCAAGTAATGGAATGGTGAAAACGGAAACATATAATTTAAATGTCTCTAATTCCATTTCGAATCTATCGTCTGTCACTTTTGATGGGGATGTAATTGATATGGGAACAATTGGTTCACAGTGGTTTTACGGCAGTTATGAATTGCCTCAGTTTGTGGCGGCTTACGATACGATTTTAGCGGATTTTCAAATATCCTGTCCGAATGTACCAGGAGGTTGCGATGATTGGGACCGATTGGGTTGGTTGGACATCAAAGCGCCCGATGGAAGTTGGGTAGAGTTATTTCGATACATCACTCCATACGGTGTGGCGTGTGACGAAACCATTGATGTAACCGATTTCGCTTCTCTTTTGCAAGGGAAAGTAGAATTCAGAATGTATATAGAAACGTGGGGAACAGGTGGATGGAAATTGGATTTGAGTTTGGATTATTTAGCAGGAACGCCAGAATATAAATATTCGCATGTTCAAGAATTATGGCATGGAAACTTCCCGTTTGGAAATCCAGCAAACCTTCAGCCGATGGAAACTGTTCAAGTTTATATGGAGCCCGGTGTGGAGGATGCCAAACTAAGATTGGTAACTACAGGTCACGGTTGGGGAGCAAACAATACAAGTAATGCTGCAGAATTTTACCATGCCTATCATAACATTCAAGTCAATCAGTCCAATACATTTGTTCAAGATTTATGGCAAACTTGTAATCCAAATCCAGCGGGCTGTACCGGACAAATGGGAACCTGGCAATACAATCGTGCCGGATGGTGTCCGGGAAGTATGGGGAAATTGTATTTTTATGATTTGTCTCCTTTCATAGCGCAAGAAAGCATCAGTTTGGATTATCAATTCCAAGAATCGTATGTCGATAAATGTCATCCCAATCATCCAGACTGTGTTTCAGGTTCAACTTGTGCGGACTGTAATGATTCCTACAATCCCAACTATCAAATCGGTGGATATGTTATTAAATACAGTAATTTACCATTGGTTTTAGGTACGGAAGAACAAGTTGAATTGAAAGAATTGAAAGCCGCTTTGTATCCAAATCCATCGAATGGAACTTTCCGAATTCAATTGAATTCCGATTGGACGCATATTTCAACTACGCTATTTGATGTGACGGGTAGAATGATGCAAACGCGCTTCTTTAATAACGAGCAAGACATGAACAAAGCCCTTTTCGATATCCGCTCATTTCCTGCGGGAACCTACTTCATTAAAGTAAACAGTGAAGGGAAATTTGTGAATTTGAAAGTGATTAAAAAGTAAGGATATAGAAATTATAAGAATGTGAAAAGGGTTCAACTTTTAAAGCGGAACCCTTTTTTAACATTCATTTATTTCTTCGATTTACAAATCAAATTTAATTCCTTGTGCCAAGGGTAAATTGGTTGTGTAATTGATGGTATTAGTTTGTCTTCTCATATACACTTTCCATGCATCTGAACCTGATTCACGTCCGCCTCCGGTTTCTTTTTCACCTCCAAAAGCGCCACCGATTTCAGCACCTGAAGTACCGATGTTCACGTTGGCAATTCCACAATCCGAACCTGCATACGATAAAAACTTTTCAGCTTCACGTAAATTATTGGTCATAATCGCAGACGATAATCCTTGTACTACACCGTTTTGAAGTTCAATTGCATTTTCAACTTCACCGGAATATTTGATTAGATATAAAATCGGTGCAAACGTTTCATGTTGAACGATTTCATAATGGTTTTCAACTTCTGCAATCGCTGGTTTAACATAGCAACCGCTTTCAAATCCTTTTCCTTCCAAAACGCCACCTTCAACCAACATGCTTCCACCTTGTTTTATCACTTCTTCCAATGAATTCAAATACATTTTCACAGCATCTTTGTCAATCAATGGACCTACGTGGTTGTTTTCATCCAACGGATCTCCAATTTTCAATTGTCCATACGCTGCAACGATTGCATCTTTTACTTTATCATAAATACTTTCATGAATAATCAATCGACGGGTGGATGTACATCTTTGTCCCGCTGTTCCAACAGCACCAAATACAGCGCCAATTACCGTCATTTTCACGTCCGCATCGGGCGTTACGATGATTGCATTGTTACCCCCCAATTCCAATAAAGATCTTCCTAATCGAGCGGCCACTTCTTGCGCTACTATTTTCCCCATTCGTGTAGAACCGGTTGCGGAAATCAAAGGAATACGTTTGTCTTTGGTGATGAATTCCCCTACTTTATAATCTCCATTAATGATGCAGGAAATTCCTTCAGGAAGGTTGTTTTCTTTTAATACTTCTTGGATAATATTTTGACAAGCGATACTACACAAAGGAGCTTTTTCACTCGCTTTCCAAATAACAACATCACCACAAACCCAAGCCAATGCTGCGTTCCATGACCAAACTGCTACGGGGAAGTTGAAGGCAGAAATTACGCCGACTACTCCCAATGGATGGTATTGATCGTACATTCTATGCCCTGGACGTTCAGAGTGCATGGTGTATCCATACAGCTGACGGGATTGCCCCACTGCGAAATCACAGATGTCGATCATTTCTTGAACTTCACCCAATCCTTCCTGGTACGATTTTCCCATTTCATACGAAACCAATTTTCCTAAATCATCTTTGTATTCTCTTAATTTAAGTCCAAACTGACGGACGATTTCTCCACGTAAAGGGGCAGGCGTTTCTCTCCAAACTTTAAAGGCATCTTGTGCCGTTGTGATTACTTTTTCGTAATCTTCTTGGGTGGTCGTTTTTACCTTTCCAATTAACTTTCCATCTACAGGTGAATACGATTCTATGATTTCACCGTTTGAAAACCAATTGGAACCCGTTGAAGTTCCATCGTTTATTTCTTTAACTCCTAATTTTTTTAATTCGTTTTGTATCATTTTTATGCTTGCTTTTTTTAAAAGTTATCAAAGGTACTAAAAATCAAAATAAGGACAGAATAGACTAGGATAATATTGGTGTAAAATCATGAATTAGAATTAAATAAACCTCCGAATTTGTTGAAATTCTAAAAATTCGCTTATTTTTAGAAAACGAAATCTTTAGAGAAAAACGCAGTACGGAAATGAAATAAGAAAAACGTTAAGTGAAACGATCGGATACCTTAACGTTTGAAGAAAAGGGTGAGTTTAATTTAAAAAAAAACACAGTGAAAAATGAATTCTACTGTGTTTGGTTTGAATCTATTTATGAATTTTAATTAATTCATACTCAGTTCGGGTTTTTTAATATGGAAGTTAAATACTGTTTTCCCCCAAGTTAAGCACGCTGAACCTTCTTCGTCAAAATCAATGGTAAATTGCTCGGTTGGAACACTGGCCTCATGGGTAGGAACTGTAACCCGTAGTGCGTCTTGACTTTCATTGTATGCGGTTCCCCATTGGTCGAATTCTTTATTGAAAATGACTACAGTTTCATCTTCACCTGGAATGGTGTACAAACTATACTTTCCTGCTTTTAGAAGTTTACCTTCAATCAAAACATCTTGGTTTGCCTCAAATACGGTAGCTTCATTGGCACCGGTTCGCCAAAGTCTTCCATACGGAACAATATCTTTTCCGAATTCACGCCCTTTTAAATACGGACGACTGTAAATAATTTCTACTTTTAAATCGTTAAGAGCTAAAACTGCAGAGTCCAAAGGACTTACTCGATTGTTCGAACCTTGCGCTTGGAGCGAGGTAAAGCCAACTAAAATAAAAAGCACTGAAAAGATAATAGGGCGCATAATGTATAAATTTGTATGTAAGTTAATAATTCATCTCCACGTAAGCAAGTTTTGTGCCACTGGAAAGAGGTTGATGTGCTTTTAACATTATTACTATTAAGCCAACATTCGAATCGCTAATTTCACACCGTCGATCAACTGATCAATTTCTTCTTTGGTATTAAAAACAGCAAAAGAGGCACGAACGGTTCCGTTTATTCCAAAGTGACGCATAATCGGTTGTGTACAATGGTGACCCGTCCGAACGGCAATTCCCTTTTTGTCCAAAATCATTCCCACATCCGACGGATGAACACCGTCTAAATTTAGATTGAAAGAAACCGCACCCGAACGAGGAATGTCTTTGGCGTAAATTATTACTTCGTCTAATTCCGATAACTTTGCAGTGGCGTATTTCAACAATTCATCTTCATGTTGATGGATGTTTTGAATACCGATTGAGTTGATGTAATCAATCGCAGTTCCTAAAACAATATTCGCTTCAATATTGGGTGTTCCCGCTTCAAATTTAAACGGTAATTCGGAATACGTTGAATGGTCCATCCAGACTTCTTTGATCATTTCTCCACCACCATGATAGGGTGGAAGCTGATTTAAAATATCTTCTTTTCCATACAAAATCCCAACACCTGTAGGTGCATACATTTTGTGTCCTGAAAAAACCAGAAAGTCACAATCCATCTTTTGAACATCAATCGCTATGTGTGGAGCGGATTGTGCAGCGTCAATTAAAGTCCAAGCGCCTACTTTTTGTGCGCTTTTAATGAGTTGATCAATCGGATTTAGAATTCCTAATGCATTTGAGATTTGATTGACGGCTACTAATTTTGTTTTTTCTGTAAGCAATTTATCCAAATTCTCAAGATTCAAACTTCCGTCTTCTTTTAGAGGAATGTATTTTAATTTAGCACCGCTTCGTTCACATAAAATTTGCCAAGGAACGATGTTGGAATGGTGTTCCATTTCGGTAATTAATATTTCATCGTTGGGCTGAAGAATTTCTCGTAAGGTGGTTGCAACCAAATTGATTCCTTCGGTGGTTCCTTTGGTGAATAAAACTTCGTGCGCATGTTTTGCATGGATGAACTTTCTCACTTTTTCACGTGAGTCTTCCATCATTACAGTTGCTTCTTGGCTGATGGTATGAATCCCTCGATGCACGTTGGAATTGAACTTTTGATAATATTCCTGCATGGCATCCAAAACGATTTTTGGCTTTTGAGAAGTAGCTCCATTGTCTAAATAAATCAATGGAAATCCATTAACTTCTCTTTGTAAAATGGGAAATTCAGCTCTTATTTTTTGGATGTCGAGTGTCAATTTGTCGCTATTTAAAATCATTCTACGAAGATAGCGAAAATCAACTGCTTATAAAATGATTTTAGTCAAAAGCTTGGTAAGTAAATCCTTTTTGTAAATACGGTTTTAAATCTTCGTAAGGAACTAAAATGTCGAAATAACCATAAACATACGGTGTTAAATCATATAGACCATAATGAAATGTGATTCCTTTTTTTGACAAAGTAAAATCATCGGAGAGGTAAATTTTGTCGACGATAAAAATCGAATTCTCACTTTTATTTAAATCGATTTCTTGTGGAATGTTGTATTCTTTACGAACGACTTGATCCAAAACTTGGGTGATTTTTTCTCTTTGATCCAAATCCAAGATGTCGAATAAAGCCAACCATTTCTTTTTCCTTTTGTCGTATGTTAGATGATTTTGATACGAAATCCCGTGTGCACCTCCGGTGTATTGATAGCCGGACTGTCTCATAACCAGATAATTGGAGTTGTTGATCAGCGGTTCAAAATATTCGTTGTAGGTATGATTCCACGTCATAGGGGAGAAGTCTTTTAATTCTTCTTCCGTAAGATTTTTTACATAATCATTGATTTCTTCTTTGTACTCTTGTTCAAATTCATTCAACGCATCTTGTGTATAAGTTTGAAAATCAGTATACGTAGGGTAAACCATTTTCACTAACTCTTTTTGCAATTTTAAATCTTGGGGTACATACCAATTATAAGTGGAAATCCCTTCAACCTCAACGCCGCTTTTTAATTTTACAGGAACTACTTTTTTGTTGGTTAAATAAACCATTTCTGTATAATTCGCTTTGGGTGTTTCTTTTAATTCAAAGGGTAAACTCTTTGTACCTTTGGTCCATATTCCTTTGTACACACCTTTTTCAAAAGTTCCTTTAAATCTTTCGCTGGAATTATCATCACCGCCATGTACCATTGTCAAATTATTTCCTTCTTTTTCATCTAAATAAATGAATATGGGAATTTCTTGAGAATGGTAATAATAATGTCCGTTGAAAGTGGAAATTCCGTTGTAATCTTCAGTGGACATAAAACTCATGCTGATGGGGAGATTGTCTATTTTCCCTTCCAGATTAAAGTATTTTTGGTCCTGCAAATCCGCCTGTGCACTTTCTTTGTTCGAGTTTTGCTTTTCTTCTCCATTCAACTGTTTTTTCTCTTTCGCACATCCCGTAAGGAATAAAAAAAGCACAATTGAAAAAGTAAATAGATTCTTCATGGTATAAATTTGTTTTACTAAGTAGCATACGAAAATAGTTAATTTTGAGAAGGAATGAAAAGGAGTTCTAAATTAAAAAGGCTTTTTGATTTCTTATTTCTTAAAAAAATCAACCACTTTTTCTGCTCTTGATTTTCCTATAACTTCAATTAACTCCTCTTTCGTCGCAGATTTCACTCTTTTTACGGATTTGAATTTCTGTAATAAATCCTGAATTGTTTTTTTACCTATTCCAGGAATTCCTTCCAATTCGGAATGATAACTTGCCTTGCTTCTTTTGTCTCGGTGTTTTTGAATACCAAATCGATGGGCTTCGTCTCTTACTTGTTGTAAAATCTTCAACGTTTCCGATGTTTTATCCAAATAAAGGGGAATGGGATCGTTAGGAAAAAAGATCTCTTCTAATTTTTCTGCAATGCTGATTACAGTTACTTTTCCACGAAGTCCTAAATTGTCAATGCTTTTTAGTGCTGCGCTCAATTGTCCTTTTCCACCATCGATTAAAATCAATTGGGGTAAGTCAGATTCTTCTTCCAACACGCGTTTGTATCGACGATAAATCACTTCTTCCATCGTTGCGAAATCATTGGGTCCTTCCACTGTTTTTACATTGAAAATTCGATAGTCTTTTTTACTGGGTTTGCCATCTTTGAAGACCACACATGCTGAAACGGGATTCGTTCCTTGGATGTTCGAATTGTCAAACCCTTCGATATGCCTAGGTTCCACAGGCATGCGTAAATCCTTTTTCATCTGCGCCATAATTCGTTTGCTATGCCGTTCAGGATCTACGATTTTTATTTGTTTCAACTGTTCCAAACGATGGTATTTTGCATTTCGTTCCGACAAATCCACCAATCTTTTTTTATCACCAATTTGAGGAACGGTTAGCTTTATGTCGGGAATTTCTAAATCCAATTCAAAGGGAATCAATATTTCTTTGGATTGACGACCATATCGTTCTAATATTTCAACAATCGCTTCCTCTAACATCTCTTCATCGGTTTCTTCCAGCTTTTTCTTCATTTCCATGGTATAGGATTGAATGACAGCTCCATTGTTAATTCGAAGATAGTTGACATAAGCCGCACTTTCATCCGAAATCAAACTGAAAACATCCACATTCCCAATGGTTGGGCTTACTACGGTAGATTTGGTTTGGTAATTTTTAATTAAATCAATTTTCTCTTTGATGAGTTGCGCCGTTTCAAAATTTAAATTCTTTGCGAATTCCTTCATTTGATCCGTCATAAATCGAATTGCTTCGTTGTAATTTCCTTTCAAAATATTCCGAATCGATTGGATGTTTTTCATGTAGTCCTCTTCGGATTGTAAATCTTCGCACGGTCCCAAACAATTCCCCAAATGATATTCCAAACATACTTTGAATTTACCGGACTCAATATTTTTTCGATTTAAATCATAGGTACACGTTCGGAGCGGATACAATTCCCGAATCAAATCCAAAAGCGCATAACATACAAATACAGAAGCATACGGGCCGAAATATTCCGAACCATCTTTGATAACTTGTCGCGTACGAAAAACCCGAGGAAACGGTTCATTTTTGATACAAATCCAAGGAAATGTTTTATCGTCTTTGAGAAGAATGTTATAACGCGGTTGGTATTTTTTTATTAAATTATTCTCCAACAAAAGCGCATCAAACTCAGTGTCGACAATTATAATTCGTAAGTCCGCAATTTTTTGAACCAAAACACGGGTTTTTCCGGAATCCACATTCTTTTTAAAATAGGAGGAAACCCTTTTCTTTAAATCCTTAGCCTTACCTATATACAAGATTTTTCCGTCTTTATCATAATATTGATAAACACCGGGTTTATTGGGCAAAGTCTGTATGGTGAGTTTTAATTGATCCTTCATTTCCAACTCCAAAGTTAGGACTATTTGAAGACTTCAGGAAACCCATTCCATCGAAAACTTGTTTAAATTACGTTAAAAATAAAATCGCTTCGAATGGGAATCCAAAGCGATTTGCTTGTTGTTTTAATTCTTTGTATATTTATTTAATAATGAATTTTTTGATTTCTACTTGTTTGTTGGATGTAGCAACTTTCATAGTATAAACACCTGAACTTAATTTTAAATTAAGTTGTATGTTCTTTTGAGCGTTAAACGAATTCGAATACACTTCCTGTCCTAACATAGAATAAATTGATATTTTTGAATCTGCGGATTGTACTAAATTCACATTGATTTGACCATTTGAAACCGTTGGATATAAACTAAAAACTTGACTGGTTAAATCTGAGATTCCCATTTCCGTACATTCCATTGGTTCAGGTGTAAAACCACTAGGAAATGCGTTTTCAAAACTAACTACATTACTAATTGGCCAAATATCCCGTACGGCCAAAGTATTGTCTGGCGCGATGATGCAATAGGTTGGAAAAGCCGAGATACCAAAGTTGTTGGTTACGGGTGTTCCATTTCCTTCAATACTCACAGCGGGTGAATGATTGAAAGGTCCACCATATGTATTTTCAAATTGAATTACTTTGGCATCGGTATCGCCTGGATAACCTGTGATAGATATTGTATAGACTTCTCCTTGATTACATCCATACTTATCGTGCAACTCATTATAATATTTTTGAGTTTGTTGGCAAGGACCACATGTTGTAAAAAAGAAATCTAAGACAACATGTTTTCCACTCGCTGTTATGTCATATAACGTATGTTCAATACCATCGGTGTCCGTAACTGTAAAATTATCGACTACATCGCCTACTTGATAGGCATTTACTTGACCGAAGCCAATCGTACTTCCCAAAATAAGAAGCGCAGAGAATAAATGATTTTTCATACTAAATTGCGTTTTTGTGTTAATTAATTGCAATAAAATTAAGGAAAAATAAAATACGAATTGAAATTATTTTTTGTTTTATAGGTTATTCAAACACAATTAGTATTTTCTCTGTGAACGGGTTAGGCCAGCACCTTCAGTTTTGCGAAATTTAAGAGGAGTTTTTTCTCACCCGCATTTTCAAATAAAATGATTGCTTTTACATTGTCACTTTCTCCTTCCAAAGAAATCACTTTTCCTTTTCCGAAACGGTCGTGCATTACAATATTTCCTGACTTTAGATGAACGGTCTGACCGTTGGATTGATTGGTGATTTTCGCTTCACCAATCGGTTTGAAACTTGCTTTGGGTTTGATAGATGAAGTAGCTTTGGGTTCTGACTTTTTCCGTTCGTAATAACGAGGTGTCGAATTGTCATCGCCAAATAAATCTGCATTCAAACCACTTCGATTGAAAGGTAATCCCGAATCTAAATTCTTCCATTCCAAGAATTTATCGTCCATTTCTTCTAAAAAACGACTGGGTTCGCTGTCCACTATTTTTCCCCAGCGAAAACGTGAAACAGAATACGTCAAATGCGCAAATCGCTCTGCACGAGTCAATGCTACATAAAATAAACGACGTTCTTCTTCCAATTCTTGACGGGTATTTAAATTCATCATCGATGGAAAAAGATTTTCTTCCAGTCCTACAATAAATACGGCAGGAAACTCCAATCCTTTCGCTAAGTGAACCGTCATCAAGGAAACTTTGTTGCCATCTTCGTCCTCATTGTCCGCGTCGGTTGAAAGCGCTACATCTTCCAGAAACCCGCTTAAAGATGGATTTCCTTCGTCCAATTGTTTTTGTTCATCGACATAACCTTGAATGCTATTCAGTAATTCCTGTAGGTTTTCCAGCTTCGAAACGCCTTCGGGCGTATCGTCTTCTTTCAGGGTGCGTATCAACCCAGTGGTTTTTGCAACGTGCATTGAAACTTCATATACATCGTGATTATCCAGCATGACAATGAAACTTTTAATCATGGTGATAAAATCATAAAGCTTGTGGGCAGTTCCACTATTAATTCCAATTTGAGCTGCATATTGCCTAATGTTTTCAAGAACTTCATAAATCGTCTTTCCAGACTGACCCGAAGCAACCCGAAGTTTATTGAGTGTCGTTTGACCAATTCCACGCGCCGGATAATTAATCACGCGTAACAAGGCTTCTTCATCATTTTGATTGATAAGCAATCGTAAATAAGCGACTAAATCCTTGATTTCTTTTCGTTGGAAAAACGAAGTTCCTCCAAAAACGCGGTAGGGAATATTTCTTTTTCGAAGTGCTTCTTCAATCGCTCGGGATTGGGCATTGGTTCGATATAGAATGGAAATATCTTTGGGTTTAAGTTGTTCATTCAGTTGCAATTCCCAGATTTGAGAAGCAACATAACGTGCTTCATCGGCATCCGTCAACGCTCTGTAAATCGGAATGGTTTGACCGTCTTCATTATCCGTCCAAACGTTTTTTTCCAATTGGTCTTTGTTCATCGAAATGATTTGATTCGCTGCACCTACAATGGTTTTGGTAGAACGGTAATTTTGTTCCAACGCAATGACGTTGGCATCGGGATAGTCTTGTTTGAACGATAAAATATTCCGAATGTTTGCGCCACGAAACGCGTAAATACTTTGCGCATCATCTCCAACCACGCACAAATTTTCAAAACGAGAAGCCAAAGCTTTCACGATTAAGTATTGTGAATGGTTGGTATCTTGGTACTCATCGACTAAGATATACCGAAAACGATCTTGGTATTTTGCCAAAACTTCCGGAAAACGAGTTAAAACTTCATTCGTTCTTAGTAATAAATCATCAAAATCCATGGCACCGGATTTGAAGCATTTCTCGACATAAGCTTTGTACACATCGCCCATTCTTGGACGCATTGCAGCAGCGTCGGCTTCGATTAATTCAGGCGTGTTTTGATACGCACGAACGGTAATTAAGTTGTTTTTGAACTGAGAAATACGATTAAGCACTTTTTTTGCAGTGTAAATGTCTTTGTCCAATTGCAATTCCTCAATCACTTTACGCATCACACTTTGACTGTCTTGGCTATCGTAGATTGTAAAATCAGAGGGGAAACCCAAACGTGGAGCTTCTACCCGAAGTATGCGTGCAAAAATCGAGTGAAAAGTTCCCATCCAAAGGTTTTTGGCTTCATTTCCACCTAAGACTTTTGAAATACGCTCTTTCATCTCTTTGGCTGCTTTGTTGGTAAAGGTTAATGCCAAAATATTGAAAGGATCGACACCTTTCTCAATCAAATGTGCAATTCGAAAAGTCAAAACACGGGTTTTCCCTGATCCAGCACCAGCAATCACCATAAGGGGTCCTTCGGTAAATTCTACAGCTTGTCTTTGGGGTTCGTTCAGTTGTTCTAAATAATTTTCCATCGTTTGGCAAATTTACAGATTTAACTGCATTGAAAAAATTGTAGTTTTATTTTAAGTCCAAACTTTCTTTTTAACTTTGGTCGAATTAGCGGATTTAAGGATATGAATACATTTGGACGTTTGTTTCGATTGACGAGTTTTGGGGAAAGTCACGGTGAATTTATTGGTGGAATTATCGATGGATGTCCTTCCGGAATTCAACTCGATTTTGAACGCATTCAATTCGAATTGGATCGTCGTAAACCGGGTCAATCTAAGATTGTTACGCAACGAAAAGAAAGTGATTTGGTGAAGTTCCTTTCTGGGATTTACGAAGGGAAAACCACCGGAATGCCTATTGGCTTTCAAATTCCGAATGAAGATCAACGGTCGAAAGATTATGAGCATATCGAGGACGTATTCCGTCCATCCCATGCAGATTTTACGTATTCCAAGAAATATGGAAAAAGGGATGTACGTGGTGGAGGACGAAGTTCTGCGCGTGAAACTGCAAATTGGGTGGTAGCAGGTGCGATTGCCAAACAAATTCTACCCCACATTAAAATCAATGCGTATGTCTCTTCGGTCGGTGATTTGTTTTTAGAAAAACCGTATCAGGAATTGGATTTTTCCAAAACGGAAACTTCAATCGTTCGTTGTCCGGACGCAGAAATATCCGAGAAAATGATTCAGAAAATTCAAGAAGTCCGAAAAGAAGGTGATACGATCGGAGGAACGGTAACTTGTGTTATACAAAATGTTTCGATTGGATTGGGTGAGCCGATTTTTGATAAACTCCATGCGCGCTTGGCACAGGCAATGATGTCAATTAATGCTGTAAAAGGATTTGAATATGGAAGTGGTTTTTGCGGAACCAAAATGAAAGGGTCGGACCACAATGATGTATTCAATGAAGATGGAACTACAAAATCCAATCTTTCAGGAGGAATTCAGGGAGGAATTTCAAACGGAATGGATATTTACTTTCGGGTTGCCTTTAAACCCGTTGCAACCTTGATGCAAAATCAAACCACCATCAATTCCAAAGGAGAAAAGGTAGAAATGCAAGGAAAGGGTAGACATGATCCGTGTGTAGTTCCCAGAGCAGTTCCTATTGTGGAAGCACTTTCTGCGATGGTTTTATTGGATTTTGTTTTATTAAATAATTCGAGAAAAGTATAAGAATTTCAATTAAGTCATACTTATTAAAGGCGAAGTCACATTTTCGACTTTATCCACAAATATTTTTCCACGAATTACACTTTGAATACTTTTGATTAAGTTTTCTTGGAAAGAAACCCTCAAATTGGATTGATGGTAAATCAGGCTAACTTCACGTGTTGGAATGGGTTCTTTGAAATACCGAATATTCTTTTTGTAGTCTTTGGGTAAATCTTCTGCATGCATAGCCGGAAGAAGTGTCATTCCATATCCTTCATTTGCAAGTTTAATCAAAGTGTCTAAACTTCCACTATCCAACTTTATGGTTTGTTTTCTGAGATTGACAGAGTCACAAAGGTTCATCACATTATTTCGGAAGCAATGTCCTTCTTTTAACAACAAAATATCCTCCACCTCTAAATCTTCGGGCCTAATGAATTCTTTCACATGAAGTGGGTGAGAAGGAGGAATGTAAGCGACCATAGGTTCATAATAAAGCACTCTTTCAATGATTTTCTCTTCCCGTAGAGGTGTTACAACCAAACCAAAGTCAAGATTGCCATTATTCAAACGTTCCACAATCTCATTGGTTTGCATTTCACGAATTATGAGTTTGGCCTTGGGAAATGCTTTTTGAAAATTTTTATAGAAAAGGGGAATCAGAGAAGGCAAAACTGTGGGAATTACTCCTAGGATGAAATCACCTTCCAACAATCCTTTTTCTTCAAAGACCATTTCGCCCATTTTTCGGGATTCTTTGAGAATAATTTTGGCTTGATTTACTACTTTTTCACCGATTTTGGTCAGTTTAATCGGATGCATACTTCGATCAAAAATCTCTATTTCTAATTCTTTTTCTAATTTTTGAATCTGCATACTCAAAGTAGGTTGGGTTACAAAGGATTTCTCTGCAGCAAGCGTAAAATTCTTATATTCTGCAACGGCAATTACATATTCCAACTGAACTAAAGTCATATATAGATATTTTTTATAAAGGTATTACTAATATCGAAATTTTTTGCGTTAACTGGCCTGATTTTCGCAATACTTGATGATAAGAAGCGTGGTGTCACCTTTTCGGAACAAAAATGTAAAATTAAAATTATTTATAAATATGAAACTATCAACTATAGGGCTGGAAAAGTCCACAACCAAAGAATTGTCAGACGATTTGAACAAATTATTGGCTGATTTACAAGTTTATTACCAAAATTTAAGAGGTGTTCATTGGAACATTAAAGGAGATCAATTTTTCCAATTGCATGAAAAATTCGAAGAGTTGTATTTGGATGCACAGGAAAAAGTGGATTTAGTTGCTGAACGAATTTTGACATTGGGAAAAACACCTTTGCATACCTTTGAAGATTATGTAAACACTTCCGATGTGAAAGTTGGTAGGGATATTTCAGGATCCAAAGAATCCGTTCAATTGATTTTGGACTCTATTCAAGAGCTTTTGAAAATAGAAAGACAAATTTTGGAGCGCTCGGCAGAATTGGGAGACGAAGGAACCAATGCTATGATGAGTGATTTTATTGCTTTTCAAGAAAAAACAGCTTGGATGCTGAAAGCTTATTTAGCATAAAAATAAAGCGGTTTAACCTAGTTTAAACTAATTAGGCTCGTGTAAATTTTCGGATTTAGACGAGCCTTTTTATTGTGAGTTTTTTTAAGTCTACCATAAAATTTGTTCTGATTTTTTACTTTTTCATTATTCAGAACAACTTAAATCCCTAGATTCAATAGATTTGAATATCAATCAAAAACCTATTATTTATGAAAACTCTAATTTTAACCCCACTACTTTTACTTTTTTATATTCTGTCTTTAAATACGCTTTACGGGCAAAGACACGAAACGGTTTATGGCATTCAGAATCAAATTTCCGAATCTCTTTCAGGACAAATGATTCATTCCTCAAAATTCATTGGAATTGAATTTGAAAAAACGGAATGCCTAACCGAAGAGCAACGTTTTGCAATGGCTATAGAAAATGCACAGAATCGACAAATTATTTTAGAAAAAAATCCAGAAGCTTTTTCGAAATTGAATCAAGACGCCGTATTATTTATTGAACCTTTCCGTCCAAAAACTGGTTTTTCGGACTATGGCTATCATACCTTACAAAATCAAGTCGATCATGATATGACGCCCAATAATCATTTAAAAGATTACAACTGTGGGGAGAAAACCTACGATTGGTCCAACGGAAATCATCAAGGAACCGACTATATTTTATGGCCTTATCCGTGGCTCCGAATGTCAGAGAATTTGATGGAAGTAGTTGCCGCAGCGGATGGTGTAATAGTTAATAAACGAGATGGTTACAACGATCTAAATTGTTTGAACAACGGAAATCCCTATTGGAATGGATTTGTTTTAGAACATGCAGATGGTTCTCAAACGATTTACATGCATTTTAAGAAAGAAACTTTAAATCCAAAAGAAATTGGAGAAATGGTTTCAGCGGGCGAATATTTAGGCGTTGCTGGGAGTTCCGGAAGTAGTACAATTCCTCACTTGCATTTTGAGGTTCGAAAAAGTGGAAATATATTGGTTGATCCGTATGCGGGACCTTGCAACTCGATGAATACCGAAACATGGTGGATTGAACAAGAAGCCTACAAAATTCCGACAATCAATGAAATAGCAACTCATTCAGAAAGCACGCTGGACAACGATTGTCCCAATGTTGAAAACACCTATTATAAAACCAATTTCACCCAAGGAGATTTGTTGTCATTGGTTTTGTACTTTAGAGATATATCCGACGGTGATGCAACCCAAATAAAATTTATAAAACCAGATCAAACCATTTTGTATGACTGGACATGGACTTCGGATTGGGGCGTTTATTATCCAACCGCAGCCGCTTATTGGGAATTCATTGTTGATTCCAATTGGATGGATGGAATTTATACCATTCAAGCTACATTTGATGGGAGAGTGTACGAAACCTTGTTTGGAATCAATACCGAATTATCCTTGGAAGAGAGTGTAGATTCGAATTTAGAAATCTATCCGAATCCCGTAAAAGACAAACTTCACATCAAATGGAATACAAACATTCAGAAAATTGATGTCTTAGGCGCAGATGGAAGGCTTTATTCAAAAATAAAATGGAATTCAAATAGCGATACAATTAATTTATCTCACCTACCTAAAGGAGTGTACGTTTTGAGAATTTGGACGGACAATGAGGTTGTTACCCGAAAAATACTCAAAGAATAGCCTCACGTAAAAAAAGGAATCGATTGCTAGCGATTCCTTTTTTTTTTACTTTTTTTGGGATGCGTTTGCTTTTTTCGGTATTCAGAAGGTGTAAAACCAGTGTATTTTTTAAAACAGGTATTAAAAACCGATTTCGAATTGAATCCAGCTTCTAGGCCAATGGTACTTAAAGTATAGTCTTTATATTCCGGCAAGGACAGATATGTTTCTGCTTCTTCTACGCGTAAACGGTTAATGTAATCAGAGAAACTTACTTCCATTTCTGAATTTATGATACGGGATAAATAGCTTTTGTTAATATGAAGATGATCGGCAATAAGTTCCAGCGATAATTGAGGATTCAGGTAATTTTTTTCAATCTTCACGAAATTCTCAAATTCGGCAATGTGTTTATTGTGGGTCGGATTTTTAGCATTTTTCGCGAGGTTTTTATGTTTTTTTTTGATGAGTTGTATCTTGTTTGCTTCAAATTCATTCAATCCAACATGCCCTAAAATATAGATGATCAATGAAATTCCAACCCATAAAATATAATAATGGGGTGTAATCGTGTTAAATAAAAACTCTTGAATACTGGCATACATCCAAAATCCACAAAGAATCAAAGCTATTCGCGATAAAATTTTTAACCATCGAAAAGAAGTAGGTAAACAAGAATCCTTATTTTGTTTTTCATACGCTGTAATCATTGCCAATACACTTATCAAAATAATTAATGAGAAGAGACCACTGAAAAATTCATGAAAAGCCAATAAGTTGGAAAAGAAAATCAACGTGTTTTCACTGAATTCGCCAAAATAACCGCCTATTTTGTAATAGGTACTAGCGAAGAAGAACAATACAAAGGGCAAGAACAATACGTACTGAAATGGTTTAACTTTCGAGTTTGGATTCAAGAGAAACTTCACATAAAAAAAAAGAAATACCATATTAATCGATGCATAGGGAATATACCAAAACCCAAAAAAAGTAGAAGGAGATATTAACTCTGTATTTAGTAGGTAATATTGAAGATTATTAAAAGAAAAACCGACAATTAAAGCTGTTAAAAATAAATTTGATTTGCTTTTTCTTTTTTGTGAACTTAATACAATGAAGGTAAATATAAAGCCTTGAATGCTTCCGATTAGCAGTAGCGTATTAAGTACATTGTATAACATTTTTAGTAGATAAAGAGTGCTTGAATTTACTGAATATTTTTAATATTTAAAATTGAAAATGTGAGTGTTGGGTTTTTTGTTTGGAATTAAACCGAATTCTCATTCAAATAAAAACGCCTAAACACATGATTTTAGACGTTTTTACTCCTTTAGTGAAAATATAAAAGACAAAATGATAATTTCTAAATTAAAAGAAAGAAGTATAAAAATCGGGTTTGAGATACATTGCCAAATAGAACAATCCAAATCCAATAAATAAAATGACCATTGCCCAAATCCAAGCGGGAATGGCTCGGGGAGTTTCAGAACCTACAATCTCAAATTCTTCGGTTTGTTCGCTACCGTACGAGTTTATCGTAATCGGTATTTTATCACTAACTACTTCGTTTTTCTTTAGGCCTAAAACATAAATCATCGGTCCATTTCTAACTTCAAAAGGAATAATTTTGATTCCTTCCTTTTGATTGGAAGAATGAGACACAATCCGTAATGTATGTTTCCCATCAGGTATTTTGGTGGTATCCAAAATAAACTTTGTGGGCGTAGCGAATTGTGCAAAAGGTTTTTCTTCGTCATCCAAAAACAAACGTATTACTTTTTTATTCTCTTTCATGATTCTGAATTTTGATTGAGGATACTGTTTTTAATATGATCTGGATTTTTCTCGCCCGGTCGAACTAAATATTTTATACTTAAAACGAGTGTAAAGAGTACAATGATTGATGCAACAATAGTAATTACATAGTCCCAATTACTTCCAGGTCCTGGTCCGTGGGCCACATTCTTTAAAATCTTGGGTTGTTGTGATTCACACATTTCACACGCATAAAGTCGTTGAATTGTACTTATTAAAATGAATAAACTAAGTATGATTTTTGATTTCATTTTCTGTTATTTTATTTGCTCATTATTGAATCTCTTACACTTTTCACTTCTTCTGCCGTTATAGTCGGCGCATTATTTCCCCAACTGGTTTTTTCATGGTTTACGATTGCTGCAATTTCTTCATCACTCAATTGATCTGCCATCGGTGGCATTGAGGCATATTCAGCTCTGGCATCGTATCCTTTCAGAATAATTCCGACCATAAGACGGTAATCTTTATCATTCACAATTGGGCTTCCTGCAAGCGGTGGAAATGCACCAGGTAATCCTTTACCATCAGATTGGTGACATACGGCACAAGTGCTCATAAATAAGCTTTCACCATCGGGTAAATTACTTTCGCCGCCATCACTTGATGCACTTACTTTTTTCTTTTTAGAAGGAATAAAAGCTACGGATGTTTCTCCTGGTAATTCCGGCTGTTTAAGTGATTTCAAATAAGCGACTAAATCCAATGCTTTTTTTCCAGCAACAATTTTGTTTTTAGGGTCGGACAGATATTCGGCGGGAACTTTAAGTACAACATCTCCTTTTCGAATTTGAGCACTATCTACTTCATCAAATAACCATTTATAGGAAGGCATAATCGATTCTTTAACGACCAGTCTTGGATTGTATAAATGCAGTAAATGCCAATCGTCTGAAGGTTGCCGTGTTCCAATACTGGTTAAATCCGGACCGGTTCGCTCACTTCCTAATAAGGAAGGAGATTGCCGCCAAATATCCAACCGTTGTTTGGAAAAGTAATAGTCCGATGGAATGGCGGGACGATTTCCCCAAGTTTTATCCATAGCAATACTTCGAACTTGTTGGGTATGACACGCCATACAATTTTCAGCCACATAGGTTTTAAGTCCTTCTCTTTCATTGTGGGTTAAATCTACTTGTCCTGGCAGCGGCTTCACCTCTTGCATTTGAAGCGCAGGAATGATGGATACAAACGCGCTCAATATAAGATATCCCCAAAAGGATACCAACACTAAATTTCTATGATTTTTACTTAAATTCAACATGATAACTAAAATTATTCGGTTACAATGGGTTCTGAATACCCCGTTTTTACTTTTTTCACCATGAGGTAGAAGTTATAGGCAAAAACGAGATGGGATAAAAACATCATCGTTCCACCCACGGCTCTCCAAACCCAATATTCGCGCATCAATACTACAGACTCAATAAAGGGATTTCCTTCGATCCAACTTAAACCTTTCAAAGTCCCTCCCGCCATCAATGACATCATATAAGCAAAAAGGCCTAAAAATGCTAACCAGAAATGCGTTCCCACAAAAATTTGTTTGGGTTGTGTTCCCGTCATTTTTGGAACGATATAATATATCATTCCCCAAAGCATAAAACAGATGATTCCATACATGGTCATGTGCGAATGGGCTACATTGAAATCGGTGAAGTGCCAGACGTAATTGGTAAATCGGAAAGCTTGAAAACTTCCTTGGGAAGAACCCACAAAATAATAAATGATTCCCACCAAGAAGAAAGGTAGGACATAGCTCTTGGAAATCTGACTCCAACTTCCGCGCATGGTCATCAAAAAGTTCGTTGTTCCTGCAGTTACAGGGATAAACATTCCCATACTAAATACGATTGCCACCGTTTGCAACCACCAAGGAAGGGGACTGAAGATAAAGTGGTGGGTACCAATCATCGTGTAAAATAGCATCTGTGTCCAAAAGGCTAAAACTCCCAAAGAATAGGAATAAATAGGTTTATTAACGGCCGATGGAAGGTAATAATACACCAAACCTAAGCTGAAAGTCATAAACCACATTCCTACCCCTTGGTGCATATAATAACCTTGAATAACCGTTTCACCCAATCCATTTTGATAAAAAGGCAAATAACCGATGGTAACTAAAACGGTGGTCCAAATCAGCGCAGCCAAAATATACCAATTCGAAATATAGATTTCCGAAATTTTACGATGGGCAACGGTTTTATAAAAATTATAGAAAGTGAAAATTAGTCCCGTGAGGAACAATAAAAACACAGGCCAAATGTATTCGCGGTATTCACCGCCTCCATTATTGACACCAGACATCAAGCATAAATTCCCTAACACCAAACTTGTATTAATTAGGACAAAAGCAATCCAAGCCAATTTATTGTTATAAAGTTCACGATTAGACGTTCGGGCAATCACAAAATTCCCCAATCCAATCATTGCCAAAGAAGTCCAACCCCAAAATACCGTATTGGTGTGAACCGGTCGCAGCCTACCAAATGAAAACCACGAAACATGATCGAGTTCAGGATAGACGAATTTTAACCCTAAGTATTCCCCTACAAGTGTTCCGAAAACCAACCAAAAAGTGGCAGCCCCAATATAGTAAATCACTATTTTTTTTAATTCGGGTGATACCTGGATGGTGAGTTCGTGACTGACTTTATCATCGACCAATACCTGGTTTTTCGGATGATTGGTCATTTGGCTAATTAATCCCCGTTTGTCCTCCGCGGACGCTGATCCCGAAAGTGCTGTATTGGGAACTTTATAAGTATGCGCCGCTTTTCGTTGTTCAAGAAGCGCGTCGATTTCTACTTCGGATAGATTGATGATTTCCTCGTCAAAAGCCTTGTTCCGTTTCCGGACTTGTTTGGCTTTTAATAATTCAACATAAGCTGATATTTTAGCCGACATAATTAATACGGCAATAAATGCTACAATTAACACAAGGACAAGCGTTCCAATAATTCCAGGATTTGTTCCCCAATTCGAAGTGTTTATCTCTGTGCTTTGCGCAACAGCAACCCATGGCAAAAGCAGTAATACAACTAATGTGGTTCTTCTATGCATTTTGATTTTGTTTAATAAAAATGGCGGAAGAAATAGATGAATTTGGTTCCGTCTTTTTGAATTTCGATATAAAGTTACAATGAAAAATTCTATTTAAGACAATATTGTCTTAGAATGTAAAAAAAATTGTGAAGCTCGCTAAGAGATTGATATTTAATAAAATACCTAAAAGTCTTTTATTTGCAAAGATGACAACTTAGTAAGTTTTTAAAAATCAGAAAGAATCAACGGGCTCATTTTTCAGAAGTAATAAATCGAAGGAAATCAACTATTTATTGGATAATAACATTTTTTATTGATTTTAGCATAAGAGATTTATGTACGTCTTCTGAAGATTGAAATTTTATGCCCTTGGCTAGATAGTCACGTGTTTTTCTGCCGTAAATTATAATTGACACAGGTTTTTTATAGGAATGAGGTAGAAATTAATAGGGGTTTGTCCTGAAATTGCAAGCTAATTTCCAAAGAAGAGAAAAGTCTTCTACTATCCTCCCGAAGAGAGTAGCATAATGGCGTTTGACTTTGTAATTGCCGATGAGAATGCGCCTCCATTCTCAATGCAGAATTCCTATTGTTGAAACTTTTTACCTTAGAACGATAATGTAAGTTTTCGTATTACGGTAATAATGATGGGTTGATATCCAAAATATTCTCGGATTTGTATTTCTCAATAAATTCATCGGTGAAGTTTTCACTTCCCATCAATTTATTGGACAAGAGAAGTTTTTTCAAATCCAGTTGGTTGTATTCTTCTAACATTGGTTGAGAAAGTTGACGAAACGAAAAATGCCAGGGTTCATACGAAAAACCTTTTCTACCGGGTTTATTGGTATAAACCAGATGAAATCCAAAGTCCTCTGCATTTTCATCCAACCACAATTTGAATTTGCGCATTCGTCCCCCTTCGTTGAAATGTACTTCGCTCAACGGATTCGAAGGAATGCCTCGCGTCGCATCAATAATGTCTAAGTCCGTTCCCCAATGGTGGCGAGAAGTTCCAGGAATGGTGCTGTATTCGATGATTTTTTCAATGGTTTTTTGGTGAGAAAAACCTTGGGTTCGAAAGTTTTTGTATTTCCTTTCCCATATTCCATTTTGGTGGGAATAACTTCGATAACTTGAAATAACATGCATAGTAAAACCGGCGTCTTTCGCTGCTTTTTGCATTAATTCAAACATTTGATGCGCTTCTTTTCTCAATTTGTAATTCTTTCCAAAGAAGGTGGGATTTCCTTTTCCAATCAATTCCTCTTCAGAGAATTCATTCACAACATCGAAACTGTATTTTGGATTGATTAAAAGTAAACCACCCATTAAGCTTGATTTTTTTAAGAAGTCGCGTCTTTGCATTTTTTTAATGAATATGAATATTTCCGCCTGCCATGGTTTTTTGATCCACTTTTGCTCCACCAAAGATATGAATATTTCCGCCGGCTCGGGTTTTTGCATTGACATAATCGGTAGCAAAAACTTTGGCTTCACCTCCCGCATTCACTGTTACAGTGGTTGTTTTGGTTTTTAGACCTTCTCCGTCATAAATTCCACCCGCAATTGAAACCACCGTTTGAGAATTGGATTTTCCTGTAGCAACTACCCATCCACCGGAATTTGTTTTGATATCCAAAGCATTTGTCTCTACCTCTAATTCTATGCGTGCGCCTTCTTTGGAATTCAACACAAGAGAAGGTGTAGAAAGGATTTCATTGGATGAAACCTGCGAACCTTCATTGGCGTAAATTTGATTTAAATGGGTGTAATAAACAATTACTTTGGTATCGTCTCCTTGAAGGAATTGATCGATTTTCATTCGAATTTTCAAGCGTTTGTTTTTGTTGATAAATTCTACACTTTCGGCTTTGTTCCCTCTGATTTCAATGAAATTAGCGTTTGAATGAATCAATTCAACGGTAAGTTTATCATACACTTCAAGAATATTAAATTCTCCTACATCTTGTTTGTTTTGTGCATAAGAGAAACCAAATAAAACGACGAAAAAAAGGCGGACAATAGATTTCATAATTTTTTTTGAGTTGAATTTTGCAAAGATTGCGCCAAAGCGGATGATTTTTTTGTCAAAAGTTTTAGTATAGGCTTTTCTTTCTGTGAATTGTTTAAGCTTACTTACGAATTTACACCTTCATTTAAAGTGAAATATAATCACCCATTCATTTGTTTAGAATTAGTATAAAAAAATGAGAAACATGCTGTAGGGATACCCAAGTTCGCAAAGTTTTATTTATGTTTGTTTTATAGAAGACTAAAAGCTCTTATTTTCAGGTGGATTTAATAATAATGAATCCTTCTTTTTTCCTTGTACGAAAAAGGGAAGGATACAAGGAACAACAATATCGAATTTAGATAATGATACTTCAATGGTTGGTTTTGCTAGAACTGCATATATGAGTGGTAATCATGACCCGAAATATAGTCCGTATAATCCAACAGGCGTTTCTATTTCAATCCACGGTGAAGCAGGAGCTATTTTTGGAAGTGGTGGGTTTGAAGGAAGTTTAGTTATAGGACGAGGAGAACTTGGGCTTGTTGGTAGCTTTTATGGAAATTGGGGTTTTACTCCTAATTTAGGATTGTCTGCAGGTCTAAATGCTGGATATGTTGATTTATATGGGGGTGCTACTAGTTTAGAAAATGAAATGAAAGGGCGCTCTGCAAATTGGGGCGGACAATTCGGAGTATTTGGAGGAAGTTATTCAACAACTATTGATGAAACTGGAAATATATCTAAAGCAGGTGTTCGTCAATATAATGTCAATCTTTTCGGATGGGGAATGCGAGG